>WNGC01000801.1_pt1 | contig 29570 bp, 28 predicted proteins | sample 5400051 | NCBI WGS metagenome assembly WNGC01 (sample SAMN13153368, study PRJNA577476) | soil metagenome | isolation source: 20 cm soil or saprolite under grassland replicate 2 | place: USA:California | collected 2016-06-15
CGACCGTCCGAAAAATCGGCGGGCGTGAGCGCGTGGCGTTCCAACACCTTGTCGACGCGACTCTCGATGATCAGCCCCGGCCAGCGCGGCACCCGCGCCGGCTGCTCGACGCCCAGTCGCTTGAAGAGTGGCGTGGCGTCCTGGAGGTATTCCATTTCCGCCGGGCCGCCGACGTACGCGATCGTGGGAAACAGCGCGGCTTCGACCGCAGGCCGCAGCAGGACGTTGGGCGACAGCCGCTCGGGTTCCTCAGCGCCGATACGCTCGAGGTCCGCCCGGGTAAACCGCTCGCCGCTGCGGCGTGTGACGAAATCGTTCCCTTCCTTCTTCAGCCGATCGCGGCCCTGCTTTCCTTCGATCAGCACCGGGGTGAGCCCGTCAGCGAGAATCTCGTCCAATCCCTTGAGAATCCAGGGCACCGCCGCGCGCTTGGCATGGCGGTCATGGGCCCGCAGCACCGCGAGGCCCCCCGCACGGTGGCCGAGGAGCCGTTGCAATGCTTCCGCGCAGGCGTCGGCGAGGTTCGCGCCGGGCGTGTACGCGCTCTCGAGCCATTTCAATACATCCGGCTTGAATTCCGAGTCCGGCAGCGCGTCATCGAGCGATTTGAGCGCGGCGGCGATTTCGGGGCCGCACGGCTCGCGGAATAACGGCAGCGAGGGGGCATCGTGCGGACGCTCCCGCAAGACGATTTTGGCTGGCTCGCCGGCGCGATCGAGCACCCAGACGTGATTCGCCTCGGCGAAGTCGTGATCGTCACCCGCCAGCCAGAACACCGGCACGACAGGCACTCCGCGCTCGCGCTCGAGGCGGGCCGCGAGTGCGATCGCCGACAACGCCTTGTGGATCGTGTACAGCGGCCCCGTGAAGAGTCCCGGTTGCTGACCTGTCGTCACGGCGAGGACGGCGTTCGACGCGAGCCGATCGCGGCCTGGGCCGGGCAGCACGCCGGCCAGGAGATCCGGCGCAATCCGGCGGGGAGTGCCGGATGGCAGCGTCTTCGGGACAGCGGCGAGCGGCGTCGAGAGCACACGGGGCATCATGCGCGCTTCCCGACGAGAATGACTCGCGGCGCATCGGCTTGCACCGGGCCGCCCTCATAATCTCCGAACCGCGCGCAGACTCGGAGTCCTGCGTCGCTGAAGAGAGCGGCCAATTCGTCCGCGTCGTACAGCCGCACGCGCTCCTGGAACGTCCGCCCTTCGTCGCGCAGCTCGATCTCCTTGATCACGAACCGGCCGTCCGCCTCGATCCGGCGCGTCACGCGCACATCGCGACGTCGTTCACCATCGGCGGAGCGGCCCTGCGCGGCGACGGCGAGCTGGAGCGCGCGACGCACTTCCTCCGCATTGAGGTAATCCAGCACGAAATGACCGCCGCCCGCGAGCGCCTCCACGACCTGCCGGATCACCAGCCGATGCTCCGTGTCATCGAGAAAGTAGCCGAACGACGTGAAGAGATTTACCGCGAGACGAAAGCTCGCGGACCGGAACGGCAGCGCCCGCATGTCGCCGCGCACGAGTGGCGCGTGGGTGCGCTCGCGCGCGCGCCGCAGCATCGCGCGCGACAGATCGAACCCCACGACGCGCGCGCCCAGCCGCTCCAGCTCCGCCGCGTGCCGTCCGGGGCCGCATGCCAGATCCAGCACGGCGTCCCCGGATTGCCACGGCACGACGCGCTGAATCAGCGCGACGGCGCGCCGCGCGTCCTCTTCGTCGCGATGCGGATACAGGGCGTGATATTCCTCGCCAAACCACTGCTCGAACCATTCGGTCATGCGACGAAGCGATCCGTAGCCGTCAGCTCAGGATCCGCGATGGTAGGGTTCCCCCCGGCGGATCGTGTAGGCGCGATAGAGTTGTTCGTACAGGACGACACGCGCGAGCTCGTGCGGCAGCGTGAGCGGGCCGATGCTCCAGACGCGCTCGGCGCGCTTCAGGACGTCCTCGGGCAATCCGGTCGCGCCCCCGATGGCGAACGTGACGTCTCGTCCCTCCATCTCCCACGTCCCGGTCAGCTCCGCGAGCCGTTCCGAGGTCCACGCCTCGCCATGGCGCGAAAGCGCCACGAGGCGCGAGTCGTCGGGAATCGCCCCTCCGAGCGACCGCGCCTCGTCTTTCACCTCGCGTTCCTCGATTTTGGCGTAATGCCGGATCCGGCTCAGGTATTCGTCACAGGCAGCCCGGAGCGCCGCGCTTTTCATCCGGGCGCCTCCCAGGGCGACGACGCGATAGCGCATCAGGCATACATGCCGCGCAGCCGGTGCATCGCCGCCACGCGGTCCACGGCGACAATGTAGGACGCGATACGGTTGGCGACCTTGTGCTTTGCCGCCATCGCCATCACCTCGTTGAACGACCGGACCAGAATGGTTTCGAGCCGGCGATTGACCGTCTCCTCGTCCCAGAAATATCCGCCGCGGTCCTGCACCCACTCGAAGTAGCTCACCGTCACGCCGCCCGCGTTGGCGAGGATATCGGGAATCACGAAGATCCCCTTGTCCTCGAGAATCTTGTCGGCCGCGGCGCTGGTCGGGCCGTTGGCGCCCTCGCAGATGATCCGTGCTTTGATGTGCGGAGCGTTCTTGCGCGTGATGACGTTCTCGGTGGCCGCCGGGACCAGCACGTCACAGTCGACGATGAGCAGCTGGTCGGGCGGAATCGCATCCGCCTTCGGATAGCCTGCAAGCTGGCGCTTGTCCTTGACCCAGCGGAGCAGATCCTGGATGTCCAAGCCCTTGGGATTGTGTAGCGCGCCCGACTTGTCCGAAACCGCGACGATCGTCGCCCCCGCCTGTGCCATCAGGTCGGCGGCGATCGATCCGACGTTGCCAAAGCCCTGCACCGCGATCCGCGCGCCGCGCAGGTTCATGCCCAACTTCGCCAGCGCTTCGCGCGTCACGATCATGCAGCCGCGTCCGGTCGCCTCGCGGCGGCCGAGCGATCCGCCCATTTCCACCGGCTTGCCGGTCACGACTGCCGTGACCGTGTGGCGTTTGTGCATGGAGTACGTGTCCATGATCCACGCCATCACCCGCTCGTTCGTGTTTACGTCGGGCGCCGGCACGTCGGAGTCCGGCCCGAGGACCTCGATAATGCTCGACGTGTAGCGCCGCGTGACCCGTTCGAGCTCGGCCATGGACATTGTGCTCGGATCACAGACGACCCCGCCCTTGGATCCGCCGAACGGGATGCTGACCAACGCGCACTTCCACGTCATCCAGGCGGCGAGCGCTTTCACTTCCTCGAGGGTGACGTTGAGGTCGAAGCGGATGCCGCCCTTCGCCGGCCCGCGCGACGTGTTGTACAGCACGCGGTAGCCGGTGTAGACCTCGACTTCGCCGCTATCGCGCAAAATGGGGACGGAGACGATGATCTGCTTTTCGGGATTGCGGAGGACTTTGTAGAGGCCACGATCGAGATTGAGGAGCTTTGCCGCATGATCGAAGCGTTCCATCATCGCCTCGAAGGGACTCTCCTCGGCGAGAAACGTTTGTTTATCGGGTCGGATGATCGCAGGTTCGCTCATACGGCTCGTTTCAGTACCCCTTCCAGGACTCGTTCGACCGCGTCGCCGTTCAAATCCCAGCGCACTGCCAGCTCCGCCACCAGCGGTTCGGTTGCGCCCGCGCGCGCCGGCCAGCGGCCGCGCAGCTTCACGGCATCTTTTTCAGTGACTACAACATAATCGGCGTCTCGTGCGGCTTGCGCGAGCCGCTTGATGTCGTCTGCCGGGTACGCGTGATGGTCTTGATACTCCATGAGTTGCACCGTCGCGCCGGCCGCGCGCACCTGCACCGCAAAACTGCCCGGATCCGCGATCCCCGCCGCGACCAACACGCGCTTGCCGCGGAGCGTCGCGAGATCGCTGCGCCGTCCCGATTCGAGACCGCTCAGACCGCTGAGCGCGAGCTGCACGCTCGCCACCACCGCACGCGGCCAGCGCGCGGCGATTTGGGACACGAGGAGGTGCGCCATCGCCAGCGCCGCGCGGCGGCGCGTCACGACGATCACGTCCGCACGCGCCAGCGCACTCCAGTCTTCGCGCCACGGGCCGGCCGGCAACGGCCAGGATACGGCGTGGGGCGGCACGCTCTCGCTCGCCACGAGGGCGACGTTGACATCGCGCGCGACGTCGAGCCGCTGGTACGCATCGTCCAGCACCAGGACCCGAGCACCCGCCGCGCGCGCCCGTTCGGCGCCGGCGAGCCGATCCGGATTCGGCACCACGATCGCGCCCGGCACGAGGCGCGCGTGCACCCGCGCCTCGTCTCCGCCGTGGCCGCGCAGCAGGATCCCCGGCTTCATACCGCGGCGATCGAAGAACGCCGCGATCCATGCGGCGAGCGGCGTCTTCCCCGCCCCCCCGACGGAGAGATTGCCCACCGCCACCGCGGGCAGCGGCAGACGCCGCTGGCGCAGCCAGCCGCGCCGATATGCCGAGGCGCGCGTCACCATAACCGTGCGGTACAGAAACGCGAACGGCAGCAGCACGCCGCGAGCAGCGCGCGCCGGCGCGCCGCGATTCCACCACAGCCAGCGTGCCACGCGATGCGAGACCGTCACGCCGTCGGCCCCCCCGTTCCCGACACCGTATGCAACGCGCGCGCGACGGCGTCGATGCCGCGCCGCAATCCTTCTTTCCCGGATTCGACGCGGAGCGGCGCGCCGTACTCGATATCGATCGTGGTGAACGGCTTGGGAATACACATGCGATCCCAGGAGTTGAGCCGCCAGGCGGAGCGCGCACGCGCGCCGACGGGAATCAGCGGGACACCGGCGTGTTGCGCCGCCGCGATCGCCCCGGGCTGCACCCGTTCCGCGGGCCCCCGCGGCCCGTCGGGCGTGATCGCGACCTCAGCGCCGCCTTCCAGCGCGCGGACGATGCCCAGCAATCCCACGTCGCCGCCACGTTTGGTCGACCCGCGCACGGAGCGATATCCCCACCGCTCGCCCAGGTCGGCGAGATACCCCCCGTCCCGGTGACGGCTAATCAACATCACGACGTCTTCCGCGCGATGCCGGTACAGCAAGGGCAGAATGCCGCTGTGCCAGAGGACGAAGACAAAGGGACGCCGGGCACTGCGCAGCGCGAGCACATGCTCATATCCGACCGCCCGGTAGCGCCACGTCGCCGCCAGCGCCTGAATGAGAGCAGGTCCGATCCGGGCGGCGATCGGCTCCGCCCAGCGCAGCTTCATCCGAGCAATCCCGCGGCGATGGCCGCCACCCGGTCCGCCGCGCCGGGGGCTCCCAACCGTTCGCGCACGATGCGCAGTCCTTCGCGCTGCTTGCGCGTCGCGGGATGCGTCGCGTCGAGCAGCGGCAGCACGGCCTCCGCCAACGCGGCGGGTCGCGCCGCACGCTGCAGGTATTCCGGGGCGACCTCGTAGCCGGCGACCAGATTGACGAGTCCTACCCACGGCACGCGCAATACGCGAAACGCGATGAAGGACGAGATCGGGTGCACCCGGTACGTGATCACCATCGGCAGATCGGCCATCGCGGCCTCGAGCGTCGTCGTGCCCGATTTGCAGATCCCCGCGTCCGCGGCAGCGAAGACGAGCAATGGATCCCCCTGATGGAGGGTGATCGCGCCCGGGTCCGGGTATTGGGCGCCGGGCGCCCCGGCGACCACCACTTGGATATCCGGCCGCGCCGCTGCGACGCGCGCGGCCGCGGCGCGAAAGATCCCCCAATGCCGGCGCACCTCCTGCGCCCGGCTGCCGGGAAACAAACCGAGCGTGGCGCGCGCCGGATCGAGCCCGAGCTGGCGGCGCGCCTCGGCGCGCGCGGGCGGCGGCGGGCGATCCTTGAGCGGATGGCCGACGAACGTCGCCGCCACGCCGCGCTCGCGGAAGAACGCTTCCTCGAACGGCAGGATGACGGCGAGCCGCTTCACCGGCGCCAGGCGGCGCACGCGACCCGCGCCCCAGGCCCACATTTGCGGCGCGATGTAATACAAAACAGGAATACCCGCGGCAGCGGCGGCAGAGGCGGCACGGAGGTGGTAACCCGGATAGTCGACCAGGATGACGAGATCATACCGTTTCTCGTTGAATGCCTTCTTTACGCGATTCAGCAGACGGTAGTGCGCGGGGATCTTGGCGAGCGCTTCCACGAACCCGACGACGGAGAACGCTTCCATGCGGTCGAGCACGTGCGCGCCGGCGCGCTCCAGCAGCGGGCCGCCCAGCGCTTCCAGCTCGAGACCCGGAATGCGCCGCTGCAGCGCCGTCGCAACGGCCGCGGCGTGCGCGTCCGCCGACGGTTCGCCCGCCGAGATATAGATCCGCGGTGGGCTCACCGCCGCGCGGAGGCGAGCGGCGACGCGTCGATTGCTTCGGCGACGCGATAGGCGAGCGCCAGCGCCTGCAGTCCGGCTGCACCGGTGACGACCACGTCGCCGTCGCCGCGGACCGCGCGCAGGAAGCTCTCCAGCTCGAGCTTGAGCGGCTCGGCCTCCGGCGCGTCGAGCTTGACGTGCTCGACGATCTCCTCGATCCGCGTGGCGCCGAGGTCCTGCCAGCCATCCTTGAGGCGATAGAAGTGTCCGTTGCCCTGCGCGAGATCGAGCGAGAAGTAGCCGGTCGGCTGGAAGATGCGCAGCTTGCGCGTGCGCTCGCGCGACACCCGGCTCGCCGTGATGACCGCCACGGCGCCGTTGGCGAACTCGACGCGCGCGTTCGCGATGTCGACATGCGGCGTGAGAATCGGCACGCCGGTCGCGCGCACCTCGCCCACCTCGGCGCGCACCAGCTCGAGAATGAGATCGAGATCGTGAATCATGAGATCGAGGATCACCGCCACGTCGGTGCCGCGCGGCTGGAACGGCGCCAGACGCTCGGTTTGCAGATAGCGCGGCTCCTCGAGATACGGCACCGCCGCGCGCACCGCCCGATTGAAGCGCTCGACGTGCCCCACCTGGAGCGCCACTCCGTGCTCTCGCGCCGCGTGCACCAGCTGCTCGGCGCCAGGCAACGTGTCGGCGAGCGGTTTCTCGATCAGCGCGGGCAGCCCACGCTCCAGCACCGCCAGGCCGACCTCGACATGCGCCGATGTCGGCACGACCACCGTCGCCGCTTCCACGCGGTCGAGCAACGCGTCGAGCGATGGATACGCGGTGGTGCCAAGCTCCGCGGACACCTGCGCGGCACGGACCGGATTGAGATCGTAGATGCCGACCAGCTCGGCCCCGTCGATCTTCTTCAGCAACCGGGTGTGATGAAAGCCCAGCGCACCCGTTCCAACGACCCCGATTCGCACGCGCTTCACACCATCACTCCACGCTGCGATGCCTCGATGAAGCGGAGGAACGTTTCGACTTCCGCGACCTGCGGCAGCTCCACGCGGGAGCGCGCGATACCCTGGCTCACCGTCAGATCGGAGTTGAAGACCAGCCGGTAGGCGCGTTTCAACGCGAGCTTCACTTCAGGCGAAAAGCCGGCACGCTGCAGCCCGACGGAATTGAGCCCGTAGAGGTGCACCGGATTGCCGGCCGCCTTCGTGTAGGGGGGCACGTCCTGGTTGACGCGCGAAGCGCCGCCCACGAACGAATAGGTCCCAATCCGCACGAACTGATGGATCGGTACGAGGCCGCTGATGATGGCCCGGTCGTCGACGGTGACATGTCCCGCCATCTGCACGCCGTTGGCGATGATGACGTCGTTGCCGACGACGCAGTCGTGCGCGACATGCACGTAGGTCATCAGGAAGCAGCGCGAGCCGACCGTGGTTTTGCCCGTCGCCGTGCTGCCCCGGTTGACGGTGCAGTACTCACGGATGATCGTGCTGTCGCCGATTTCCACCCACGTTTCTTCGCCCTTGTACTTCAAGTCCTGCGGATCGTTACCGATGATCGTGCCGTACCCGACCTTCACGCCTTCGCCCACGCGCGTGTTGCGCTCGATGACGGCGTGCCCCGAGATCGAGGAACGCTCGCCTACGGTGACGCGGGGACCGATCACGCTGTACGGCCCGACGGAGACGTCCTGTCCCAATTCGGCGGTCGGATCGATCAGCGCCGTCCGATGAATCACTTGTCGACCACCATAGCCATCATCTCGGCCTCGGCGACGACCTGGCCGTCCACGAACCCCGCGCCCTTCATGCGGCACGTCTTGCCGCGGAATTGCAGCATCTCGAGCTCGAAGCGGATCTGATCGCCGGGAACGACGGGCCGCCGGAACTTCACGTGGTCGAGCGACATGAAGTAGACGACCTTGTTCGTGATATCCTGACCCTCGAAGTGACTCATCAGCAACATCCCGCCGACCTGCGCCATCGCCTCGATGATCAGCACGCCCGGCATGATAGGATGGCCCGGGAAGTGGCCTTGAAAGAACGGCTCGTTGATCGTGACGTTCTTGATGCCCACGATGCGCTTCTGTCCTTCCACCTCGACGATCCGGTCCACCAGCAGGAACGGATATCGGTGCGGCAGGTAGTCCATGATCTTGCTGATGTCCATGGCCGGCATTCCGGTGCGCCTCCCTGCGCGAGCGAGCGCTCGTGCCAGTGCGATGTTGCCGCCGTGGCTGGGCCGCGTGGCCACCACGTGGGCTTGAATCCGAGCGCCGGTCAGCGCCAGATCGCCTACGATATCGGCCGCCTTGTGCCGCACGAACTCGTCCGGCCAGCGCAGCGCACCGCCGTGCACGATGCCGCGATCGTCGAGCACGATCGCGTTCGCGGCCGACGCGCCCTTGATCAATCCCCGCGCCTGGAGGTCGGCGACTTCGTGCGTGAAGCCGAACGTGCGCGCCGGCGCCAGCTCGGCGGCGAAGCTTTCCGGCGTCACGTCGTACGTGCCGGCCTGCCGCCCGATCAACGGATGCGCCCATTCGATCGACACCGTCAGCCGGAATAGCTTGGCCGGCGCCACGACATAAGCCGCATCCTTGTCGGTCACGGTGAACGGCGCCTGCACCGTCAACACCGACGGCTCGCCGCCCACGGACGCCGGCTCCGCCCGCGCGAGCGCGTCGAAGTACGGCTGCACGCTGCCGTCCAGAATCGGCGGCTCGGGACCGGTGAGCTCGATCGTCAAATCGTCGATCACATGCGCCGCGACCGCCGCGAGCAAATGCTCGACCGTGTGAATCGTCGCGTCACCATGCCCGATCGCCGTGCGCCGGTCCACTGCTTCGACCTCCGTGAGGCGGGCGGGCACCTCCGGCTTCCCGGGGAGATCGACGCGCCGGAACACGATCCCCTGACCCGAGGGAGCCGGAAGGAACGTCGCCTCGGTCGCAGCACCGGTGTGCAACCCCGTGCCGCGCAGCGCCGCCGAGCGCCTGACCGACCGCCTAGCGGTCGGGGGCGGCGCCGAGGGAGGGGCTGGGGGCGCTGGAAGAGCTGGGGGAGCCGGCAGGAGCGGACTCAGGCGCGGGTCGTACCAGTTGTTCGAGCTCATCCACGATCTTCGCGAGCCGGTATAGCGCCGCCTGTGCGCGCAAATACTCGCGATGGGAGCGGGCGGGATAGCCCGACACCGTGGCGCCGGCGGGAATGTCGGCGATCGTGCCCGACTGCACGAGGAGGCGCGCACCCTGCCCAATCGTCAGGTGATCCGCGACGCCCGCCTGTCCCCCGATGATCACATCGTCCTCCACTTGCGTGCTGCCGGCGACGCCGGCTTCCGCCATGATCAGGCAGCGCGCACCGATGCGCACGTTGTGAGCGATGTGAACCAGGTTGTCGATCTTCGTTCCCGATCCGATGACGGTATCATCCACGCTGCCGCGGTCGATGCACGTGTTCGCGCCGATCTCGATGTCGTCGCCGATGAGGCAGCGCCCGACGTGTGGAATCTTGCGGTGCGCTTCTCCCCCTTTACCGGGGATATATCCGAATCCGTCGCTGCCGAGCACTGCGCCCGCGTGCACGATCACGCGCTTGCCCAGCGCGGTCCCTGCGTACAGCGTCACGCCCGGGAAGAGCTGTGTCTCGTCGCCCACCGCCACGCCCTCACCCAGCACGCACCCAGCCCCGATGCGCACATTGCGCCCGAGCTGCACGCCGCGTCCGAGGACCGCGTGCGGGCCGATTTCGACCGGCTCCTGCCATGTCGCGCCCCGGCCAACGACGGCCGTCGGATGAACGCCCGCCTCCCACACGGCTTGGGGATAGAGCACGGGCAGGACGACAAGCAGCGCGGCGTATGGCTCGTCCACGATGATGCGTGTTTCGGGACCGCCGGGAGCCGCTTCGAGAGCGGGCGCGACAAGCACCACCGACGCGCTCGTGCGCTCAAAGTAGGGGACATACCGAGGCGAGGCAAGAAAAGAGAGATCGCCGGGCCCCGCCCGTTCGAGGGGCGCGATCCCGGCGACCGTGACGCTGCCCGGGCCCATCAGCCGGCCGCCCGTCAGCGCGGCGATTTCACTCGCGGCCAGCGGCCGGGTGCCCGTCGAGTTCACGACGGCGCCCGACCGGTTACTGCGCCTGCTGGAGGCGCTGCAGCACCCGAGCCGTGATGTTCAGCGCCGGATCCGACGCGGCGATCAACCCACCGGCGGCGTCCGCATCGAGAATGAGCGAATAATTCAGCTCGGCGCGAAGGCCCTGGATCACGGAATTGACGCGCGCCTGCAGGGGCGACAGCAGCTCCTGCTCGCGCTGGCGGGCTTTGTCCTGGAGCTCGTTGGTGCGCTGCTCCATGCGTTGCTGCATCGCCTGCAGGTCTTTCTGCTTGGCCGCCCGCGCCGCGGGCGACAGCGCGATCGACTGTTGGTCGAGCGCCTGCACCGACGAGTCGAGCCGTTGTTGGAGCTTCTGCACTTCGGTGCGGTATCCCTCGACCTCTTTGAGGTACAGGGATTCGGCGGCCGCATACCCGGGCGTGCGCTGCATGATTTCGCGGGAGTTGATGATCGCGATCTTCAGGGGCCCCCCCGGCGCCGGCGATGGTCCCTGACCGCGCGCGACGATCGGAAGAGACGCCGCAGCAAGGACGGCAAGGGAAACGAGAACGTGACGCTGCATAACTGAATACTCCCGGGCAAGGACGTGGGGACGTCGGGGACGTGGGTCTCGGCTTAAAAGAAGTTGCCGAGCTTGAAGTGCAGTTTCCAGCCTGGTGCCGGCCGGCCGAAGAGGTCGACCTTGTCGAAGCCGTACGCGTAGTCGATGCCGAGCGGTCCCAGCGGTGAAATCACGGCGACGCCGGCGCCCGCGCCGCGGAACAGCCGGGTCGGATCGAACTGCGCCGGGCGCGACCAGACGTTGCCGGCGTCGAAGAAGGTCGACAGGTAGAGCATTTGGGACACGCGCATGCCCAGCTCGCCCGTCATCGTGAAGAACGCCTTGCCGAACGCGTTGGGACTCGCGCCGGACGCGCTCGCGTTGGGATCGTACCCGAACGGCGTGATCGACGCTTCGTCGTAGCCGCGCAGCGGGATGAAGAATTGGGTGCCGCCCAGTGTGAACAGCTGCTCGAAGAACGGCGAGTTGCCGAACACGAAGCCGGAGCGGGTCGAGAAGCCGAGCACGAACTTCACGTTGGAGGACGTCGCGGGGCCGAGCTGGCCGAGCGGTGCGTAAAAGTGACCCTCGAGGTCCACGCGCTGGAAGTTGCCCTTCCCCCCCAGCACCCCGCCGCTCTGTGATAATCCGAACTGCGCCATCGTGCCCGCGGTCGGGAACGGCAGATCGATCCGGGTATCGCGCATCAGCGAGGCGCCCACCGTCGACCGCACGCAATCATTGCAGCGGAACACGTTCGTGAACGCGGTGTTCGTCGTGGATCCGGTAAAGCTCTGCTGGTCGAGCCCGTACGACAGGAACAGGCGCGAGTAGTTGTCGCCGAAGACCGGGAATCCGAGCTGCAGGCTCGCGCCGCGCCGGCGCAGCCGGCCCAGGTTCGCGATCACATAGCGCACGCGCGTATTGTGGACGCCGACCGTCCCTGAAATCCGCGACTCGCGAATCGCCGGATCGGTGAACGAGACGTCGAAGTCATTGATGTTCTTGCCGAACTGCCACTGGAAGCGGCCGCGCTTGCCCTGGCCGAACAGATTCGGCTCGTCGAGACCGAGGAAGCCGCCGACGCCCGTGCCCTGCCCCACCGATGCACCGAAGTTGACGTTACCGGTGTGCTTCTCGGACACGTGGAAGATGACGTCGATGTCGCCCTGCTCGTTGGAGGGCCGCGTGTCGGGGAATGGCAGCGGCTGGTTGAAGAATCCGAGGTTCGACACGCGCTGGTAGGACGCGATCAACGCATCCTGACGGAACACGTCGCCCGGGACGACGACGATCGCCTCGCGGATCACCCGCTCGTGCGTGACGTCGTTCCCGCGGATCTCGACGTGACTGACGATCGCCGGCTGGCCTTCGGTGATCACCCAGCGCAAATCGACGACCGGCTTCCCTTCGGCGTCGGTGCGCCGGATGACGTCGGGCCGCACGTTGACGTAGATGTAGCCGTTGTTGTAGTACAGCGTCTGCAACTTGCGCGTGGCGTCCTGCCACTGTTCGTCGTCGAAATAGGTATTGGGCCGCCGCCCGCCGAGTCCGAGCACCCCGGCGCGCTGCTCTTCCCGGAACGGATAGAACGTCTCGATTTCCTCGGTCGAGAAGCGGCGGTTGCCGACGATTTCGAACGTTCCCAGCCGGTACGGATCGCCTTCGCTGACGCGGATGACGAGGGCCGCTTTCCCGGTTCCCTCATTCACCAGGAGGGTGTCGTCGAGCACCTGGAAATCGACGAACCCGCGCTTGCCGTAAAACGCGGGCAAGCGTTGGCGCACGTCTTCCGCCAGCTTGTCTTCGTCGTAGTCGCCGCTCTGGAACCACCAGAAGCCTTCCGGCTTCGACTTCATGTTGCCGACGATTTCGGCGTCGGGGAAATGCGTGTTGCCGTCGACTTGCACCTGCGCGATCGCGACGCGGCGTCCTTCCTCCACGTCGAAGATCACGCGTACGGCGCTCGAGTCGCGCTCGTAGACGAAGTGTGTGGTGCTGCGCGCGAGGTAATAGCCCTTGGCGCGGTACAGCGAATCGATCCGGCTGCGCGAGCGCGCGACGGCCGCCGGATCGAGCGGCCGTCCTTCCGCGATCTGCACCTTGTCGCGCACCGTGCGCTCGGGCAACCGCTCGACGCCGCGCAACGCCCATTTGATCAGCTGCGGCCGCTCGCGCACCTGGATGACCAGCACGGTCTTCCCCGCGGGCGTCCGCGACTGCGTGATCACGACGTCATCGAACTGGCCGGTGGAATAGAGCGATTGAATCGCGCGCTGCACGTCGCGGTAGCTCATCGGGCGGCCGACGGACAACCCGCTGATCTGAATGATCGTCGCGGCACTGTTGCGCTTGCCGCCGATCGCGACGATCGAGTCGGCCGCCGGGGGGGCCGCAACGGCGCGCTCGCCCTGCCCGCCCGCCTGTGCATGGCACAGGCGGGGGGCGAGGACGGCAAAACTCAGTAGGAGTAGACGGGTGAGCCGGCGGATCACGCCTTCGAGCCGGAGAGTGCCCGGAATCCCAGGCGCTCTTTGTCGGGGGCGACGTCGACTTCAATCTCGTCACCCTTCGCGAAATCTCCGACGAGAATCTTCTCCGACAGCGGATCCTCGACGTATTTCTGGATGGCGCGCTTCAACGGGCGCGCGCCGAAATGCTCGTCGTAGCCGTGATCCACGAGGAAGTCGGTCGCCGCCTGCGTGAGCCGCAGCGTGAGCTCCTCTTCGCCCAGCCGCTTCTGCACGTCGCGCGCCAGAATCGCTACGATCAGCGCGATGTGCTCGCGGTTCAGCGGATGGAAGACGATCACGTCGTCGAGCCGGTTGAGGAATTCCGGATTGAAGACCTTGTTGATCTCTTCCTTGACCTTTTCGGACATGCGGTCGAATTCGTTGCGCGGATCGGACTGCCCGAAGCCGAGCGTCTTGCCCTTCACCATGTCGCGCGCGCCGACGTTCGACGTCATGATCACGACGGTGTTCTTGAAGTCGATCAAGCGGCCGTAGTTATCGGTCAGGTGACCTTCGTCCAGCACCTGGAGCAGGATGTTGAAGACGTCGGGGTGCGCCTTCTCGATCTCGTCCAGCAGCACGACCGAGTAGGGTTTCCGGCGCACGGCCTTGGTGAGCGTGCCCGAATCCTCGTAGCCGACGTAGCCCGGCGGCGCGCCGATCAGCCGACTCACCGAAAACTTCTCCATGTACTCCGACATGTCGACGCGGATCAGCGCCTGCGCATCGGCAAACAGGAAGCGCGCCAGCGCCCGCGCCAGCTCCGTCTTCCCGACGCCGGTGGGCCCGCTGAAGATGAAGGAGCCGATCGGCCGCTTCGGGTCCTTGAGGCCGGCCCGGCTGCGGCGGATCGCGCGCGAGATCACCTGGATCGCTTCGTTCTGTCCCACGACGCTCAGATGCAGCTCGTCTTCCATCCGGAGCAGCCGCGCGGTCTCCGCTTCCTGCAGCCGCGTCACGGGGATGCCGGTCCAGCGCGACACGATGAACGCGACGCCTTCTTCACTGATCGTGGGTCGCCGGGTCTGCCGCTCCCGCTCCCATTCTTCCTGCTTGCGGCGGATATCGGACTGGAGCTCGCGCTCCGCGTCGCGCAGCGACGCCGCGCGCTCGAAGTTCTGGTCGCGCACCGCGGCTTCCTTGTCGCCGCTCAGTGCCTCGAGCTTCTCCTTCAGCTCGGCGACTTCGGGCGGCGGCACCTGGGCGGCGAGACGCGCGCGCGCGCCGGCTTCGTCGATCACGTCGATCGCTTTGTCCGGCAGGAAGCGGTCGGTGATGTAGCGCTCCGACAGCTTCGCCGCTTCGATCAGCGTGTCATCGGGAATGATGATGCGGTGGTGATCTTCGTAGCGCTTGCGCAGGCCTTTGAGGATCTCGATCGTCTCGTCGACGGTCGGGGGATCCACGATCACGGTCTGGAAGCGCCGCTCGAGCGCGCCGTCCTTCTCGATGTACTTGCGGTACTCGTTGAGCGTCGACGCGCCGACGCATTGCAGCTCGCCGCGCGCCAGCGCCGGCTTCAGCATGTTGGACGCGTCCACCGCGCCCTCGGCCGCGCCCGCGCCGACCAGCGTGTGCAGCTCGTCGATGAAGAGAATGATGTTCTTGTTCTGCGCGATCTCGTTGATCACCGCCTTCAAGCGCTCTTCGAACTGGCCGCGGTATTTCGTTCCGGCGATCACGGCCGCCATGTCGAGCGACAGTACGCGATGATCCTTCAGCGCGTCGGGGCACTGCCCGCCTGCGATGAGCTGGGCCAGCCCTTCGACGATCGCCGTCTTGCCGACGCCGGGCTCGCCGATAAGCACCGGATTGTTCTTCTTGCGGCGCGAGAGAATCTCCATCACGCGCTCGATTTCCTTCTGGCGGCCGATCGTCGGATCGAGCGAGCCTTCGGCAGCGAGCTGCGTCAAATCACGGCAGAAATGGTCGAGCGCCGGCGTCTTGGACTTCTTTTCGCTCTTGGGCGGCGTGGGCTGCGCCCCGGTGCCGCCGCCGGCCGGCGTCGCGGGCATCTCGCTGCCGAGCAGCCGCAGCGTCTCGGCGCGCGCTTGCTCCAGGTTGACGCCGGCATCGGTCAGCACTTGCGCCGCGATGCCCTTCTCTTCGCGCAGCAGGCCGAGCAGCAGGTGCTCGGTGCCGACATAGGAATGATTCAGCTCCCGCGCCTCGCTCATCGCCAGCTCGAGCACCTTCTTGGCGCGCGATGTATAGGGAAGATCGGGTCCAGCGGCGGCGGCCGCTTTTCCTTTCTTCACCGTCTCCTCGATCTTTTGCTGAATCTCCTCGAGGTCGACGTTGAGGTTGGTCAGGACCGCCGCGGCGACGCCTTCTCCCTCGCGGATCAACCCGAGCAGGATGTGCTCGGTGCCGACGTACTCGTGATGCAGACGCGCCGCCTCTTCGCGGGCCATCTGCAGAACTTTCCGGACACGATCCGTGAAATTGTAGCCGTTCATCGGGATTTGAAACTCACCTTTCGCCGTTCAGCTGGGTTCCGCTTCGAGCAGGCGCCGTACAAACGCAGCGCGCACCGTCGGCAGTTCGCGGTCGCCGGTAGACCGGCCATCCATCGCTGCCAGGTGCGCGGGTTGTGTGTAGATCAACAGCTTATTGAGCGTATATACCCCCGGTCCAGGAAGCAGATTCAGACCGACGCCCAACCGCACACCGCTCAACAAATTCATCGTCTCTTCAAAAGACAGCCGGCGCGCGTGCTTGAGAAGACCGTACGCACGCCATGTTTTGTCCTCGACTTCTTCTGGTGCGGTCCTCAATAGCACGTCCCGTGCCTGTTCTTCGTATTCAACAACTTGCCGCACGATCTTGCCGAGGTGGTCGATCAGCTCGTCTTCTGTCTTCCCTAAAGTTGTTTGGTTGGACAGTTGGAAGAAGTTACCGACGACTTCACTGCCTTCCCCGTACAAGCCCCGAAAGGTTAAACCCACCTGTGTCAGACCCTGCAGAACCTTGTTGATTTCCTTGGTCAAAACAAGACCCGGCAAATGGATAAGTACGCTGGCCCGAAGCCCAGTGCCTGCATTTGTCGGACAGGACGTAAGATAGCCAAATTCCGGATGAAAGGCGAAAGGAACGAGTCGTCCCAAATCCGCGTCGACGGCTTCGACGGCGGCGTACGCGTCCTCTAAATCGAAGCCGGACCACATCCCGTGAATCCGAAAGTGGTCCTCTTCATTTACCATCACACCGACCTGATCCTGCACCAGGAGCGCCGCGCCGGGCCGGGGCCGCGTCTCCCGCTCCAGCCCCGCCAACTCCTTGCTGACGAGATGCCGTTCGTGCAGCAGCTGCCGGTCCGCCCGCTCGAGGTGATCCAGCCGGAAGGTCACCGCCGCTCCCAGCCTTTCGGATGAGGCCGCAGCTTCCGAGACACGCGTCAATACCGCGGTGCGATCGGAGTCCTTGGCGCGCTGGCTGAACGGCACACCGCGCACGTTCCGCGCGAGCCGAATCCGGGTGGACAAGACAATCGTGGATTTCGGACCCGCGGCATCGAGCCAGCGCATCCCGCCGTCGGGCAAAAGCGAGAGATCGATCATTCGAGTACCCGAATCCGGTCCCGCAGCTCGGCGGCAAGCTCGAAGTTTTCGCCCTCGACCGCGCGCCGGAGTTGTGCCTTGAGGTCCAGCAGGCGGCTGCGGGGATCCGAGCCCGCGGCCGCGGCGCCGGGCAGCTCGTAGCGCTCGCCGACGTGCTGGCTCGAGCCATGGAGCCGGCGCAGCAAGTCGCGCAGATGGGGGTCGAACGCCACGTAACACTGATCGCACCCGAGGCGGCCCGAGTCACGGAAGTCACGCAGCGTGCTGCCGCACGCGGTGCAGCGCAACCCGTCGCCCGAGGCCGGGACCAGCGCGCCCGCGCCACTCCCTTTGCCGAGCGCCGTGAGGAAACCACCGAGCGGCGTCTTGAGCACGGTTCCACCTGTTTCCACGCCCTTGAGCTGGGCGCACTGCTCGCACAGATGGAGCGTGACTTTGGAGTCGTGCTCCACTTGCGTGAGGTTGATGATCGCGTCGCGTTCTTTGCAGTTATCGCAGAGCATCACGGTATCGCATCGACTGACGTCACTGTGTTGAGCCGTCCATCCTCCAACAAGAGCACCCGATCGGCCCGCGCGGCGAGCTGGCGGTTGTGTGTAACGACTACCACGGCCGTCTCGTACTCGCGCGCCAGCCGGAAGAAGATCTCGTGCAACCGCTCGGCGTTCGCGTGATCGAGGTTGCCGGACGGCTCATCCGCCAGCACGACGTTCGGATCGTGTACCAACGCCCGGGCGACCGCGCAGCGTTGCTGCTCACCGCCCGACAGCTCCGCCGGCCGATGCGCCATGCGACCGGCCAGTCCGACGTCGGACAGCACCTCTTCCGCTCGCGACCGCGCCTTCCGCGGCACCACGCCGGCGATCAACAGCGGCAGCATGACGTTTTCGAGCGCCGAAAACTCCCGCAGCAGGTGATGGAACTGGAACACAAATCCCAGCTTGCGGTTCCGCAGTTCCGCCGCGCAGCGCGCATCGAGATCCGCGTAGCGCGACCCGTCGAGCCAGACGTCGCCGCCGGTCGGCGTGTCGAGCGCGCCCAGCAGGTGCAGCAGCGTGCTTTTCCCCGCGCCGGACGATCCGACGATCGCGACGAACTCGCCGCGACGCACTTCCATGTCCACGCCGCGCAGCACCTCGAGCGGTTGCCCGTCGCCGCCGGCGAACACCTTCCGGACTCCCCGGACGACCAGCAACGCGTTCATTCGTAGCGGATCGCCCGCACCGGGTCGAGCCGCGCCGCCTGGACGCTCGGATACAGCGGCGCCAGGGTGGCAATGACGAGACTCGCGGCGATGACCGCGACCGCGTCGAGCGGGTTGGTCAGCACCGGCAGGTGATCGATAAAGTAGATGGACGGATCGATCGGAATCAGATGACCACGATTGATCAACGCGCCCAGGATCAGCCCCAGCACCGCGCCGAGCGTGGTGCCGACGAGCCCGATGAAAATGCCCTGCACGAGGAACACGCGGCGGATGCGCCCGCGCGGCATGCCCATCGCGAGGAGGATGCCGATCTCACGCGTTTTGTCGCGCACCACCATGGTCAACGTGCCCACGACATTGAACGCGGCGACCACGCAGATCAAGAACACGACGAGTCCCATGCCCAGCTTCTCGAGCTTCAGCGCCGAGACTGCGCCTCGAGTTGGACGCCGAATTCGTTGGCGCGCTCCGGCTGGGCGAGCCGCACCTCGATGCCCGTCACCGCGGCGCCGAGCCCGGAGAAGTCCTGCGCCTTCGCGCGCGGCATCACCACGTAGCTGTTGTCGTAGTCGTACATCCCCGTCTCGAACAGCCCGGTCACTTCGTACCGCCGGTACTTCGGCTGAATCGTGCCAAGGCTGCGGTTGTATTGCGAGCCGGCCGCGGCCACCATCGTGACGACGTCGCCGGGATAGGCGGTCAGCTTGCTCGCGAGCCGCGTGCCGATCGCGATGCCGCCCTCGACGTCCGGCCGGGTCGTGCGGAAGGTGAGATCGCCTTTGGTGAAATAATGCGGCAGGCTGGTGACGGCGCGTGTCCCGGTGTCTGGATCGATACCGATCACGGCGACGCCCTCCGCGTAATCGTGGCCTGCCGAAATCAATCCCTGCGATAAGACGAACGGCGCGGCGGCCACCACGCCGGGGGTGCGGCGTACCTTCGCGAGCACGTCGTGCCAGTCATCCAAGCGCAGGCCTTCGCCGTAGGTCAACACGCGCAGGTGCGGGCTCACGACGAGAATTTTCTCGCGCAGATCGTTCTGCATGCCGTTCATGATGCCGAGGACCGTGACCAGCGCCGCCACGCCGACCGTGACGCCGCCGACCGCGATGACGGTAATCAGCGAGACCAGCCGCGAGGAGCGGCGGCTCTTCATGTAGCGCATGGCGATGCGCAGATCGAGCCGTCCCGGCCAGTTGGTGACGATCACGACCAGCGCCACGACCGCGGCGCCCCACAGCAGCCCCTGCAGGACGATCATGAGAATCGGCATCACTCGGGTCGCAGCATGGGGAACAGGATCACGTCGCGAATGTTGGTCTGATCGGCAAGGATCATCGTCAGCCGGTCTACGCCCAGTCCGACGCCGCCCGCCGGCGGCATACCGTACTCCAGCGCGCGGAGAAAGTCCTCATCCAGCTGCTGCGCTTCGGCGTCGCCCGCCGCGCGCAGCGTCGCCTGCTGCTCGAAGCGGCGGCGTTGCTCATCGGGATCGTTCAGCTCGCTGAACGCATTGGCCAGCTCGCGATGCTGCACGAACAACTCCCACCGCTCGACTTTGGTAGGATCGCCGCGCTTCGGCTTGGCCAGGGGCGAGAGCGCCAGCGGATAATCGAACACGAACGTCGGCTGCACGAGCTTGGGCTCGACACAGGTCTTGAAAACCTCATCGATGAGCTTCGGGCCATTGAGCGCCGCCACGTCGGCAGGCGGCGCATTATGCTGTTTCAGCACGCCGCGCAGCTCGGCATCACTAGTCTTTGTCAGGTCGACACCCGCATGCTCGCGGACGAGCGCGTAGTAATCCTTGCGCGCGAACGGACGCGCGAAGGACAGCGTCGTGCCGTGACGTGCGAGCTCGCTGGCCTTGAACAGATCGCGCACGAGATCCGCAAGCATCTCTTCAGTCAACGCCGCCATGTCGTTGTAGTCCGCGTACGCCTGATACCACTCCGCCATCGTGAATTCGGGATTGTGAAATCGCGACAATCCCTCGTTCCGAAAGTCGTGACCGATCTCATACACCCGTTCGAGACCACCCACGAGGCAGCGCTTCAGATACAGCTCATCGGCGATGCGGAGGTAGAAGGTCGCGTCCAGGGCTTCGTAATGGGTCTTGAAGGGCCACGCCGACGCGCCGCCGTACAGCGGCTGCAGCACCGGCGTCTCCACCTCCAAGTACCCCTGCGCATCGAGGAAAGCCCGGATTCCGCGCACGATGCGCGTCCGCAACCGGAACACCTCGCGCACCTCCGGATGCACCGCGAGATCGGCGTAGCGCTGGCGCGAGCGCAGCTCCGGATCGGAGAGCTCGCCGTGTTTCACCCCGCTCGCGTCCTCTTTGCCAAGGGGCAGCGGGCGCAGCGCCTTGGAGAGGAGCGTGAATCCCGCGACCCGCAGCGTGATCTCGCCGGTGCGCGTCTTCATCAGCCGGCCTTCGACGCCCACGTGGTCGCCCAGGTCGAGCAGCTCCAGCACCGCATAGAGCTCGGCCCCGAGCTCGTCGCCCTTGAAGTAGAGCTGGATCTTGCCGCTCTGATCTTCCAAATGCGCGAACGTCGTTTTGCCGTGCGGTCGCAGCGCGACGAGCCGTCCCGCGAGCGCGTACCGCGCCGGATCGTCGTCGCTCTGGAACGCGGCGAGCGCCTGTTGCGCCGTCGCGGTACGCTCGAATCGGTATGCGAACGGCGCGACGCCGCGCTCCAGCAGCTCTTTCAGCTTCTCGCGCCGCGCCGCTTCGACGAACCCGGTGGTCACGCCGCCTTGCTCCCGAAGCGTCTCAGGAACTCCTCGATGAACGGATCGAGATCGCCATCCATCACTTTATGGACGTCGCTCACTTTCAGCTCGGTGCGATGATCGTTCACCATCGTATAGGGCTGAAAGACGTACGACCGGATCTGGCTGCCAAAGGCGATGTCCCCCTTCTGCTTGTCCACTTCCGCCTTCTTCGCATCGCGCTCGGCGACGGCGCGCTCGTACAGCCGCGCCTTGAGCATCTTCATGGCGGTCGCCTTGTTCTTGCCCTGGCTGCGCTCCTGCTGGCACGAGACGACGATGCCGCTGGGCAGATGCGTGATCCGCACGGCCGACGACGTTTTATTGACGTGCTGGCCGCCCTTGCCCGACGCGCGGAACACGTCGATGCGCAAATCGTCGTCCTTGATCTCGATCTCGATCTCGTCGTCGACGACGGGATAGACGAACACCGAGGCGAACGAGGTGTGGCGCCGCGATTGCGAATCGAACGGCGAGATGCGCACCAGCCGGTGCACGCCCTTCTCCGCCTTCAGTAATCCGTACGCGTACTGGCCCCGGATTTCGATTTCCGCGGACTTGATGCCTGCTTCCTCGCCGGGGAGCAGATCGAGCACCGCGACGCTGAAGCCGTGCCGCTCGGCCCAGCGCGTGTACATGCGGACCAGCATCTCGGCCCAATCCTGCGACTCGGTGCCACCCGCGCCGGGATGAATCGTGAGGAGCGCGTCGCGCGCGTCGTCGGGGCCCTGCATCATGTTCTGCATCTCCAGCGCCTCGAGGCGCGAGCCGATCTGCTCCGCCTCCGACTCGAGCGAGCGCTGCAACGCGAGATCGACGTGGGATTCTGCTTCCACCAGCTCGTTCAGCTCGCGGCCCTCATCGACGCGCTTGCGCAGCGCCGCGTAGGGCTCGAGCCACCCCTTCAACGCTTTTACTTCAGCGACCGTTTGGCGCGCGCGCTCCGCGTCCGCCCACAACGAGCCTTCGGCCATCTTGTGCTCGAGCTCCGCGAGCCGCGCGGTTTTGCCTTCGACGTCAAAGAAAGCCCCTGAGCTCGGTGAGACGGCGATCGAAATCGGCAAATCTCTCGGCTAGTGCCATTAGAAGAGCTTGTGTCCTCCCGCTAGAATCTCGTTCAGAGCCTCAGTCCAAAACGCCGTACTCTGGGCCATCTCCGCCCCGACCTGCTCGACGTATTCCTGCCAGCTCTTGTCGATTTCATCCTTGAAGAGCTGCGGCAGCGTCCCATCCCGGATGCCCTGCTGCCGCTTCTCCGGATGATAGACGAGCATGTCGGAAATCAGCGCGCGAGCCAGCCGGCGCGCCTTCTGTTTCGGGTCCTGCACCAGGAACGGGTTCACCGGCCGCAATGGCCCGGTGTGTCGCTTGCCTGGCGTGCTGCCACCGCTTGGCGCCGCCGGAGCGGGAGGCACAGCCGCAGCCGCGGGCGCGGCAGGCGGCGCCAGAGGCGTGGCCGGCGCCGTCCGAGCTGATGGCGGAACGGGCGGCGCTGGCGGCGCGGGGGGCGCGGGGGGCGCGGGGGGCGCGGGCGGTCGTGGAGCCGCCACGGGAGTCATCGGCGGCGCGGCGGCCGGGCGCGGTGCGACCGGCGATGCAGCTGGAGACGCGGGACGCGCGGGAGCTACTGGGGACCGCGCGAAGGGCGGACTCGCCGGGACGGCCGGACGACCAACCGGTGACGCGGACGGTGCCATCGCGGGTCGCGCGGCGACCGCCGGAGCAGGCTTGGGCTGGACGACGGGTGCGTTGGCCGCCGCACCGTCGAGACTCACGGCGAAAACGTTGCTGCACACGCTACAGCGCGCGCGAATACCCCCCGCCGGGATCTTCGCGGGATCCACTCGGTATACGGTTTCGCACGACGGACAGGTAACGTTCACGCCTTAGGCCTCGTTGTCCTTGCTTTCGCTCTCGCCTTCCGCTTCGCCCGGTTCGCGATCGTGGCGCCGATCGACGACAAATACGGAGCCTGATTGCGTCTTGGCGTAGCTCTTCATTTCGGTCGCCAGCTCGCTGACCTGCGCCGGGTGCAGAAAGCGCCGATGCTGATTCGTCACGACGCCGATCGACAGCGTCATCAGCGGCACGCGATGCAGCTGCCCGCGGCGATCCTTGCCGAAATAGTAACCGGCCCGGCGGTCCTGCTCGTTGTACTGATACGGCACCAGCGTGTCGAACACGTCCAATATTTCAGTGCAGACGGCGCTGATGTTCGCGATCGGGATCACGAAAATGAAGTCATCGCCCCCGATATGCCCCACAAACCCCTCTTTCTCGAGCATCCCGCGCACGATGTCGCGCAAAATGAGCGACACCAAATAGATCACGCGATCGCCGTCGTAATAGCTGTAGCGATCGTTGTATTCCTTGAAATGATCGAGGTCAGCGTAACACACGGCGAACCGTTCGCCGGCCTCCATCCGCCGTTTGACCTCCCGCTCGATTTCGGGCGGCCCCGGCAGCCGGGTCGACGGATTGACCGCGACGTCCCGTTCCGCGCGCGTCACGAGCGCGTCGAGCCGCCCGGCCTGTTCATCCGGCTCGAACAGCGGGGTAATCACCTCATCCGCGCCTGCCTCAAACCACTTGCGCACGGCGTCAGTCGCGTGCCGGTTCGTGATCACGGCCAATGGGACGATCGCCGTATAGGCGTCGCCCTTGAGCCGGGCGCATAACTCCAGTCCTTCGTCACCGGCACTGTCCGCATCCACGACCACAAGTGCCGGAAGCATCCGCAGCACGCGCTCCTGCACCAGCGTCGCCTGCGGGATGGAAATAACGGGGAGCCCTCTCCCGTTGACCCACGCGGTCACGAAGTCAGGTACGGAACGTCCAGCCGGCGAGAAGAAGAGAATGGCCTGGGGCGACCGCACCTTACTCCTCTCGTAAGGGTAGGCAACGCCTAAACTTAGGCCTCGTCTCCTGCCGTGTCAAATTAACTGCGCTTTTTTTGCATTACTGCGGCGTATATGCGTCGCGCAACTCCACCGGCCGGGTGCGGGCGCGAATGCGAAGATTCAGCATTTCGACGAAGACCGAGAACCCCATCGCGAAATAGATGTAGCCCTTCGACAGATGTTGCCCCAGCCCGTCGGCGATCAACGCCACGCCGATCAGCAGCAGAAAGCTCAGCGCCAGCATTTTGATCGTGGGGTGGTGGTGCACGAACTCTCCGATCGGCTGGGCGGCGAAAATCATCACGATCGTCGCGATGACGACGGCCGCGATCATCACGGGCAGGTGGCGCGCCATCCCTACCGCCGTGATCACGGAGTCGAGCGAGAACACGATATCCAGCATCACGATCTGTCCCACGACGGCGGCGAAGGCCGGTTTCACCATCGTGCTCGACCGGCCGGCATCGCCCTCCAGTCCTTCGTGAATTTCGCGCGTGCTCTTCGCGATGAGAAACAGACCGCCCGCCAGCAGAATGAGATCGCGGCCCGAGACGGGATGGCCGAGGACGTGAAAAAGCGGCGCTGTCAGCCGGATGATCCACACCAGCGTGGCGAGCAAGGCGATCCGCGTCAGCATCGCGCCGGCGAGACCGAGCCGCCGCGCTCTGCCTTGCTGCGACTCCGGCAGCTTGCCCGCGAGGATCGAGATGAAAATGACGTTGTCGACGCCGAGCACGATCTCGAGCACGGTCAGGGTGAGGAGACCGAGCCAGGCCTCGGGTTGCGTCAACCAATTCATGATCGGATCCTGTATCGAATGATTCGCGAGAATCAGAACTCGAAAGAGAACCGGATATCCGCGCGTCCGGGACCCAAAGTCGTCCGGATTTCGGTTGGGCGGCCGGCAACGGCCGTCAACCGAGTCGAGATGAGCGCATCCACGGCGCTCACGATGTGATTGGCGAGCAGCAGCCCGACCTGGTTTTGGGCGCGCCGGAACGCGTTATCGCTGTGGCGGATCGCTTCGCGATAGGCCTGCTGCTCGAGCGAGTGATCGCGCCAACTCCAGAGAAAGTCCGGACCGACGGCATGGGTCCAGTAGAACCGGCGCGCGTCGTCGTACTGGGGCGAGGAGGGATCGGGAGGGACGTTGGGGTCTTGCCAAAACGTGCGCCGCGCCAGGAGCCAGACGGAGCCGTTATACGTGCGGGCGTCGGTCTCGGGAACGAACGCCGGTCCGGGATCGGTGTCGTAGCGGCCGCTTTCGACGAAGCGCTCCATCTGCTCGTAGTACTCGAACACCGTATCCCGTTGCGACGGGCCGAACGAGCGCCGGGCGATGTCGAACGCGAGCGACTTGAACCGGTCCGATTCGCGCTGCGCCTCATGGTCGAGCTGGAGAAAGCGCGAGAGGAGGTAGACCTCGGCCGCGAGGTACACCGCGCCGCGGTCCTGATGTCCCAGCAGCTGGCCCACTCCCGGCACCAGCAACGAGGCCAGCGGGCGCAGTGCGACGCCGGCTGACCGCGGACGGGCGGTGTCCGCGCTCAGGTGCGGCAGCTGCTGCGCACGCGTGAGGTTCGGGGCCGCCGCAGTCAGAATCGCCGCCGCCAGGGTGATCTTCAGAACGTCACGCGAAACGAAAAGAAGGTCGGGCTGTCCGCCTGCAGATCGGAGCCGGTAAGGAACGCCCGCGCGAGATCGACGCCGAGCGAGCCGCTTTCGATTCCAAGGCCGATACTCGGCCCGCTCAGACCATCCTGCACGAACGCATACCCGGCGCGCACGCGCACGAGACGCTGATATCCGAGGTCCAGTCCGAAGCGCGTCTCGGACTGGCCGGTCTGGCCCCAGGGGCTGTCGACGTCGGCCGCGAGCTTCATGTCGAAGCGCTGATCGACATCGTCGCCGACCGGGCGCAACCGCACTTCGTATTGCGCGCCCACCGCGAGCCGGGTCGGCAGCGGATCCGCCTGCGCCTGGTTCTGTACCTGCAGCCGGAAGCCGACATTGCGGACCGCGATGCCGATCCGGAGCGGCGCGCCCGCGCCGAGATGGAATTGGCCGCCCAGGTCGAGCGCGTGCGTCGTCCCGATGCCGGCCGGGAAATCGCGACAGTCGCCGCTGCAGTCCACCCGAAACTGCACGAGCTTGTAGCTCAACCCGAAGACGAAGCCGCCGGCGAGCGTAGTCGCGTACGACGCGACGAACTCGAAGTTGCGCGGCGCGATGCGGGCGATGGTATTGCCGTTGGCGTCGGTACGCTCGAGGTCGCCGTAATCGACGAGGTACACGGAGCCACCGATCACGCCGATGCCGTGCGACGGGAAGTAGACGCCCAGGACGTGACTGCGCCCCGCCACGAGCGTCGCGCTGTGAAGCGCGAACTCGTCGTTCGTCAGCGTTGCAAGACCGGCGGGATTCCAGAAGGCCGCTTCCCCCCGCCCCGCGGCGGCCGTCGCGGTCTGTCCCATCCCGACGGCCTGCGCGCCGACGGGAAAGACGAGAAACAGCGCGCCGGCGTTGAGGGGGGGCTCTTGAGCAGCTAGACGGCTAGACGGGTAGGCGGGTAGCAGCAGCAGGGCGAGTAGCATTGCCTGACCGCCTAACCGTCTACCCGTCCGCCTTTCAGAAGCTTTTCGCCTCATCGATGAGCATGATCGGGATGTCGTCTTCGACCGCGTACAGCAGGCGACAGGCGTGGCAGGCGAGTGCTTCAGTGGGCGTGGTGCGGTGCTCGAGCGGGCCTTTGCATTTGGGGCAGACGAGAATCTCGAGCAGGTCGGGCGGCACGCTCATGAGGTCGCGTATCCGAGACGCTTGAGGGCCGGCTCGTTGCGGCGCCACTTGGGCAGCACCTTCACGTGGAGATCGAGGAACACCCGGCTGCCGAGGAGCGCCTCGATCTTGGCGCGCGCGGCGGCGCCGAGTGCCTTGATCGTGCGGCCTGCTTCGCCGATGACGATGCCTTTCTGACTTTCCCGCTCGACGTAGAGCACGGCCCGAATATACACCGGCTCGGTGCCCTCCCGGAACTCATCGATCTCACTGGCCACGCTGTAGGGGAGCTCTTCATGCAATTGTTCGAATGCCGCTTCGCGGATGAACTCGGCGGCGAAGAAACGCATCGGCTGCGTCGCGAGCGCATCGGGATCGTAATGGAACGGGCTCTCCGGCAGCGCGCGGGCGATCGCGCCCAGGAAATCACCGATCCCCTCGCCGGTGACGGCGGAGATGAAGATCTCGGACGGTCCGACGGCCGGCCGGCGCGCCGCGCCGACGAGGTCCACTTTCGTGTACACCGTGAGAATTGGCGCGCGGGGGGCTCGGGTAAGGCCGGCGACCTTTTGCAACGGCGGCGCCGGGTATTCGCTCAGCGGGTGGAGGTACGCGATGACCTCCGCGTCGTCGATCGCGCGCAGCGCAGCGGCGCGCATGACTTCGTGCAGCTGGTATTCCGGCTCGAGCAGTCCCGGGGAGTCCGTGAAAATGAACTGCGCGTCGTCTTTGGTGAGCAGCCCGATGACCGGGAGACGTGTCGATTGCGGTTTGGGGGATACGATCGCGAGATGTTCGCCCACGAGGGCGTTGAGCAGCGTCGACTTGCCGACGTTGGGCCGACCGGCGAGCACCACCGTTCCGCAACGGGTCATGTTGGAATGATCCACGATCATTGATCAATGATCAATGATCGCTTGGTTCCCAGAAAGCAGAATGTCGCTGGCGTGTAGCCTAAACAGGCGACTAGCAGGTTGAAACGTCCCCGATAGATTCGGCCCCCCGGTAGATCTCTTGTTAAGAAAGGTTCGCTGCCCTCCGGCAGTGTAGAGGCAGAAGTGGTCCTGCTCGGACCGCCGCATCGTAGAGCCGGCATTCTGTTCGCCGGCCCCTGCCACCAGTCGCAAAACCTCGTCACTATCGCAGCGCGGTGCATATCGCTACGGCGTGCCGCGCACCCGCTTACTACGTCTCCGATTCTTGCCAGGAGGTACAGGATGACTGCACAACGCACAACGCTTCTCATCATCTTCTCGGCGCTCATCGCGGCATGCACGCAGGATACTTCCGCGCCGGGTGTGAGTCTCGCGCCGAGTTTTGCGAGAGGTGGGACTGAACGAAACACGATCGTCGTAAATCCAAACGCCAACGGCAACGGGGTCGCGGCGACGATTCAAGAGGGTATCGATCGGGTGGCGTCAGGCGGGATGGTTTTGGTCAAGCCGGGGGTCTATGACGAGTCAGTGGTGATCAACAAGGGACTGACGTTGCAGGCGACCGGCGAAGGCAACGGCGCAGTGGTGATTGCCCCGAGTAGCACCGTCTTGAATGTCATCGACGTTGCAACGACGGCGCCGGTGACCATACGCGACGTTACCCTGCAATACACGGGGACGAACGGCATCCGCGGCCTAGGCCCGGTCGATATCACGGCCGACAATGTGTCTGTTATAGCTCTCAATCAGCCCGGTGCCGGCAATCTCATCGGCGTGATCCAGGACGCGGCCGACGGAACCCGAGCCCGCCTTGTCGTTCGCAACAGCTTCCTCGACGGCGGTATCAACAATGCAACGCCGCCGTTGCCACAGCTGTTTGGATTGCGAGTGCAGGGCGACGTTGATGTATCATTCGAGAACAACGTGATCAAGCGCGTCGGTGGCGCGTGCATCTTTGCGTTTACCCGATTCGACCTCGGTGGCGCAGTCAACGCAGAGATCCTTAACAATGATCTCGATCAGTGTCATCCGACGGGTCGTGTCGCAGCAATTTTGGTCGGTCCAGCCGCCGGCAATCTTCCTACGCCAACGAGGCCGGTGACCGCCACCGGCGTCGTAAACATCATCGGCAACCGGATCCAGAACAGCTCGACGTCGTGTCTGCCGGCGAGCGCGATTGCTTTTGAAGTTGGCAGCGGCCGCATCGAGAACAATCACATCACGAGCTACGTGCAAAGTTGCGCGATCCCAACCGCCCGCAACCTGCAAGGGGCGATTTTTGTGGGGCGGCGACAGCATCCGCTTTTCTCCTCGGTCAACGTCAGCGTGCGGTTTAACGACATCAACGGCAATGCGTTCGCGGGCCTCCGCCTCGGCGCGAATCAATCGCGCGTGATCGATGCCTCGTGCAACTACTGGGGCTCGAGCGACGGTCCGTCGGGCGCCGGCTCAGGCAGCGGCGACGCGGTCATAACTGAGACAGGAGCGGCGCAGCCGATGTTCACCCCGTTTGCCACCGCGCCGATCGCCGGGACGGGAGCGACGAGCTGCGAGTAGAAACCCGAGCGTAGCAACGACAAAGCCCGCTCTCGTTAATAGAGCGGGCTTTGTATTGAGACGCTGGCGGCGGCCTACTCTCCCACCCCCTCGCGAGGGCAGTACCATCGGCGCTGACAGGCTTAACGACCGTGTTCGGGATGGGAACGGGTGTGGCCCTGTCGCGCTAGTCGCCAGCAAAGAACGACTGACGAGTGCGTGAATTCGTGGTGGTGAGAAATCACTCCGAGTGTTGGACTGCGGAGAGATCAAGCCTCACGGGCAATTAGTACGGCTCGGCTGAAGCGCTCGCGCGCCTTACACCTGCCGCCTATCAACCTGGTAGTCTCCCAGGGCCCTTCAGGAGCCTTACGGCTCGGGAGTGTTCATCTTGGGGAG
>WNGC01000254.1_pt1 | contig 29547 bp, 16 predicted proteins | sample 5400051 | NCBI WGS metagenome assembly WNGC01 (sample SAMN13153368, study PRJNA577476) | soil metagenome | isolation source: 20 cm soil or saprolite under grassland replicate 2 | place: USA:California | collected 2016-06-15
GCACGGTTGCGGCAAATCTGGTTGCGACTAAATGAAAGCAGCCTGAAGTTTTTCTTCCTATGGCCACGCATCCAACTCAATACGCGCATCCGGAAGCGCTGGTGGAGACCGATTGGCTTGAGAAGCATCTCAAGGACGAGGGAATCCGGATCGTCGAGTCAAACGAGGACGTGCTCCTTTATGCCACTGGGCACATTCCAGGCGCGGTGCACATCGATTGGCGCGCCGATCTCCAGGATCCGGTGATTCGCGATTATATTTCACCGGAAAAATTCGCAGAGCTTTGCAGTCGTAATGGGATAACACCAGACACAACCTGCATCTTCTATGGTGATAAAGCCAACTGGTGGGCGTGCTACGCTCTCTGGGCATTCCGGTTGTTCGGCCATGATAAAGTGAAAATTCTCAACGGCGGCCGTGACAAATGGAAATCAGAAGGCCGTCCGATGACGCGCGACGTTCCGAAATACCCGAAGACAAATTATCCGGCACCGAAGAAGCGGTTCGATAACGAGATCCGCGCATTCTTCGATGAAGCGCTCGCGCAAAGTAAGAGCGGCAAACCGTTGGTCGATGTGCGCTCGCCGGGCGAATATCGAGGTGAGATCACACACATGCCAGAGTATCCGCAGGAAGGCGTGCTGCGCGGCGGCCACATTCCGGGCGCGAAGAGCATGCCATGGAAAACGGCCACGAATGACGACAGCACATTCAAGCCAGCGTCAGAACTGGCGAAAATTTATTTCGATCAGTGCGGAGTCGGTCCTGAAAAGGACACTGTTGTCTATTGCCGAATCGGCGAGCGTTCCAGTCACACCTGGTTCGTGCTCACCTATCTGCTTGGACTAAACAACGTCCGCAATTACGATGGCTCGTGGACCGAATGGGGTAACAAGGTCGGCGCGCCAATTGAAAAGAGCGCCTAAGCAATTGCGAGGCTGTAGTGTCCGCTGTCCCCAGCGGAGATCGACGGCGATGGCGACGCCAACGCGTACGCAGATGCGCTGAGGACAGCGCATGCTACAGCAGGCATGGTGCTGCTGCTGCGGATTCGTATTCAAACGCGTCCGGTTTTTTCCAGCAGCTGATGGATTAACTGCATTCGCTTTTGCTCCTTGCGGCTGGATTTAAGTTCCGCAACCGAGCGCTGCATTCGCCGCGTCCAATTCAAGGTGGCCTTTGTCCCTGGAACATTGAAGCGATATTTGCATGCCAGCAGGTCGGTAATCATGACGATCGCAATCCATGAGTTGCACTTGAAAAGCGCTTCCATGATCGCAGGATAAAAATCCTTTTCGAAATCGAGTTGACCAAGGAGGGGCGGTTCCAAATCCGCCCCGCTTTGGAACGGCGGACTAGAGACCGCCGCTCCTTGGCTGTTTCCACCGAGTCCAGCGAAGAGCGCAATCTTCTCGAGCGTGGCTCGCGCTTGCGCTCCAGTATTCGACGCCGCATTCGCGAAAGCTTCATTCCATAGAGCACGTATCGGGCTGTGATCGTGGGTTGCGTAAGTCGCGACGGAAAGCCGTTCATACATCTCCCCGGGAATGATCACGCCATCGCGCGTTTCCCATTGCGGAATTTTGAATCCGGCGATGCCGAGCGATCGCAAGCTGGGCCGCACATATTCGGGAACAACGCCGAGGTCTTCGCCGCTCACGCGCATACCGCCAGCTTCTTTCAGCACAACGCGCAGGTATTCTTCACCTTCGCGTTTGTTTGCTTCACGATTCTCGGGTGTGTTGTCGTCGTGGGGAACGAAATGCGGGGCGCGGCCGCCAGTTCGTTCCAGCATTTGGTGCTCATTGAGCGGGAGAAATTCTTTGTTTAGTCGCGGCCGCCACGGAAAGGCGTAGATGCGGTAAAAGCCCTGGACGTGGTCGACCCGAAACAGATGGAAGACGCGGCGGACGCCGCGCACTCGCTCGCGCCACCACTGAAAATTGTTCGCGCGCATGGCGCTCCACCGATAGAGCGGGATCCCCCAGTTCTGACCCCACTTTCGAGTGAAGGCGTCGTCTTCGAAGTACGGTTCGGGAGGCGCGCCACCAAACCAGTCCAGCACGAATTCATCCGGCTGGGCGAACACGTCGGCGCTGCAATAGCTGACACCGAATGGAATATCGCCCATTAGCGCCACGCCGCGCTCCTCGGCGAATGATTTAGTCGCGCGCCATTGCTGGTGCGCAATCCATTGAATGTAACAAAAAAATTCCTGGCGCTTCGCCAGGGCTGCCTGTTGATCCTGTGGGAGATTGTGCAGCCAATTGCGCGCTCTTTCGATTCTCCGATGCTGCGCAGGCCATCGATCCCATGCGGCGCTATCTTTGTTTACCTCCATCAGGACCCGAAAAAGAACGTAATCGCCCAACCATGCCGATTCTTGTTGGAAGAATTTTCGGAATTCCGATCGCCGATCTTCGCTGGCGTTAGCGGAGAAATTCTCAAACGCTTTCTCCAGGAGGCGTTTCTTTAGTTCTTTGACTTGGCGATACCTTACGGCGCCGCCACGAAGACCGGAAACATCTGCCTCATTGAGTGACGCATCAAAATCCTGGCGCGTCAGATCCTGCGGCGAGCCTGGCGCAAGGTGCAGCGTCGTTAGCTCGATCGCAATCGCGCTGATGGCGTTGTAGGGGCTGTTATCGGCTCCGATCTCGTTAATCGGCAGGAGCTGGACAAGTTTAAATCCGATTCCTGCGGCCCAATCAATGAACTCGCGTAATGCCGCAACATCGCCAATTCCGAGGTCGTCTTCTCCGCGCAACGCAAACAGCGGTGCGAGAACTCCAGCGATCTTTTTCTCCGGCGACAAATTTTCCTCAGCCACGGATGAACACGGATGCGACACGGACTAGAAGACGAGACGCTTATACTCGACTTTGGTGCGGCCGAAATTGACAAGTAATCCAACCATGAAACCGATCGCCTTCAGTTCGTTGAGCAACTGCGCTTCGTCGCGATGTACTTCGAATGCAGCTCCGATAATTGCTTCGGTGGTGGCCCGGTGCAACAACTTGTCTGGATATCCGTCCTCGACTTCCAGCATCTGCTTATCCGTGTTTCATCTGTGTCAATCCGTGGCCAAAATTAACCGCGTTTGACTTGCCAGTCTTCGACGAGCTCGTTTGGAATTTCCTGCAGAAAACGCGATGGCCGCTGGAACGCGTCCCCGTATCCACCGACCAGACGCATGTGCGGATACGTGAGATACAGCTCATCACGCGCGCGTGTGATGGCCACATAAAACAGACGCCGTTCTTCCTCCAGCGCATCGCGCGTGTTCAGCGACCGGCTGCTTGGGAACATGCCGTCAGTGAGCCAAATGACGAACACTGTATGAAACTCGAGACCCTTCGCCTGATGCACCGTGGACAGATTGACCGCCTCCTTCTCGTTCGTCTGAACCGGCGTGGCCTCTGCATCGACGTTGCTGATCAGTGCCAGCTGCGAAAGAAATTCGTGCACGTCATTGAATTGACGAGCAAACACTGCGAGCTGATCGAGGTCTTCGCGGCGCAGTTCGTAGTTGGCAAAGTTCACCTTGGCGTAGTCATCGTAAATCGCTTCCACGATTGAGGTGATCATCTCCGAGGGGGGATTGGGTTCACCGCCGGGTGCGATTTCATCCAGCGTGTGGGCGAGTTGCGGCCACATTTTCTTTGCTTTCGCGGGAACGTTCATGGCAAGGAGACGTTCGCCAAAATTATCCATGGCACCGGTGTGCGCGGCAGCCCATGCCTGCCAAAGATTTTCCGCGGTGCGATTGCCGATGCCGGGGAGCAATTTGACCATCCGGTTAAAAGCGACTTCATCGCGCGGATTCGCCACGAACCGGATAAAGGAAGTCACATCCTTGATGTGCGCTTGCTCGAAAAAGCGAATACCGCTTGTGATTTGATACGGGATGCCGCGGCGGGAAAGCTCCAACTGCAGCTCCACCGCGTGATAATGCGCACGGTAGAGAACAGCAATCTCGTTAAGATCGACATTTTCATCGCGCAATTCGAGAATCCGCTGGGCCACGAACTGTGCCTGTTCCGCGCTGTTGTTTAATGCCACCAAAGCTGGCTTCAGCGCCTTTGAATCGCGCGTTGCGCTTAAGTGCTTACGGAATTGTTGAACGTTTGCGGCTATCGCAGCGTTCGCTACGTCCAAAATCTCCGGCACGCTGCGGTAATTCATTTCAATCTTGAACACCTGCGCATCCGGATAACGCTTCGGAAATTCGAGGATGTTTTGGAAGTTCGCGCCGCGCCACGAGTAGATCGACTGCGCGTCGTCGCCAACCACCATCACGTTGCGGTGGTCGCAGGCGAGAAGGTCCACAAGGTCAGCCTGAATTTTGTTCGTGTCCTGATATTCATCTACGAGGATGAACTGAAACTTTCGGCGATAGAATTCCGCGACGCGTTCATGCTGCTGAAACATCGATAAGGTCTTTTGCAACAGGTCGTCAAAGTCCATCGAGTTCGTGGCCTTCTTCTTTTTTTCGTAGCGTTCGTGAACATTCTGGATCCTGTCGAGTAGCGGCAGGAAGTACGGGAACTTTTCCGCAAGCAACTCTTCCAGCGGCTTTTCCGTGTTAACGACGAAACTAAAGATTTCCGCAAGCACATCTCCTTTCGGGAACCGGATTTCCTTCGGATCAATCCCTGCCCCCGCGACGACTGTGTTGATCAAGTCCTTCTGATCTTCGCGATCCATGATACTAAATCCGCTCGAGTAACCGAGCGCGCTGCCGTGCCTGCGCAAGATCCTGTTTCCTATGGAATGAAATGTTCCGCCCCAAAGTCCGCCGGCATCCACTGGCAGCAGATTCGCGACGCGACCCAGCATTTCCCGCGCAGCTTTGTTCGTGAACGTAAGGAGCAGAATATTTTGCGGATCGATCCCGTTCTCGAGCAAGTACGCCACGCGATACGAGAGGGTGCGCGTTTTCCCCGAGCCGGCGCCGGCAATGACAAGCAGCGGCCCCGGCGGCGCCATTACTGCTGCGAGCTGCTGTTCGTTTAGCTCAACGGCGTAGTCGACGTGGATCGCGGTCGCTTTTGGCGCGCGTTGAAGCGTGTATTGACGAGACATGTCTAATTGCCGAATTCGTATTACCAACCGCGGGCTGCAAAGAACTGCAGCAATAACGGGTTCGCAAATCGCATTACCAATGATCGTCCAGACCAAAGGCGTCGCTTTGGCGAAAACGGTTGCAACGGTAATAGACGGTGCTCATAATGGCGGCCCTTGTCTCGGCCAGTTACTTATATTTTCCTGTTAGTATGTGCTGGTCAGCTTGCCCAGGGACGACCTGCGGACCAGCAGATTGCTCAACTGCGAACGCAGCTTGAAGCAGCCAAAAAGGCTGAGGATAAACCAGCGGTTATTGAGCTGAGTCGGCGGATTCTCGCGATCACTCCAAGCGACTCCCAACTCTGGCAGATACTTGCGCAAACAGAGTTGAGGCTGGAGGACTTTGATCGCCTGGAGCAAACGCTCGACGCATGGGGAAAAGCTGTTAAGCGGCCGGCGGCGTCGATTGAAGATTTGCGCGGCGACTTGGCGTTCAAACGCAAGGAGTATCAGAACGCGGAGAAGCATTGGCTTGCATTCGTGGCTATGAAACCCAAGGCCTCCGATGCCGCAACGGAGTATGACAAGCTGGCAAATCTGTGTGCAACCCAGGCGCGTTGGGAAGACCACGCGGCTTATCGAACGAAAGCAATCGCTGCGAAAGATTCGGCCGCACGTCGTGTCGCTCGTGCCTGTGCCTACTTACGTCTGCGCAAGTGGGACGATGCATACGCCGACATGGCCAAGGCGAACAAAATGGACGCCTCCGACTCCGACGTGAAGGAGTGGCTGCCCCAATTCGAGCGATTGCAAACTTTCCTGCCGCGAATCAAAACGTTCGACGCTCAGATTAGCAAATCGAATGATGCGGCGACCGCGGGACCGTTGCTCGAGCGCGCGCGATTGTTCACTCTTGCCGGGCGACCATTGCTGGCCTTAGATGATGCGGAACGCGCATTTAAACTTCAGCCGACGTCGATGCGCGCGCGTATCCAGACCGCCGAGGCATTGTTGGACACGGATCGCGCGGACGACGCCGCACAGTTAGGCGTTGGCAAAAATCTTCAGCGCGAAGAGGACAAGCATGTCGGTGAGCAAGTGTTGGAGATCCTCGGCAAACTGGACACGCGTGTTCTAGCAAACTCGAAAGATGCTGACTCACTCGTGGCACGCTCGAAAATATTGAGAGAACTCCGGCAATACACGCTAGCGCTCGCTGACGCGCGCGCGGCGCTCGCGATCAACGATAAGTCGGCAGACGCGCATTTTGAGGCCGCGGAGGATTTCGATCGTTTGGACCAGCAAAAAGAAGCGCTGTCACATGCTCGCATCGCGACGGAGTTGGATCCCAAGGATCCGGAGAGGTGGTTCTATCTGGGCGTGCTCGAAAGGCAGCGCGCAAATTTCCCAGCTGCAATTCAATCGCAAACTCGCTCCATTGAAATCAGTGAATCGTTTGTTGCATTAAATGAACGGGAGCAATGCGAACGCCGCATCGGAAAGATAACTGAGGCCGATGCGGACCTTCGCCGAATTCAAGACCTCGCGCCAAAACACCAATGAAAAGTCGATTCTGCACAGTCATTCTGCTTTTTACCATCTGTGGCCTCGGATTTTCCCTCCCGCCCAGAGCCCTGGCCCGAGCGAGCGCCGAGGAAAATGAGGAAGAAGAAATATCGAATGCGAAGCCTGACGCCGGCGGCCTTGTGATCGAACCGTCGAGCGGAAAGATTGCTGAGGGCGATACGATTACCATCACATTCCCAGTGGCCATGGTCGCGGCCGACCTCATCGATGTCGGTAATCAGCCTTCGCCATTTGTTAGCGAACCGAAACTCGACGGCACGTTTCTCTGGAAAAGCCAGACCGAAGGCCAGTTCACGATCAGCGGAGTCGTCGCTGGCGCTCGTCCTCGGTTGACGCTGGCGCCCGGTCTAAAAGATGCCGCCGGCAAATCATTCGTTGTGAAAGATTGGAGCGCCGAATACCGGACGGCGGAATTTGCAATAACCAGCGACTTCACTGAACGCGAGCTTTTGCCCGCGCGCCCGCAAGTTTACCTCGACTCCACTTACGCAGTCCGACTTGGGGAAGCCGCAGAGCACATTTACTTTCAAGACCGCGATTCACACGAGCGTTTCCCCGTAGAAGTAATCCAAACGACGGAAGAGAAAGTTACGGGGCCACCGGAAGGAACAGGGTTCAGAGTAGGGCCGCGCCAGCCACTTCCCGCTGGCCACACGTTTGATCTAATCGTCAACGGCTTGCTCGACGCTAGGAGCCGCCGTCCGCTGCCTTATTTGCAGGTATTCCCGGCAGGGACAACCGAGCCACTCAAGGTCGAATGGGTTGCCGCCTTTAATCATGCGCTCCAGGAACCGGTAATCCGCATCAAGTTTAATGATGAGATCGATCCCGTGGAAGTGACGCCAGAACGAATTCGGATCGAACCTGCTGTGGCGAAGATGAAACTCCTCGCGAGCCGCGACCAGATCGAAATTACCGGCAATTTTGATCGGACGCAGCGCCATAAAATCATCATTTCGCCCGAACTAAAAGGCAATCGCGGCTATGGCCTTGCCAGCGAATCGCGCTGGGGAGCGACGTTTCATGCCAAAGAGTCGTGTCTGCTCTTTCCGTCGTCCCAGGTGTTTGCGCGCGCGCGCCAGGATTTGCGATTTGCGTTTTTCCAGATCAACACGCCACAGGTGACATGGAAACTGGCACGCATCCCAGCAGAGAAGCTGTCGACAGTCAGCGCACGCGTGAGAGAATTTCAAGCGGACGCTACTGATCCGATAACAGGGAGCGTTGCAATTGATCCCCGCACTGGGTTCGCCAAGCAGTTTCCAACGGAATTGCTTGTTGACGCTTTTGAATTGCCGGTCGCAGCGAGCGGTACTTTTGATGCGACAAGCGGCGACATCGAAACGCGACGGGACGTTCATTGCACTCCACCGGTGAACCAGGAGTTCGCCGGCGCGTACCTGTTTGAAGCAAGCGCGACGACGGCCGACGGCCGCATCGTCGGGAACCGTTCCATCATATGCGTTAACGATTACTTGCTGACGCAAAAACGAACGCCGTCGAGCGTCATCATGCGTCTGGCGAAAATGTCCGACGCGAGCCCCATGGCCGGTGTAACGGTGCGCGCCGTCACGGAGGACAACATCGAACTTCGCCGCGCCGTTACTGACAACAACGGTATGGCGTACTTCACCAAGGATTCCATCTTTCCGAGGTCGCGCGATCCCAAAAGCAAGAGCGTGCATCTGTTCATCGCAGACACTGCGACCGGTCCGGCGCTGCAATTTACCGAAGGCAGCGCCTATTCGTCCGGGAGTGATTACAGCCAGTCGGAAAGAAAACCGCACGCAGAGATCATCACGGACCGCAATCTGTATCGCCCGGGCCAGATCGTGAAGATGAAAGGATTAGTGCGCGACATCACCGGCTTCAGCGGGCCCATGATTCCGCAAGGGGCTGAAGTGCACTGGAACATAACCGAGGCGGACGGAAACCGTGTCGTCGGGCAAGGGGACACTACAGTCTCACCCTATGGAGGATGGGAAGCAGAATGGAGCGTGCCGGAGAAGGCGAAACTTGGGAATTATGAAATTCGCTGCGCCGTTAACGGCCGTGATTACGAAGGTGTGAATACGATCGGTGTTCAGGAATATCGCGTACCGCTGTTTTCGGTTGTTCTTGAAGCAACGACTTCAGAGGTCGGGACGGCCGCGCACGCTCAGGTCTCCTCCGCGTATTTTCACGGCGCGCCAAATGTCGGTGCGCGAGTTCACTGGAAAGCGACTTGGACAACGTCTGCGGAGTATGCGTCGGAGGAGGACGGCTCTTCTAAGAAACGTTTCAACGGTTACACTGAAGTCGGGCCTGCACTTGATCCCAACAGCGAGGACATCAAAACGATCGAAGGAGACGCCAAGCTCGACGCCAACGGCCAGGCAACAGTCGCGTGCGAATCGCCATTTAAAGACAATCCGGCTGTCGAGCGGGCGAGCGTCGCCTGGCGTGCGGACGTGACCTCGATGGACGGGCAGACTCTTGTCGGTGGTGATACGGCCACGCTCTTTACAGCAGAAACACGGCTGGGCGTTGGCGCGATCGAGCAGGCCGCCGAGCCCGCGGGCGTGAAGGTCGACATCGACGCTCTCGATCCGAACGATGAAAAAGTGAACGACGTTTTTGTTCGTGCCGACTTGTTTCACGTCACCACGAAAACGGTCAAAGAGCAGATCGCGCCGTTTGTTTATCGCTACCGTAACACCGACGAGTTTGCGAAAGTGGCGTCGCAAGAATCGAAGACGCCTGCAGCACTAGTTTTTCCAACGAGCGAGACCGGTCGGTACGTGGTTGCCGTCAGCGCGCCGAAAATCAAGACGCCGCTCGTGAGCGATGAAACGACAGTGACGGGCGAAAAGCCGGCCGAGTTGCCAGTCATCAATGAGACCACGTTCAAGATTGAGCATCGAACCGAACCGTTTTTGCCGGGCGATAAGGCAACGTTCACGACACAAGCGCCCTTCGGCGGCGTCGCATGGGTTTCGGTCGAGACAGATGAGATCCTCGACACACTTCTTGTTCCGGTAAAGGGCAATGCCGGCCGAATCGAATTGCCAATTAAAAAAGAATATGCGCCGAATGCGGCAGTTTCGATCTACCTCGTTAAACCAGGCGGCGACAAAGAGCTTCCACGAGAACGCTTCGCCTCCACGAACATTGAAGTGCGCCGGCCGGATCGCGAATTGAAGGTCGAGCCGCATCTCGCGAGTGCGACGGCGAAGCCGGGTGAATTAGTCCGCGGCGACGTTCTGGTCACTTCCGAAGGTAAACCGGCCGCTGATGTCGATCTCCTGGTATTCGCGGTTGATGATGCAGTGCTCACGCTGGGTGATTGGAAGCTGCCTGAGATTGGCCCCAAATTTTATCCGGCGAACCCGTTTTCTGTCCGCACTTACGAGGCGCTCCACGATTATATCGCTGACGTTGCAAAGCTCAGCCTGACCCAAAAAGGATTCACAATCGGCGATGGTGGCGAGGAAGCGATCACAAATACGAAAAACGTCCGTAAAGAGTTTCGCACACTCGCCTATTGGCAGGGGAGTTTGAAAACAGGCCCCGACGGAAAAGTCACGTTTGAGTTCATCGCGCCCGATAACTTGACGACCTACCGGATCGTCGTCGTCGGCCAGACCAAGACGAATCAATTTGGGGGCGATGCCACGCAGACGATAAAGATATCGAAGCCGCTCCTCATCGATCTGGCGTTGCCGCGTTTTTTGCGGGATGGCGATCAGGTCGAGTTACGTGCCGTTGCTCGCGAAAATTTCACCGATAACGACGAGATCACGGTGCGATGCGTCACGGACGCAAGCGTGAAATTGTTGGAGGCGGACGGCGCAACGCACGCCGCGCATCGCGACGCGCCGACGGTTTTTCGGTTTAGGGCCATAGTCGCAGATGCCAATCTTGCGCCCACAAAGATTCGCTTCGAAGCGGTCTCCAAATCGGACAAACAAATGTCGGACGCGGTGGAGATAACACTGCCTGTGCAAGCGCCGACGATAGTGCGCAAGGAAAGCATGGCCGGTTCGTTCAATGGGCCGCAGTTCGATGCGTATCGTGTAATGCCCGAGGCATGGAAGCATGGTCGCGGCGAATTCAGCACGACGATTTCGACCTCGCCATGGCTGCCCCAGATCTACGGACTGCCGGTGATCCTTATGTACCCGCATGGATGTTTCGAACAAATTTCAACGAAACTCCTCGGCTACAGTTTACTCGCAAATCTACTCGAGTATTTGCCCAATCTGCAGGAACGCGACGTGGAATATCGCGCCACGCTCGAACGCGGAATGAAGCAGTATGCTGACTCGCTGCTAAGTGATGGGATGCTTCCGTACTGGCCCGGCGGTAGCATGGGCAACGGTTTCGTGACATGCCAGGCTCTGTGGTCGGTGAATCAATCCGTCAATGCAGGGTTCGAGTCGCCAGCAGATTTGCAGGAGAAGCTTACCGGGGCGGTAACCAAAATTCTCAAGGGACAGATCCCTGCATCGCGATTTGCAAAATGCTTTGCCCTGTTTGTGCTGGCTCAATCCGGGAGCAACGACGATTTCCGCAACGAATCACAGGAATTGTATCTGCATCGTAACGAAGGCAGCGACGAAGAGCGCGCGCTTCTGGCGATTGGCCTGCATCAGCAAAATATCATGGCGCGTGAGCAGCAGCAGCTGCTGCGCGAAATCGACGGGCCGATTAAAGAACGCGCATTTAATCCGGCGACGTTTACATCAGTGACTCGAGCCGAAGCGATGCGCGGGCTGGCATTCGATATTGTGTCGCCCCCAACTTGGACGAAGCAGAGGAAGCAACAGGCGCGCGAGCGCATGGCAAAACTTTTGGATGCGGCAGGATCGCTTTCGACGCAGGAAAATCTTTGGCTGCTGCTGGCGTTCAAGTCCATGCTCGAGGCGGATACTGCGGCGACGCTGTCGAACGCAACCGAGCCGCCCGGTGTGCTTTCCAAGAACGGCCGGGCCATCGCATGGCCAAGTAGCAAAATCGAAAACGCATTGGCAATTAAAGGTCTTCAACAAGGCGCCCTTGCGTTTTTGCTGCAGGCAGAATATTCGACTAAGGAAGTCGATACTGATCGTGTAGATCGTGGATTCCAAATTGAACGGGTCGTCAAAAATCTGACCGACTCCAATCGCGTCGGCACTTCCAAGGCTCCATTGAAGCTGGGCGATCAATTGCTGATCACTTACCGGTTAAACACGCGAAAGCTTCAAAATTTTGTGGCGTTGGAAGATGCGCTTCCGGCAGGTCTTGAAATTGTGAATCCGAATCTCGCCCTCGTTGGCAAATTCTTTCAACTTCCGCCAGCGGACCCGCAGGACCGCATGCTGGGCTTGTCGTACTCCGAGATGCGCGACCGCTCGGCGCTGCTTTATTTTGACACCGTCGACCCTGGTTCGGGCACATATTCGATTTTGGCGCGTGCAACTGCGGCGGGAACATTTCGCTGGCCTGCCACCCAAGTGGCGCCGATGTACGACAGCCGTTTCTCGGGGCTATCGCCTTCAAGTTTATGCGTGATCTCCGCCGATTGACTCTGCGCTCCCGCTCATTGCTAATCTGGGCGGCGATCGTCCTGGCGATGCTGACTGCGATCGTTTGGTCGATTCCAATTCCGGCCGAGCTGCAAAAATCGCCCACCGGAACATTGACGCTCCTGGATTGCCGTAGTCGGGAAATTGCTCAGCTCGCGTCGGCCGAAGCGCGGACGCAATTTCCAATTCCGCTCGAGCGTATGGGATTGTGGCTGCCGCGCATCACTGTTGCCCTGGAAGATCGGCGGTTTTACGAACATAGCGGCATCGACTGGCGTGCCCTGGCCGCCGCGAGCGCACGCAACTTACGGTCGCGTCATCTTGTTTCCGGCGCATCCACCATCACGCAACAACTGGTGAAATTGGCCACAGGCCGAGACCGGCGCAGTTGGAGCAGGAAACTGTACGAGGCAATCCTCGCGTGGAAGCTCGAGCATCGCTGGAGTAAAGAGCGAATCCTCGCCGAGTATTTGAACCGCAGTAGCTACGGTAATCGCCGGATCGGCCCGGAAGCTGCCGCTCGCGCGTACTTCGGTAAATCGGCCCGAGATCTTACATTAAGCGAAGCGATCTTTCTGGCTGGCTTGCCCCAGGCGCCGACGCGATTGAATCCGTGGCGACATCCAGAAGAGGCAGGACGCAAATACGCTCGGTCGCTTGCGCGGCTGGTTCAGCTTGGTTTTATCGATCGGGATCAGGAACTGCTTCTTGCGCAGCCACCGAAAGCCGAGCACGCAGATCCGTCGCGACTTGCGCCGCATTTTGTTGACGCAGTCGTGGCGCGAAATTCAGGATTGCACGGTACCATTAGGACGACGCTCGATCTGGATTTACAAACGATGGTCGAACGTTTGGCTCGCTCGCATTTGTCAGCGTTAAATCGGCATGACATCACGCAGGCGGCTGTAGTCATAATCGAAAACGCCTCGGGCGCAATTCGCGCGATGGTCGGGTCGGAAAATTACGCGGTGTCGCAAATCAACGGTGCAACGCAGCCGCGAAGTTGTGGATCCACCCTGAAACCGTTCGTCTATCTCGACGCGATCGATAAACGCTTGCTGACTGCTGCGAGCTTGCTGCCGGACACGCCTGACGCAATTCGCGATGAGTACGCCGACTACGATCCGCAAAATTACAACCGTCATTATCTTGGGCCGGTGCGCTTGCGCGAAGCGCTTGCCTGTTCCTTAAATGTGCCGGCAGTGTTCACGTTGAGCCGGCTCGGAGCGCGCCCGGCGTTTTATCAATTACAGAAGTGGGGTTTCAATTTTCCACAGGGACTCTCGGATTATGGTGCCGGATTCATCCTGGGCAATGCTGAGACGCGACTTGTCGATCTTGCTGCTGCCTATGCTGGACTGGCTCGAGGCGGGACTGCAATGCGCGCGAAGTTTTTGGCTGCGGAGCACCAACCGATCACGCGTATCGCTTCAACTGAAGCGACGGCAATCATCACTGATATTTTGTGCGATAACGAAGCGCGGCAAAGAAGTTTTGGGACCCGCTCGGCGCTGGCATTTGAGCAGCGCATAGCTGCAAAAACTGGAACCAGCAGCGGGTTCCGTGACGCGTGGACTGTTGGTTTCGACAAGGAGCATACGGTCGCAGTCTGGGCAGGAAATTTCGAAGGGCGTCCGATGCGCGATACGTTTGCCGTCCGCGCCGCAACGCCGCTTTGGGCCACTGTGATGCAGGAGTTACTGCGGCGCGATCACCCGCTGGATTCACCGGTGGAGAACGAAAGGCTAGTGCGCCGTGAGATTTGCAAAGCGACCGGATTGCTTCCATCGCGTTTGAGCTCAGCGAGAATGAGCGAACTCTTTCTCGCCGGAACGGAGCCGCGGGATGATTCGTCAGATCATTTTGCGGCGGATGGGAAATTGCTTTTGCCCAACGCGTACAGTCGTTGGTGCGTGAGCCGTGACAATACTATCGGCGCGCATGTCCGATCCGAGTTTCGCATCACGAGTCCACTACCGAACGCGCACTACCAGATTGATCCGGTGCTTCCGGCGTCACAACAGATGGTCGAACTTACCGCTGCTTTCGGCGGCGATGTGAACTGGTTCGTCAATGGCGAGCAAATTTCAGCCCGGCAAGACGCGAGATTTTTTTGGCAGCTGTCACCTGGTGAATGGCAGGTGCGCGCGGTCAGTCGCTTCGGAACTTCCGAAGAAACAATCACTGTCGAGTAAAGCAGCCCTTGGCAGGACTCAAACCGCTTCGACAGCTGCCGGCTGTGCCACTGGATCAACCCATTTGCCGCGCTCACGGATTAAATCTTTGAGCCGATCCACTGCTTCCGCCTCGGGGATATTAAATTTCACCGCTGTTTTGCCGACGTAAAGGTTCACCTTGCCCGGTGAGCCGCCGACATAACCAAAATCGGCATCCGCCATTTCACCCGGGCCGTTCACAATGCAACCCATGATCGCAATCTTTACTCCCTTCAGATGCGACGTTGCTGCTTTGATTTTCGCCGTCGTAGTTTGCAAATTAAACAGTGTTCGTCCGCACGACGGACAGGCCACATAATCCGTCTTGAAAATTCGCGAGGCGGCCGCCTGCAAAATGTTGTAAGACAATCGGAGCGCTTGTCCCGGCGCTTCTTCACCCTGCACCAAAATCGCGTCGCCGATTCCATCGCACACGAGCGAGCCGATGTTGGTGGAAGCGGTGAGAAGGGTCGTGAGAAATGTGGGAGCGGCCTCAGTGCCGCGACCGTCGGGACGCTGAGCTCCCTCCCACCTTTTAAAAACATCTTTCAAAAGAATCGAATGCCGCCCTTGCAATCGCGCTGCCACTAACCGAAAAGCCGCGATCATCGGGAGATCGACATCGTCACGCACCGTGACGAATTGCGCACTCCGCTCCGCATTGATTTTCGCCATTGCTGCGTCATCGCGTGGATCGACTTCAATGATGCCTGCGCCTTCGTAAACAATCTCCGGCTTGTAATCCCCCATTCGGTCGATCTTATGCGCGATCTTGTCGAAGTTTGCCTGCCGCACAACGACACGAATCAATTCGTCTCCGCCGAGTTTAACTCCGCGGCACTCTATTTTCTCTGTGGCCCGCCGCTGATATGAAAACGGATCGAACGAAACTTGGACGCTGGGCGTTGGGCGATGGGCGTTGGACGTTTTCTTAATATTCGCGATCAGCGCTTTCGCCACGGGAATTTCGTGGGGACTATCTTCGGTCAGCGAAACGCGGATCGTGTCACCAATTCCGTCCGCGAGCAATGAGCCAATACCAATCGCGCTTTTGATCCGAGCGTCTTCGCCTTCACCAGCCTCCGTCACGCCGAGATGCAGCGGATAATTCCAGTCAGATCCAAGTTCGTTTAATCGCGCAACAAGCAAGCGATAGGCTGCGATCATGATTTTCGGATTGCTCGCTTTCATCGAGAAAACGAAATCGTGATAGTCCAGATCGCGTGCGATCCGGGCAAATTCGAGCGCGCTTTCCACCATGCCCAGCGGAGTGTCGCCGTAACGATTCAGGATGCGATCCGAAAGCGAGCCGTGATTCGTTCCGATGCGCATTGCTATCCGGCGTTTTTTGCAAAGATCGACCAGCGGCGAAAAACGCTCCCGAATCCGCGCCAGCTCCGCCCCGTATTGCTCGTCGGTGTACTCGCGGATGACGAACTTCTTTGAGTCGGCGTAATTGCCGGGGTTAATCCGCACCTTGTCCACCCATTTGGCCGCTTCCATCGCGGCCTCGGGCTTGAAATGGATGTCGGCGACGATCGGCACATTGCACCGGCGCTCGCGCAAACCTTTGACGATGTGCTCAAGGTTGCGCGCATCTTTGACAGTAGGCGCGGTGATCCGGACGATTTCACAACCGGCGTCCGCCAGTTCAATCGTTTGCTGGATCGACGCCTCAGTGTCCATCGTGTCGCAGGTAATCATCGACTGGACTCGGATCGGGTTATCACCACCGATGCCGACGTTGCCTACCTTCACCTCACGCGTCTGCCGACGGTGATAATGGAATGGATCAACGCAATAGTTCACGAGATTGCGAATGTACGAAGCCTCGACCAGTCTCGCAACGCACTGCGGCTTATGGCGTCTGGCTGTTCTTTGCCGGCGATTGCGCCTCGAGTTGGTCGAGCCTTTTTCTGACAAAGGGCAAATCCTGCACGTCAAAAAATGTGATGTAGAGCATGTAACCTATGATCACTACCGCACAGCTGGTCTGAACTACTTCCAGCACTTTCATGTTCACCGGTTTGCGCCGCACCGATTCGATGAGCGCCAGTACGATGTGCCCGCCGTCGAGCACCGGAATCGGCAGCATATTTAGAATCGCTAGATTCACATTTAGAATGACGCTGAACCACAGCGCGAGCTTCCAGCCTCCTTCGGCTTCGAACAGTCTTAAGTAAATATTCCAGATTCCGACTGGACCGCTCAAATGCTGCAACTTTACATCAGATTTGGGCGAGGCGACCGCACCAATTGTCTTGAGTGTACTGGTCACGCTGTTATAAACCTGTTCAATCGGGTTCGGGTGTTGGATCGACACAATTCCGGTGCTGTCCCATTGAATTCCGATTCGTGGTTTCATTTCACCAGCAGTGGGCAGAAGCGTAGGCTTCACTCGAAGGTCCAATCTCGAGCCACCTCGCTCCACCTGAAGAACAAGCTCTTCGTTTGGATGTTTGTTGATGTACTCTAACAGGGCAATGGGATGGTAGATCGGGGTTTGATTGAAACCATGAATGATGTCACCTGAACGCAGCCCGGCCGCGGCAGCCGGTGTATTGGCGTCTACTTTGGCGATGATGGGTGTCTCCGCCGGATAAATGAGTAACTGACGCACACTTTTCCTGCGCCACCCGCGGGTCTCTGCTTTGTAAGGCTCCACCCAAACGGTCTGTGTCTTGCCATCTCGCTGGAATTTCACTGCGATTTTTTTGCCTTCGCTGCGCACCACATCCCAACTGACGCTGTCGTTCATACCCATGAAACGCCTGACCGGCTTGCCGTCTATTGACAAAATTCTATCACCCGGTTGCAAACCAACCTTCTGCGCCGGCGAATCCGGCGTGACATAACCGATGACAGTCGTTGAATCCGCTTCACTGACCGGGTGGCCGACCGCCCAGACAATTACCGCAAAACACAACGCGAGGAGCAGACTAAACAGCGGGCCGGCAACAGCTACGATGATTTTATCGAGCGCTGAAATTTTCGGCAGCCTGGCCCGATCTACATCGGCCTTGCCCTCGATGATGTCCATCGGCGCAAGTTGCGGCAGCGCGACGAAGCCTCCAAACGGCAGGGACCCAAGCGAGTATTGGACGCCATTGATCTTTTTTTTCCAGAGCGGTTTGCCGAACCAGACGCCGAATCTTTCTATGTAAAGCCCTCGCCAGCGCGCAGCCAGAAAATGCCCCAATTCATGCACCACGATCAGCAGATTAAACAGGAGGAGAACTTCGAGCAGAACGACGATGACGCGGGCGATGTGCAAAATCATTGTAATAGGTGAATGATGGAAACTGAGACGTGCGCAAGCGACGCGCCGTTCAACCCTTTAACGCTTTAACGCATTTCCTCGCCTCGGCTCGCGCCCACTGGTCGGCTTCCAATATTGCATCGAGATCGGGGTGCGCAACGGGTGTGTGCCGATTCATCACTTCTTCGACAATTTGCCAGATACCCGGGAAACGCACGCGTCCATCTAAAAATGCGGCGACAGCGATTTCGTTCGCGGCATTCATCACAGCTGGCAATGTGCCGCCGGTTGCGCCGGCCCGGCGCGCGACATTCAATGCTGGAAAATCACTGTACCGCGGAGTGAAAAATTCCAGCTTCGACAACTTGGAAAAATCGAGCGGTGGCAAAGTGTTTGGGACGCGATCCGGCCATGTTACGGCGTATTGGATTGGGAAGCACATGTTCGAATAGCTCAATTGCGCCAGCGTGGAACCGTCTGCGAATTCCACCATTGAATGAACGATGCTCTGCGGATGGATGACGACTTCGACGCGGTCCATCTCAACGCCAAAAAGCCAGTGTGCCTCGATCGTTTCCAAGCCCTTATTGAACAGGGTTGCGGAATCGATTGTGATCTTCGGGCCCATGTTCCACGTGGGATGTCTTAATGCCTGTTCCGGTGTGATGGAATCGAACTGGTTTCGTGGTGTTTCGCGAAACGGCCCGCCGGAGGCGGTGAGGATAATTCGACGAAGGTCAGAGGATTGAAATGTGGGAGCGGCCTCAGCGCCGCGATCTTTCGGGGCACCAAGGCCCCTCCCACTTTCAAGGCATTGAAAGATGGCATTGTGCTCGGAGTCCACCGGCAAAACGTGCACATTATTATCGCGCGCCTCTCGCATCACGATCTCGCCGGCCATGACGAGAATCTCCTTACTTGCCACGGCCAAATCTTTGCCCGCCTCAATTGCCGCGAGTGCCGGGCGCAAACCGCCTGTGCCAACGATCGCCACCAGCACCATGTCCACATCCGCCAGGCAGGCGATCTCGCGCAGCCCCTCTTCGCCGGTGAAAATCTGGGGCTTGTATGCGAGCGCGCGCCGCAGAATGTCCATTTTCGTTTCATCTACAAGACAAAGAAACGGCGCACGGGTTTCGTTCGCAGCTGCCGCGAGTTTTTCCGCATTGCTGTTTGCGGCTACTCCGACGATTTCCATCCGCTCCGGAATATCGCGAGCCACTTTAAGCGCGCTCTCGCCGATTGAGCCTGTCGCACCCAGGACGACGATGCGTTTACGTGCCGGGGAATTTCCCATTCGTGGTTACGATACGCGAATCACCAATCGCAGGTAGAAGAACAACAGCGGCGCGGTGAAAAGCAGACTGTCCAAGAGATCGAGCGCACCGCCAATTCCCGGGAGTAAATTCCCCGAGTCCTTTACGTCCGTGCTGCGCTTGATGATGGATTCAGCCAGATCGCCAAGTACTGCGGCAAGTCCAAGAAGCACACCAAGAACTGTGGCGTGGGTCCAGGTCAGCGCCGGCAAATGACCGGGCATTAATTTGAACAATGCAAGGCTACACAGCAGCGCAAACACAATCGCACCAAAGAAACCTTCCCACGTTTTCTTGCCGCTGATATGCGGCACCATCAGATGGCGTCCGATCGCGCTGCCGGTCAAATACGCACCCATGTCGGCAAATTTCGTGACGGCGATCAAATACAGGACGTAAAACTGCCCCGTCAGATGGCCAGTGCTCGATCGCGGAGTCAGATAAACAATCTTGGTGATGAAATTATAGAGCCAAAGAACGTAAAGCAGACCGAACAAGGTGTAAGCCATTGTTTGCAGCGGTTCGTCGTGGCGCAGCCGCGCAAACATTTGTCGTCCGAAAACCGTCAGCAGAAAAAAGAGCAGGACGGCAACTTCGAAATCGTAGGAACCAGCCGGCCCGATTTTTGAAAAATAATAAAAACTGCCGGCCAGCATCACCGCGCCGCAAATCATTCCCGTGATCTTGAAATTCGGGAGCCCCTTGTGATCGAGCATCCGGTAAAATTCCCAAAGACCGATCATTCCGAACACGCTGATCAACAGCCAAAACAACAGCTCGTATCCGGAAAACACAATCAGCAGCGCGACTGACCAAAGCGCGATTGTGCTGACGAACCGCAGAATGAAGGCCGAACGAGATGCCGCGACTGCGGGATTTGTCCCGGTTTGCTCAAGAGTCACGGACATGCATCTGCATCATCCCCAAGGAACGATTCGGGCGCAAGCGCAGACGAACTGCGCAGTTAGCAATGCGATTGCGTAGCGACCGGCGAAGCGGCTCGGTCTACTCCGGCGTCTGCGATGGACTCGCCGAAGTATCCTCTTGCGCAGGAGGCGGAGTTGACGAAGTAGTCGATGCCGCAGGATTTGCGGAATCGCCAGCCATGAACGCTCCCGTCAACTTAAGCTGTCTTACGCGCTCTCTTTCGGCCTTGAATTCTTCCAGCTCACGCTGACTTTGCTGTTGTCTTTCGCTCTCTTTTTGAGCTTTTTGAGCCTCCAGTTGCGAGCGGTTGGGCGCGCTGGCGGAAAGCTGCTGTGTTATACTCTCTCTTTCAGCGTTGACAGTCTGGCCCTGAACGTCGGTAGGATTAGTCCGGGCGTTCGCCGCGGCTCCTTCTTTTTGGGCCAACGCTTTCTCTCTTTGATCTAGCGCGTTTTGTCTTTCATCTAGCGTTTTTTCTCTTCCATCCAACACAGTCTTTCTTTCAGCTAACGCTTCCTCGCGTGCATCCAGCTCCACTTTCCGTTGATCAAGTTGTTGTTGAGCGGTTGACTCCTGTTTTTGGCAGGAGCAAATCATCATGGAAGAGACGAGCATCGATAGGGCCAAAATATTTTTCATATCAGTAGTAAGGTAACGATTTTGCATAATTCGCGGACGAAGAAAACGGAAGGTCAACGACTAGTCAAATGAAACTTAACGTGCCTGCTTCCATCGAAGATATTAGACGAAAAAATGTTCGCCTTTTATTACGGATTTTCCTCTAAATCTCGTTAGCATGCGCGGAAGGTGACGCACCTGCTTTTCCAAAGAACTTTGAGAGCAGTCTTAATATTGCTACCTGCGATCTTTGGTGTGGCGGTGGTGACCGGCCTAACGTGGCTTTGCCGATGGGATCCCGGAATCAACTTTCTTCCATCCGACAAAAGGGCTGAATGGATCTTGTTCCCGGCCGCGGTTGAAGCAAAAACGCGCAGAGCAGCAGACGTGGATACCATTTTCCGTCGCGACTTCGATCTCGGATCACCGGCGCCGACGGCACTTCTCAGAGTTCGCACCGCGAAACGTATCCAATTAGTCATAAACGATCAAAAGGTCGAGTTCGTCGCGAACCATGATTGGAAACACGTGTCCTCTATCGAGGTCTCCTTGTTGCTGCGAGAAGGCGCAAATACAATTGAAGCGAAAGTATTTAATGACAACGGCCCGCCTGCCTTATGGCTGTCGCTCGAGGGCGATCAACTCTCCCTTCACAGCGATACCAACTGGACAGCGTCGTGCATGGGCTCGGCTTGGCGACGAGCAATTCTTGCTGTCGCGCCAAGACTGCCAGGCCCGGGCAATCCAATTGATAGTAGCGAGCGAACACTTACTGCTCTAACCAATGTCTGGCGACTCTGGCTATTGTTCGGTGTGATTGCTCTTTGTTTAGGTATCGCAGCAAACTGGTTAATTCGTCGTGGCGTTATCAACAAGGATCGAATGACACTGCTGATTGTTTTCGGTTTCGCCGGTTTATGGCTAATTCTGTTTTGGCATAACGCGCGTCTTCTCCCATTCGCAGTTGGTTTCGACGCGACGCACCATCTTAGTTATATCAGATATTTGCAGGAACATCATAGTCTGCCCCGACCTTCACAGGGAATTCAGATGTTTCAGCCTCCGCTTTACTATGTCGTTTCGGCTGTCCTCCTTTCTCTCTTCCACCTAACTACCGCCGATCCCTCAGGAATCGTTCTGCTTCGCACCTTGACGATGCTATTTGGTATTGCGCAGATACTTCTTGTCTGGGCGACCCTCCGACTGCTTTTTCCCGGGGAACTGAATCTTCAACTCGTCGGCACCGGTTTAGCTGCGTTTCTGCCAATGCAGCTTTACATGTCGCATTACCCGACTAACGAGACTTTGGCGGGAGTGCTTGTTTCTGCTTCTGTTTATCTCGCGCTTCGGATAATGATTCTGGGCACGAACTCGTGGCAGCAATATAGTCTGCTCGGGCTGCTTTTGGGAGCTGCATTGTTAACAAAGATAACTGCTGTTCTTGCCGTCCCATTTATCCTCCTGGCACTGGGCAGGCGCCTTGGTAGCGAACGCACTTCAGCGATCAAATGGGCAATTACGCTCGGCAGCATGGCCGTGATCGCCGTGTCAACATGCAGTTGGCATTATCTTCGCGTCTCGAAATACGGAAGCCCATTTGTGGGCGGCTCGAATCCGGTAACTGGCCTTTTCTGGTGGCAAGACGACGGCTATCGAACAATCTCTTATTTCTCGCGCTTTGGAGTCAGTCTGGTTCGACCTTTATTTAGCGTAACAAACTCATTTCTGGATGGGCTCTATTCTACTCTATGGGGCGACGGGTTATGCGGTGGAGTGGCGGATTTGTCGCAGGGACCACCCTGGAACTACAGCCTGATGTGTGCTGGCTATTTGCTTTCTCTATTGCCTACTACTCTTCTCCTGATAGGCGCGGTGACAGCATCTGTGGAACTGTTTCGCGATCTGCGATCGGACCTTTTTGTTCTGGTCGGGCTCCCGGCCGCTCTGGCTGCGGCTTTAGTTTTTTTGAATCTCAAGGTGCCATGTTATGCATCGGTCAAAGCCTTTTATGGATTGGGCGCCCTGATCCCGCTTGGCTATTTCGGCGTAAGGGGGTGGAACGTGATTACACGTGGGCGAAGGAGCCGGGAGGTGCTCATTGGGATTCTGCTGCTGGTTTGGGCAATGAACAGTTTCGCGTCGTTCTGGATTTACGATTCGGTAGCAGGCCACATTTTTGCTGCGACCCACCTTTCTGAGGACGAGAAACGCGATGTGGCCCTGACCGAAGCCAGGAAGGCGGTCGATATCGACCCTTCGAATGCAACAGCGAGGGTAATTTTGGCTATGGCTTTGGATGACGTGGGACAATCCGAAGAAGCTTTGCACGAAGCCGAGCGTGCCGTGGAACTCACGCCGCTGAACAGCGTAACGCATTTGGAACTGGCCGACTTATTGTACCGGCAGAATAACCTTGAGAAAGCGATCAAGGAAGCTCACCTCAGTTTAGACTTGGGCCCGGAAAACCCGCGCGCGCATTTTGTTCTCCTGGCTTCTTTATTTTATCACGGTGAAGATGCGTCTGATGCGGCACGACGGGCATTGGCCGTTTCGCCTTATAATGCCGAGATCCATCATCTTCTCGGCGCGGCGCTGGCGCAAAAGGGCGATGCCATCGGCGCTTTTAATCAACTCGCCTACGCAATCTTGATCAAACCAGAATGGACAGAAGCGAGCGGCGATCTTCATAGTCTAGTACTCGCGCTCGTCAATTCCTCCGCGGCCGCAAAGCTACTTCATCAGGCTGCGCTTTCGGTTCCCGATTCAACCGCCGCACTTGACGAGTTGGCATGGGTTTTCGCGACTAACCCAAGCGATGAGTTGCGGGATGGGAATGAAGCGGTGCTCCTGGCGGAACACTCGTGTGCTCTAACGAAACGCACGGATGCAATGTTACTCGCAACCTTGGCCGCTGCTTACGCCGAGACCGGGAATTTCGGCCAGGCGATCAACACCATTCATGAATCGCTTTCGAAAGCGCGTTCAACCGACAACGCGGACGCCATCGCCTTGGGCGAAAAACTTCTCTCGTCTTTTCAATCCAACGCCCCTATCCGCGAAGATCCAAACGGAAAATGACACGGAGTTATGGACTAACGGAATGATGAATTGACTCTACAAAGCTCCAACCCTTCGTGTGCAATGTGGCTCGGTCCTGCAAAGCAGCGCGTTGATATTCCTGTGCCGAAGCATGTGAAGATCACCCAGGAAAGCTGCCGATTTCACTAGTGTCCAACCCATCTGTGCAGAAATTCGCATGCTAGGCTTAGCGCTGCGATTATTGCGGCACCGGCACACTGAGTTCGCGCAGTTGGTGTTTCGCTTGGTCGTAGTCCGGCTTGAGCCGCAATGCCTCGGCAAGATGTGCTACCGCTTCCTCTCGATGGCCCATCCGAGCCAGCAGGGAGCCTAGAGCGAAATGGGTTTGTGCGTCGTTTCCATTGAGTCGCAGCGCTTCGTTAAACTGCTCGAGCGCCTCGTCATTCTTTCCAATCGTGGCCAGCACGCAGGCCATATTATGATGGGCCTCCGAGTAATCGGGACGTATCCGTACCGCGGCCGCGTAGTTCGCTATCGCCTCGCTGTATTTGCCCTCGGCGACAAAGGCGTTGCCCAGGTAATTTCGGGCCTCCGCATAGTCCGGGCGAATCTCCACAGCTTTTTGGTAGTGCGCGATCGCCTCATCGACTTCTCGTCTTTGCAGAAAAGCGCTTCCAAGGGAGAACTCTGCTTGCGCATCGTTAGGTTCCAGTTCCAAAGTCTTTTGAAACTGTGCTATAGCCTCCTCCATCTGCCCCTTTCGCATAAAAACAATTCCAAGATTTTTGTGGGCCTGCGTGAAGTCGGGGTTGATTTGCAAGGCCTCTCGGTACTGTTCAATCGCTTCGTCAACGGCTCCATCGTGTCCGAGAGCACCATCGCCGCTCTGTTTGTCTCGCAGTAAGGCGACGCCGAGGTTGTTGTGGGCTGCTGCAAAATCTGGTTTGATTTTCAGAGCTTCTTGACACTCAGCGATCGCTTCAGCAAATCGCCCGGCATGCGTGAGAGTCTGGGCAAGATTGGTGTGAGCGATGTAATTGTTTGGGGTGCTGGCAATGGCGTGTCTCCATAGTGTTTCAGTGTCCCGCCAGTAGGAAGTCTGGAAATAGCTGCGCGTTGTGAGCGCCATTATGACAAGCACGGCTGCGGCGGCCAGGACCTCGCGGCTGCGACGCCAGCGCTGAAACAATTCCGCCGCGCCCCAAGCAACCAGAAGATACAAACCAATCTGCGGCAGGTACGTGTAGCGATCGGCTCGCACTTGCGATCCTACTTGGATAATCCCAATCACGGGGACCAGCATGCCCAAATACCAAAGCCATCCTATCAGCAAGAATGGATACCTTTTGCGCCACAGGAAAAAGGCGACGGAAATTATTAAAAGAAGGAGTAACGCGACAATCACCTGTGGGACTTTTAAATTACCTTCGGGATACGGGTACAAGACTGCCAGGTGCGCCGGCCAAATCATCTGGCCGACGTACACGTCGTAAGAGATCAGAGCGTTACCAAGACGCTCCAAGAGAGGCGCCTTAATGCTCAAATCCAAAGCTTGTTTCTGCGCCAGAAGGGTTGCTACGCAAGACGCGGCTGAGAGCACAAACAATGGAACCTTTTCGATCACCAACCACGACCAAGTGTTCCGTCTCGGCCACGCACTCGCCGTTTCCCCGCGACGGCTGGAGGAAGACGGCCGAACTCTGCCCAAGGGCCAGTAATCCAGCAGCAACAGAACAAAGGGCAGTGTCACCAGTGTCGGCTTGCACATCAGGCCCAAGGCGAAAAGAACTGTAACCGTCATATACCAAAAAGAAGAACGCACATTGCCGCGCGCGTAGCGCGCATAAGCCCAGAGGGTCAGCATGAAGAACACGCCGCTGAGCACATCTTTTCGCTCCGATACCCAGGCCACCGACTCCACGCGCAGCGGATGAACGGCAAAGACCGCAGCCACCAACAGGCTGGGCCAGAAGGAACCAGTGAGCTGCCGAAGGGCCAGAAAAAGAAGGATAGCCGCTGCGGCATGGAGTAAAATGTTGGTGAGATGATGTCCCCACGGTTGCAAGCCATAGAGCTGGCAATCCAGCATGTGCGAAATCGTAGTGAGCGGATGCCAGTTAGTGACATGCACGTGGGTGAACGCCCATTGAATCCCGTCTAGTGTAAGACCATTTGTCACTCGTGGGTTCCGGAGGATGTAACTCTGATCGTCATAACCTACGAAGTCGTGGTTAAGTGCCCGGCCAAACGCGATCCAGACAATTACTGCAAGAAAAACCGAGACGATGCCGGTGACCACTCGGCCGCCATGAGTAGGGGAACTGCGGCGCTCGGTTGGATCAGGCCCCAAAGTCTTTTTCGGCCGATCCGATTCCGGAGGCACACGTCTCGCAAAACTCATACCACGCAGTTCGGTAAGATCGCAATCGATTGAACGTTGTCGAGAATCAGTAGGCACATGTTCAGGGCAACGTCTGGCCGACGCGTGTCTAAACGAAAGTTCGGCCAGCTCATCAGATTAAATCAACAGGATAAATATGCCCTCTTGATTTGACCCGACAGGCCGATTCATCGAGGAGCCGAAATGGTAAAGGCGTTCGCCACGGGGGCGAACGCCTTTCCAATTCAATTCGCCTCGGTGCTTAGCACACAAGGCCTCATGTATTTCGGAGTCTTACGGTTTGTTTACGACTACTTGCGGCGCGGTTTTTCTTACTTCGAGCTGGGCGCTCACTTTCTGGATTTGCGCGGCCTGCTCTTTGAGTTGCGCAACCATCGTCTGCATTTCACTCTTCAGTTCCCGAATGCTTGCCTGCTGTTCCTCGACTTTCTTGTGCTCTTTGAGGAACTCGTTAAGCAACAGGATGTTGACCTGATCGTATTTCACCGTGAATGGTGCGCCGTCCATGTAGGCCACCAGGCTGGTGTTAACCTTGGCCACATCCTCGGCGATCAAACCATACAGCGTCGTCCGTGACTCGTCGTAGTTGTATACGAAGCTTATCGGCTTGAGCGCATAGAGGGCTTCGCTAGCCTTGTCTACCGGTTTAATGTCGTGTTTGTAGCGGCGTGACGAAGGCGCAGTGCCCAGCACGTTATTTGAATCGATAAGTACTGGCAGGGTGCTGGCTGCGTTCGACGTCGGCAAGCCGTGGATGCTGCCGATGTAGGCGGTGAAACTCAGGTTAGCAAAAGGTCCTGTAGCAGGTACGCCGATTGCGATGTTGTTACTGGCGGTGATAGTGCCGTTGAGGGCGTTGTGGCCGATAGCAACGTTGTCATGGCCAGTCGTGCAACTGTTGCAGGACTCGTCACCCACACCGACGTTGTCAGAACCAGTGGTTACGCTGTCGAGCGCGTCATCGCCGAAAGCCGAGTTACCAAAGGCGGTGGTAGCTGACAACAGCGCCAAATCACCGAAGGCGTTGTTTTGGCTACCGGTACTGTTGAAGAGCGCCTCGCGGCCATGGGCGTTCTGGAAGCTTGCCGAACCGTTATTAAACAGAGCGAAGGCCCCAACGGCATTGTTGGCGCCGCCGGTGCTATTGAACGTCAACGCCCCAGCGCCAACTGCAACACAGTTTTGCCCGCCGGTGTTTAGTGTCAGAGCTCCAGCGCCGACACCGGTATTTTGGGCGGCCGTCGTCTGGCTCCAGAGCGCCAGCCAACCCTCCGCTGTGTTGAAGTTGTTAGCGGTTTGATGGAAAAGAGCCTGGTACCCATCAAAGGTATTGCTACCCGAAAACGGGTCAGGCAGTATCGGCCCTACGTCCGGAGCTGCCCGCATTTGTGGCAAAAGCACGAAGCAGGCGAGCACGGACAGGATTGCTCCGAATATCATCTTTCGATTGTTCATTTCTTTAATTTGTCCTTTCAGTTTTTTGGCCTTCCGTGATTTCTCCCGGGAGAACTCACTTGTGGCCGCTATTGTTTGTTCATATTGCTTTTGCCAACCCCTAAGCAAAATCTACCCCTGAAAGGCTTTTTCCCAAAAAGGCAGGTGCTCGTCAAGAGCAAATATTAATTTTTTTTATCACAGGGCTGGCGCCATTGGCCGTGTTCGGACAGAACCATCGCCCGATCGGTCGCATTGAGGTGAGCGTTACACACACCCTCTCAGTCGCAAAAATCCTTTCCTGCTTTGCTGATTGGCATAGTTTGCCGTTGTGCAAAAAATGATGAAGGCCGTCGTCAAGGCAAGAGCGGAGCCGGGTCTGTGGCTCGAGGATGTTCCCGTTCCAGAAGTTCGGGGCGACGACGTGCTCATCCGGGTACTTAAAGCATCGATCTGCGGGACCGACGTGCACATTTACAACTGGGACGCATGGGCACAGAAGACCATTCCAGTGCCGATAATAATTGGCCACGAATTTGTAGGCGTTGTCGATTCTGTAGGCGATCACGTTAAAGGCTTCGCAAAAGGTGATCTCGTCGTAGGCGAGGGACACATCACCTGTGGACACTGTCGAAATTGTCTAGCCGGACGCCGACATCTTTGCCCAAACACGCAGGGCGTTGGCGTCAATCGTCCCGGCGCGTGGGCGGAGTTCGTAGCGATTCCGCAGGACAACTGCTGGCACGCTGATCCGTCGATCCCGCTGGATGTGCTTTCGTGTTTCGATCCGCTCGGCAACGCTGTGCACACTGCGCTCTCGTTCGATCTGGTCGGCGAAGATGTGCTTATCACCGGCGCCGGCCCGATCGGTTGCATGGCCATTCCAATTTGCAAACGAGCCGGTGCACGTCACGTGATCATCACCGACGTGAATCCGTATCGTCTCGATCTGGCGCGAAAAATGGGTGCCGATCTCGCATTGGATGTGCGCGCTGAAAAAGTGACCGAGGCGATGCAAAAACTCGGGATGAAAGAAGGTTTCGATGTCGCGTTGGAAATGTCCGGCAACCCCAAAGCGTTTGCCGACATTTTGCCGAACATGTTTCACGGCGGCAAAATCGCACTGCTTGGCATCATGCCCGCCACAGCCGCGATCGATTGGAACACGGTCGTGTTCAGCGCGCTCACTATCAAAGGCATCTACGGCCGCGAAATGTACGAAACATGGTACAAAATGACAGCCATGATTCAAAGCGGTCTGGATATTTCACCAGTGATCACGCACCGCTTCCCCTACACTCAATTCAAGGAAGCGATCGAGCTGATGAAATCCGGCAACTCCGGCAAGATCGTGCTGAATTGGAGCTAAGGAAGGCGCAGGAGAGGCCATGGACAATGCGGATGACGCAGATTGTATTTCTGTCATTCCAAGCGGAGTCGCTTGCCGCGCCGTAGTCCCGCGACTGCGGGACGAAGGCTAGGAGGAGTCTCGGCAACTTCTGCGTTATTGCAGCGCGGCAGCTTCTCTCTCGCGCCCTTCGAGTTCGAGCACCATGCGTTTGATGTGGCGATAATCCTGATGCCTTTGCAGGAATTGCAGACTTTCCTGGGGATCACCCCAGTGCAGGATTTCGATGGTCTCCTGACGCGCGCCCCAGGAATTCATCTCACGCTGGTTGGCCATGTACAGATCAATGGTGTTGCGTCCGGAAAGCGCCCAACCGTAATCTTCCACGCGATAATTTTGTCCCGTCGAAAGTAGGCGGAACACCGTGCCAGCTGGCCAGCGCGACCAATCAGCGGCGGCGCTGCCGATCTGCGGCGGCCTCGAAATCGCAACAGCGTGTTTCACATTGCGAGTTGGTTTTGTTGCGCGCTTTGCCGTGCGCGTGCGCGTTTCGTCCATTGAGAACGGTTGAAGTTGCGGAGAATACGAAGCGGTCTCATCGACCGGAATAGCTCGAGGAGCTTCGTACGCCAGCGTCGCCCGCGCTACAGCCTCAGCTCGATGAATCGGGGGACCGGCCGCGTGCAGTTCTCCACCGAGCGCGTTGTGATTGCTGTACTCGCGATGGTCCGCTTCGGTGTGCGTGTACGCTGTGGTGCGCACGTGTTGGAAATCGGATTTCGTTAAGGG
>WNGC01001228.1_pt1 | contig 29521 bp, 22 predicted proteins | sample 5400051 | NCBI WGS metagenome assembly WNGC01 (sample SAMN13153368, study PRJNA577476) | soil metagenome | isolation source: 20 cm soil or saprolite under grassland replicate 2 | place: USA:California | collected 2016-06-15
TGGCGTGCGCGCTGGTGGCGGTCAAGAAAGGCGTCGCGGTGATACACGTCGAGGCGGGACTGCGCAGCTTTGACCGCACCATGCCTGAGGAGATCAATCGCCTGCTTACCGACCAGATTTCGGACCTGTTATTCATCACGGAAAGAAGCGCGCGCGACAACCTCATGCGCGAAAACATCCCCGAGTCGCGCGTCCACTTCGTGGGTAACGTCATGATCGACACCCTGCGCTACAGCCTCAAGGACGCCGTGCCGTCCGCGCAGACCGTGAGCCAGTACGCAGGCGTGGCGGGTTGGGCGCCGAAAGCCTACACCGTCCTCACTTTGCACCGTCCCTCGAACGTGGACGACCCCGTCGCATTGCGATCCCTGCTCGGCGCGATCCGCGACGTGAGCTCCCGTCTTCCGGTGGCTTTTCCCATGCACCCCAGGACACGCGCCAAAATCGAGCAGCACGGCCTGGGTTCCGTGCTGGAAACTGGGTCGATCCTCAGACTCCCGCCGCTGGGATACCTAGAAATGCTGGGGCTGATGCAGACGGCGCGGCTGGTGCTGACCGATTCGGGCGGAATCCAGGAAGAAACGACGGCGCTGGGCATACCCTGCGTCACGCTGCGCGAGAATACGGAGCGGCCGATCACCGTAGAGCAGGGCACCAACACCGTGGTCGGAAACAGTCCGGCGCGAATCCTGGCCGCGGTAGACGATGTCCTGCGCAGCGGGGGGAAATCGGGACGGATCCCCGAGCTATGGGACGGCAGGGCGTCACAGCGCATCGTAGCGGTGGTGCGCGAATGGCTTGAGCGCGCGACCGAGCGGTTGGTGGCGTAATAGCGCAGTCTGTCAAGAACACATTTATATAATCGACCGGGTCTTTCTCGAGCTGCATAAGTGAAGCATCTGGATTCGAACGGCTCAACTGGGCTCGCGGTGCGCGGCGAGCTTAATGTGAAGGAGCTTGAGAGCACGGACGTGGCGCGCTGGGACGCGTTCATCGGTCGCTGCCCCGAGGCGACGTTCTTTCATCGCATGGAATGGCGGGAGATCATCGAGTCCGTGTTCCGTCATCGGACGCACTATCTCTACGCCGAGCGTGCGGGCGACATCGTGGGAGTGCTTCCGCTCGCGCACGTCGCGAGCCGGCTGTTTGGGTCGTCCCTCGCATCGCTCCCATTCTGTGTCTACGGGGGCGCCGCGGTGATTGACCCGGCCGCCCGTGCCGTGCTTCACCGTCATGCGCGCGAGTTGGCGTCGTCCCTCCGGGTAGGCCATCTTGAGCTTCGCAATCGCGAAGTCACCGAGCCAGGCTGGCTTCATCGGGACCTGTACGCAACATTTCGCAAGCCGCTTCTCTCTGACCCGGAAGCCAATTTCGAGGCGATACCGAGCAAGCGCCGCAACATGGTGCGTCGTGCCGCGAAAGCCGGCCTACGCGTAGTGGTCGACGATTCGATCGACCGATTCTTCCCGCTATATGCGGATAACGTACATCGACACGGCACGCCGCCATTTTCGAAGCACTACTTCAGCATGCTCGCGAAAGCATTCGGGCGCGACCATGAGATCCTGACCGTGCTCGATGCGACCGGCCGCGCCCTTGCGTCCGCGTTTCTCTTCTATTTTCGCGACGAGATCATTCCCTACTATGTGGGAGATTGCGTGGAGGCGCGCAACCTTGCCGCCAACGACTTCATGTACTGGGAGATCATCCGCCACGGTGCGGCCCGCGGATGCCGCACGTTCGATTGGAGCCGCAGCAAGAAGGGAACAGGTTCATTCGAATTCAAGAAGAACTGGGGCTTCGAGCCGCAGGACCTTCACTACGAGTACCTGCCGGTCAAGGGACAACACGTGCCCGAGCACAATCCGCTCAATCCCAAGTACCGCTTGCTCATCAAGCTGTGGCAGCGACTGCCTCTGCCGCTCGCCAACCTGATCGGCCCGCATATCGTCAAGAGCTTGGGTTAGCGGCCTGCCCTCGCCGTCGCCGACCGAGTACATTACTTGAGTGGGGCGCGGGCGACCGACGCCCGGACAGTTGAAACAAACGTGACTGATGTGTACGCGCGTCGCCCCGATCTCCTGAGCTGGCGGAAGTCATGACCAGCCAGGAGGCGCCGTTGGTTGCCCATGTCGTCTTTCGCCTCGACGTGGGCGGACTCGAGAACGGGCTGGTAAATCTGATCAATCGCATTCCCGCGCAACGCTTTCGCCATGTGATCATCAGTCTGACGGACTACACGGAGTTCCGTCAGCGTCTGACACGTAGCGACGTCCCGGTGTTTGCCCTCCACAAGCCCCCGGGCAACAGCCTGGTGACCCAGTTCAAGTTGTGGCGGTTGTTTCATCGCTTGCGCCCGGACATCGTCCACACTCGCAACATTGGCACGCTCGAGGCGACCCTGCCGGCGGCGCTCGCCGGGGTCCCCGCGCGTATCCACGGCGAGCATGGGCGGGACGTTGATGACTTGGACGGCACCAATACCAGGCGCCAGATCCTGCGTCGCCTCTACAAGCCGTTCGTGCACCAATACATCGCGTTGTCCCAGGATCTGGCTACCTATTTGCAGCACAAGATCGGCGTGCCGCCGTCGCGTATCGCCCAGATCTACAACGGGGTGGACTCCGCTCTGTTCCATCCCGGCGGCGCGCATCCTGATGCGGTACCACGCCCCAATTTTTCCGGACCCGGGCGCTTCGTGATCGGCACGGTGGGGCGGATGCAAGGCGTCAAGGACCCGTTGACGCTTGCCCGGGCGTTCGTGCGGCTCATGCAGGCGATGCCCGGGGCAGAGCAGCGGCTGCGGTTGGTCATGATCGGTGATGGACCGCTGCGCGAGCCGGTGCGCCTGCTGCTCGCCGAAGCCGGAGTGGAGGATTACGCATGGCTACCCGGGGAGCGCAGCGACGTCGCCCGTATAATGCGCAGTTTCGACTTGTTCGTGCTACCGTCGCTCGCGGAGGGTATTTCCAACACCATCCTCGAGGCGATGGCGACCGGACTCCCGGTGCTTGCAACCGCCGTCGGCGGCAATCCCGAGTTGATCCAGGCCGGGGTGACGGGAACGCTCGTCCCGCGGGAGGACCCGGAAAGCATGGCTAGCGCCATGCGCGCCTACGCCGTGAGCGCCGAGCTCTGCAGGCGCCACGGGATCGAGGCACGGCGCACAATAGAGGGCAGGTTTGGCATGGAAACGATGATGGATGCGTATATGACGACCTACGACAAGTTGCTTGCGCGCAATACGCGCCGCGTGCGGACGTGAAGCCCGGACTGGTTCCTAGATCGACTCACTGCATCAGTTTCTTCTACTAATTCGGGGCGAACGATCGTGTGCGGCATTACCGGCATATTCGACGGCAGAGGACGGCGCGAGATCGATCGCAGCCTGATCGAGCGCATGAATGCCTCCTTGCATCATCGCGGACCCGACGCCGGCGGGCTGCACCTTGAGCCGGGCTTGGCGCTGGCGCACCGTCGCCTTTCCATCATCGACCTCTCGACGGGACAGCAGCCGCTCTACAACGAGGACGGCAGCGTGGCCGTCGTGTTCAACGGCGAGATCTATAATTTCCAGGAGCTCGCGAAGGAGCTTGCGGCTAGCGGGCACAGCTTTCGCACTCGCTCCGACACCGAGGTCATCGTGCACGGCTGGGAGCAATGGGGCGCATCCTGCGTGACGCGCTTTCGCGGCATGTTCGCTTTCGCGTTGTGGGACCGCAACCGGGAGACTCTGTTCCTCGCCCGCGACCGCCTGGGCGTGAAGCCCCTGTACTACGCCCAGCTGCCCGATGGCCCGTGGATCTTCGGCTCCGAGCTGAAGGCCCTGCTGGTTCATCCGGGGCTGCCGCGGGTGATCGACCCGGTGGCGGTCGAGGATTACTTTGCCTACGGCTACGTACCCGAGCCGCGCACTATCTTCAAGGGCGTATGCAAGCTTTGCCCCGGATACACCTTGAGCCTGAAACGAGGCAGCCCGGCCTCGGCGCCGGTCGAATACTGGGACGTGCCGTTCAAGACCGGTGCGTCGCCCACCGAGCAGGAGGCGGCCGAGGAGCTGATCGGGCGCCTTCGCGAATCGGTAAAGCTCCGCCTGATATCGGAGGTTCCGTTGGGGGCATTTCTCTCCGGCGGTGTGGACTCCAGCGCAGTGGTGGCGATGATGTCGGGCCTTTCCGCGGAGCCGGTCGTCACCTGCTCGATCTCCTTCGGGGACGCGGCGTTCAACGAGTCAGCCTACGCTCGAAGGGTGGCAGATCTCTACCGGACACGTCACCACGTGGAGCAGGTGGACCCGGATGACTTCAGCCTGTTGGACCGCCTTGCGACGCTGTACGACGAACCTTACGCCGACAGCTCGGCGATCCCCACCTACCGCGTGTGCGAGCTGGCCAGAAAAACCGTGACGGTCGCATTGTCGGGCGACGGGGGCGACGAGAGCTTCGGCGGCTATCGCCGCTACCGCCTGCACGTCAACGAGGAACGGGTGCGCTCGCTGCTGCCACTGCAACTACGCCGGCAAGTATTTGGACTGCTGGGCTGGCTCTATCCCAAGGCGGACTGGGCTCCGCGAGTGTTCCGGGCAAAGTCCACATTCGAGGCGCTCGCGCGGAACTCGGTGGAGGCCTATTTTCACAGCGTTTCCATGCTGCACGACGGGATGCGGCGCAAGGTGTTCAGCGAGCGCTTTCGCAGCGAGCTGCAAGGCTACTCGGCGGTCGAGGTGCTCAAGCGCCACGCCGCGCGTGCTCCGTCGGACCATCCGCTGTCGCTCATCCAGTACCTGGACCTCAAGACCTACCTGATAGGTGACATTAACACCAAGGTGGATCGCGCCAGCATGGCCCATTCGCTTGAGGTACGCGAACCGCTGATGGACCATCCGCTGGTGGAATGGCTGTCGAGTCTGCCGCCCGAGTTCAAGCTGCGCAACGGGGCGGGCAAGGTCCTTCTGAAGAAAGCGCTTGCGCCGTACCTGCCCCCCGAGATCTTGTATCGGCCGAAGATGGGTTTTGCGGTCCCCCTTGCACAATGGTTCCGAGGGCCGTTGCGTGAGCCCGTTCGAAGGGCCGTGCTCGGCCCCGTGCTCGCGGAAACCGGCTGGTTCGACGCGACCTACCTGCGCCAGCTGCTGGAGGACCACCAGTCGGGGCTGCGGGACTACAGCGCGCCGCTGTGGACGCTGCTGATGTTCGAGTCGTTCCTGCGCAACGTGATGGACACCCAGCCCGCCTACGTCGCGCGCGGTAGGCGATCGCCGCAGATAGACGTAGATGAACGCGGATCAGATCAAAAACAGATCGGCCACAGATAAATACAGATGCACTCGGATAACACCAGAATCGAAACCGCATTCTGCATGCGCTTTCGTACGCTTCCGTGCAGCCAGCGCGCTGGCCGGCCCTCAAGGTGGCGGCGAGACGCTACATCGAGACCGAGCGCACCTGGAAGATGAGTGTCGCCCGCTATGAGGGCGTTTACGCCCGCCTCACGCGACCGCGACCCAGATGAAGATCCTCACGTTCAGCACGCTCTATCCCAACGCTGCGCGTCCGGCCCATGGAATCTTCGTCGAGACCCAGCTGCGGCAGCTGCTGGCGAGCGGGCAGGTAGAGTCGAGCGTGGTGGCGCCGGTACCGTGGTTTCCGTCTCGCAACGCGCGGTTCGGCGAGTACGCTCTTCATGCCAGCGCGCCGCGCGAGGAGCAGCGCCACGGTATCCAGATACTGCACCCGCGTTACTTGGTGTTGCCGAAAATCGGCATGACGCTTGCCCCCTTCCTGCTGGCGCAATCGGTCAAGCCGGTCATTGAGCGGGTCCTTGCCCAGCACCGGTTCGACCTGATTGATGCCCACTATTTCTATCCCGACGGCGTCGCGGCGGTCCTACTCGGTCGGCACTTCGGCAAGCCAGTCGTTATCACCGCACGGGGCACGGACGTGAACGTGATACCGCGCTACCGGCTGCCGCGCCAGATGATCCTGTGGGCGGCGCGCCATGCAGCCGGGATGATCACCGTGGCCCGCGCGCTGAAGGACAAGCTGGTCGCGTTGGGAGTGCCCGCCGAGCGCATCGAGGTGTTGCGCAACGGAGTGGATCTACAGCTCTTCCGGCCGGTTGATCGCGAAGACTGGCGAGCCCGGCTCGGGTTCAGGCGCACGACACTGCTGTCGGTCGGCAATCTGGTGCCGCTCAAAGGCCATGATCTTGCGATCCGGGCCCTGCGGCTGCTGCCAGAAACGGACCTCGCCATCATCGGCAACGGGCCAGAGCGCTCAGCCCTGAGCGGTTTGGCGCGGGAGCTGGATGTCAGCGCCCGTGTAACATTCGCCGCCGCGATGGCGCAGGAGGATCTTCGGCATTATTTCGGCGCCGCCGATGCGCTGGTCCTAGCGTCCAGCCGGGAAGGCTGGGCCAACGTGCTGCTGGAATCGATGGCGTGCGGAACGCCGGTGATCGCCAGCAAGGTCGGGGGCACGCCCGAAATAGTGACGGCACCGGAAGCCGGCGTGATAATGGCTGAGCGCACGCCGGAGGCGCTGGCGGACGCTGCGCGGGTGTTATTCGCAAGCTATCCGGACCGCGGCGCGACGCGGCGCTACGCCGAGGGATTCAGCTGGGATGCGACGATCGAGGGCCGCCTGCGGTTGTTCAGCCGCATCCTATCCGCCCCGGGTGCATCCGCCGAACGGTCTCGCTCGTCAACGTCGAGATTCAGGGCGTGATATCCAGGTTCCACCACTGGGCCGCCGCTGTGGGAGAGGGGTTGTTGGTGCTAACCGTATGAAGATCCTGTTCACCTGTCATCGGTTTCCCTATCCGCCGAGGAGTGGAGCCAACGTACGTGCTTTCCACATTGTTCGGCATCTTTCCGCATCTGGCCACGAGGTGACGGTCGCCTCCCTCGCGCGCTCATCGCGCGAGGCCGAGGAGGGCCGCGGCATCGCGCTCGATTGTAAGCACTACGAAATGGCGCGAGTCCTCAACCCGGTCCAGGTGGCGCGCATGATCTGGCGCCTGCCGACCTCGACTCCGTCCACCATGGGCTTCTTCTATTCGTCGGTGCTGGCGCAGCGCGTGCGCCAGCTGCTCGCGCGTGAACGCTTCGACCTCATCTTCGTCTACTGCTCGTCTATGGCACAGTATGTCGCCGACGTGCGCGGCATCCCAAAGGTTCTCGACTTTGTTGACATGGATTCGCAGAAATGGTTGGAGTACGCGCGCTACAAGGCCTTCCCGCTGTCCCTGGGCTACCGGCTCGAAGGGAAAAAGCTCGAGCGTGAGGAAAGGCGGCTGGCGGGGCTGTTTGACCTGTGCACCGTGACCACCCGCGCCGAGTGGGAGACTCTCGAGAGCTACCGCACCGGCGTCGCCACGGATTGGTTCCCAAACGGTGTGGACGGCGACTACTTCGCACCGACCGGAGTACCTTACGACCCTTACACGATATGCTTCGTCGGACGCATGGATTACTACCCCAACCAGGAGTGCATGTTCGACTTCTGCGCCAACGCGCTGCCGCGAATCCTGGCGAGGCGTCCGGAGGCGAGGCTTCTCATCGTCGGAGCCGATCCTTCGCGGGCGGTGAAAAATCTGGGCGATCTGCCCGGCGTCACGGTCACGGGCTCGGTGCCCGACGTGCGGCCGTATCTCAGGCGCGCGGCGCTCGTGGTGGCGCCGCTCAACATCGCGCGCGGTACCCAGAACAAGATACTGGAGGCGATGGCGGCCGGCGTGCCCGTGGTCGCCAGCGCCTTGGCCGCTGGAGGGGTGGATGCAGTGGCGAATGAACATTTCCTCGTCGCGAGCACGCCGGAGGAGCAAGCGCGGGCCGTGCTACAAATACTCGACCATCCCGCGCAGCGCCAGCGGCTCAGCGCCGCCGGGCGGGAGCGCATGCTGTCCAACCACTCGTGGCGTGGGTCCATGCAGCGGTTGGACTGCATCATCGACCGCTGCCTGGGGACGCGGCGCGACGCGCGCAGCGCATACGAAGCGGGAAGGATGGTATGACCGCGCGACCGAGACTCCTATTCGTGTCTTCCCGGTATCTCTTCCCTGCCGACTCCGGCGGCAAGATACGGACGGTGAACATCCTACGCGACATGAAGGACGGCGCCTTCGAGATCATCCTGGCGTCTCCGCTTCCGGTGGGCGCTCGGACCATGCAGCCGGCCGAGACGCGCGACATTTGTGATCGCTTCGTCGGTTGGCCCGGTGAAGCACGGGGTGCGCTCTTCCCTTGGACCCGCATGCGTCACCTCGTTTCGACGCTGCCGATCGCGGTCGCAACCGATATTTCGGAAGGAGGCCGCCGGGCAATTGCGAGGGAGCTCGAGCAAGGTCCGGACGTCGTTGTCGTAGACTTTCCGCACGCCGCCGTTCTCGCGCCGCCGCCTTATCCGTGTTCGAGCGTGATATTTACGCACAATGTCGAGGCCGAGATTTTTCGCCGTCACTCCGAGATCGCCCGCAATCCGCTCAAGCGGGCGATCTGGCGCGACCAGGCCGCCAAGATGGAACGCTATGAGCGTGAACTCCTGCCTCGGTTTACCGCCGTCGTATCCGTCGCGGACCGCGACCGGGAATACTTGCAACGGGAGTACCGCATCGGCAACGTCACGGTGATCCCGACCGGGGTGGATCTCGGTTATTTTGCCTTTAGGAAACGCACCGGGCCGGCAGACAGCGAAGGCGGGACGGTGGTGTTCACCGGCTCGATGGATTGGATGGCAAACATCGACGGCGTCGAGTTCTTTATGGATGCGGTCTGGCCGGCCATTTCCCGGGCGCGGCCCCGGGCGCGATGTGTGATCGTCGGCCGCACCCCGCCGCGGGCCATGGTCGATCGCGCCCGGGCCCGTACCTTGAACTGGGAATTCACCGGCTTTGTCGACGACGTTCGACCTTTCGTGCACAATGCCCACGTTTACGTGATTCCCCTGCGGGTCGGCGGCGGAACACGCATCAAGGTTTACGAAGCGATGGCGATGGGGTGCCCGGTGGTCTCGACGCGCATCGGCGTCGAGGGGTTGCCCGTCGAGCATGACCGCCACTACCTCGAAGCCGATTCGGCCGACGCGATGGCTGCGGCCGTGCTCTCTCTGCTCGACGATCGCGAGCGCGGCGACCACTTGTCGCTGCAGGCGCGCAAGCACGTCGAGGAGAACATGTCGGCCCGCCGCGCGGCGCAGGCGTTCGAGCAGATTTGCCTCCGGGCGGTCAAGATCGGGGACGCCGCTGCGGGCGCGTCCGCGGGGGCAGCGAGTACCATTCTGTGAGCGCAATCAAGCGGCTTGCGATCCCGAATTCCTGGTAGCACGAGCTGCGTCGGCGCCACTTCCAGTAGGAAATGCGGCTGGCACGCTTATACTCCGACGATAAGGAGTACGCGCTTGAGCACGCTTCTTGCCTCGGATGAGCGAATGCCCAGGCCCAATATTTGGAGCACGTGATGAAAATAAGCATCTTCGGTCTGGGGTACGTAGGCGCCGTTTCCCTGGCCTGTCTGGCCCGCGATGGGCACTCGGTAATCGGCGTCGACATCGACAAGGCCAAGCTCGATTTGATCCGAGACGGTAAGACTCCGGTGGTGGAGGAGGGGATGGTTGACCTCATGGCACGGGTTGCCGCGAGCGGCAGAGTATCGGTGACGACCGACGTCATTCAGGCGGTACTGGATTCCGAGCTTTCGCTTATCTGCGTCGGCACGCCCTCGGCGCCCAACGGCAGCCAGGACCAGTCGGCGATTGTCAAAATCGCCCACGATCTAGGGCGTGCCGTGCGCGACAAGGCAGACGGCCATGTTTTCGTCTTCCGCTCGACCTTGGTGCCCGGAACGGTCGAGGACGTGCTGCGCCCTATCGTCGAGCGTGAGTCGGGGAAACGCGAAGGCGAGAGCTTCCACGTGTGCTTCCAGCCCGAATTCCTGCGCGAGGGCACCTCGATCCGGGACTACGACCGGCCGCCGTTTACCGTGGTCGGCGCCAACGCCGTCGAGCCGGTAACACGGCTGCGCGAATTGTTCGGTCATCTCCCGTGCGAGTTCCACGCCACTTCGATCCGGTCCGCGGAAATGGTCAAGTATTGCTGCAACAACTTCCACGCCCTGAAGATAACATTCGCCAACGAAACGGCACGTCTGTGCGAGGCGCTCGGCGTCGACGCCTTCCAGGTCATGGATCTGGTATGCAAGGACCGGCAGCTCAATATTTCGCCCGCCTACCTCAAGCCGGGGTTCGCGTTCGGCGGCTCATGCCTGCCCAAGGACTTGCGCGCGACCTTGTATCTCGCGAAAACACGTGACGTAGAACTGCCGATGTTGGGGAACGTGCTTGCATCCAACCGGATGCACGTCGAGCATGCCATAGCCAAAGTGCTTGCCTCGGGACGCCGCCGCGTGGGAATGATCGGTCTGTCATTCAAGACCGGAACCGACGATCTGCGCGAGAGCCCGCTGGTGCAGATCGCTGAGCAGTTCATCGGCAAGGGACTGAGCCTGCTCGTGTACGACCCGGAGGTGCACCTGTCGCGGCTGCTCGGGGCCAACCGACGGTTCATCGAGCAGCATGTCCCGCACATCGGATCGCTCATGCGCGAGAAAATCGAGAGCGTAATCGGCGAATCGGACATCCTCGTTTTGGGACTGAACGACGCCAAGACATTCGACGCGCTGGCGCGCCATGTGCGCGAAGACCAGATCATTCTCGACCTGGTCAATATCCCGCGGCGCGAAGCGCTGCACGGCAAGGTGGTGGGACTGTGCTGGTAACGGCCATTGAGCTACGGATGAAAGCGGACGCAGACATTCATGGCGGGGGGCAGCTTGTTCCGTCTTGTCGGTAATCTGCTCTCCCCTGCCGGGGATCGGGGAAGATTGAGCATATTGATTTACCACAGGACGCTGGCCGCGCCCGATCCCATCCTCCACGACGAGATCGACGCGGCGACGTTCGAGCGGCACATGGCGCTGCTCGCATCCGATTTCAACGTGCTGCCCCTTGGCGAGGCCTGTGCGCGGCTGGCGCGTGGGGGGTTGCCAGCGCGCGCCGCTTGCATTACTTTTGACGATGGCTACGCCGATAACGAACGATTGGCATTGCCGATACTCAAACGGTTCGGGTTGCAGGCGACCTTCTTCGTGTCTACGGGTTTTTCAGATGGTGGCGTGATGTTCAACGATAGCGTGATCGAGGCGGTGAGGTGCGCGCCGAGCGGGACGCATGATCTGTCACGGCTCGGTTTGGGCAAGTACAGCCTGGACGACAGCGCAAGCAGGCGTGCGGCGATCGATGCGCTCCTCGAGCGGATCAAGTACCGTCCGGTGGGCGAGCGCAGTGCGCTGGTCGAGCAGCTCGTCGCGGCGATGCGCTCGAAGCTCCCGAAGGACTTGATGATGCGCCCGGCGCAGATCAAACGGCTCCGCGATGAAGGCATGGAAATCGGTGCTCATACCGTAAATCATCCCATCCTGGCAGTGCTTGAGACGCAGCAGGCTCGTGCCGAGATCGTCGACGGGAAGCGTCGCCTCGAAGAAATCACCGGCGCGCCGGTCACATTGTTCGCGTATCCGAACGGTAAACCGGGCCGGGATTACGGACCGCGGGACGTGGAGCTCGTCAAGGAAGCGGGTTTCACCGCTGCGGTATCGACGCTAGGCGGCGTTGCCACTCGCAGGAGCGATGTATTTCAGTTGCCGCGTTTCGGTCTATGGGGCAGGAGTCCGCTTCGCCTCGGGGTGCGCCTTCTCTTGAATTGCGCGCGCTCCAACCCGGCATGAACGTCCGCTGCCCGCCCCTGCCAGGGAGGACTTGAAATGAGAGATATCGCGATTACTCTTGTCATTCTGGGTCTCGTTCCACTGATATTGAGATACCCGTGGACCGGGGTGCTGGTCTTCGCATGGGTGGGCATCTTCAACCCTCATCGGTTCGGATGGGAATTTGCCTATGACTTTCAGTTCGCCTTGGTCATCGGGGCGGCCACCGTAGTCAGCATGTTCTTGCATTGGAAGGAGGTGCAGCTTCCCATCAACTCGATCACCATTCTTCTCATGTTGCTGCCGCTCTGGATGACCGTGACCTTGTTGTTCGCGCTGGAGCCGAGTGCAGCGTATGTGCGGTGGGAAGAAGTGATAAAGATGTTTTTCTTCGTGCTCGTTGCTGCGTCACTGCTGCACGCCAGAAAGCAACTGGAAGCCTTCCTCTGGGTGATCGTCGTGTCGATAGGATTCTATGGCATCAAGGGCGGAATATTTACCTTGCTCGTCGGCGGTGGCGAAAAGGTATACGGCCCGCCCGGGACCTCCTTCCTGAGTGACAACAACGCCATTTCGGTGGCATTAGTCATGGTCATTCCGCTGATGTACTTCCTCGGCACCACGGTCTCATCGAAATTGATCAAGTTGGGTATGTACGGCGCCATGTTTTTGAGCGCCATGGCGGTTCTGGGAAGCCAATCGCGCGGGGCCTTTCTGGCGATTCTGGTGATGTTCGTGTTCCTGTGGCTCAAGAGCAATAAGAAATTGCTCTCCGGAATCGTACTGGTTCCCGTGGCCGTGCTTTCCATCGGTTTTATGCCGGAGCGATGGGCATCACGCATGGACACCATCGGGACCTACGAACAGGATACGTCCGCCTTGGGGCGCCTGAATTCCTGGCGCATGGCGTTCAACCTCGCAAACGACCGGCCGCTGGTGGGGGGCGGCTTCGAGCCCTACGCGCCAAGAACGTTCGCCATGTATGCGCCTGATCCGACTGATGTCCATTCCGCTCACAGCGTCTATTTCCAGATGCTGGGAGAACACGGCTATGTCGGCCTGCTCCTGTTTCTCTCTTTGGGTTTTGCAACCTGGATGACGGCTCGGCGGATTATCAAGGTGAGCGGCAACCACCCCGACTATGCCCGGGAGGCCAATCTGGCGCGAGCGATCCAAGTCAGTCTGATCGGCTTCGCGACTGCGGGTGCGTTCGTCAACATTGCCTACTGGGATTTCGTGTACTACGAGATCGTGATTCTGATGGCCACGAGCTGTCGCGTGGCCCGACCTGTCGAGCAAAAGCTGGGTGAGAGCGCGTCGGAGCCGAAGCCCAACGCCGTACGCACCTGACTGCGTTATTATTGGGGGGGCGGCGCCGCGGGTTTCCTGGCCGATCCCGTCTCGCGTTTGCCCTTCAGACGATCAAGCTCCGCCATGCGCCGCATCAGGGGTCTCGCGTTCGGCGCAGCCGCAAGGCCTTTTTCCAGCCATTCGCGCGCTTTCGGGAGCTGGCCGGTCCCCTTGTAATAATCGCTCATGGCGGCGTAGGGCAGCGTGTAGTCGGCCTTGATCTTGATTGCGCGCTGAAACTCGAGCATTGCTTCCGCCGACCTATCCAGCAGGATCAGGCTCTCGCCCCTCCGGGTGAGGATCTCCGGCAACAGTGAAAAATCCGCGGGAGCGCGGTCAATCACGTAATCGAACTCCAGGAGAGAATAATTCAAATTATGCAATCGATCCCCGCGGGTGTTGGACAGGAACGCCGCGCGATTGACGTTCATCAACCCGAAACAGTAGTGGTGCATATGGATGAACGTGTTGCCCATCAGCCTCGTCAAGCGTTCTATCTCCGCCGGGTTGTTGCCCCCCGGCACGTTGTCGCGAAATAGCTGCGTGTACTTGCAGTACTCCGGAAGCCTAGAGACCAGGCTCGGTTCGTAGGATACCTGCGCTTCGGCCTGCAGGGGCATGAGCAACGCGAGCGCAAATCCCGCCGCGGCGAAGATCTCGCGCATTGAACTGATCACGGCAACGCGCCGTTGAAACGCTGGCATCATGATCGGCCCCTGTTACCGACAGAAACGGTGATTGACGGGAAACTATTTATACCACAAGGCGATGCTGTTTGAGCCACTGCTCGAGCATCATCAGCACCCAGACCATCGTTCCGTAGTATCTGGCGTGGCTTTCTACGTGCGTTGAAATCAGCTCGTCCATGAATTCCGGTCGGACGATACCGCGTTTCTTCAGGTCGGCCAGGCTGTCGAGCGCGAGCTGCCGCAGCGGCCGGTGCGCCTGCAGCCACGGGCCGAAAGGCAGCCCGAAACCGTGCTTGGTCTTGGAGATGATCTCGTCGGGCAGAAAGCCGCGCAGCGCCTCCTTGAAGAAATACCGGAGCCGCGTGCCCCTGAGCTTGAGCGGTGGCGGCAGAGCCGAGGAAAACGACACGACAGCATCGTCGAGCAGCGGATACCTGACCTCGATGCCCGCGAGCTCGCAGGCGCGCGAAACCTTGGGGAGATCGTTGTCCGCCAGCGTGATCCTCAAGTCCAGCGCGAGCATGCGATTGATCAGCGAGTGCGCTCGCGCACCGTGATAGGTCTGATCCAGCATCGTCCGGGGCTGTTGGGTGTCGACCGTCTCGAGAAATTCCGGAGTAAATACGTTGACGGCGCCGAAGCGCTCGAGGAGATTGTAGTTGTCATATCGGGCGGGCATCGGCAGCGACGCGTTCCTGATGTAGCGTTGTACTTTTCCCACCACGCTGAATTCCGGAGGCAGGAATGCGACCGGTTCTATGAGCCCCTTGCGCAAGGCATGGGGCAGGTCGCTGTAGAGCGAATAGAGATACTGCTTGGCATAGCGTTCATTGCCGCCGAAAAGCTCGTCGCCGCCGTCGCCGCCGAGCAGCACGTCCACCCCGTCTTCCTTGGCGAGTTTCGCGCAGAAATAGGTGGGTACGGCCGAGGAATTTCCGAACGGCTGGTCGTGGACGTCGGCGATCCGCGGAACCGCGCTGACTACGTCCGCGGGCGTGACGTAGTACTCGTGGTGCCGCGTGCCGAAATGCCGCGCGGCGAGGCGCGCGTAGCTCATTTCGTCGTATCCCTGTGCCTCGAACCCGATCGAATAGGTACGCGCGGGTTTCCCGGTCACCTCGCCCAGCATGCCTGCAACGGTGGAGCTGTCCGTGCCGCCGCTGAGGAACGTCCCGACCGCGCCGCCTTGCGCCGCTCCGCGGACGCCCTCGCGCAGGACTGCGAGAAAGTCCTTCTTGAGTTCCGGCATCGGGCGCTTCTCGTCTTCGACGTAGCGCATCTCCCAGTACGGGCGGGTTTCCAGTTCACCGTTGCGCCAGCTCAGCAGGGATCCCGGCAGCAGGCGATGGCGGCCGGCATGGATAGTGCGGGGCCCGGGCACCATGTGGAAGTAGACGTAATCGTAGAGGGCCTGCCGATCGATCTCGGCCGGGCTCCCCGGGAAGGCGCTGATCGCGTCGAGCGTCGATCCGAACACCAGCGTGCCGGAGACGACGCCGTAACAGAGCGGGTGCCTGCCCATGCGGTCGATTGCCAGCATCGCCTCGCCGCTGCGGTCGTGAAGTATGGCAAGCGCAAAGGCGCCCGAGAGCGCCGTGAGCACGCCGGTTCCCTTGCGAGCGTAGCCCTGCGCAAGTGCGTTCGCGACGCCGTGGCGCTCGGCGAGCGCGGCCAGGTCCGCGTCGGCGAAGCGCGCTCATTGCCGCCTGCCGCCGCAACGGCGCCGAAGGCGGTGGAGGCGCTGCGCACCGTGCTCCCGTCGAAGCGATTCAGCGGAACAGCCATGGCCGCGATGATCTGCGGAGCCGCGGCTCCGCCACGGTCGTGGTCAAACCACCCGCAAAGCCCGCTCATGCGAAGCTCTTCAAACCAGCGCCTCCGCAGGAGCCGGGTGGCTGAGAAATGCCGTTGGGCTCGCGGTGAGGCCATAGGCGCCCGACTGGAACACGACAACGAGGTCACCGACATCCGCTTCCGCCATCTCCATGCCGTCGGCAAGCAGATCGAGCGGCGTGCACAGGGGGCCGACCACGCTCACGACCTCGCGCTTGCCGCCGACTACGCGGTTACCCACGACGACGGGATAATTCTTGCGTATGACTTGGCCGAAATTGCCGGACGCCGCCAGATGGTGGTGCAGGCCTCCATCGGTTATCAGGAATACCTGGCCCCGCGAGATCTTGCGGTCGATGACGCGGCAGACGTAGATGCCCGCTTCGCCGACCAGATAGCGGCCCAATTCGATCACGACCCTGGCTTCCGGCAGCCGTCGCGCCATCCCGTCCAGCAGCCGAGCGAGGTTGGCGCCGACCGCCGCGATGTCGAGCGGACGCTCGCCGGGAAAGTACGGGATGCCGAAGCCGCCGCCGATATTGAGCAGGCGCACGGGCGAGGGTGCGCGCTCGGCGAGCCTGAGCGCCAGCTCGATCGTCCTCTCCTGGGCCTCCGTGATCGCGTCGGCGCGCAGGTTCTGCGAGCCGCTGAAGATGTGGAATCCCTGAAAATCGAATCCGAGCTGTCTGATACGCTCGAGCATTGCGGGCACACGTTCGGCGTCCACGCCGAACTGCTTCGGACCCCCGCCCATTTTCATTCCCGAGCTTTTCAGCTCGAAATCGGGGTTGACCCGCACCGCCACGCGCGCACGCGCACCTGGGTTTCGGCCCAGCAGCGCGACGCGCTCCATTTCGCGCTCCGATTCGAGGTTAACGACGATGCCGGCGGCGAGGGCCTCTGCCAGCTCCGCGTCGGTTTTACCGGGACCCGCGAAACTGATCGCCTTGGAATCCATGCCGGAGGCCAGAGCGGTCCTGAGCTCACCGCTGGAAGCTACATCCAGGCCGTCCATCAGGGCCGCGAGATGCCGCACGACCTCCGGCATCGGATTGGCCTTGATCGCGTAATGCAGGTGCACCTCCGTCGGCAGCTGCTTGCGCAACAGCTCGACCCGCTGCGTGATCAGGCCGCGGTCATAGGCATAGAAGGGCGTCCGGCCGATTCGCTGCGCGAGCTCGGTGAGCGGGATGCCTCCGACCTGGAGGCAGTCGCCGACCACCGGAAACTGGGTCATCGGCGCGTGCGCGGGTCTTGCATTGCTCATGGGCTCGATTCGTAGCCGTTCATCGGCTGTTCCGCTCCGCTTCGAACAAGTCCTGCATCTCTTGCGCCATCAGCTTGCGGTCGATCTTGCCGTTCGGATTTCGCGGCAGACTCCGGTCGCGCACTGTCACGCGCGCCGGCACCATGAACGCGATGCGGAATGCCTAGCGCCGCGGCCTCGCCGACCAGCCCGGTCGCGTAGACCACCTCCTCGATTTCAGTGGGGCTCACGCGATAACCCGAGGTCTTGATCATCTCATCGCGGCGGCTGATGAAGTAGAGGAATCCGTCTTCGTCCGTTCGCACCGTGTCGCCCGACCATACTGCGATCTCGGGCACGACCAGGCCCTGCGGCTGGCCCGGTGCCGGCTTGAAACGCTCCGCAGTCTTCTCCGGATCGTTCCAGTAGCCGAGCGATACCAGCGCACCGCGGTGCACCAGTTCGCCGGGCTCCCCGGGTGCACACAGCGTTCCGTTCTCGCGCACGACCAGGACTTCGGCGTTCGGAATCGCCTTACCGATCGAGTCGGGCCGCCGATCGAGTTCCGAAGGGGGAAGGTAGGTGGAGCGGAACGACTCGGTGAGCCCATACATCAGGAATACCAGCGTCTTTGGCAGAGCCGCCCGGAGCGCATCGAGAGTCGCTTTTGGCATACGGCCGCCGGTATTGGCGATATAGCGCAAGCTGTTCCGCGCCGCCTCGGGCCACTCGAGCTGCGCGAGCTGAATCCACAGCGGCGGCACGGCGGTGAGCCCCGTGATTCCCTCCCCAGCGACTGCGGAAACAATGTCGCGCGGCAGGAGATAGTTGATCAGCGTAACGCTGGCGCCGACGTGAAACGCAGTGGTGAGCTGGCTGAAGCCTGCGTCGAAACTCAAGGGCAGCGCGGACAGTATCCGATCGCCCTCGCGGTTTTCGAGATACTGCGCCACGCTCTGCGCCCCGGTGACCATGTTGCGATGAGACAACACGACCCCTTTGGGTTTACCGGTGCTGCCCGATGTATAGAGAATCGCCGCCATGTCGGTGTCGATCACCCGGTGCGGCCGGGCCTTGCCGGTGCCGGACAGGGCGTCTTCCCAGGCCACGATATCCATTCCTCCCCCGGGTTCCGCTACACGACCCACGACGATCACAGCGTGCAGGTCGTGACATTCATGCAGAACGGATGCGAGGAGCCCCAGCCGCTCAGCGGACGTGACCAGGATGCGGACGTTGCAATCCTTGAGGATGTGTGCGACTTGGTCGGGCTTCAACAGCGGGTTCACCGGAACGAACACGCCGCCCGCCGCCGCGGCGGCGAACAGTGCGGCCACCGTTTCCGGGCGCTTCTCCAGATAGACCGCGACGCGCTCCGAGCGGCCCAATCCGAGGCGCAGCAGTCCCGCGGCGCAGTCGAGCACCTGCTTCGCGAGCGTCCCGTAATCAAGACGCGCGCCCCCATAGGCCAGGGCGTCGTGGTGCGGGGTTTTTACCGCGACGTCGAGCAGCAGCTTGTGAATGAGGTCAGGCATGGGGGTCGGCGGTCAAACTCCGTCCAGGGCCCCGCAGGGCATCGATCGTCCGCCTCGCCGCGCGCGCGCCCAGGTGTCGCACCGCTGCGAGAATGCCGCGTGGCGTCCGGAGATTGAATGCCATGATCCCCCAGCGCTCGCGACGATCCGACATCCAATCCTTCTTGTAAGCGTCATCGCCGGTCAGATAATCGACCTCGTGCACTTTGTCGACGTCGATCACGTGCTCCATCAGGTGCGCGGTCAGGATCGATCCGACCGATAGCTTGGCAAAGCGCTCATCGTAGGCGAGCTTGTAGATAGCCGCGATTCCGGCGTTGACGATCCAGATCTGAGCGGCGACCGGTTGATCGTCCACGTAGACGACGCCAAGCCGCAACCAGCCCTCCTCGGCGCAGGTGCGACAGAGGCCGGGTATGAATCTCGGGTAAGGCTCCGGGACTTTCCAACTCACCGCGTAGATTTGCTCGTAGGCACGCAATGCCTCATCGAGGGAGGTCTTGTCCCGGTGGAGGACGATTCTCATCTTGGGGAGCTTTTCGAGTTGCCGTTTCTTGCGTTTGATGGTGTTCTTGAGCTGCGACGGCAGGGTCTCAAAATACTCGGCGTAGCTGCGACCGCGCAGCTGCAGGTACCAGTTGCCGAAGCAAAAGTAGCTCTGCACCGCAAAGCCGGCCTTCTTGAAGGCCGTCATCAAAGCCGGAAAAGCCGGGGTGTCCACTGCGAGCGGATGCAGGTCGATCAAGTCCCACCGAACCTTCTCACGGGCGATCGCCGCGGCAAGCAAATCAAGTATCGTCTGCGCGTCGGATTCGCCCGGCTCGATCACAGGCCCAAACAGCGAGGTGTAATAGTTGGATAGCCCGCTCAGCGTTCTGGCGCCCAACAAGCCGGAATCACGGTAGCGCATCGGCAGTACGGCGCGCGGCGAGGCCGTGCTCGCCTCCGTGTCGACCGCGTAGATGCGCAATTGCTCGCTCGGCGTGAGCACGGACTGAATGAAGTTCCGATACCACGGCAGGCTGAAGAACACGCTGGTGTTTCCGGCACGGGACAGTAGCGGCCCGTAGGACTTGGGCAGGGCGGCCAGGTCGGTGTACACAGTGGTGGTGTGTGTTGGCAATATTCATCTCCCGCCGTCTGTCTCGATTGTAGCATCGCGCCTGCAGCGACTCCGGACGCGGCGGAGACCTGTGCAACGTGGGTGCCACTTACTCGTCTCCAGCGGTCAAGCCGCCGACCCGGAAACGGGCAATCGATCGAGCAAGCCGGCGAGTTCCCGGGTCCGGTTCAGTCGCGAAGCCCCCGTAACGAATATGCCGTCCGGTAAAACCGCCTTGCCGCCCCTTGCTTGGTCCAGGAAGCGCCTCAGCTCGCGCGCGATTTCTTCCGCCGAGTCAAGTCGTGCGATGGCGTCGATACCGGTTCTGCGCAGAAGATCTGCGGTGTCACCCGCAGGGTCGGTCAAGGCAATGATAGGGCGTCCGCAGCGCAGGTATTCATAGACCTTGGCCGGGATCTGGTGATTGCAGTTGCTTGCCTGCAGCACCAGCAGCCCGTCCGCGCGCATCATCTCCTGCAGTGCGCGACGATAGGGTACGGGAGGGCAAATCTCGACGACCTCCTTCACGCGGAACCTGTCGAGCAGCTTTGCCAGCATGTCTTCATGGGCTGGAGCGCGCAGGCGCACCCGCAATTCACCGGCAGTCAGGCGGCCTTCATCGAGCATCAGACGCAGCGCCTGGAACAGCTGCGTGGGATCGCGTTCGCTCGGATAAACTATGCCGCTGTGGACCAGCGTAAATGTTCCTGGCAGCAAGGCGTCCGTGCCCGAGCTCTCGAGCTGGGCAAAACTCTCTTCGTCATACCCGTTTTCGATCACGGCGAGGCGGGCGCCGGGGACTTGCGGATATCGCTCCCGGTACGTGCGCGCCGCCCCGGGCGTTACGAACACGCTGAAGGACGCGTTGCGTAGCGCGCGCTCCTCGATCACCCGGAATCTCTGCCAAGTTTTCGGATCCGCCGGATAGCCGTCCTGAGCCATCGGATCGCGAAAGTCCGCGATCCATGGCAGACCGGAAAACCGGTGGAGGGTATGCCCTATCATGTGCGCGGTTGCTATCGGGTAGGTGCTCCATACTGCGTGGGGGCGGTATTTCCTGATCAACTTGAGGCCCTTTGGAACCGCACCGAGCCACCACGTGACCCAACGGTCTGGTCGGGCGGCAAACGCGGGATAGCGGCCCAGGAGGGCGAGATGCCGGGCCGAATCCAGGGCGAAGGCACGCTCGACTGTGGAAGGGACCTCCATGAGCTGATCGTCGCTCACGCGCTCATAGGCGCGCGGATGTGCGGTTAGAACGAGGGGCTCCCAGCCGAACCGGGGGAGTTGGCGCGCGAAGCTAATCGTGCGCTGGATGCCGCTGCTTCCCGCGAGCGGCGGGAAATGGAAAGCGATCATCAAAACGCGTTTCATGAGTTTGCAAGGTCAGTACGCGCCCTTGAGGCTGCCTTCCGTCGCCCCGAGCAGCGCCTCGCACTCGGTGAGTTCGATGGTGGACCAAAAAGGCTCGCCTCTAACGGCTGCCGCGCGAACATCCAGTCCCTTCGAACGCCATGCTTGCAGAGTACGCTGGGACGCCGGCGAGAGCTTCGGCTCCGCCGCAGCAGTGACCTCCAGGCAAATCACGCGCTTTACCGCCGGTGTCAGTTCAGCAAGCTTTAGCGCATCTATCTCCGCGGCCAACCGGGGGTGGAGCTCGTAGCCGGCGATCTCGAGTGGCACTCCGCGACTAAGCGTCTCCCGCAGCTCACGCACGCCGGTCTGCGCGGTCCCTTCGGCGAGCATTTCGGCAGCCAGTCGCAGCCTCAGGAACTGCGTCAAGAACTGTTCGCCGTCGCTTACCGGCTGCCACAGGAGAAGCTGCTCGATGCCCATGATGGGATCCCGGGCGACGTCAGCGGCCAACATCGCCCCGAGCCGCAATCCCCACAGGCCCGACGGTCCGCTTACGCGGGATTTCAGCCAGGCGAGAGCGGTTTGCAGGTCTTTCTTCCAGATTTCCCAACTCGCGTCTGAAAAATCTCCGCTGCTGTCTCCGCAGCCAAACAGGTCGATCTGCAGTACTGCGTATCCTGCGGCGGCGAGTCTGCGGGACTGCAGCGCCGCCATTCTGCGGGCCTTGTTCATCTCGTCGCAAAACGGATGGGCATACACGAAGCCGCGACCCGTGCCTCCGTCCGCGGAGCTGTGGTAGATGCAGAATCGCTTGCCCGGCTCCGCCGGAAGGAAGAATGCGCTGGACACGTGTGCCCGCAGGCCGGCGCCTATCGGGGAAGCTTGTGCTCGATAAATTGCGTCAGGCTGCCGAGCGTTTCGAAGGTGGATGCGCCGATCTCATCGTCCGCGACCGTGATCCCGAAGTGCTCCTCCAACGCCGTGATGAGATTGACCACCGCGATCGAGTCGAGCTCGGGAACGGCGCCGAGCAACGGCGCTGCGGCATCCATCTGCTGCACGCGGCTGCCGATCTGCAACGCGCTGCCCACGACGGTCCTCACATCATCGAGTAACATTAATTTTCTCTCAAGCGTCGCAAACGATCATCCGCGGCGTTCTGCGGCGGGAGCTGCGCCCGCCGCAATATGCATCAGGATAGCAGGAGTGTCAAACCAGCCGCGGTGCACTGGCCGCATCACAGCCGTTGGCCATTCCCGCTGGGCACAGCTTGGGTCGAAGCGAATGCAGTATGGCTTGGGGATACTCTCTTTCAGGCAATTCGCTCCATCTCCGCTCGGATTGCAGTCCTCAGATTATGGTCGCCGTCCAGTCGGGCCAAAGGCGGTAAACTTCACGTTTGCAGCGGGCGCAACGCTGGTCCGGACTCAAGCCCAAACTTGCCATGATGAAGACCTCTGATCTGCGACCGCAAGCCGTCTCCGGGATGCGGGCATGAGTATCGAACGCCAGGCCGTCGCCGCCCTCAAGTGGACCGGCATCGCCAAGCTGTGTGGACAGGTCGTCACCTGGACGACCACGCTGATACTGCTGCGCCTGCTGGTGCCGGGTGACTACGGTCTGATGGCCCTCGTCTCCGTGGTCGTGTCGTTCCTCGCGACCTTGTTCCACGAGCAACGTCTGGAAGAGCTCATTCGCGTCGCCTCGCTGCAGTTTCTCCTGAGCGCGATCGCCACCATGCCCCAGTCCCTCGCCTATCGACGGATGGGATTCAGGTGGCTCGCGCTTGTCGATGTGGCGTCCACGGTCGCCGGAGGGCTGTGCGCGCTGGCGTTCGCGTGGCACGGCGCGGGGGTGTGGGCGCTCGTGTTCGGAAGTCTTGCCCAGAACGGCCTGCGAACCGCGCTGCTCCTGCGCGACGGGTGGGTGCGGCCGGTATTCGCGGGCGAAGGCATGCGGCGTCACTTCAGCTTTGGCGGCGCCGTCACGACGAGCCGGATTCTCTGGACGATCGTATATCAATCGGATCTGCTGATCGCCGGACGCTTCTTGCCGAATACTGCTTTAGGGTTGTATTCGGTTTCGCTGCACGTGGCGACCCTGCCGATGCAGAAAATCATGGGCATCGTAAATCAGGTTGCCTTGCCTGCCGTCTCTAGACTGCAGACGGACCTTCCGCGCCTGCGGGAAGGACTGCTCGCGGCAAGCAGGTTGCTCACGTTCGCGAGCGTGGGCTCGCTTTGGGGGCTTTCATCGGTGGCCCCAGAGTTCGTTCGCGTGGTGCTGGGGAGCCAATGGGACGCAGCCGTCTATCCCGTGCAGGTGATTTGTCTGATCGTGCCCATGCGGATGCTCAGCGCGCTCTTCTCCACTGCCGCGCTCGGTGTCGGGCGTGCGGGCCTGGATCTGCTCAACTCCTTGATTACCGCCGTAGTGCTGCCGAGCGCGTTTTACATCGGCGCGCAATGGGGAGCGGACGGCCTGGCGACGTCCTGGGTCGTGGCCATACCGATCGTGTCCTCCGTGGTCTTTCCGAGGCTCGCGCGCGCCGCTGGGGTTAGCCTGCGAGACCTCATCGCGTCTCTGTGGGCCCCGGTGCTCGCCGGCGCGGTCATGTACGCGTCGGTGACGATTGCTCGCTTCGCGACATCGGACCTGGCGGAAGCCGTTCGGCTACCCATGCTCATTGTCCTCGGCGCGACTATCTATCTGGGGGTCGCGCTCTCGGTCGACAGCCGTCTGCGGCCGGAAATCCGGCGCCTCGCGGGCGCACTTCGAGGGTAGTCGCGGCCCGACTCGGGTGGGCTCCAGTTTATAGGTTATAAAGCTTCATCATGCGATTTCCACTAACGGCGCGAATGCTGATCTATATGCATGCCGTGGCATGGGCGATGTCGCTCGCGCCAACGAGCCAGCAGGCTGCCGCCGTCGACACATCGGAAGCGATACGCGAAAGGGCGCAGCCGGAGGTGCTGCGCGTGGGCGCGGAGCGAGAACTCAAGAGCCCGAGCGCCGCCGCCGAGATCGCCCGCGATGGCGACGTCATCGAGATCGACGCCGGCCTCTACGAGGGCGACGCCGCAGTCTGGCGGCAGCATCGGCTCACGATACGCGGCCTCGGCGGGCGCGCCCGCCTGCGCGCCGATGGCGCCCAGGCCGAAGGCAAGGCGATCTGGGTGATCAAGGGCAACGACACCGTAGTCGAGGGCGTGGAGTTTTCCGGCGCGAAGGTGGCGGACCTCAATGGCGCGGGCATCCGGCTGGAAGGCGCGGGGCTGACGGTTCGCGACTGCTACTTTCACGACAATGAGAACGGCATCCTCGCCGGCGGCAACCCGGCGAGCGATATCGTCGTCGAGCATTCGCACTTCGCGCACAACGGGTTCGGAGACGGCCAGAGCCATAATCTCTACATCGGCAACGTGAGGTCCTTCACACTCCGCTTCAGCTACGTGCATCACGCCATCGTTGGACATGACGTGAAAAGCAGGGCGTTGAGAAACCATGTCGCCTACAACCGCATCATGGACGAGAACGACGGCAGGTCAAGTTACGCCATAGAATTTCCAGACGGCGGGCTCTCGTTCGTGATCGGCAACGTGATCCAGCAGGGACCCGCGACTGAAAACTCCACCATCGTCTCCTACGGCGCAGAGGGCTTGCGGCACCCGCTCAATGAGCTCTACTTCGTGAACAACACGGTGGTGAATGATCACGACGCCGGCCCCTTCCTCTTCGTCCGGACCGGCACCGGCGCGACACAGATCGTGAACAACGTGTTCTCCGGGCGGGGCGACGTGTTGAGCGGCCCCGGTGAGTTGCGCAACAACGTGGTCGCCGCGAAAACCGATTTTGTCGACCCGGCGGATTTCGACTACCGGCTCAAGGCGGGCGCCGCGGCAATCGGTCGCGGCGTCGATCCCGGAACCGCGCATGGCGTCGACCTGCGCCCCACGGCTGAATACGTTCACGAGGCGAAAAAGAGGGGTCGAAACAGCTTGGGAAAGCTCGATGCCGGAGCGCTGGAATACCGGGGGGGCGCGTTGACCTTTCAGAAGCTCTTGACCCACGATTCTGTCCAGCGCGCAACCTGGTCGCGCCAGTCGCGCCGCGCGAACGTATGGTTCGCTTCAGCCAGATCGTAGCGAGTAACCCGGTCGCGCGCGAGCAATCGACGCCAGCGGCGGGATCCCGCGATGACATCTTTGAACTCCTGCGCCGTGAGATCGTTGCCGCTCAGAATGAAGAGGACTTTGCCATGGAACCTGCGTAATCCGTCTTCCATCCTGTCCGGGAGTGGCGGCTCGCTCGCGGACGGCTCATCGTGAATGCCCGGCGAGCGCCGGGGCCCCATTGCATCAATGACAAATCTGCCGAAAGCGCCTGCCGCTTCGCGAAAATTGAACTCGCCGCGCGCCACCTTCTGCCACAGACTCGACTGGAGCAGCCGCCTGAGGTAGTAGTGCCGGAGGCGCGCGCGCGCGACGCCCTGCTGCGTACGCACCCAAGGATTGACCAGTATCAGCCCGCTCACCCTGGCATCCTGGTGAGCGTAAAACAGAGCTGCCGAGGCCGCGTCGCACAAACCCCATATCACGACGTCTTTCAGTGCGGGGACGCGTGCGAAGAACAGATCGATCGCGCAGCGGATGTCCGTGCCTACGCGTTCGAATGTCCGCACGCCGCCATCGCTGTCTCCCATCCCGCGGTAGTCGAATCGCAACGCCGGCACGCCGCGTTCGGCGAGATGGCGGCTGAGTAACGCGAACTGTCGATGGCTTCCCACCCGGTACTGCGGCCCGCCCACGACGATCAGCAAGCCGCGCCCTGCCGAAAGCCCCGCTTCGCTCAAGATCCCGACCAGCGATTCGCCCTCGCAATCGAACATGAGGGCATGCTCGTTATGGTTCATGGTCGAATGAGCGCGCGCGTCGCCGCCATTGCCGGTTAGTCGATCAGCATTCCGTCTATGAAAAGCGCTTTCTGCTCTGCGTAGAAGGGGCGGATGTGATTTGAGTCGCTGTATATCGGTTGCCCATCGGCAGTCGTGGTTGGGCAAGCCGACTTGTCGCAGAAGTAGTCCGTCGGATCGACGACCAACGCCCCGGCGGCGGCCGCGACCGCCTTGAGACGCTCGACCACCGGTTTCGTGAGCTCGGAAAACTCGCTCTTGCTGACGTAGAGTATGCGCTTGGTCGCCCGGCTTGGATCGAGCCGGTCGGGAAGCATCGAATAGGGACTGAAGGCGCGAGACGAGGGATTAGACAGCAGCAGGATCACCTTCTTCCCCCGGCGGCGCAGATCCTCGAGCTGCCGTTCGAATTCGACGAACATCCGATCCGTCTCCGGCGCGTTCCAAGTGAGGGTCGCTCGCGACGGATCTCGGGTGCTGAAGATCGCATTGCGCGGGGGAGCACCGGCGTCCTGCGCTACGAAATAGGTCTCCCACGCTGCGCCAAACACGACCGTGTCGATATTGCCGCTTCGAGCAGCGTCCATCGCGAACTCGAAGAACTTGTGGCAGGAATAGCCCGGCTCGACACGGTTCGCGTCCGGTGTCGGGGGACAACCCGCGTTGGTGGCGAAGATCGCCGAACGGGTGTTCACGCCCTTCTCGTCGATCAGCACCTTGACTCTGCTCCAGTACTGTTCCATGTGGGAATCGCCGATGAACATCACGCTGGTGTCCCGCGCACCCTTTTCACGTAGCAGGCGGAAGTCGCTCGCCTTCTTGAAATTGAAATCGCCCGCAGGATAGTTCCAATCTCCGATCGCCCGGTCGATGCTGTACACCGCCGGGTTGGTGAGCCGGGTGTGCAATAGATCGGCGAATGCGGTCGCGCCGGTCAGCACCATTGCGCCCAGCGACACGCACAGCGCGGGAACGACCTTGCCGGAGCTGCGGTACCCAAATCGAATCGGCTTCTCGACCCATTGATAAGTTGCCCACGCAAAGAGGAACGACGCGCCCACCAGCGTCAAAGCGGTCGCGGTCGCCATACCATCGCGTTCGATGATGCGACCGTAGGCAAGCAGTGGCCAATGCCACAGGTAGAGCGGGTAGCTGATGAGGCCGACAAAGACTGCAACTGGTTGAGAAAGTATCCTGCGGTTGATCCACGTGTCCGGGCCCGCCGCGATCAGCAGGCATGCGCCCAGCGTCGGAATGAGCGCCGGCCAGCCGGGAAAGACACTGTGCCTGTCGATCCCGAAGAGAGCAACGGCGATGAGAACCAGGCCCGCGAGAGCCGCGCCCTCGCGAATCGCCGGCGTTCCCCAGCCGCGCTCCTCGGATATGCCGGTCCCACCCACGTGAAGCTGCGCGAGCATGCTGCCGGCCATCAGCTCCCAGAACCGGCCAGGCAGAAGAAAGAAATTGGCGATCGGTTTGCTCCCGGACGCCCAGACATTAAATGCGAAGGAAGCAAGGCAGATCAGCGCGGTTATCCAAAGCATGTTCCAGCGGCGCTTGTAACAGACGAACAGGAACAGCGGCCAGAGCAGATAGAATTGCTCCTCTACCCCCAGCGACCACAGATGCAGCAAGGGCTTGAGCTCCGCGGCCGCGTTGAAATACCCGGTGTCGATCCACAGCGTAATGTTGGCCACGAACAAGGCGCCTCCGAGCACATGCTTGCCCAGGTTGCGGAACTCGCTAGGAACGAGAAGCAGGTAGCCAAGCACAAGAGTGGCGGCAAGCACCACGATCAATGCCGGAAAAATCCGCCTGATGCGGCGGGCGTAGAACCCGGCAAAGGTAAAAGACCCCTGCCGCAGTCCGTTGAGGATGATGCCGGAAATCAGAAAGCCGGAGATAACGAAGAAGATATCGACGCCGACGAATCCGCCGGGTATCTGGTTCGGAAAAGTGTGAAACGCGACCACCGACAAGACCGCGACGGCGCGCAGCCCGTCGACATGCCGTTGATACGAAATGGGGCTATTGAGCTGCATTCAACAGACGGCCGACGCAAGAAGCGTACTCGACCCCTCGAGAAAGAACGACCTGATGGATGACTTACATTCTCGCATGCCTGCATCGTAAGTTACGTTCACGCGCGACCTCTCGCAACCCGGCGGATGCTAGACTGCCCCACCTCCTAACCCGCCGCCGGCATGAACGTCGAACGTCAAGCTGCTGTCGCACTCAAGTGGACCGGCGTCGCCAAGCTCTGCAGCCAGCTCGTGAGCTGGGCGATCACGCTGATCGTGCTGCGCCTTCTGGCGCCGGAGGACTATGGGCTGATGGCTCTCGTCTCCGTCGTGATCTCCTTCCTAATGACGCTGTCGGAGATGGGATTGGGCTCGTCGATCGTCCAGGTGCAGCAGCTCGGCAAGGAGGAGCTTGCGCGCGTGAACGGCCTCGTGGTGGCTCTCAACGTGGGGGCCTGCCTGATCCTGGTCGCCTGTGCGCCGCTCGTCGCCCATGTGTTCCGCGAGCAACGTCTGGCGGAACTCGTTCGCGTCGCCTCGTTGCAGTTTCTCCTGGGCGCGCTTGCCACAATACCGCAGTCGCTCGCCTACCGGAAAATGCGATTCAAGTGGCTAGCGCTGATCGACATGGCGTCCGTGGTTGCCGGAGGGCTCTGCACGCTAGCGCTCGCCTGGCGCGGGGCCGGCGTATGGGCGCTCGTTCTCGGAAGTCTAGTCCAGAGCTCCGTGCGCACGGCGTTGCTCCTACGAGACGGCTGGGTGCGGCCGGTATTCGCCGGCGAGGGAATGCGGCGGCACCTCGGCTACGGCGGTGCCGTCGCCGCGAGCCGGCTGCTGTGGCAGATCGTCGTCCAATCGGACGTGCTGATTGCGGGCCGCTACCTGCCGAGTGCCGCCGTAGGGCTGTACGCGGTCTCCGTGCATGTGGCGACGATGCCCATGCAGAAGATCATGGGCATCGTCAACCAAGTCGCGTTTCCGACGATCGCCAGGCTGCAGACGGAGCTTCCTCGCCTGCGGGACGGCTTGCTTACGGCGAGTCGTTTGCTCACCTTTGTGAGCGTCGGCGCGCTCTGGGGACTCTCGTCCGTGGCCCCGGAATTCGTGCGCGTGGTGCTCGGGAGTCAGTGGGACGCCGCGGTCTATCCGTTGCAGGCGATCTGTCTCATCGTTCCGCTGCGGATGCTCGGTGCGATCTTCACCACTGCCGTACTTGGTCTTGGCCGCGGGGACTTGGACTTGCGCAACTCCGCTACAAACGTGATGGTGCTGCCAATTGCGTTCTATATCGGCGTGCAATGGGGACCGGACGGCCTTGCCACCGCCTCGGTCGTGGCCGTACCGATTACGTTCGTCGCGAACTTTCCGGGGCTCGCGCGCACGCTCGGGATCACGCTGCGTGAGGTCCTCGCGTCGGTGTGGGCGCCGCTGCTCGCCGGCGCCCTCATGGTCGCGTCGGTTACGGCGGCGCGCGGCGCGGCGTCGGGCTTGGGGGATGCGTTGCGCCTGCCCCTGCTCATCGTGTTGGGCGCGGCCATCTACCTCGGCGTCGCGTTGACCCTGGACAAGCGCATACGACCGGAAATCCGGCGCCTCGTCGCCGCGCTCTGATCAACATTCCGCGGAAACCGGGAACGACTTTGTCCTCGAAAAATCCCACGAATACGTGACGTGGATTCTCTTCACAGGCGGATCGGCCGGTATTCTGTGATAATTTGA
>WNGC01000650.1_pt1 | contig 29458 bp, 24 predicted proteins | sample 5400051 | NCBI WGS metagenome assembly WNGC01 (sample SAMN13153368, study PRJNA577476) | soil metagenome | isolation source: 20 cm soil or saprolite under grassland replicate 2 | place: USA:California | collected 2016-06-15
AATCGACGTGACTTCGCCGCGTCTGTACGTCGGCAACCTGTCGTTCGACGCAACCGAGAGCGATCTTTTTGAATTGTTCAACGGAGTCGGACACGTTCAAAATGCGGAAGTCGTAAGTTACCGTCATAACCAACGCTCAAAAGGTTTTGCGTTTGTACAAATGCAAACTATCGACGAAGCGAAACGCGCCGTGGAAGAATTGCACGCTAAGGAATTCCTCGGCCGCAGGCTGGTAGTAAGCGGTGCGAAATCCGGAGAGCATCGCGCGCGCTGACGAACGAAATTGATCTATCTAATCGGGAGAGAACGCGCTTGGTGCGTGACTCTCCCGATTTTTTTATTAACCCATGAGTCGCATGGGCTCAGACGGCGCTGCGTCGCTATCTTTTGATCTCCAAATATGTTCGGGACAGCACGTGATTGGTCCCGGGCTGGAGTTCTTCGACCCGCATTTGTTTTAGAAACCACCGGCCTTCAATCTTCTGCGCGGAGACCACTTCGAAACGCTTGGCCAGTTGAGCATTCCAATCGTATCCCTCCATACGCATCAGGGCGCCACTCGCCTTGTCAACCCATAGCAATACATTGGAATACTGCGATTCGCGTGAGGGCGCGCGCAGTTGGAGTTTCCAACAATTGCGAGTGCGAACGTTCTCTTCTCCCAAAACGCGTGCGGTCGGCCAGTAAAGAAACTTGAACGCCAAATCCTCGTAGCTCACGGAGGTGCCACGAATTTTTTGCTTGAGCTTCGAGGCTGTAAATTGCTCGGCGCCGCCAGCGGTCACAAGGTCCAGGCGCGAGCTGTTTTCACCGAGGCGAAGCTGCAGAACTTCATCTGGATTCGCGAACGAATAGCGAATCAGCGGTCCGTTTTGCACCAGCCGAAACGGAACCAACACATTATCCTGGCGAAGCTGCCCCTGAAGATCGATTTGCTGTCGCGACTCCATCATGCGCACTGACGCGAGGATGTCCTTCGCCGACGGTGGGGGATCGGCGAAAACCGGCAACGTCGCGAACGCCAGGCAAATGACGAAGCACGAAAGACAAATGACGAAAGAATGACGAAGTCCGAATTGCATCTTCGTCATTTGTGCATTCGAGCTTCTTTCTTTATTCGTCATTCGGGCTTCGTGATTGTACCGCATTTGTTTATCAAAGTTTAACGATTAAAGCTTAAGGCGCGGTTTCGTTTCCTTCGCATGGATCAGTCCATCTTTCATCTAATCAATCAGCAATGGACGAGTCCCGGGCTTGACCTTTTCATGGCGGCCCTCAGCGATAGTACGATTTGGAAGCCACTGTTCGTTGTTATTGGAGTGAGCGCGGTCTTATTTGGCGGATTTAGAGCGCGTGCGTTCGTCGTTTGTCTGGTGTTGTCTCTGCTGATCACGGACCAGGTCACTGGGTTCTTAAAATCGACGATCAATCGCCATCGTCCCAAACATGTAGATCTTGTGCGAATGGTGCAGTTGCAAAGAACCCATCCGGCCTTCCTGACTTTGTTTAAGAAGCCCACTATTCGGTTTTCCAATTTGTCCGATCGCAACCGGTCCGGACCATCATTCCCCTCCGGGCACATGACGACCAACGCCATCATTGCTGTTTTTTGCACGCTCTTTTATCGACGTTGGGGCTGGCTCTACTGGTTTATCGCCGCAGCTGTTGGCTACTCGCGGATTTATCTGGGTTCGCACTGGCCCAGCGACGTAATTGCCGCGTTTTTTCTGGTAATTGGTGAAGCGTTACTGCTGCTCAGCGTGTACGAATTGGTTTGGAGGAAGGCGGTCCGAAAATGGGCGCCGCAGGTTTTTGCGCGCCATCCAAGTTTGATTGCTCGTCCGACTGCTAAGGTGCCATCGCCAGGTGCGCCACCACATTCGATATGAGCATAACGCGCGCTGTCTGGTTTTTCATAGTCGTCCTAACGGTGATTCGATTGGCGATGTTGGCAACAACCGACCTCGAATTTGACGAGGCGCACTACTGGATGTGGTCGGAGCGACTTGCCCCCGCGTACTTCAGCAAAGGCCCGGCTATCGCGTTTGCAATTCGCGCCAGTACGGCGGTCTTTGGAACGAACGAATTCGGAGTGCGATTTTTCAGTCCCCTGCTCGCCGCCGGCACCAGCCTGCTCCTGTTTTATTTTGCGCGTCGGCTGTTCAGCACCACGGCCGGTCTGTGGGCCGTCATCGCATTAAATGTTACGCCCATTTTCAACATCGGCGCGTTTGTGATGACGATTGATGCGTTGTCGATTTTCTTCTGGGTGGCGGCAATGTTTACATTCTGGCTTGCGTTGGAAAAAAGCCCGCAGTTCTCCTGGCATTGGCCGTTGACGGGACTGCTGATCGGGCTCGGATTTCTTTCCAAATACACCAACGCGCTTGAGCTCGTTTCGATTGTGTTGGTGCTGGCCCTCGCGCCTAGGCTCAGGCACGAGTTCAAGCGCCCTGGATTTTATCTTTTGGTCGGGATATTCGCTCTTTGCACGGTGCCGCCGATCGTGTGGAACGCGCACCACGCGTGGGTTACCCTTGCACATCTGCGATCGCGCGGCGGTATCGAGCAGGGCTTTGGTTTGCACCCGGTCGAAGTTCTTTCGTTTATTGGCGAACATTTCCTGGCTTATTCGCCTTTCCTATTTCTGGCGTTGGCGTGGGGTGTCATTGGAAGCTGGCGACGGGTGAATCAGCAATTCAAGGTTTTGTTCCTGATGTGGTTTGGCTTGCCGGTGTTTCTTTTCTACTTGCTTCTTTCCCTGAACAAGGCTGCGGCGCCAAATTGGGATGGACTCGCTTTCCTCGGTTTTGGATTGCTTGCGATTTATTATTGGTGGGAGCGCCTTGAGGCGAGTGCCTTGTTAAGGATCGGCGCAGCCATCGCGGTCTTAGTCGGGTTGATCATGAGCGCGGTAGCACTCGATACAGACTTGCTGCGCATGGCTGGATACAAGTTCCAGCGAAGCGACCCAAGCAATCGAATGCGCGGATGGAAAAGTGCCACGGGCGCGCTGGAAGCCATGCGCAGCGATCTCGAAACAAAATTCGGTGAAAAACTTTTTCTCATTGCCGACGCGCGAGACCGGGCTTCGGAGATTTCGTTTTACCTGCGCGATAAACGAGCCGAAGGCCCGGGTCACCCGCCGGTTTACATTCCCGAATCGCAGGACATGGTGAACCAGTTCTCATTTTGGCCACGCTACGATGAATTTATTGAGCTAAAACCGGGTACGCCGCGCCCGGAAAGCGAAGTTTATACTGAAGAGAGCGGGATCAATTTGTTCGTTGGGCGCAACGCGCTCTTTATTCGAGACGGCGAAAAACAACGCGTCCCGCACAATATCCAAGCCGGCTTTCAATCAACCGAGCTGATTGGCACGATTCAAGTATCGCGTTATGGGAAGCCGCTGCGAACCTGGCAAGTATTTCTCTGTCGGAATTACCGCACACTTCCACTATGAACGAGGTGACAAATTCGCCGCCACTCTCTATCGTCGTGCCGCTCTATAACGAGGAAGCGAACTTGCCTATTTTGCAGGAAGAGTTGCGTACTGCGCTGGGCGGACTCGATTACGAAATTATTTTTGTCGATGACGGATCCGTTGATCATACGGCGGAGCGGATCGAACCTGCAGCGAATAACCGCGTCATTCGTTTTGAGAAAAATTCCGGGCAAAGCGCCGCCATTTATGCCGGGCTCTCAGCAGCGCGCGGTGGGACTGTGGTTATCATTGACGGCGATTTACAGAATGATCCTGCCGACATTCCAAAACTGCTCGCCGAAATCGCGCGTGGCGCCGATCTTGTTTGCGGTTATCGCGTCAAACGCCAGGACACGTTTGTGAAGCGCGCGACGAGCCGCGTTGCGAACGCCGTGCGCAGCCGTTACACGAAAGACGGTGTGCGCGACACCGGCTGCACTCTCAAGGCCATGCGGCGCGAATGTGTCAGCGCATTGTTTCCATTCAAAGGCATGCACCGTTTCATTCCCGCACTGATCAAAGCGGCCGGCTATCAGCTGGTCGAAGTTCCGGTGAACCATCGTCCGCGGCGCTTTGGCCAGAGTAAATACGGCCTCGGGAACCGCGCTTTGCGCGCCACTATGGATATGTTTGGAGTCCGCTGGCTGCTTTCCAGGCGATTGAATTACAAAATTCGCGAGAAGATTTGATCGCCGAGACAGACGAGAGGCTTGCGACACATCCGCGGCGTGGCAAATCTCGCTTGTCAACTTAGGCGCTACCGCTAAGCTTGCCCTCCCGTACCGGGAATTCGCATGTCGTTGGCCAATTTACTTTCTGTCGAGCAGATCATCCCTGAGATGAAAGCAACGGAGCGCTGGGCCGCCATCGTTGAACTGATCGATCTCCTCGTTAGTCTCGGCAAAATCAAAACGGAAGATCGCGATCCGATTCTCGCATCATTGAAACAACGCGAGGAAACGATGAGCACGGGCATCGGGTTCGGAATCGCCATTCCGCATTGCTCTTCAGACCGGCTCGAAGAAGTCGTAGCCGCGTTCGGAAGATCGACGACAGGCATTGAGTTTGATGCGCTCGACAACGCGCCGGTCAAGTTTGTCGTGCTTTTCATCGTCCCGAAAAATCAATTTCAAACGCACCTGCGCACGCTAGCCTCGATCGCAAAATTTCTAAACGATCGCTCCGTGCGCGAGAGCCTGGCCAGCGCAAAATCCGCCGACGAAATTTTGTCGATCTTTCGCGATCGTTCGTAATTTGTAGTCGTCCACCTCTGGGCGACGCGGCGCGCGGATGCAAAAGGCTTCAGCGTCGCGCCTCGCAGAGCGAAGCTGCTACAAATTGACCTCGCTACATGGAAACTTTTCAATCACTTCTCGCAAAGAAGCTTTCCGACGGCCTGGCCGCCGCCGGTTTGCCGGACGCGGGTGAATTAACGCCAGCAACCGACGCGCGATTCGGCGATTACCAGACGAATGCCGCTCTGGTGCTCGGAAAACAGCGGGGCGAAAATTCGAGGGACGTTGCGAAGAAAATCGTCGAGCATCTCGGTGTTGACGATCTTTGCGAACCGCCAGCGATCGCAGGTCCCGGTTTCATTAATTTTACGTTGCGTCCAGGCGTCGTTGCTGAAAAAACCGCCAGCCTACTGGCCAATGAAAGACTCGGAATCGCGAAGACAGAATCGCCTCGGCGCATCGTGATTGATTTCGGATCTCCCAATGTGGCCAAGCCGATGCATGTTGGCCACATTCGGAGCACCGTTCTTGGCGATGCGCTCGCGCGTATCGCAAAATTTCTCGGGCATGACGTGCTCCGCGATAATCACATCGGCGATTGGGGGACCCAGTTTGGAATGGTCATTTACGGCTGGAAGAATCTACTGGATCAGAGCGCGCTTCAGCAGAATCCATTGGCCGAGATCGTCCGCATTTACAAAGAGACAAACGCATTGGCGACCAGCGATGCTCAGGTTCGAGAATCCTGTCGCCAGGAACTAGTAAAACTGCAGGCCGGTGACAAGGAAAACATCGATATTTGGAACGAATGCGTTGCTTTTTCCATGCAGGACTTCGAGCACGTGTACGAATTGCTCGATATTCATTACGACATCCAGTGCGGCGAAAGCTTTTACAACGACAGGCTCCCAGGTGTAGTCGAGCGTTTGCTCAAATCCGGAATTGCTGAAATCAGCGAGGGCGCGGTCGTCGTTTTCTTTCGCGATATTCCGGAGCTGGCCGACAAGCCGTGCATAATTCGCAAACGCGACGGTGGATTTAATTACGCCACCACCGATGTCGCGACAGTCGATTATCGCCTCGACCATTTGAAAGCGGACAGTGTTTGGTACGTGGTCGGCGCGCCGCAAATTCTCCATTTCAAACAAATTTTCGAGATTGCAGGACGACAGTGGGGTTACAAAGCTGATCTTCGGCACATCACCTTTGGCAGCATCCTCGGGGAAGATCGCAAACTGATGAAAACGCGTTCGGGCGAAAACGTGCCGTTGCGTGAACTTCTCGAGGAAGCATGCCGCCGCGCGCGCAAGATTATCGAGGAAAAAAATCCGGACTTAAGCGAGGCAGAAAAAATCGACGTCGCACAGAAAATCGGAATCGGTGCAGTTAAATACGCTGATCTGTCGCAGTACCGAATGACGGATTACGTTTTTTCATGGGACAAAATGCTGTCCCTCCAGGGAAATACAGCGCCGTATTTACAAAACGCATATGTGCGAATTCGCTCGATTTTCCGTAAAGCTGGCGAATCCGCACCAAAGATCGATGAGGTGACTCTCGGCAGTTCTGCCGAAATCACTCTCGCAAAGCGCCTCTGCCAGTTCGCGGAAATCGTCCCGCAGGTGCTGAACGATTTTCGTCTGAATATTCTGGCAAATTATCTTTTCGAGGTGGCGAACAGCTTCCACGCATTTTATGAGGCTTGTCCGGTTTTGAAATCGGAAGAACCGGCGCGCAGCTCGCGCTTGGCTTTGTGCGATCTTACCGGGCGCGTTCTGCATCGCGGCCTCGACTTGTTAGGCATCAAGGTTCCTGAGAAGATGTAACACGCCCGCTGGCGCGTCATTCCGAGCGAAGCGCAGGCGGAGTCGAGGGATCCCGCGGCGATACCTTTAGGTAACGCAACGGGATTCCTCGACTTCGCTCGGAATGACATGAAATTGCGCCTGTGACAGCGACGCAGCCACGCATTCCAACCTGTACCTACCGATTGCAATTCAATCGCTGGTTCACTTTTTCGCAGGCATGCGAGATCGTTCCATACCTCGAAGCACTCGGAATCAGTGACGTCTACGTATCGCCGTATTTTCAGGCGAGCCCTGACAGCTTGCACGGTTACGACATCACCGACCACAACATGCTCAATCCGGCGATCGGTTCGCGCGAGGATTATGACGCGTGGGTTGCGCAGCTTCATGCGCATTCGATGGGGCAGCTACTCGACTTTGTTCCAAATCACGTGGGAATCGCGGAGCCTCTCAACGAATGGTGGATGGACGTGCTCGAAAATGGCCCGAGTTCCAGATACGCGCCCTATTTCGATATCGACTGGCAGCCGTTGAAGTCCGATCTTCGCGATAAAGTTTTGCTGCCGATCTTGAGCGACCAGTATGGGCGCGTTCTCGAGCGCGGCGAGCTGCAAGTGCGCTTTGAAGAGGGAACGTTTTATTTGCTCTACGGCGAGCGCAAACTACCGATCGCTCCGGGGACGTATCGATACGTTCTGCAAATCGCGTTGCGGATCTTGTCCGAACATCAGGAAGAAGACTTCTACGCGGAACTACAAAGCATTCTGACTGCACTCGAATATTTGCCAAAACGCACCGAGACCGATCCAAAACGCATCGCCGAGCGCATTCGCGAAAAGGAAATCATCAAGCGGCGTCTGGAGCGTCGTTGCGCCGAAGCGCCGCAAGTCCAACAGGCAATTGACAAGGCGTTGGCCCATATCAACGGCGAACCTGGCGATCCTCGCAGCTTTGATGCACTGGATGAATTGCTCAATGCGCAGTCCTACCGACTGGCGTTTTGGCGAGTCGCCGCCGAGGAAATTAATTACCGTCGGTTTTTCGATGTGAACGAACTGGCCGCGATCCGAGTAGAGCTGCCGGAGGTCTTCGATACCATTCACCGGTTAGCTCTCGAGTTCGTAAAAGCAGGCGCAGTTACAGGTCTCCGAATCGACCACCCCGACGGTCTTTACCTGCCACGAGAGTATTTTGAAAAACTTCAACAGCGTTGCGCGAAGGCGCTCGGGACCGCGTTGCCGAAGGACGGTCGCGCCATTTATCTGGTGGCTGAAAAAATTCTCACTGCCTCCGAAACGCTCCGCAAGGATTGGCATGTGCACGGCACCACCGGGTACGATTTTACGAATCAAGCAGCGCAGTTACTTGTTGATTCCTCGGCCGAGACAGAAATCACTAAAACCTTTCATCGTTTCATTGGTCACTCGGTCCCGTTTGGCCACCTGCTGTATGCCAAAAAACTGCAGGTCATGAAACTGTCCCTGGCCAACGACGTCGATGTGCTGGGTAACATGCTCGATCGGCTTTCCGAGAAAAACCGATGGTATCGCGATTTCACCCTCGAGGCGTTGTCGCGCACGGTACGCGAGACCGTTGCTTGTTTTCCGGTTTATCGAACATACTTGGCGCCCGGGCAGCCGGTGACCGAGGAAGATCGTCAGATTATCGAGCGCGCCATCGCCGCTGCCAAACGGCGCAACCCGGCAATGGAAGAATCCATCTTTAACTTTCTTCGCGACGTGTTGCTCTTCCGTTTTCCGCCGAACCTTGATGCGAAGGCGCGCGCCGAGCACGCGCATTTCGTCCTGAAGTTTCAGCAAGCCACCGGACCGATCATGGCGAAAGGGCTTGAGGATACCGTATTCTACATTTACAACCGGCTCGCTGCGTTAAACGAAGTCGGCGGCGAGCCGCAACAGTTCGGGTTAAGCGTTGAGGCATTTCACGAGCGGAATATTGATCGACAGCGCAACTGGCCGGCGACGTTACTGGCCACTTCGACACATGATACCAAACGCAGTGAAGATGTGCGCGCTCGAATAGTGGCGATCTCCGAAGCCCCGGAGCTCTGGCGGCGCTCATTACAACGGTGGCGTGTTGCTAACCGTCGCTGGAAGCGAACAATCAACGACGTCGAAGCCCCGGACGCGAACGAAGAATACTTGCTCTATCAAACCTTATTGGGAACGTGGCCGATGCAGGCTGGTGGCGAACCAGAAACGACGGCAACGCCTGAGTACATCGAGCGAATTCAAACGTACATGGCAAAGGCGCTCCACGAAGCCAAAATCAACACGAGCTGGATTCAGCCAAATGAAGAATGGGACGCAGCGATGCGCGATTTTGTCGCGAAAATCCTGGATCCATCGCCGCGAAATAAATTCCTTCCGGTGTTTGTTCCGCTCGCGAAAGAGATTGCGCGGCTTGGGGCAGTTAATTCGCTTACCCAGACATTGCTTAAGCTGACTTCGCCGGGAGTTCCCGACATTTATCAAGGTAACGAGATTTGGGATTACAGCCTGGTCGATCCCGACAATCGGCGGCCGGTGGATTACAAGCTGCGTCGCGAAATGCTGGGATCGCTTGCAACAGCCAAACCACAGGATCTGATACGCAACTGGGTCGATGGTCGGATTAAAATGTTTCTTACGCAGCGCGTCCTGCAATTTCGGCGCGAACACACTGAGCTTTTCCAGCATGGAGAATATCTGCCCTTGGCGCTCGACGGCGCCTTCGCGGAATCCAGTATCAGCTTCGCTCGCCAGCTTGGGGATCAATGGATTGTTGTCATTGCGCCTCGGCTTTCTTCTCGTGTCGGTTTTCCGCCGACTGCTGAGAGTTGGCAGGACACAACACTGGAAATTCCCGAAACGCTTCCGCTGGAGCACGCGCACGACCTCTTTACCTGTCATCCGGTTCTTGTGGAGGATCGACGGGTGAAACTTGCCGACGCATTGCCGGTCTTGCCTTTCGCTGTAATTACGAACCTGTAGCTTAAGGCGTCCGGACACAGAGGCCATATAAAATTTGCGACGACAATTGTAAGGCGTTTCTGTAAAACGCCAGTACTACCGCCTACCGCGTGAATTTTTAAAAAGGTCGGCTAGCCACCGCGCAAAGGCGCCGAGATTTGTCAGTAAATCCGAACCGAATCCTGCAAACGTAATCTGTGGCGACGCAAGAATGAGCATCACACTGAGCAGCAGGAGGTTCATCAAATAGATCACAACCAGCGAGAAGAACGTGCCCTGATCGCTCAGGTCGGTCTGATTTTTCGGAATCATCCAGCACGTAAAAGTGAAGTGGAAAGCCCATGTCACACCGATTACAGCATAAAGCCATCGACCGTATGGTTGCATATTCACGAAAAGGCTGAGCCCGCCATAGACGGCAATTGCCAGAATGCTGTAGAGCGGGAAAAAATACGGCGCCAGCGCGATCCAAAAGTTGGCCTTGTCGGTAACGACATGCCCACCGTCACGGCCTACGCGAAACCGGCTCACCCGTCCGCCCATCAGCCAAACCCAAAGAGCATGGGTCAATTCGTGTCCAAAGACATAAATGAGGATTGGACGCGGGAGACCGAAAAATGCGATCAACCACAGAACTGCACCCAATGAAAAAAACCAAAATTCTTCGGCTGCCCAGAGACGCTGTGCCACCGCTGCGCGCGCGAAAGCGGTGAAAAATGTCTGACTCAGAATTGCGCAAATCGGCAGAAGGAAAATTGCAAAGACGAATTTTACCCAGCGCGTTGGCACCGTGAGCGGATCCGAGACCGGAACGAACGTCCGCGCCCGGGCGAGGTTGCGCACAACTTTACGGCGCTTGGAATTGCGCTTTCCGCGATTGTTTGTCGATCTTCTCTTTCTCGCAGCCAAAGTTGCCGCAGATTACGCAGAGTTAGCCCACCAAAATCAAGACGGAACCGCGGATTACGCGGGTACCGTGGATGAATTTGTATAGGGCAGGCGCTTCGCCTGCCAGCGTGCGCAACGGGAGCGGTTGACCTACAGTCGCGATACAATCAATCACGCACGCCCCATGTAGGCGCGGGTGCGGGTATCGATCTTGATCGTTTCGCCTTCCTTGATGAAGAGCGGGACGTTAATGGTCATGCCGGTTTCCAAGGTCGCCGGCTTGGTCACATTGCTCGCGGTGTCGCCGCGCAGTCCCTCCGCGGATTCGGTAACCTTCAGACTCACCGACGCGGGGAGCTCAACCTGCACAGGTTTGCCTTCTGCGTAGAGGACCTGTACGGAAAGATTTTCCACCAGGTAATCTTTGGCGTCGCCGATCAGACTCTCCTGCAACGTGATGGTGTCGTACGTCTCCGGATCCATGAAATGATATCCGTTGCGATCCTTGTAACTGAACTCGAGCTGTTTTCGCTCGATCTCGACCAGCTCCACCTTATCCGTCGAGCCAAAGCGAACATCTGCGCTTTTACCCGTATTGATGTAACGAATGATCGCCTGGACGAAGGCGCGTAAATTTCCAGGTGTGCGATGATGGACTTCGAGCACAATGGCGGCGTTACCATTGTATTTGATGGCCATTCCTTTGCGAAGATCGTTAGCTGCGGGCATGATTCTACGGGATGATTGGTTAAAAGTTACATCGTTACAACGTAAGCGTCGCAACGGTGACGGGGGACGCGAAGCTTACACGCGCTCGGCGATTTTGCAATTGTAGGGCAGGCGCATCGCCTGCCTGAATCGGCCACCGACGCGGTCGCCCTACAATAGTTTCAATCGCGTCAAATCTTGTGAATCGACAATGCCAACAGGCACGCTGTTATCATCAACCACGACCAGGTCATCGATGCGATGGCGTTCCAGCAGATTAAGAACTTCAACGGCGAGCTTGTCTTTGTGCACGGTGACGGGGTTCAACGTCATTAGATCCGCAACGAGCCGTTCGCCAATCTTCGAATCGAATTGAAAATGCCGCACGAAATCGCCGTGGGTGAAAATACCCAGCAATTTCTGATTTTCGTCAATTACGACGGCCGCGCCGGCACGTACGCCGGTCATTGCCTTTAGCACGTCGCGAACAGGCGTATCAGTAGAAACAATGGCCATGGCTTCGCGCGGCCGCATGACTTGATGCACACGCATCAGCATGCTCCGGCCGATCATTCCCCCGGGATGGAACTTCGCAAAATTCTCCTTGTCGAAACCGCGCGCTTCCAGCAGCACCATCGCCAGGGCGTCGCCGAGCGCCAGCATCACTGTGGTGCTCGACGTCGGCGCAAGGTTCAACGGGCACGCTTCCTGTTCGATATTGACGTCGAGAAACAGATGCGCGTTTTGCGCGAGCGTTGATTCCGCATCGCCGCACATCGCGATAATCCGCACTTGAAATCGGCCGATCGCCGGCAGGATCCGAACCATTTCTTCCGTCTCCCCGCTTGCGCTCAAAGCAAGCACAACATCGCCATCGGCAATGACGCCTAGGTCGCCATGCAAAGCATTCGAAGAATCGAGCACTACTGCTGGAGACCCCGTGCTGGTGAGCGTGGCCGCGATCTTCGCGCCGATGTGCCCGGACTTGCCGACGCCCACTACCACGACTTTGCCGCGCGCCTCGATCGTCTCTTTGATGACTTCAACCGCCCGGGAGAAACTTTCGCTCAGACGTTCCCGCAATCGCTTGAGCTCAAAAATTTCTATGTCCAGGACACGTCCGGCCTTTTCAAGGTAGTCCATCGAACTATATAATGTGGGCAGGTGTTATGACGGGCAAGCTCGACTGAGGCGGGTTGCATGTCAGGAACGAAAGGAAAAACATGAAAATATTAATGATCGCAATCCTCGCCGCACTGGTTACGACCGTCTCGGCGCAAGAATTCAGAGCACCAATTGGCCCGCAAAAGCCAGTGCGAGCAATGCCCACGCCGCCGCCGATCTCAGCGCGTCCAGCGGTAGAGGGCGTGGTTCCTCGAGGGCTTGGCCCTGGTCGTAACCCGTTCCAGATGCTCAATCCGTGGGCACCGGCGCGCTACGGCACGTGGGTGGACAGCACTTCCTTCGATCCGAACCATCCCGGAAAATGGAACGGGATTAAGCTCTTCGAGATTGTCTTTTGATTTGGGTTGGTGAGCGCAGGCAAGGCGCGTGCGCTCACCCCAAAAAAACGCGTTGGAGTCTAATACTACGGTTCTATTATCCGTTACTCACGACTTGCGCTCCTGGTTTGTTCACCTCTAATCGAGCGCTGCTTTTTGGATTTCCGCGGGCTGCTCCTTCACCGTTGCCACCACAGGCTGTGTTTTGAAAGCCGATGGCGGATCGGCCAAGCGTCAGTAGCTCCCGTTAGTAAACGCTACCCATGAGCAAACTGGGCAAAAAACTTTGCCAGCTGCGAACGCGCTGCCTGAAACGAGAGCTGTTCTAGCGCGCGCTGCTCTGATTCGGCCACAATGGCGCCGCGCAAATCAGCGTTCTTCACTAAATCGAGCGCCATCGACGCAATCTCAGTGATGGTCCGGCCCTCACCACACGTTTTCGAAAATGCAATTCGATCGATCGCGCCGTCGCCACCTACACAGGGTATTCGACAAAGAAGAGCGTCGCCCGCTACCTGGCCTGGCACATGGCTGCGATCCAATTGCAACACGATCTTGTGCCGCGCCACATCCCGCAGATAATCCGGATACGGTTTCCGTCTCTCAATGACACGGAGTTTTTCGTCTGGAAGTTTCAGCTCAGCGAGCAAACGCCGCGCTCTATTGCCATCCAGATTGACCACGGTGACCGGTTCAGCCGTTGCCTCGCACAATTGACGCGCGACCAGCAGCGCCACAAAATGATTGCGCGATGGTACGTCCCATTCTCGCGTGCCAACATAGATACCGGATTGCTCGTCCGGGCGCACACAAAAATTCCATCTCTGATCTTCAACAGGATAAGGCGTCGGAATAAACGCGACCCGTCTCAGGCTCCAGCGACTGCTCTGATAGATTTCCATAGCTTCCGGAGTCGTCGCGATGCATCCATCCGCTTGCGCCACAATTTTCATGAAGCGCGATAATCTGCCGTAGTCGCACAACTGTTGTGCAATCTGATGGAGTCCGGTTTCCTTTAACGAAACAACGACGGTGCGACCGTGTTTTTTCAGGTCCGCTAATGCGCGCTCTGAAGCCCGGAAATCGCCGCGCAAAAGCAGAAGCACGGGCGTTTTCTCTGCCATCGCGCGACGCGTATCATGGTGAAAAGCTCCCTGCGTACAGGCGGCGAATGCGTGGAAGTTAATCGGCGGATGTGCTCCTTCGCCTGGCGCGGGCAGTTCGCGGAACTCCTGTTCCGGATCGCGGCCCTTTGGATTGAGAACGGTCAGTCGAAAATCGTCCCCGCCTTGCGATGTCATTGCTTAGAAATGGAGAGAAATAGGCGCGCCGGATTCAATGACGAAATCCAAATAACGAATGAACAATGACGAACGGGGGAAAGGTCGTCGCGCAGTTTGTTCGTCATTCGAACTTCGTCATTAATTCGATATTCGTCATTTACGAAACCGCTTATTCCTCCGGATCGGCCGGCGGCGGTGTGGTTGATTTCAAGAGGGTTTCATCCTCTCTCTCTTGACCGAGCGGTTTCACTGGTATTGCACGGCGGATTTCGACTGGTTTCGTATCCTGCGGTTGGACCGGAATTGCTTTCCTGATCTCAGGAGCAGATTCCCCCGTTTGGCTACCGGATCCGTTGCTGTTTCCGGTGGCGTTGGCCGTTTTCACTGCGCTTTCTCCGGCTGCGCTATCGGTTTTTTGATTTGCGACTGTTTCAGCGGACGGCTGCGGCGCAGGCTCAGGTTTCAATATTGGTTTGAGAGAATTGTAGGGATCCTTGTCAGCTAATAACGTCGGACCTTTTACAACGATTGGCGCGACCTCAGTCAGATTCACAGCCAATGCAGCGCGTGGCAAATCGCTCGAAGAAAAGAAGCGCGCGAGTCGAGCACGCGGCTCACCATGGACATTGCAAGGCTCGGTCGGAAGCTGCGATTGCGTCCCAATCTCCATGTACGTGGTACGCCGCTGTACCGTATCGCCGTTCGCGGTTTTGACGGCGTCATAACATTTGTCGGTGGCAAGTAATCCGGATCTCGAACAAATCTCGACCTGTTTCAATCCGCCTGAGGTGGATGTCGGCTGCTTGAGTTCCCGCGGTGGATAGTGGTCAGCCGCGGCATTCATAACGTCCACCCAAACAGGCAGCGCCAGTTCGCGCCCAAATGCACCGCGATAAATCTTTTGCGGCTTGTCGAAGCCTGCCCAAACGGCGCAGGTAAAATTGGAATCATATCCAGTAAACAACGCATCGGTAAAATCGTATGCGGTGCCGGTTTTACCCGCTGCGGGAATTTTCTTCAGCCCAAACTGTGTGAAGGCAGCTTTTCCTGTCCCTGATTCAAGCGCGTCTGCGAGGCAGGAATGCACTTCATATGCGGTTTCAGGTTTGATGACGAGCTTCCGAATACTCTCCCGCTTCGCATCCCAAACTAATGTTCCATCCTTTTCCTCGATGCGCTCCAGAATATGCGACACGTTCGGCCGCCAACCGCCGTTTGGAAATATCGTGTACGCGAGCGCGAGTTCGGCCAAAGTAACCTCGCTGCTTCCGAGAAATGTGGCCGGATACGGACGAAGAGGCGAGTGAATCCCCGCTGCAGCGCAAAGCTGTAGGACGGCATCAACTCCCGCGTCCATTCCAATTCGGATACTTGCGCCATTTTTTGACTTGGCCAGGGCTTGTCTTGCTGTCATCGCACCTTCGTAACGGTTCTCGGCGCTTTCTGGTCCCCATTCTCCCAGAATTCCCGTTGTACCACCGATCATGACTGCGCGATTATCCAGTGGCGAGTCTTCCACCAGAGAGCCGGGATACATTCCTTTTTCGAAAGCAGCCGCATAAACAAACGGCAACATCGCTGTCCCCGCAGGACGGCGAGCTTGCAGCGCCCGGTCGTATTGGTTGTGTTCAAAATCGCGTCCGCCAACCAGCGCCAGAATATCGCCCGTTGCATTGTCCAGTCCGATGACGGCGCCTTGGAGGTACTCAGGCGGGGACTGATCAGACGTTTTCCCGTTTGCTTTGGCCTTGCGGAACAACGCGGCGTACTGGGCGTACGTCTGATGATTGTAATTCGGGCGTTGTTCGACTCGTTCGAGATTCCTGCGCAAGGAATCTTCGGCAACCTTTTGAACATCGACATCGATTGTCGTGTGAATCCGATAGCCTTCGTTTATTGCGCGGTCCCATCCAACGGCTGCGATCACCTGCTGACGAATGTAATCCACTGCGTAGGTCTGCCCCTGTGCGTTTTGACGGCTCCCTACAACGATTTCCTGGGCTCGTGCGTTAGCGAATTGTTCGCGGCTGATAAAGCCCATATCGCGCATCCGATCGAGGGCATAATCGCGCGCTTCGCGTGAGGTGGCCCGGTCGGCCCACGGCGACAATCTATTTGGGCTCTTAATCAGACCTGCCAGCGTGGCACACTCTGTCAGAGACATTTCCCGGGCCGGCTTGCCAAAATACCCCCGCGACGCCGCTTCCGCTCCGTAAAGGCCGCCCCCGAAGTAGATCCGATTCAAGTACAACTCCAGGATTTTCTGCTTGTTGAAGTTGTCTTCAATCCGTTGTGCCAGGAAAATCTCGAGCAGCTTGCGGCGAAATGTTTTTTCTTTGAGTGAAAAACTGTTTCGCGCCAGTTGCTGCGTAATCGTGCTAGCGCCCTGGCGCACATGTCCGGCCGTCAAATTTTTCAGTGCTGCGCGTACGATGCCGAACAAATCGTAGCCGTGATGTTGATAAAATTTCGCGTCCTCAACGGCGACGACCGCATTAACGAGATCGTGAGGCAACTGGTCGTACGGCACGGTCTCGCGGTTCTCGACATAGATTTGGCCGAAGATTTTGCCATTGCGATCAAGGATTACGCTCGCTGATTCCATTTGTTCGAGCTTGCTCAGGTCGAACGCTTTCGCCTGCGTTTTGAGATCGGCAGCCAGACTGGAAATGTAAACAATTACGACAACGACAAGCACCGCAACTATGGCGACGGGTACGTAAAACCACGGTCTTAAATACCACGGTGGCCGAAAGCGATAGCCCGGCGGGGGCCTCAGATATGTAGCAGTCGGTTTCAAGCTTTACGAAGAACCAGGTCGCCCAAGGTACGCGCCAAATGCTCATCGCTCAATGGCCAATGCGCATTAGTGCCCGGCGTTTCCTTTTGTACTAAAGGGCCTCGTAAAGCAACGATTCATGAATTGCCTTACCATTGCGGCACGTGCTGGCGGAAAAATTGAAGAGCTGGTGAAGTTTTACTACTTTCTACGTTTTTGATGGAGCATTCAGCGTCCGCAGTTTTTGTAAACTATTCCGACGAGAATTGTTACGTTGCCGCAAGTTCGCACTTGAGCGGGCATTTTAGGCTTGACGCGATCGAACCGATTTGTTAGGTCATAAAGGGTGGACATGGTCAAAGGGTCTGTCCTAGCTGCGATCGAAGGAACTGTCGATAGCTTGACGCGGCAGAGGATTCTGTTTTCCTTCGGGCTTCGCTGGCACGTTGGCGGCCTATGCGACGGTGACACCCTAGCACTCATGGCAGTTATTCCGAACGTCGGGTTGGAAAAACATCCGGTCTAGCCCTGTTATGCGATCAATTTTCAACGACCGCCTGCAAAATGCTCACCTGATCGGGCACTCCGCTAGGTGCAATTGCCGCGGTCCATCTGAACTATAGGAGGTTTAACCGTGGGCGAGCTATCTGTAATTTTTCCGGCATTCAACGAGGAGGGAAATATCAGATGCACGGTAGAAACGATGATTCAGGTGCTCCCAAAGGTCGCGACGAGATGGGAGATCATTGTTGTGGACGATGGAAGCAGCGACGCGACTGCTCTGATCTGCCAAGAGTTGAAAAGTCAATATCCCGAAGTTGACTTGATTTGCCACCGACAGAACAGGGGATATGGCGCAGCGCTCAAGAGCGGAATTATGGCAGCCAATTACGATCTAATTTTTTTCTCGGATTCTGACGGGCAGTTCGATTTTCGCGATCTTGAGCAATTAATTTGTTGGGCAGAGGATTACGACATCGTGGCGGGTTACCGCGCAAAGCGACACGATCCGCTTTACCGCCGAATTAATGCTCTGGGATGGAATCTATTGGTGCGCCTGGTACTGGGCATCAAAATCCGAGACATCGATTGTGCCTTCAAGTTGTTCCGTCGCTCAGTTTTTGACCACGTCCAAATCAGATGTGTAGGGGCGATGGTCAACACTGAAATTCTTGCTCAGGCCACACAGCTCGGCATGCGTATACGCCAGGTCAAAGTAAACCATCTACCACGACGCTATGGAAAACAGTCCGGCGCAAACATCCACGTCGTAATCAAGGCATTTCGTGAACTGTGGCGGCTTTGGCGGAAGCTTCGCCGGGTGGAACCGAACCAGGCCGGGCTATATTCCGCCACCAATGAAGCGCCGATCGAAGTAGGCTTTAAACCTAAATCTCCCTCGGCCGGGCTATATTCCGCCACCAATGACCCCCCGATCGAAGTAGGCTTTAAACCTAAATCTCCCTCACTTGTTATCTTGCCTCTGACGACGTTCGCCGACGACTGGATCCGGTGGCTCTTTCCTCGATTGGAGCAGACGGTAGCCACGCTTCTAGCCATGCTGGCGCTGATATTCCAAGATCCTAAAGCGCCCGCCATTACTGCTAGCGCTATCGTGGCAACGGCGCCGACGGCGTTTGCGCTGGCTCTCGAGCCTAACGAATCGCCGCCTGATCAATCGCATCCGCAACCGCCCGCGACTGCTGCGACGGCTACACCGCTGCCGCCGCCAGCGCGCGCCGTTGCTGCCTCGACGAGAAAAGCCCGGATTGCCAAACTGCGGCCGGCGCTGCGGATCCGCCTCGGGAAAACTATCGTGAATGAGTGGCGCCAGGTGAACAACGCGCGCAAGCGCGCGCAATCGGCTTTTCTTCGGCTAGGTCACAAACCCAGGCACACAATCCATTGAATATATTGCCGTCTCTCAAATCAGCGTGCGATGCCGCCTTGCGTACGGGTCGACAAGAAACGCGTCCACGCGTCATGTTGATAGGACTCGACTGCGCCGCGCCTGAGTTAGTTTTCGATCGCTGGCTTGATGATTTGCCAAACTTAAAGGGTCTCTGCCGAAACGGGATCTACGGACCGCTACGTTCATGCGATCCCCCTATCACAGTGCCTGCATGGTCGGTGATGATGTCGTCCAAGAGCCCCGGCACACTCGGAGTTTACGGCTTTCGAAACCGGGCCGATCACTCATACGACCGATACTCGATCGCAAATTCTCTCGCCATAAAAGAGGACCGAGTTTGGGACATTCTTTCGCGAAATGGAAAACGCTCAATTGTCATCGGCGTACCCGGAACATATCCACCTCAGCCACTTACTGGATTGTTGATCGGAGATTTTCTAACTCCCGATATCACCTGCAATTACACACATCCGCCCGAACTCAAAGACGAAATCGCGAGTGTCGTCGGAGAATATGTTGTGGATGTGCGGGATTTTCGCTCCGGCAATAAGAAAAAAGTGCTGGCCGACATTTATGAGATGACCCGTAAGCGGTTCCAAGTCGCGCGCCATCTTCTTGCGAAAGAAGAGTGGGATTTTTTCATGATGGTCGAAATGGGTGTCGACCGAATTCACCATGCGTTTTGGGATAATATGGATCCAGCGCACCGCCTGTACGAGGCCGGTAATGAATTCGAGAATGCAATTCACGATTATTACGAGGAAGTAGATCGTGAAATTGGCAGGTTGCTCGCCTTCGTCGATGACGGCACGGCTGTGCTCGTCGTTTCCGATCATGGTGCCAAGCGCATGGATGGCGGCATTTGTATTAATGAGTGGTTGATTGCAAATGGCTATCTCTCCTTAGCTGAACAGCCTGCTAGCCCCGTCCCACTCTCGAAAGCTCGGGTTGACTGGCCGCGAACAAAAGCATGGGGCGAGGGCGGCTATTACGCGCGCGTTTTCCTCAATGTTGCAGGCCGGGAGCCGAATGGAACCATCGCACCGGAAGATTATGAAAAAGTGCGAGAGGAATTAGCGACAGGATTGAAAGCCATCCCCGATGAAAATGGAGAGGTAATCGGGACCAAAGTTTTTCGGCCGGAACAATTGTATAGAAAAGTACGCGGCGTGGCCCCGGATCTCATCGTGTATTTCGGCGATCTTTATTGGCGATCTGTCGGCACGGTCGGCGGAGGGCAAATACATACTTTCAAGAATGACACTGGCCCGGATGGCGCTAACCATGCGGAGAATGGAATATTCGTTTTCCATCCGGCGGGACAAGGAATTGCGGGTGGGCGCCGAATCAAACGGCTGCGGATCACGGACATTGCGCCAACAATCCTGCAATTCTTCGGCATACCGGTTCCACACGACATGGAGGGTACCGCATTGACGTGGTCTTTTGCGGATTCCGTCGGTGACGTGGATTTATCAACGGCCAATACCGATTTGGTCGCTCCTTTCACAACCCTCGCTGCGAAGTGAAGAAACACCCGAAAGCAGTCATCATAGGTTTGGATGCGGCGACGTGGACGCTCATCCGTCCCTGGATCGCCGAAGGCAGCATGCCAAACCTCGCAAAATTAATGAGAGTCGGTGTAGCCGGATCCCTCCAATCCGTTCTTCCGCCAATTACTCCACCGGCATGGACATCATTCATGACTGGCAAAAATCCTGGTAAGCACGGCGTCTTTCATTTTGTCGAAACCGAACGGGACGGTTACGAGATGAATTACGCCAACGGGGCTTCACGCCGCTCACCTACCATTTGGAAGTTACTCAATACTGCTGGGTTCTCCGTGGGTACTATGAATATTCCGTTTACGTACCCGCCCGAGACGTTGAAAGGGTTTCAAATCTCCGGCTTGGATACACCAATGGATTCATGTCAACGGATCGGCGCCGCGCGCAAGTTCTTTGCGAAATGGAAAAAATCGACCGGCAATGGGCGGCGATCGCTCTTTACCTCCTCGAACATCATCCACAGGACGTGATGATGTTCGTATTCATGTCGATCGATACCGTCCAACACTATTTCTGGCAGTACATGGATCGTAGTCATTTTCTTTACGATCCGAAGGCGAAACCTCTGTTTAGAGACGCAGTGCGTCAGGTGTACGAACGACTCGATGCGGTGGCCGGTGATCTAATAGCGAAGCTTCCGGCCGATACGAGTGTGTTGGTAGTTTCCGACCACGGTGGCGGTCCGGTCGTTGATCGCACGCTGTTCCTAAACCGTTACCTGCACCAACTTGGCCTGTTACACTACCGCAAAAATGCACGTCGCATCCGATTACCAAGACTTGGCCTGGGTAAGATGTGTTCCAATATCCTGCGAGGCGGTTTTTCACTGCTGCGTCGGTCGCTCTCTTCACGCCAGAAGGCTTTTCTTGCGGAACTATTCCCTGCTCTAAGAAAAAGAGCAGAACTCGCTTACACGTCATTTCAAGACATCGACTGGAGTCGCACCAAAGCATACTGCAGCGAAGTGCTCGCCTCGCCACCGAGCATCTGGATCAATCTAAAAGGCGCAAAGAGCCGAGGAATTGTGGACCCAACCGAGTATGGGACCCTGACGGACTTTATCATTGAGAAATTGAAAGACCTGAAAGATCCGCGCACCGGCAAGTCAATAATCGCTCGTGTTTATCGACGCGACGAAATCTTCCACGGTCCGTTTTCCGACGAAGTCGCCGACCTCATCCTCGATTGGTGGAGCGAAGATAGCCTTTTTTCGACACAGCCAAGTTTCAAAAAGGACAGGAACAAACCGCCGGTTATCATTCGTGAGCATCGCCCATCAGAAGATAGCGAATGGGGCGGTACGCACAGGCGTGATGGAATTCTAATCGGCCGAGGGCCTATGTTGAAAACTGCTGCCGAGATCGACAATGCACAGTTGATCGATCTCGCTCCGACGCTGCTCTACATGCTCGGCGTGCCTGTACCGGAAGATACGGACGGCAAAGTTCTATCGAGCGCCTTCCGACCGGAATTCCTTGCTGCGCATCCGCTTCAGACTGGCGATGCTTCTGGCATTTCCGAGGCGAATCGCACCAGCGGTTATACGGACGAGGAGTCAGCCAAAGTCGAAGACCGCCTCAGGGCCCTGGGTTATCTCGAATAATCGACCTGCTAACGAATATGTTTGAAATCGACGGTTCAGCCGGATCCAATGCGAAAACTGCACCGTATCCGCGGATCGGAACACAACGCTATTCGATTGCCATGGTGGCGGCGTGTCCATTCCCTGCTAATCACGGGTCGGCGGCAAGCATTCGAGAGATGTCCGACACGCTTTCTCGGATGGGACACGCCGTGCATATCGTGACCTATCAGACCGGGCAGACAGACATCGCCGTTGGCCACGCCAAACTTCACAGGACCGGCCCATTTCGGCCTGAGACGAACGCCAAAGTCGGGCCCTCGCCGGAGAAATTCCGGGAAGATTTAGCCCTGTTTCGATTGCTCAGCCGCGTCATTAAGCGCGAACGGATCGATATTATTCACGCGCATAACTATGAAGGCGCGCTAATCGGGGTCATGGCAAAATTGATCACCCGTCGTCCACTGCTTTACAATGCTGTGAACCTGATGTCTGACGAACTCGCGGGATACCGTTTCATTCGTCCTCCGTCGCTTGCTCGTGCTATTGCGCGCGGACTCGATTGGTTCGTTCCAATTTTCCCTGATCACATCACCGCAGTTTCCCCCGAGCTGAAGCGGTGGTTTGTGAAGCGCGGAATCGCCGAACGAAAAGTGGATATGATCCCTGCGGGCATCGTTCCTGAGATGTTCGATAATCCGGATCCAGAAAAGATCCGTCGCCGTCATCAAATTGATGGCCGGGCGATCGTTATGTATACCGGCGTCTTGAATGCTTTCCAGAGGATCGACTACTTGCTCCGCGCGTTTGCGGTCGTTTCAAAGCAGCTACCCGATGCCCGATTAGTGATGGTCAGCCCGCTGGTCTCCGAATCGCACGAAAAAGAACACAAAGAGGCAGCAGAGCGCCTCGGTATTTCCGATTCTATCATGTGGATTGCGCCCCATTCGCTCGAAGATCTGCCGAATTATCTCGCGCTCGCCGACGTGACGGTGATTTCGCGCCCGGACTGCCCGGGGCATCCGGTCAAATTGTTGAACTACATGCTGGCAGGAAAGCCGATTGTTTGTTTTGAAGGCGCAGCCAAAGGCCTGCGCCATTTGCACGACGCCTTAATCGTGCGTGATCACGATTGCGAAGCCCTCGGCAACGGGATTGTCACATTGCTGAAGGATCGCGAGCTGGCTGTCCGTCTCGGAGCAAACGCACGCGCAACCGTGCTTGCTAATTTTGATTGGCGAATAATTTGCCGGCGGATCGAGAGCATTTACCAACGATTGCTCGGAAAACCAGAATCCTGCGGCATTCAAAATAAACACCATGCGTTTACGCGGCTGCCATCCTGATCCTTTTCATACCGTGGCTTCGCCAGTAGCACACACTCTCGCCGGGTTTTGGACATTTCTGCTCCTAACTGCTCGTTCGAAGCTGCTGCTCATCGCCGCTTGCGTCCGTTATCTGCCGCAGCTTATTTTGCTGGTCCTGCTTGCGAATTTGCCTGACATCGATTTTCTCTTCGGCCTTGGCGACCGCGCAAATTGGGACGCCTTCCATCATGGGTTTACGCACAGCTTCGTAGCAGCATTTGTTGTCGCGTTTGCTGTCACCTGCGTGTGGCGGATGGCTGGGAGCTTTTGGCGAAGCTTTAGTCTTTGTTTTTTGGCGTACTGCTCACACCTTCTGATCGACTTTTTCACAGGCACGAAGCTTGGATGGAATTCGACTGGGTCTGGCATTCCTCTATTGTGGCCTCTGGCGAAGGAATTCGGCTCTCCGCTGATACTTGTTGTCGGGGTCAAACATAAGGATTTTCCCGCGCTCTTCAGTTTGGCAAATCTCCAGTCGAGCCTGTATGAGCTTTTGGTTTTTGGCGTATTCACAGCAGCTCTGCTGGTGGCATGGCTACGGCATCAGAAAAGTCGGGGCGTGTCTCACCAGCCGCAAACGCCAGCGCGTGCTGTCTACAACTCCAACTCGATGCAATCCAATGAAAGAATCCCCTAACCTACCGGCACGGCCTATCGGCACCAGCGCACTACACTCGGAACGCGACGCGCTCTCCACTAACCGGCAAGAGTTTGCGGTTGCTGCGCCGAAACGTTCCCACTGGATCGTTTTCCTGGTCATCTGCGGCTTGCTTGGTCTCTTGGTATTCAAGACCGTTCTGCACCTCATTCAGACTGATACCAAGAAGGCTCGTATCGTGAATGCCCCGTCGCCGGTGGAAACCGTTCCGGTGCGCAGACAAACGCTTGAAGAAGTCATCGGCGGGAGTGGTACGGTGCAGCAATTCAACACCGTCCAACTCACCACACAGATCACTGCTCGAGTTCTTGAAGTTCCTGTGTGGATTGGTGACATCGTCAAAAAGGGAGACCTGCTTGTCCGCTGGGACGATCGGCTAATTCAGGCATCATTCGAAGCGAACCGCCAGTACGTTCAAACGAGCAACGTCAAAATCAAAAATGAAACGCGGCAAGTCGAACGCTACACAGCTTTGGCAAAGCAGAACATGGGCACGCCACTCGATCTGGAGAAAGCACAGATTGCGCTTGCGGATGCACAGGAAGAACTGGCCAAGGCAACCATGGGCCTGCGCGAGGCGGAGATCGCGCTTGAGCGCGTACGGATGAAATCTCCGATTGACGGCGTCGTGCTCGAGCGGCTGGTGAATCCGGATGAGATCACGCACAACGATCAAATTGTGATGAAACTTGGAGCAATCGATACCGTCTTGATGGCTGCCAAGGTTACGGAAGAGAAAATTCATTCCGTCCAGTTGGGCCTTCCAGCTGAAATCACGTTCCCTGCTTTTCCAGCTGAGACCTTTCAGGGCAACATTTTTAAAATCGACCCGAACACCGACCCTGTAACGCGGACTTTCACCGTGTACATCCAAATTAACAATCGAGATCACCGATTGAAGCCAGGTCTATCGGGGTTTGCGCACATTCATCGCATTGCCAAAGATGTGAACGCCGTGCCGAGCGTTGCAATTGTGAACCCCTCAGGGGACCAAGCCTCCGTGTATGTGGTTGACCGCAGCGGCCATGCCACTCCGCGGAAGGTAACTTTAGGGATTGTCGCCAACGCCATGACCCAAGTAACATCCGGAGTAAACGAAGGGGAAAAGGTCGTGACCGTTGGTCAACTATATTTAAAAGACAATGATAAAGTTCGCTCCACATCGAAATCCGATATTGGCAAGTAGCTCGGTTGGTTTGCTGGCAACACTATTGCTAAGCCTACCTCTGAGATTACAAGCAGGTGAAGTAAAGACCTATTCGAATCTTCCGCGGCATCCACTCACGCTTCGGGATTGCATCGCCATTGCGTTGGGCGAGAGCCCAAAGCTGGAAGCGACTCGGTTCGATCTGCTGGCAGCAGGCGCCGAGATTCGCGCTGCCCAGGATTTGCTTTGGCCAAATCTGAAAGGCTCGGCCACGGGGGAAATGTTTTCAGGCAGCCAGACCAGCAAGTTTGCCATTGTCAACGCTAGTACTACAACCGGAGGCGGAATCGGTACGAGCAGGCACGTGGATCTGGCGGGGATAGGTGTTTTTGATCTCAAGTTAGAGTACCCCCTTTTTAAAGATGGAAGTATTTTCGGATTCAATGATGCTCCGCCAGTCGAGATCAAGAGAGCGCAACGGGATGCCCTTGCCTGGACGGCTCACCTTACTAGGGAGGACGTCATCTTTCGCCTCACGCAGGTCTTCGTCGATACGGTTTCCGCACAAAACCGTGCGGAACCTGTCGACCGCAGAGTAGAGCTATTGCAGCGAGCTCTCGATATCCACAAGGAACAACAGCAAAAAGGATTGGGGCTCCCGATAGATGTCGAGCTTGCCACAAAACAACTCAATAGCGCCCAATCTCTCTCAAACGCCCTTCACGAACAAGCCGTGGCGGGGCATTTAGGACTGGCCAAACTTCTCGGCCTTTCCTCTTCGGCTCATATCAGCATTGCCAGCACACTTCCTGAGCCACCGGCGCCACCACCCGCGGCGCAGTTGTTTCACACGATGATGGCTCAACACCCCTCACTCAAGGTGCAACTCGCAACCATCCAAAAGGCAAAACAGGACTATCGGCTAGAAAATTTTCGGCTCTACCCTTCCGTGACCGCGCATGGATCGGCGCTCGATGTCAGCGATTTTAACAGCGATGCTCACCTTTTTGTTGCTGGAGTCACGGTCGATATTCCGATCTGGGATTTCGGGGCTCAACTCAACACGATGCGTGCGCGCAGGGACACCTATTACGCGGAACAAGCCCGCTTAGGCGCTGTGGGTAACGATCTAACGAGTGATCTCGCTAAAATTTATTATGACATTTATGCTCTAAGTGAAAGAATTCTAACTCTGGAAGTTGAGGCCGGGAAACTTGACCGCGATCTACGCGTTGCTCAATCTCAACAGCAACAGGGTATCACTGAGCCGCTGACGGCTATCGACGCGGAGGTGGCACTTATCAACAAGCAGGAGGAACTTGAGGTAGACAGGTCGAGGCGGCTCCTGCTTTACGCCGAACTGCAGAAGGCTATGGGCGGGACATGGAAGTGGATTCCTTGAAGCAGTCGCAGCGGATTGTAAAGAACGCTGTATTCGGAATTGCATCTTCGGTCATCGGTGGCGTCCTATATCTGGCGACCATCCTGATCATTGCCCGCGCGGTTAGCGTTACTGAGTTCGGCAAGTATTCCTTCGTTCTGGCGTTCGCGATTTTCGTCAACAACATCGCCGACTCCGGCTTGCCGCGGATGCTAATCCGAGAAATCTCCAGAGATCATGAGCAGCTTGTTCCTCTTGTTGGCGCGGGCGCCTCGCTCATTTGGGTGATTTCCGGGGCGATGTGTCTCCTGGTTACGATTATTGTTCTGTTTCTGCACGTAGGAACGGATCTGAAACTGTCCATCCTTGGGATGAGCGTTGCTACCATGGCAACCTTCCACGCAGCGGGATATAGCGCCGCGTTACGGGCCTTCGAAGACAACGAACTGAACTATCTCGGTTTCGTTTTGCACAAAGCTCTGCTACTGGGCCTGGTCTTTGCAATGATAAAGCTTCACTTCGGTTTGCTTGGCTTTGTCGCCGCTCATCTCGTGTCGAACCTGCTGCTCTGGAACTTTTATCACATCGTAGTAACGCGTCTTTATGCCCGTATTCCATTACTCTTCGACGTCTCCATCTGGAAATCACTCCTTTCGGCGGCACTCCCTATGGGCGGTGGCGCGATGCTGCGGCAGCTGGCCCTTCAGCTCGACATTCTCGTCCTTACGTGGATGACAAATCTCACCGCTGTGGGCCTATTCAGCGGACCCTATCGAATCAGCATGTCCCTAAGAGTAATCCCGCAAACTCTCTCATTGCCGCTCTTTCCGCTCTACTCGCGCACAGCGCATCTCTCACGAGCACGCTTTACCGAGGCTTACCAGTGGAGCACAAAGTTCTTTGCTCTTATCAGTTATCCCATTGCGGTCTTCTTCTTGGCATGGTCTCGACCGATCCTGCAACTCGCGCTGGGACCAAAGTATCTGCCGGCTATTCCCGCGATGCAGCTTCTTGGCCTGGGTATCATCCCATTCTTCTTATCGACTCTGTTTCAATACCTGTTTGCAGCGCTGGATCAACAGAAACGATTCCTCGCCAGTACAGTTGTTGCCTCAATTTTGCGGCTTCTTCTTCTGGTAGCTCTCATTCCGCCGCTGGGATTTGTTGATGGTACAACTCGCACGGCTCGACGTCAGCGCCAAATTGACAGACGTTCTCTGGCGGCCCCTTGCGGCCGGAATTGCCATGGCGTTGGTACTTTTCAGCGCACGCGACGCTACGCTTATGTGGCAACTGGGTGCAGCAGCATTAGCGTTAGTGGTTTATACGATTGTGTTACTTGCGCTTAAAACATTTTCCGTCGAGGAAGTGCGTCACGCGCGCGAGGGACTCGCTTTTTTCCCTCCTCTTGTGGCTTCTTGGACGAAGAAACTTAAACGGGACTCATGAAAATAAGCAAAAGACTGGCCGGCTGGGTAGAGGCCAGCGCTAGGACTTGCATGGCACATTGGCTTCTGATCGTAGGAAGCCTTCTGGTTTTCGCTTCGGTAACGCTCAAATGGATGTATTTCGCATTCAGCCGCCATCCCAGTGGTATCGAGTTGCCGTTGTTACGAAAGATGGAACTGGTCCCTCATTTTTCTGTTCTTTCCTACGGGGTAGTTGGAATCGCTGTCCTTGTAATAGCTCTCGTCCTGCTTTGGCGCTCTGCCACATATCTCGCACTCTGTGCAGTCACTGTCCTTGTCGCAATGTGGTTGGCAGTGCCGTGCCGGCTTGCTTTTAGCCAGCCGAGCTTACTTCGGCGCCTCACAACGGAAACTCGGGAGCTTTCGGTGATTAGAGATTTTACGAAGACCTACCTCCCGACAGATTTCGGGCCTACCGAAAAGTATAACAGGTTTGACATCGAGAACCTTTGGGATCGCTTTCTCGCTGCTTGTTCCTTCCTCGGCCTAGGTTGGTATTGTTTTGGCGCGGGATCTCTCCTAATTACGATCCATGTGACCGCACGGCTGCGTCCTGAGGAGAGAATAAGCGCGCCGGTGCTGGCAGCAATTCCGACAGGCGTAGTCATTATTACGTTAGTGCCGGCACTTATCGGGCAGCATTATTTTAACGCTGCCTGTGTTGCGCAGGCTGAAGGTGCCAAAAAAGAGGCAATCACCTGTTATCGCAGGGCCATGTGGTTCGATCGATGGCGTGCAGAGGATATCAATGCATACGCGGCTATCGGTGAGCTTGAAACTCTGTCTGTTTCAAGCAAAGACTCTCCCGAAAAGCATATCAGCAAGGCTCGTGTGTTTAACGAAGCGAGCGAATATGACCTCGCAATTTTCGAGCTTGCCCGTGCTGCGGAGTGGGGCGGGCCCGCAGGATTAGTCGCGCGACGTGAGTCAGCACGCACCCGTGTGGAGTATGGTATCGCGCTATACCGTCGAGGAGGTATCGGAGCAGCTGTAACCCAGTGGCAGCAGGCTCTTGTCGAGGACCCGCTGCAACATCATGCAGTCGGCTTTTTCGTTGCTCGAGGAAATTACGATATCGGCCGTTATGAAGCAGCGCTCGGCGCGATCAACGACGTGCTAAACAGAACTGATGACAGACCAACGCGGGCCAATGCTTATTCCATCGCCGGGGATTGTTACGTCAAGCTTGGCCATGACGCTGAAGCTCGGAATTCCTACAATCATTCGCTCAAGGAGCAGATGTTAGTAAACTTCTGGGCAATGAGCCGGCTGACAGGTAACTAATGTCATGGACTTTGGTTTAGAGTCACTTCGAGATTTATCGCCACACGCGCGGCGCTGGTCATTGATATTGGTGATGGTCTGTGGTGCCATGCTCGGTTACTTTGTGCTTCGCACGTTCGCAAGTCCATTGCATCGGCAGTACCAATTAGACTTCGGGACTGCCCAGTGGATAGAACCTGCCGAGTTTACTCCGGTAGGGTACTTCCGAAGAGACATCTTTCTAAACACAGCGCCCGAACAGGCTTGGCTGGAAGTCGCGGCAACCGACTCTTTCGAGGCGTTTGTCAACGGTAAAAAAATTGGCACCGAAAGCAATCCCAAGACGCGGATAGCACAAATATATGACATCAAAACATTCTTAAAGCCCGGCACAAACGTCATTGCAGTTTCAGTTAACCGGGTTTCTTACCCGGGTTCTGCACAGCTCCTCG
>WNGC01000325.1_pt1 | contig 29432 bp, 27 predicted proteins | sample 5400051 | NCBI WGS metagenome assembly WNGC01 (sample SAMN13153368, study PRJNA577476) | soil metagenome | isolation source: 20 cm soil or saprolite under grassland replicate 2 | place: USA:California | collected 2016-06-15
TCGAGCGCCTCGGCGAAGCTGCCGGCGCCGATGCAGATCACCATGTAGTCCTGCACGTCGACCCGCCCGCGGGCGTGCGCGCCGCCGCCGAAGATCTGGATCTGCGGCACCGGCAGCGCGACGCGGCGCTCGCCGGCCAGATGCCGCCAGAGCGGCATTTTCGCCGCCGCCGCCGCGGCGTGCGCGCAGGCGAGCGACACTGCGACGATGGCGTTCGCGCCGAGGCGGCTCTTGTCAGCGGTGCCGTCGAGCTCGATCAGCCGTCGGTCCAGCGCCGCCTGGTCGGAGACGCTGAGGGCGCGCAGCGCGTCGCGGATGCGGGTGTTGATGTTCTGCACTGCCCTCGGCACATCGACGCTCTTCGCTTCGCCCGAGCCGGTGGACGCGCCGGCTGGCGCGATGGCGCGCCCCGAGGCGAGCGGCGTGGTGCCGCGGCCGACGATCACCTCGGCCTCGACCGTGGGCCGGCCGCGCGAGTCCCAGACCCGCCGGCCTCTTACCTCAATGATTCTTGCCATGCCTTCTGAATCTCCGCCAGAGTGGCAGGCGGCCGCGCGAGCAGCGCTCGCGCCACCCGGCGGACCAGGTCCTTGCCGTCGGTGAGATATTCCACCGGGGACTTGCCGTCGACCCTGGCGAGCAGCAGGGCCGGCAGCAAGGCCGCGGTGCGCGCCTCGAGCGTCTTGGGATCTTCGTACGACATGCGCTCGAGGTAGCCGCCCCGCAGGGCGGCAAAACAGTTCAGGAACGCGCTTTTTGCCTGCGGCACCCACAGGCATTTGAGAAGCAGGTGGTTGAGGCAGAAGGCCAGGTCGAAGGCCGGGTCGCCGTACCACGCGCATTCGGCATCGAGAAACACCGGCCCGCGCGGCCCGACGAGGATGTTCTTCGGGCTGACGTCGCCGTGCACCAGGCACAGCTTGGTGATCGCGGTGCGCGCCAGCAAGCCAAGCAAATTCGCCTCGAGGTCCGGATGCACGGCTGCGGTGGCGACCAGATAGGGCTCGAGGCGGATGGCGTAGAAGATGTCGTCGCTCGCGAAGCGCCGCTCCACCTCTTTCCGGTTGGCGGTCGCGCTGTGGATCGCCGCGAGCGAGCGGCCGACCTTCGAGGCGAAGCCCGCATCGGCTTGACCTTTGCGCAGCAGGTCTTTCCATACCGGGTGGCGGGCCGGGTCGAGGTACTGCATGGCGAGCACGCCGCCTTCCTGCGCGATCACCTGCGGCACGGCGCCCGGCACGGCGGCCGCTGCGATGCGGAACCATTCGTATTCATAGCGGCTGCGCTCGACCGGCGCTTCCCAGACCTGCGCCACGCGCAGGCGCGGAAGCGCGCACTTCACGCACACCGGCCCGCTTGCCAGGTCGACCCGCCAGATATCGGACGAGACGCCGCCGCCGAGCGGCTCGACATGCGGCACCTCGGCGGGCCCGGCGATGCCGGCGCGGCGCAGCAGCCGCAGGATGGATTCGTTCAAGGCCTGAAGCGCTGCAGATTGGAGCGCAGCCACACGCCGAGCAGCCCGAAGCCCAGGCCGAAGGCCGCAATCATCGGCGCGTAGTCGAACCAGGCAACCGCCACGCCCATGGCCGCCACCCCGGTCGCCTGGCCGCTTGCCCATGCCGAGGCGTAGAGCGCTACGGCCGCGCCGCGCGCGTCGGGCGCAACCTCCGTCGCCTTGAGCTGCACGGTGTTATGGATCATATAGAAGGCGAGGCCCAGGCCGAGGGTGCAGGGAATGGTATACGCCCAATGCGGCGCGACGGCGACGGCCGCGAACAGCAGGCAGCCGAGCGCGCCCCCCGCCAGCACCAGGCCGCGCTCGCCGAGAGCGCGGATCAGCCAGCCGACCAGCGCGCTATAGAGCAGGCCGCCCAGCCCGTAGCCGGCGAGAAGCAGGCCGATGACGGTGAACGACAGGTCGTAGCGCAGCTTGAAGAAGGCGCCGAGGAAGGCATAGGCGCCGAAAAAGAAGAACGTTTCCGCCACCCCGGTGCCGACCAGCCAGCGCACTGACGGGCGCGAGAGCAGCGTACGGTGGATGGCGAGCGGCGAGAAGCGCCCGGGCGCCGGGCGAGGCCAGCTCTGCGCCGTGCGCGCGAAGAGGATCAGCGATACCAGGAGGAACACCGCGCCGAGGACGACGAACGAGGCGCGCCACCCGGCCCAGTCCGTGAAGACGCCGCCGAAGAGCGGCCCCAGGGTCTGTCCGAGCAGCGAGCCGGCGATGAAGTGCGCGATGGTCGGCTGGCGCTGCTCCAGCGGCACGACGTCGCCGATGTAGGCCATGCCGAGCGCGACCGAGGCCGAGGCGAAAATCGCGGTGACGAAGCGCAGCGCGGCGAGCGAGCCGAGGCTCCAGGCGAACGCGCAGCCGATGCATGCCGCGCCGGAGAGCGCCATGGCGAGGGTGACGACCCGCAGCTTGCCGAAGCGATCGCCGAGCGGGCCCTGCACCAGGACCGCCCCCGCGTAGGCGAAGGCGAACGCGGTCATGACCGACGCAGCCGCCGACACGCTGCTGTCGAATTCGACGGCCAGCCTGGGCAGCATCGGCTCGACGCAGCGCAGCGAGATGCCCGCATTGAACCCCGCCAGCGCAAGGAGCAGGATCGCCTCGCGGCTCCGCGAAGCGTCGCTAGGGCGCAAGCCGCTCGATTCTCCAGCCGCCTCCGCCTCGCGTATAAAGCAGGCGGTCGTGCAGCCGGTCGGCGCGGCCCTGCCAGAACTCGATGCTCTGCGGAATCACGCGGTAGCCGCCCCAGTGAGGGGGCCGAAGGGGGCGCTCGCCGTGGCGCCGACGGGCTTCCTCCATGGCAGCCTCCAGCGTGGCGCGGTCCGGCACGCGCTCGCTCTGCGCCGAGGCCCAGGCGGAGAGCCGGGCGCCCAGCGGCCGGGTCGCAAAGTACGCGTCCGACTCCTCGGCGCTCAGCTTCTCGACGCTGCCCTCGATGCGGACTTGCCGCTCCAGGTCCGACCACAGGACCACCAGGCACGCGGCGGCGCGCGCGTCCAGCTCGCGGCCCTTGCGGCTGCGGTAGTTGGTGTAGAAGACGAAGCCGCCGCGCTCGATGCCTTTCAGGAGCACCGCCCGGGCGGCGGGCGTGCCCGCTTCCGATACAGTAGCAAGCGTTGCCGCGTTGGGCAGCGGCAGGCGCGCGCGCAGCGCGTCCTCGAGCCAATGCTCGAACTGGCGCAGCGGATCGCGGTCGGCGTCTACCTCGGAGAGGCCCGCCCGCATGTACTCTTGTCGCAGCTTGGCGACGTTCATCGTGTCATTTTACCCAGGCACCTGGCGCATTTAGGTGCCTCCGAACGTGGCTGAATTCAGACTGCCGAGGGAAAACGCCGCGCTCCTCCAGTGAAAATCGTTGACATGCATCGCAGGATTCGGCATCGTGTCGCCACCGCTGCCCGCCAGCGGCACAAATCCGGGTCGACTAGCGAACCGTATCGTTCAGAGGAGAATCGAGATGGCGAAGAAGAAGGCGAAGAAGAGTGGCAAGAAGCGCAAGCCAAATGCAGCATTCATGAAGCCGATGAGCCCGAGCGCAGTGCTCGCCGCCGTGGTCGGCTCCGGCTCAATGCCGCGCACCGAAGTGACCAAGAAGATCTGGGGCTATATCAAGCGTAATAGCCTGCAGGACAAGAAAAACCGCCGCATGATCAACGCGGACGACAAGCTCAAGTCCGTCTTCGGCGGCAAGAACCAGGTGTCGATGTTCGAGATGACCAAGCTGGTCAGCCGCCACCTCAAGTAGACCACATTCAAAGGGAGAAGAAGGCCGCAGGGCTGCGCCTGCGGCCTTTTCATTTGTGGTACGAGGTCACGCGCTCGACCTCGTTCCTGGACCCGAGGATCACCGCGACCCGCTGATGCAGCCCTTTCGGCTGGAGGTCGAGGATCGGCGCGCGCCCGTCGGTCGCCGCGCCGCCCGCCTGCTCGACGATCAGCGCCATCGGGTTCGCCTCGTACATGAGACGCAAACGGCCGTCCTTGTTCTTGGAGTCGCGCGGGTACATGAAGATGCCGCCGCGCGAGAGCACCCGGAACACGTCCGCCACCATCGAGGCGACCCAGCGCATGTTGAAATCCTTGCCGCGCGGCCCGTCGCTCCCGGCGAGGCATTCGTCGATGTAGCGCTTCACCGGCGGCTCCCAGCGGCGCATGTTCGAGGTGTTGATCGCGAACTCTTCGGTGTCCTGCGGAATGCGGATGTCGCCGTGGGTCAGCACGAAGGTAAAGGACTCGCGGTCGAGCGTGAAGGCATGCGTCCCGTCGCCGACGGTGAGCACCAGGACGGTGGTCGGCCCGTAGACCGCGAACCCCGCCGCCACCTGCGAGCGTCCCGGCTGCAGGAACGCCTTCTCGTCCGGGTCGCAGTCCCTGCCGTCGGCCAGCTTCGGGCAGCGGAGCACCGAGAAGATGGTGCCAACCGAGATGTTGACGTCGATGTTGGAGGAGCCGTCCAGCGGATCGAACAGCAGCAGGTACTCGCCGCGCGGATAGCGGGTCGGGATCGGCCGCGGGTTCTCCATCTCCTCGGAGGCGAGGGCGGCCAGGTTGCCGCCCCATTCGTTGGCCTCGAGCAGGATCTCGTTGGACAGCACGTCGAGCTTCTTCTGCACCTCGCCGTGCACGTTGCGGGTCGCCGCGCCGCCCAGGCCGTCGCCGAGCGCGCCCTTGTTGACGCGCGTGCTGATCGCCTTGCAGGCGCGGGCGATGGTCTCGATCAGCAGGCGCAGGTCGGCGTTGATCAGCTTCTTGTCGCGCTGCCGCTCGATCAGGAACTGCGTCAGGTGGACGCGCCGCATTGTGGGCATTTTACGCGAGCCGCTTCGGGCGTATGATCGAAGTCCTTTCAGGGAAGGAGGGGAGCCATGCGTTTCGTAAAATTGGCGGGCGCGGCAGTCCTGCTGTCGCTCGCGTCATTCACTGCCGCCTACGCCGAAGACTCCGACCGGGTCGGCGACCTGTTGCGCACCGTCAAGAAAGCCCGGCTCATCGATCTGTCGCATAACTGGGAGATTACTTCACCCGTCGCCGCGGTGAACCCGTTCTACTCGTTCGCTCTCAGCGCGACCCACGCAAATACGAGAGGCGCGTTCGGCCCATTCGGCGAAAACCCGGTGGGGCAGCTGTCCTTTACCGCCGAGGTGCAGCATTTCAGCGGTCAGCACGGCGCGCCCAGCATCGATGCGATCGGGCACATCGGCCGAGACGGAAAGCTTTTCGGCGGTGTCGATGCCGCGGCGGCGACCAGCAATCCGGACGGCATCGGCGCCAGCGGTGTCGGAGCCAACCTCGCGATCGATAAGTTCCCGAGCGACCTGCTGATCAACCGCGGCGTGCTGCTCGACGTCGCGGCCATGGTGCGCGGCAACTCCAGTCCGCTGCCGGCGGATTTCGAGATCACCTCCGAGCACCTGCGCCAGGCGGCCAGGCAGCAGGGAGTAAGGCTCAAAAAGGGCGACACGGTATTCATTCGAACCGGCTGGGGGCAGTACTTCAAGGGTGGCGAGGCAACCTATAACGGCGCGTTCTCCCCGGGGCCCAGCCTCGATGCCGCGAACTACCTCATCGGCAACGGCGCGCGCGTGGTCGGCGACGACACCTTGACGTTCGAGAAGCGACCGCCCATCGCTGTCGCAGACGGGAAGACGCAGGTGTTTCCGGTCCACATGCGGGTAATTGCGGATTCCGGCATTTTCATCATCGAGAACCTCAATCTCGAGGAGCTGGCGAAGGCCAAGGCCTATGAGTTCGTGGTCGTGGTGCCGCCGCTCAGGATCCTGGGCGGGACTGGCTCGGCGCTGCGTGTCCTGGCCCTGGTGCCGCGGGACGACGACTGACAGCGGTTACCTGACCCGCCGGCGCGCGAACCAGGCGCCGGCGAGAAGGCAGGCCGCGAGCAGCCAGAACGCCGGCGCCATGCTGCCGGCGGCGACCGAGAGCGCGCCCGAGGCGAGCGGGATGAACGTAGAGCTCGCATTGATCATGGTGGTGCGCACGCCGACCGCCTCGCCCTGGCGGCCGGGCGGCGACGCCTCATAGAGCAGGGACATGATGACCGGCTGCGCGCAGCCGAGCCCGAGGCCGAGCGCGAAGGAATCGGCCATCAGCAGCGGCACGCTGGTGACGAAGGGAAACAGCACGTAGCTCGCGCCGGCGATCGCCATCGAGGCGACCAGGACCCGCCATTGGCGCACGCGCCGGATCAGCACCGGCATCGCCAGCCGCACCACGAAAGTCGCCAGGGCGAAGCTGGCCATGATGCTGCCGATGGTCGCGGCCGCGAGGCCGAGGCGCGCCCCGTAGAGCGGCATCAGGAACGAGTACAGGTCCCAGCCCATCGCCAGCATCGCGCTGACGATGAACGTGCGCCGCAGCCCGGGCACGCGGAACAGATCGAGCAGGTGGCGGGGTCCCGATGAGCGATCGGGCCGCGGCAGCGCTCGCCTGCGCGCTAGCAGCAGGCCCAGCGCGAGCAGCGGAAAGAACGAGAGCACGAGGAACGCGCCCGCATGGCCGAAGCCTTCGATCGCGTAGCCGGCGACCAGCGGGCCGAGCGAGCCGGAGAACGAGAAGCCGAGGGCCAGCCACGAGAAATTCAGCGCGCGCTGCTCGGGCGCGCCGTGCGCGCCGATGACGCTGTTCATGCCGATGTGCACGCACATGAAGGCCAGGCCGAGGAGCGTGCTGGAAAGAAACAGAATCTGCAGGGAGGGAAATAAAAACGGCAGCGCGGTGCCGCAGGCGAGCGCCCCGAAGGCGGCCGCGAGCGGCCGACGCGGGCCGGCGCGGTCGATTAGCCGGCCGCTCGCCACCGACAGCAGCATCGGCAGGAGCGCGAACAGGGACATCAGCGCGCCGACGGTGAGCGGCGAGGCACCGAGCTGCAGCGCGAACAGCGCGGTGGTCATGCGGCTGCCGACGAACGCCAGGTGGCCGAGGGCGTTGAGCGTTACGAAGTAGACGATCGCCAGCGCGGACTCCAGAGGGTCATCGCGACGCCGCCGCACGCCACGGCCATGCCGAGGACCGTCAGCCAGCCCGGCGCGACCCCGAACAGCGCCAGCTCGAGCGCCACCGCGAACACCGGCGGAAGATACATCATGCTCGTGACGCGGGCCGCGCCGCCGTGGCGCAGCAGCCAGTACAGGACCATCACCCCGAGGATCGAGGCGAAGATCACGAGAAACGCGATCGCCGCCGCCATTTCCCACGCCCAGGTGAACTTGAAGCCCTCCACCGCAAGAGCGAGCGGCGCGAGGACCGCGAGCGAGGCTGCGAACTGGATCACCGCGGCGGCTTTCAGATCGGACCGCGGCGAAAAAACCTTCTGGTAGAGGGTGGCGGAGGTAACCCCGGCAAGGGCCACCAGAGTGCCGGCCAGGCTGCCGAGCGTGACTTCACGGATGTCGATCTTGTGCCAGACCACCAGCGCGACGCCGGCGAGGCCGATGAACACCCCGGCCCACTGCCCCGGCGCCAGCCTCTCGTTCAGGAACCTGGAGGCAACCCCCGCGGTCAGCAGCGGCTGGCAGGAGATGATCAGCGCGGCGACGCCCGCCGACATGCCGAGGTATTGCGCGTAGTGGCTGCCGCCGAGCTGTACTGCGTGCATCAGCAGCCCGGCGACCGCGAGATGGCCGAGCTCGGCGCGGCTCCTCGGCCACGCCGCCTTCCAGATGAAAACGATGGGAAGCAGAACCGCGAGACCGAAGAAGAAGCGAAGGCTGAGAAAGGTAAACGGCGGGGCGTACTGCAGCCCCAGCTTCGTCGCGACGTAGCCGGCGCCCCAGACGGCTACGAAATACCAGGCGAGCAGGGCTTTCAGCTGCTGCGCGCCTGGAGCGCGGCGATGCGCACCTCGATCGGGGGATGGGTGGCGAAGAGGTTGAACAGGCCCGAGCGGCTGGCGATGCCGAAGGCCTTCACCGACTCGGGCAGCCCGTTGGTCTGGATCCCGCCCAGGCGCGACAGCGCGGCGATCATCGGCTGCGGCGAGCCGAGCAGCCGCGCCGAGCCCGCGTCGGCGCGGAACTCGCGGTAGCGCGAGAACCAGGCGACGATCATCGAGGCCAGGATGCCGAACAGGATCTGGCACACGATCACGGTGATGTAGAAGCCGGGGCCGATGCCGCGCTCGGTGCGAAACACCGCCTTGTCGACGAGATAGCCGACGACGCGCGACAGGAACACCACGAAGGTGTTCAGCACCCCCTGGATCAGCGTGAGCGTCACCATGTCGCCGTTGGCGACGTGCGACAGCTCGTGCCCCAGCACGGCTTCGACTTCCTCGCGGCTCATCGACTCGAGCAGGCCGCTCGAGACCGCGACCAGCGCCGAGTCCCTGAAGGCGCCGGTGGCAAACGCGTTGGCCGGGCCCTCGTAGACGGCGACCTCGGGCATGCCGACGCCGGCCTTGTCGGCGAGCTTCCTGACCGTCTGCACCAGCCAGTACTGGGTCGTGCCTTCCGAGCCGTCGACCACCTGCGCCCCGGTCGACCACTTGGCGATGGTCTTCGACATCAGCAGCGACAGGAACGAGCCGCCGAATCCCATCACGGCCGAAAACACGAGCAGCGTGGTGTAGTCGATTCCGTCGGCCATCAGCCAGCGGTCGAGCCCAAGCACGCTCACGACGACGGAAAGCACCAGCAGAACCGCGATGTTGGTGGCGAGAAACAGGATGATCCGCTTCATGAGTTCGTTCTCCTTGGTGCCCGGTTAGATGGGGCAGCGCCCGGTTGGTTTCAAGATTGCCCTGGCGCCCTTCTCCGCGATCACGTAGGTCGGCGCGTTGGTGTTTCCCGAGGTGATGCGCGGGAAGATCGACGCGTCGATCACGCGCAGACGCGCGATGCCGTGCACGCGCAGCTCGTCGTCGACCACCGCCATCGCGTCGCTGCCCATCTTGCACGTGCCGACGGGATGGAAGATGGTGGTGCCTAGCTCGCCGGCGGCTTGCTGCAGCTCCGCGTCCGACTCGGCCCCGCGTCCGGGCCGGTATTCTTCGGGCAGATATTTTTCCAGGGCCTTCGCCGCCATGATGCGGCGGGTGAAGCGCATCGCGTCGACCGCCACCCTGCGGTCTTCCTCCTTCTCGAGATAATTCAATCTGATTTCCGGGTGCGCCGCCGGGTCCGCCGACTTGACGCGCACCCAGCCGCGCGAGGCCGGCCGCAGATTGCACACGCTCGGCGTGATCGCCGGGAACGCGTGCAGCGGCTCGCCGAACTTGTCGAGAGACAGCGGCTGCACGTGCCATTCGATGTTCGGCGTCGCCTGGCCCGGGTCGCTCTTCGCGAAGGCGCCCGCCTGCGACGGCGGCATGGTGAGCGGCCCGGTGCGGAACGCCAGGTACTCGAGCGCCATCGCCGCCTTGCCGAAGACGCTGTTGGCCATGCCGTTCAGCGTCTTGACGTTCCTCACCTTGTACTGCATGCGGATCTGCAGGTGGTCGTGGAGATTCTCTCCCACGCCGGGAAGATCGTGGACGACCGGGATCTGAAGCCTGTCGAGCAGATCTCCCTTTCCTATGCCGGACAGCTGCAGCAGCTGCGGCGAGCCTATGGCGCCTGCGGCGAGGATCGTCTCGCGCCTGGCTTCGGCGTAGAGCGGCTGTCCTTCCCGGGAAAACTCGATGCCTAGCGCCTGCCGGTTCAGCGTGCGCACCCTGGAAACCAGCGCCCCGGTCAGCACGCTGAGATTCTTGCGCTGCAGCGCCGGCCGCAGGAAGGCGTGGCTCGCGCTCCAGCGCCGCCCGCGGCGCTGGTTCATCTGGAAATAGGCGCAGCCGAAATTGTCGCCGCCGTTGAACATTTTCACCGGCGGGATGCCGCACTCGGCGGCCGCCTCGCGCCAGGCGTCGATGATATCCCAGCGCACGCGCGGGTCCTCGATGCGCACCTCGCCGCCCGCGCCGTAGCCCTCCGCGGTGCCGCGCTGGTAGTCCTCCAGCGACCTGAAGACCGGCAGCACGTCGTCCCACGACCAGCCGCGGTTGCCGAGCGCGGCCCAGTGGTCCCAGTCCTCCCGCTGGCCGCGCATGTAGATCATGGCGTTGATCGAGGACGAGCCGCCCAGCACCCGGCCGCGCGCGTAATGGATCGAGCGGCCGGCGAGGTAGGGGTCGGGCTCGGTCCGGTAGCACCAGTCGGTGCGCGGATTGGCGATGGTATAGAGGTAGCCGACCGGCACGTCGATCCAGAACCAGTCGTCGCTCCCGCCCGCCTCGAGCAGCAGCACGCGGCTGTCCGGGTCGCGGGACAGGCGGTTGGCGAGCAGGCAGCCGGCGCTTCCGGCGCCGGCGATCACGTAGTCAAAGCTGCCGAAGTGCTGCACCTTGCCTCCCCTTGAAGGTATTGTACTGAGAGAGGAACACATGACCGGCGAGGACAGGCAGCTGGCGGAATCGCTGCAGGCCGCGAAGGCTGCGCATTTCGACGCCGACGGCGCGGCGTGCGATTACGCCGGGCTGGCGGCTTCAAGGGAGCGCGGGCGGCTTGCCGCGTGCCTCGCCGACCTCGAGAAGTTCGACCCGAAGCGGGTCCGCATTCCGGCGCAGACCGCGTTCTGGGTGAACGTCTTCAACGCCGGCGTCCTGCGCGACATTCCCGAGCTGGAGCTCGCCGCCAGCCCGGACGAAGTACAGGCGTTCTTCGAGCGTCCTCGCCTCAGGATCGGCGGCCGGCTCTACTCGCTCGACGATGTCCAGCACGGCCTGCTGCGCGGCAACCTTCCCAAGAACGGGCGCCTGAGAGCGCCGATGCTGCGCGACGACCCGCGCCTCGCCTACATGCCGATCGCCTACGACGAGCGGATCCACTTCGCGATGCACTCGGCGTGCCGCTCGTCGCCCACGCTGCGCGTGTTCGACGGCGGGCAGCTCGACGTCCAGTTCGAGGACGCCGCGACCGGATACGTGCGCCGCTCGGTGCGCATCGAAGCCGGCGGCGCCGTGGTCGTCATTCCCCGGCTGCTGCGCTGGTACGCCGCGGATTTCGGCGGCGAGCGCGGGGTGCTGGAATTCGTGCTCACGCGGCTCGAAGACGAGGCGGCGGTCGACCTGGTCGATCGCCGGCGCGGCCGGGTTAAACTGCAGTACGCCGCATTCGACTGGGCGCTCAACCGCAGAGAGGCAAGCGATGGCAACCGCTCTTGAGCAGTTCGCACGCGAGTGCCACGACATCCTCAGGCAGGATGCCGGGCCGGCCGGGCGGCGCAAGCTCTGCGCGCATCTCGAGGCTGCCTTGCTGAATGAAAGCTTCGTCGAGGCCTGCCTGAACGACAACACGCCCGAGCGCCACGTCCTTTACGAGGACCCCGAGCTCGGCTTCTGCATCCTCGCGCACGCCTACCACGGCGCGAAGGACACGCCGCCGCACGATCATGGCCCGTCGTGGGCGATCTACGGCCAGGCGAAGGGCGAAACCGAGATGACCGACTACGAGCTTGTCGCGCCGGCCAGCAGGGAGAAGCCGGGCAAGGCGCGCCCGGTTCGCACGTACCAGCTGACGCCGGGCATGGCCTGGCTCTATAACGAGGGCGATCTGCATTCGCCCCGCCGCAGGGCGCCGACCCAGCTGATCCGCATCGAGGGCATGAACATGGACAGGATCAAGCGGCTGCGGTATGAAACCGATCGTGGTTGACCTTCAAGGACAGCAATGAAGCGGAAATACGGCGCCGCGCTGGCGCGCGAAACCATTGCCGAAAAGGGCATGCGGGAGGCCGCCAAGGCGGCCGGGAATAACCGCCACAATTTCGGGTCCATTTCGCGCAAGGGATCCGTCACGCGAGGCAAGCGGCGCGGGAGGGCCTACCGGGCCGGAATAAAATAGCGTTTCGCCCGTTTGTCTTGATGCATGTGCCCTCTCACGGCGGTAACCGGGGTTCGATCCTGGCCCAAATGGACTAGGAGCATGCAGGCCGCCTCATCACATTGATCCCTTCAAATCGGACGTGGCGACCCCGATGATCGAGCGCGGCATCTCGACCGATTTAGGAGGAGATATGCGGCTCGGATCAAATCGCGCTGTCGCCGCCTTGGCGCTGGTTTTCGGCGTTCTGGGAAGCTCCGACCTGGGCGCGGTGCGCCCCGAGCCTGTGGCCGAAGACGCCGGCCTCGTCACACCGGTATGGATGCCGCTGGGCGTAAGCAAAGCGCCCGTCACGGTCGTCGTGCAGCTCGCCGGGGATTCCGTTGCAGAGCAGCAAGGCTACGCCGGCCGCAAGCTCGAGCGGGGCGAGAAGGACCGGATCAAGGGCCAGTTGAGGAGCCAGCAGGACGGCCTGCGCGGCAGCATCGAGAGCCTCGGCGGCACCGTCGTGGCCAGTTACCAGGCGGCTTACAACGGCATCAAGGTTCGCATCGCGCACGACCGGGTGAAAGAGCTCGCTGCGCTGCCCGGCGTGGTGGCGGTCCGGCCGCTGCAGCTCATGAAGCCTGACAACGTCCGCGGCATTCCGCTCATCGGCACACCGGCCGTCTGGCAAAGCCTCGGGCTGCACGGCGAGGGCATGAAGATCGCGATCATCGACTCCGGCATCGACTACACCCACGCCAATTTCGGCGGCCCGGGCACGGCCGCAGCGTACACGGCGGCCCACGCGAAGGAGACGCTGCCCGCCGATCCGAGGTTGTTCGGCCCGTCGGCGCCGCGCATCAAGGGCGGCAAGGATTTGGTGGGCGACAGCTATAACCCCGACCCGAGCAACCCGCTGACTTACCAGCCGATTCCGCACCCGGATCCGAATCCGCTCGACTGCAACGGGCACGGCTCGCACGTCGCCGGCACCGCTGCCGGCTCCGGCGTGACCTCGGCCGGGACGACCTACACCGGTCCCTACAACGCCGCGACTCTCGCTGCGCCGGACAGCTTCAGCGTCGGCCCGGGCGTGGCGCCGAAAGCCGATCTCTACGCGGTCCGCGTGTTCGGCTGCGAGGGTCCCACTGACGTTACGGTCGACGCGATCGAGTGGGCGGTCGACAACGACATGGACGTCATCAACATGTCGCTCGGCTCGACGTTCGGCTCGAAGGACGAGCCGTCCGCCGTGGCGTCGACCAACGCCGCCAAGGCCGGGGTCATCGTCGTCGCATCGGCCGGCAATGCCGGCCCGAGCCCGTACGTCGTCGGCTCGCCGTCAACCGCCGACGGCGCGATCTCTGTTGCGGCGAATGATCCTTGGGAGACTCTCCCGGGGGCAAACATCACCGCAGGGAGCCTTACGGTCCCGGCGATCAACGCCAACGGCTTTGCGCTATCCGGGACTGCAGCCTACAAGATCAAGGTTCTTACCGGCATCAACGTGCTCGGTTGCAGCGTCGCCGCTTTCGGCGGTCCGAACTCCCTGCCGTCGGGCACCATCGTCGTAGTGAACCGCGGCACATGTGCGCGAGTCGCGAAGGCGATCTACGGTCAGAATGCCGGTGCGGCTGCAGTGGTGATGGTGAACAATGCGACCAGCTTTCCGCCTTTCGAGGGACCGATTACCTCCAACCCGGACACCGGCGAAGCTTTCATCGTGACGATTCCTTTCCTCGGGGTTAAGGGTCCAGCGAGCGGCACGACCGATGGCGCCAAGCTGCGAGCCGTCGCAGACAACACAGCAACGTCCGTTGTCGCTGCCCAGCTTGCGAATCCCAATTTCACCGGATTCGCCAGCTTTACCTCGGGTGGGCCGCGCGGCGGGGACAGCGGTCTCAAGCCGGACGTCACCGCGCCGGGCGTCAGCATCATTTCGACGGCCATGGGCACCGGCAACGCAGGCGAGGCGCTCTCGGGCACGTCGATGTCCTCGCCGCACGTCGCCGGCGTCGCGGCGCTCACGCGCCAGGCCCATCCGGCGTGGAAAGTCGAGGACATCAAGGCGGCGATCGTCAATACCGGGCGTCCTTCGAGCGTGGCTGGCTACAGCACCAGCCTCGGCGGAACGGGCTTAGTCCAGCCGGCGGGCTCGGCCGCGACCCGGGTGGTCGCGAGCACGGAGGGCAAGAGGTTCGGCACGTCCCTCAACTTCGGCTTCGCGGAGTTCAGGGACAGGTTCCGCAGGACGAAGGAGATTTCTCTTCGCAACCACGGCTCGTCGGATGCGATCTTCAGGCTCGCGCAGGCCGCGGCGTCCGGCAGCCCGCACACTTTGCACTTGGGCAGAACCTCGGTGCGGGTCCCGGCCCACGGCGAAACCGAGGTCAGGGTGACGCTCGATGTCCCCGCCGCGACGGCAGGCGGCTCGGATGCCTTCCGGGAGGTGGCGGGCCTTGTCGAGATCACGCCGGCGGGCGCGTCGGACAACGCCGGCGTCGCGCTGAGCGTGCCTTATTACCTGGTGCCCAGGGCGCTGTCCAACGTTTCAACATCCATCGGCGCGCTTAGCGGAACCAACCCGTCGACGATCGCGACCGTGACCAACAGGCGCGGAGGGATCTCCGGCGATGCGGACTTCTATGCCTGGGGAATTTTTGACACGAGGAGCCGCGGCGCCGATTCGGACGGTGACGGAGACGACCAGGACCAGGAGAGCCCGTCCAACGACATCCGCGCGATCGGCGTCCAGTCGTTCTCCTCTCCGAGCGGCACCAATTCGGAAAGGCAGCTTCTGGTCTTCGCCGTCAACACGTACAACCGCTGGTCGAACGCATCGACGAACGAATTCGACATCTTTGTCGATGTGGACGGCGACGGTTTCGACGACTACATCATCGTCGGCGCCGACCAGGGCGCGGTGCAGGCAGGGAGTTTCAACGGCGTGATGGGAAGCTTCGTGTTCAGCAGGCGCTCCGCGGGAGCGAGCATCAACTTCTTGGCTACCGCTCCGACGGACAGCTCGACGGCGCTGCTGCCGGTGCTCTCATCGCAGCTTTGCCGGACCGGCGAGCCGTGCCTTTGCAAGTCGGTGTGTCCGGCGGGGGTTCCGCACAATCCGCGCCTGACCTACCATGTTGCGGGCCACGACCTCGTGAAAGGCGGCAGCAAGGCGGTCGCCCGCTCGGCGAAGTACAACCCCTGGTCGAGCTCGATCAGCCAGGGCGATTTTGTCACTGTCGCGCCAGGCGCGACCAAGACGAGCACTGTCTCGGTCGACTCGGCCGAAGCGAAGCTCACGCCGGCATTGGGCCTGATGGTGGTCACGTTCGACAACAAGAGCGGCGCCGACGAGGCGCAGCTCATCAAGGTCGACGTGAAGTAGGGACGCGGGGCCGCTACCGCTTGGCCAGTCGCAGGTTCGTCTGGTCCAGGCGGTGCACCAGCACGCGCACGGACGCCTTGTTGAACGCCGCCTGGACCGCATCGGTCGCGGTGCGCAATGCCTGCGCGTTGATTTCGATGGCGCTGATCTGCCCGACCGCCGCGACGGTCGTCGTGCGGGGCTCGGCGCGCCCGGTGAAATACAGCAGGTCTCCGAAGCAATCGCCGGGCTTGAGGGTATTCAAGGCATTGCCCTGGAGCGTGACGCTGGCCTCGCCATCGACAAGGAGATAGAAGCTGTCGGCGCGCTCGCCCTCCTTCACTATGCTGGTGCCGGCCTCGATGGTCTTCCAGCTGGCGATGCGCAGCACTTCCCAGAGGGCGACGTCGCCAAAGTCCTCGAAGAAGCGCATGTCGCGCAGCTTGTTGAACTTCTCGGAATCCGAGACTGATTCCCCGGCGAGGCGCAGGTTCATGAACGCCTGGCCGAGGTCCTTGCCGAAATCGAGCCACGACCGGTAGCGCTCGGAGAGGTCCTTGCGCATCGCCCGCATGACGATGTCGTCGAGCAGCGCGGGCAGCTCCGGCCGCAGCGTGGCGGGGCGCGGCGGCTCGGCATTCAGAATGGCATAGGCCAGCCCGGCATGGCTCGACCCCTGGAAAGGCAGCCGTCCCGTGAGCAGCCGGTACATGACCACCCCCAGGGAATAGATGTCGGTCTGCTGGGTGAGGTCTTCCATGCGGATCTGCTCCGGCGACATGTACGCAGGGGAGCCGACGCCGCTGAGCTGCGTGGTCTCGAAATCCTTGCGGTGCTGGAAGGAAGCGCCAAAGTCGGCGACCTTTGCCTCGCCGCGCTCGGAGAGCAGGATGTTCCCCGGCTTCATGTCGCGATGGATGACGCCGTGCTGGAAGGCGTACTCCAGCGCCCGGATGCACTTGAAGATGATCTCGACGACCTTCTTCGGAGGCAGCAGGCTGGTGACGTCGGAGTGCGCTTCCAGGGTAACCCCGGGAACGTACTCCATCACCAGATAGCTGTAATGGGGCTCGATCACCGCGTCGTAGATGTCGACGATGTGCGGATGATTGAGCTTCCCGGCAAGCGACGATTCCGTGAGGAACGCCTTGTGCGCCATGCGCTCGGCTACCGGATCGGCGTGCTCTTCGAAGAGGAACACCTTGATGGCGAGGTCGCGCTCGGCGAATGGATCGCGCGCGAGATAGACGCGGCTGGTCGCGCCCGCGCCGATCTCGCGCACGATTGCATATTTTCCGATCTGCTTCTGTGGCTCGAAGGTCACGGCCGCGCGCAGGTTAGCATGACGTTGTTGAGGATAGGCGTTGACATCGGCGGCACGAAGATCGAAGCGCTCGCGCTGGATGCAGCCGGGCGTGAGGTGTTTCGCAAGAGAATTCCGACCCCGCGCGGCGACTACGAAGCAACCGTAGCTGCCGTTGTATCGCTGGTCGCCGAAGCCGGCGCGGGAACTGTGGGAGTGGGCATTCCTGGAGCTCTGTCGCGCGCGACGGGACGAGTGAAGAACGCCAACTCGACCTGGCTGATCGGGCGATCTCTAAAGGAGGATCTGGAAAGAGCGCTGAAGAGGGAAATCAGGCTCGAGAACGACGCCAACTGCTTCGCGCTCTCCGAGGCGGTCGACGGGGCGGGGCAGGGCGCGCGGGTCGTGTTCGGCGCGATCCTCGGCACCGGTGTCGGCGGCGGCATCGTGGTCGATGGCCGCGTGCTCACCGGGCCGAACGCGATCGCGGGGGAATGGGGGCACAACCCGCTGCCGCTGCCCAGTGAGGCGGACCTGCCGCTGCCGCCCTGCTATTGCGGCCGCCTTGGCTGCATCGAGACCTACCTGTCGGGACCGGGCCTCGCGCGCGACCATCAACAGATCACGGGAGCGCGCCTCACGCCTGAGGAAATTGTTGCTCTCGGAGGAGAAAGCTTGAGGCGGTATGAGGAGCGCCTCGCACGGGCACTGGCTACGGTGATCAACCTGCTCGACCCGGACGTCATCGTGCTCGGCGGGGGAATGTCCAACGTCGAGCGGCTGTACGGCGAAGTGCCGCGGCTCTGGGGACCGCACGTGTTCTCGGACCGGGTGACGACCCGCCTGGCGCGGCACGCCCACGGGGACTCGAGCGGCGTGCGCGGCGCGGCCTGGCTGTGGCCGTCAACGCGGTGAGGCAGGCTGCTTGAGGAAGACGATGCGCGCGTAGCGCTGGGAGGTCCAGTAGGCCCAGGTCAGGTCGAACATCACCATGATGCGGTTGCGGAAGTTGATGAGGAAATAGATGTGCGCGACCAGCCAGACCAGCCAGGCAGGGAAGCCCGACAGGTGCAGCCGGCCGATCATCGCTACGGCGGCATTTCGGCCGATGGTCGCGAGCTGGCCGTAGTCGCGGTAACGGAAGGGCCTGGTGGGTTTGCCCTTCAGCTGAGCGAGGACGTTGCGGGCGGCATGGCGTCCCATCTGCTTGGCTGCCGGCGCGATGCCGGGAACTGCATCCACGGCGGCAAGATCGCCGACGACGAAGACTTCCGGCAGACCGGGCACGGAGAGATCCGGCTCGACTTTCACCCGCCCGCTGCGCTCGAGCGGCGCACCGAGAGCGCGCGCGAGCGGCGAGCTGGCCACTCCCGCCGCCCAGAGGACGGTCTTCGCGCCGATGCGGTCGTTCCCCAGCGTTACGCCGCCGGCATCGACCTCGGTGACGCGCCGGCCAAGCCAGACGGTCACGCCCAGGTGCTCCAGCTGCAGCCGCGCCTTTTCCGACAGCTCCGGCGGATACAGCGGCAGCACGCGGTCGGTGCCTTCCACGAGCACCACCCGCGCATTGCGAGGATCGAAGTGCCTGAACTCGCCGCGCAGGGTGTGCCGCGCGATCTCCGCCAGCGTGCCGGCAAGCTCGACGCCGGTGGCGCCAGCGCCGATCACCACGAAGGTGAGCCACGGCAGGCGGCGCGCCGCGTCGGACTCGCGCTCGGCGCGCTCGAACGCGAGCAGGATGCGGCTGCGGATCTCCAGCGCGTCGTCCAGGGTCTTCAGGGCCGGCGCAAACGGCGCCCATCGGTCGTTACCGAAGTAGTTGTTGATCGAGCCGGTGGCGACGATCAGCTTGTCGTAGGGAAGCTCGCTGCCGTCCTCCAGGGACACCGCGCGCCTCGCCGCGTCCACGCTTCGCGCCTCGCCCATCAGGACGGTGACGTTGCGCTGCCCGGCGAGGATGTGCCGGATGGGCCCCGAGATCTCGGGGGCGGCAAGCCCGGCGGTCGCGACCTGGTAGAGCAGCGGGGTGAACAGGTGGTGATTGGTGCGATCGACCACCGTCAGCTCGACCGGCGCCTTGCGCAGCGCCTGGGCGGCCCACAGCCCGCCGAAACCGCAGCCCAGGATGACCACGCGCGGGGTCGCCATGCGGCGATGATACAAGTTGTTACCGAATTTACGGGGGGTACGGTATTCCGTTTCGCGGGCCGCGGCGTTAAATGGCCTGGCACTCCACCTCAAAGGACATCGAGATGAAACTCAAATTGACTGCCATCGCCGCAGCCCTCTTCTGCGGCAGCGCCTTTGCCCAGACCGGCACCGTCCAGCGCGACGTCAACCAGCAGGAGCGCATCGAGCAGGGCCTCAAGTCCGGCCAGCTCACCACCCGCGAAGCCGCGCGCCTCGAGCGCGAGGAAGCGAAGGTTGAACGCGATCAAGCCAGAGCGCTTCGCGACGGCACTCTCAGCCCGGCGGAGAAGGCCCGCCTCGCGCGCGAGCAGAACAAGGTCAGCCGCGATATCTATCGCGAGAAGCACGACGCGCAGACCGGCGATCCGAAGTCGCCCTCGTCGCAGCGCATGCAGGCGGACGTGCAGCGCGACGTCAACCAGCAGCGGCGCATCGAGCAGGGCGTGGCGTCGGGCGAGCTGACAAACCGGGAAGCGGCCAGGCTCGAGCGCGGCCAGGCACGCGACAATGCAGCGCAGGCGCGCGCCGGCGCAGACGGGAAGGTCGGGCCCAACGAGCAGCGGCGTCTCCAGCGCCAGGAAAACCGCCAGAGCCGGCGTATCTACCGCGAGAAGCACGACGCCCAGCAAAGGCCGTAGCCAGCTACCATTGTATTGGTGGAACTCGGAAGGCTCAAAGCGGGAATGACGGGCAGCGCCGAGCTGCGCGTCGGCGAAGAGCACACCGCGCCGCGCGTGGGAAGCGGCAAAGTGCACGTGCTGGCCACGCCGGTGATGATCAACCTCATCGAGGCGGCGGCGCTCGACGCTGTCGAGCGCCTGCTGCCCCCGGGCTATCAAAGCCTCGGTACAGTGCTACAAGTACGTCACATCGCCGCAACACCCGTCGGCATGCGTGTACGCGCTCGCGCCACGGTAACGAAGGTCGAAGGCCGCACCGTGTTCTTCCGCGTGGCAGCGCATGATGAACGAGAGCTCATTGGCGACGGCACGCACGAGCGCGTGGTCGTGAACGTCGCCAAGTTCGATGCCCGCGTGCAGCACAAGCTCGATCCGCCTTGATGGGCGGATCGTCAGTACTCCACGCTTTTTGTCCTCGTAAGAGCGTCGAGCAGGGCTGCCAAGTCCACGCCCATGAGCTTGAGGCCGGGAGCGAACGTCGTCCCCGGCGTGACCCTCATACGTCCCTTGGGGCCCTCAATGGTGGATTCCGCGACACACGTCCAAGAGCCATCGGGATTCCGCCTAAAACCTTTATGCATGGCCGTCATTTACCGTCCTCTTCTTCTTCTGGCCCTCACTTGGGCGCGCCAGGATGATGCGCCAGTTTGGCCCGCGCCGCCAGTGCGGGCTGATCAGGACCTCAAGGCGAACCATCCCGCGGTGATGGCGAGCGTGGCAATCGTGACGGGAATCCCGGTCAGCGCGTGACGCCGCCAGTCTATCGCGATGCCGCGGCGGCGTGCCGCGTCGACCACGATGATGTTGGCGATCGAGCCGACGATCAGCAGGTTGCCGGCCAGGGTGCTGACGAGCGCCAGCATCGGGCCCGAGAACGGCTCGGTGGCTGCAGGGAGCAGCAGCATCACGGCGGGAACGTTGGACAGCACGTTCGAGAGCACGAAGGTCGTCGCAAACAGCGGCGCCGGCTCGGACAGCGGCAGCCCGGCGGCGGCGAGGCTGCGGATCGCCTGCGCGGCAAGGCCGGTGCGCTCGAACGCGTGGTTCACGACGAACAGGCCGATGAACAGGATCAGCAGCTCCCAGTCCACCAGGCCGAGCATCTTGTGCGAATGCAGCCGCCGGCTGGTCATCAGGATGCCCGCTCCGGCGAGCGCGGCGACCTCGCGCGGCCAGTCGGTGAACAGAAACACCAGCAGCAGCGCGCCGGCCACCGCCAACCCCTTGGTGGTCTGCCAGGGATCGAGCCCCGTGTATTCGCCTTCACGCCTCTCGGTGACTGCAAGCAGAGTTTCTGTAGCGGCAGAAAGACGCCAGGCAATGATCCCCCACGCTGCCGCCAGCCCGAGCAGCGCCGGCAGGAAAGCTGCGCGCAGGTAAGCGGCGAAATGCATCCCGAGCACCTGGCCGATCAGCATGTTCTGCGGATTGCCGATCAGCGTCGCCGCCGAGCCGATGTTCGCCGCGCACGCGAGGCCGATGAGGTAAGGCACCGGGTCCAGACGCCGCCGCGCGCAGGCATCGGCGAGCACCGGCGCGACCGCGAGACACACGACATCGTTGCTGAACACCGCCGACAGCGCCGCCACCGCGGCCATGGTCGCCGCCAGCAGCATGGGCGGCGCGAGCGGCAGCGCGGCGATGCGCAGCGTCACCCAGGTGTAGAAGCCGCCGAGCCGCATCTGCGCCGAGAGCACCATGAAGGAGAACAGCAGCAGCAGCGTCGGCAGATGGATCGAAAGCGCCGCCTGCTCCGGCGTGAGCACTTCCAGGCCGACGATGGCGATCGCGCCTAGCAGCGCCACGCCGGTGCGGTCGAGCTGCAGGAACGGCAGCCCGCCGAGGATCATGCCGACATAGACGATCGCGAAGACGGTCGCGACCGTCGCGGTCATCCGGCGAGCGCCTTGCTGACGATCTCGGCCACGTCCCTGGAAAGCCCCGCGGTGTCGCGGATGCGCTCGAGCTGCGCCCTGGCCTTGGCCTGCCTTGCCGCGTCGAACCTCTTCCAGCGGTCGAAGCCGCGCGCCATGCGCGCGGCGACCTGCGGGTTGAGGGCGTTCAGCGCGATCACCTGGTCGGCGAGGAAGGCGTAGCCCGAGCCGTCGGCGGCATGGAAGCGCACGTGGTTCGACGCGAAGCCGCGAATCAGCGCATACACCTTGTTCGGCACCTTGATGTCGAACGCCGGGTGAGAGAGCAGCCGCTTCACGCGCCGCAGCGTGTCGGGCAGCCGCGAGGTCGATTGCACGGCGAGCCACTTGTCCACCACCAGGGGCTCGTGCTGCCACTTCGCGTAGAACGCGTCGAGCGCCGGCTGCCGCTTCGGGCAGTCGAGGTTCGCGAGGCAGGCGAGCGCGGCCATGGCGTCGGTCATGTTGTCCGCCTGCTGGAGCTGCGCGTGCGCCAGCCCGGACATGCCCAATTCGGAAAGTAAACCGAGGCAGAGGTTTCTCAATGCCCGCTTGCCCGCCGAAACGGCGTCCGGGGAGTACGCGCCGGCGACCCGGAGCTTTTCGTATTTCGAGAGCAGCTCATCTTTCAGTCCTTGCGCGAGGGCTAGGCGCAATTCATTCCTGGCTGAATGCAGGAGGTCCGGATCGACCACCTGCATCTGCTCGGCGAGGAACGCCTCCGGCGGCAGCGTGAGCGCTTCGGCGGCGAACGCAGGGTCGCGGTCCGAAAGAATGCTCCGGCTGGCGTCGAGGAATGCCCGCGAAGGTGCGCCTTTCCGGCCGAGGATGATCGATGCGGCGAGCCGCTGACCCGCCTCCCAGCGATTAAAGGCATCGTCGTCGCGTCCCATCAGGTGCACCAGCTCATCGTCGGTGAACGGATAGTTGAGGATCACCGGGGCGGAGAAGCGGCGCAGGAGGGAAGGGACCGGTTTGCTTTTCAGATTCCTGAAGACAAATTCCTCTTCCGGCCGCTTGATCGACAGCACCTGTTCCTCGTCGCCGATCTTGACGGCAAAGGGAATGTGGAACGGCGGGTTCATCGACTGCTTCACCGTCAGGGTGAAGCTTCCATTTTCATAGGCACCCCTGCAGTCGAGCACCGGCGTGCCGGCGACGTCGTACCAGAGCTTGAACTGCGACAGGTCGATGCCGGAGGCGTCCTGCATCGCCTGCACGAAGTCGTTGCAGGTGACCGCCTGGCCGTCGTGCCGCTTGAAGTACAGGCGCATCCCCGCCTGGAATTTCTCCTCGCCGAGCAGGCTGTGCTGCATGCGCACGACTTCGGCGCCTTTCTCGTATACCGTCATGGTGTAGAAGTTGCGGATCTCCATGTACGACTGCGGCCGCACCGGGTGCTTCATCGGGCCGGCGTCCTCCGGGAACTGGCCCGCGCGCAGCGCGCGCACTTCCTGGATCCTCGTCACGGCGCGCGAGTAGGTGTCGGCGCCGTACTCCTGGTCGCGGAATACCGTCAGGCCCTCCTTCAGCGACAGCTGGAACCAGTCGCGGCAGGTGACGCGGTTGCCGGTCCAGTTGTGAAAGTACTCGTGCGCCACCACGCGGTCGATGCTCAGGTAGTCGGTGTCGGTGGCGACATCGGAGCGCGCGAGCACGTACCTGGTGTTGAAGATGTTGAGGCCCTTGTTCTCCATCGCGCCGGAGTTGAAGTCGCCGACCGCGACGATCTTGTACTGGTCGAGATCGAGCCGCAGGCCGAAGCGCTTCTCGTCCCACTGGATGGCGCGCTTGAGGCAGTCCATCGCCCAGCCGGCCTGGTCGAGCTTGCCCGGCTCCACGTAGACGAAGAGCTTCTTCCCCTGGTAGGCGTCCTCGAGCACCTCCAGGTCGGCTGCCACCATGGCGAAGAGATACGAGGGTTTCGGGAAGGGGTCCACGAAGCGCGCCCAGTGGCGCCCGCCGGGTTCTTCCCCTGTTCCTGTTTCGTTGCCGTTGGAAAGCAGAACCGGGTATTTCTTCCGGTCCGCATGGATCGTGGTGGTATAGCGCGCCATCACGTCGGGCCGGTCGATGAACCAGGTGATGCGCCGGAAGCCCTCGGCCTCGCATTGCGTGACGAAACCGTTCTTCGTCGCGTACAGGCCTTCGAGCTGGGTGTTCTTCTGCGGCACGATGCGCGACACGGTTTCCAGCGTGAAGGCATCCGGCACGTCACGCAGCGTGAGCTTCTGCGCCGCGACCTCGTATTGCGGCTGTTTTCCGTCGAGCGAGACGGAAATCAGCTGCAGCTCCTCTCCGTCGAGCACGAGCGGACCCGGGCCGCCATTGCGCCGCACTTGCAGCTTCGCGCGCACTCGCGCGTGGTCGTCGCGCAGGTCGACATCGAGATCGAGCGAGTCGATCCGGAACTCAGGCGGCGAGTAATCCTTGAGGTGAATCGCTCTCGGCTGGGGTTCTCTCATCTGCGTATTCTAGTGGCGCATGAGCGCTCTCCGGCGCTCCGCGCCACCCCGTCGAAGTGATCGGCGTCGAGCGCGTTCGCGCCGTCAGGGGCGGACCAGGCCGTGCCGGATGGCGTAGCGCACCAGCCCGGCGGTCTGGTGAATGTCGAGCTTCTTCATGATGCGATTGCGATGCGACTCGGCAGTCTTGAAGGTAATGCCGGTCAGCACGCTGATCGCCTTCGTGGTCTTGCCCTCGGCGACCAGCTGCAGGATCTGGCGTTCGCGCGCCGTCAGCGGCTCCTTCGGCTTTTCTTCCTTGCTCAGGTAGGCATCCACCAGTCCCACCGCCGCGCCTGGGCTGAGATACACGGCGCCCCGCCAGACTTCCTCGATGGCGCGGAACAGGTCGTCCGCCGCTTGCGTCTTCAGCACGTAGCCCTTGGCGCCGGCCTGCAAGGCCTGCAGCACATAAGCCCGGTCGGTGTACATCGTGAGGAGGATCGCCACGGTGTTGGGCGACACGCGCCGGATCTCGTGTATCGCGTCCATTCCATTCAACAAGGGCATGGCGAGATCCAGCACCGCGATGTCCGGCTGGAGCTTGTGCGCGAGCACGCATGCCTCGCGCCCGTCCGCGGCTTCGCCCACCACGGTGTGCCCGGCCTTCTCCAGCAATGCGCGCAAGCCCTGGCGCACGATTTGGTGATCGTCGGCGAGCAGCACGCGGCAAGGCATCTCAGCGTCCTTTCGGAACTTCGGCGCGAAGCGCGGTGCCGCGCTTCGGCCTCGAGACGAAATGCAGGGAGCCCCCGAGCGCGTTCAGTCGTTCGCGAATTCCGGCCAGCCCGAGCCCGTCGGTATGCTGGATGCGCTCCGCGGCGAAGCCGACGCCGTTGTCGCGGATGGTGCACGAGACGCGCTGCGGCCCGACCTTGAGCTCGATGCTCGCGCTGCTCGCCTGCGCGTGCTTGAGCACGTTGTTCAGCGCCTCTTGGACGATCCGATACAAAGTGATCTCAACTACGGGGGGCAGGCGGCCCGGTTCTCCGCCTTTTAGGGTAATCGGGATACCGGCGCGCTTGGTCACGCTTTCGGCGAGGAACTGCAGCGCGGGCAGCAGGCCCAGCCGATCGAGGACGGTTGGATGCAATTCGTGCGAGAGGTCGCGCAGCTCCGTCTCGATCCTGTTCAGCAGCGACTTGACCTCCTGCAGCCGGGCGCGGCTTTGCGGCGGCAGCTCACCCGCCATGTCGGCGACAGCGAAGTGCACCGAGGCAAGAAGCTGCCCCGCCTCGTCGTGCAGCGCGTGTGCGATCCGCTTCGCCTCGTTTTCCAGCGCCTCGTTCAGATGCTGCCAGGCGCGGGCGCCCTCGCGTGCGCCGCGATAGCTTATCTCGAACGGCGACAGGCACTCGGCAAAGAACTCGTTGGCGGCCTTGATCACCGCCGCCGGAATGGCGCGGCGCGCCCGGGCCGAAAGCACGCGCTGCAAGGCGCCGTAGTGAGCGGCAGCGATGTCGAGCACACCCAGGCCATCGGCCAGAGCGTGCCGTCCCAGCTCGTATGCCGTGCTGCGCTGCACCTCGTTGGGGTCATCGAGGTATTTGTGCAGGCTCGCCCAGTAGTGCTCGGCGAACTGTTCAGCGTTCATGGCCGTAAATCCACCGCGGCGCAGATGGGTTAGTTGCGCCCGCTCTTGAGCTTTTGTTGTCGAGGTAGGTTGTCGTCGGATAGAACTCCTGTGGCGGCGGATTTTTCTCGGCCTTCTTCATGGCGAGCGCCCCTTGCTCAGCAGCGCTGAACGTTTGAAATGAGGCATCTTCGTCGCGGGAGGTTGGCTCCGTTATTAACCTGATATCCTCCAATCGGACTTTTATCGGACTCCCGGATAACCCAACCCGATATCCCTCAATCGGACTTTCCGATAATGAATCAGGCACATAGTCGAATTTGAGGCGCAAAAAAACGGGGCGGGTGACACCCGCCCGGTCCCGTGTTTTACCGGACGACGATCAGACAATCATCGAGTTTAGTTGCCCGGCAATAGCTGCACGCAGCGCCCTAAAAGGGCTTCAGGCCCGATTTGCTGCCCCGCAGAATCCGCGAAGGATGCGAGGGCTGCTTGGGGATTTCAGTCTCGCCGGTTCAGCGCCTCCGGCATATCGGGGCTTTCATTTAGATTCACAGCGGACATTCATTGCATCGCTCGACTAGATTCGTTTCCCGAGGAGCGCGCCTAGGCGCGGCTCGTGCGCGCGCGAGCGCCGCGACGCAGGGCGGGGCTGCGGCTGCTGCGCCGGCTGGTGCGCCGGCCGCGAATGCGGCCTATGAGGCGGCGCGGTCCTCGGGCCGGCGGCCTGGAAGCCAGTCACCGCGCGGCTCTCGACCTTGCGGTTCATCAGCCGCTCGATGGCGGCGAGCAGCGGTCGTTCCTCGGGGCTGACGAGCGAGACTGCCTCGCCCTCGACGCCGGCGCGGCCAGTGCGGCCGATGCGGTGCACGTAATCCTCGGCCACGTGCGGCATGTCGTAGTTCACGACGTGCGGCAACGCCTCGATATCCAACCCGCGCGCCGCGATGTCGGTGGCGACCAGCACCCGCAGCGAGCCGGCCTTGAACTGCGCCAGCGTGCGGGTGCGGGCGCTCTGCGCCTTGTTGCCGTGGATGGCGTCGGCTTCGATCCCTTCGCGCAGGAGCTGCTGGGCGAGCCGGTTCGCGCCGTGCTTGGTCCGGACGAACACCAGCACCTGGCGCCAGTCGTTCGATTTCACGAGATGCGCGAGCAGCGAGCGCTTCTGGTCGGCCTGCACCGGGTACGCCACCTGCGCCACCAGCTCGGCGGGCGTGTTGCGGCGCGCGACCTCGACGGTCGCGGGGTTACGCATGAACGACGCGGCGAGCTTGCGGATCTCCTCAGGGAACGTCGCCGAGAAGAGCAGGTTCTGGCGCTGCGCCGGAAGCAGCGCGAGGATGCGCCGGATGTCGTGGATGAATCCCATGTCGAGCATCCGGTCGGCTTCGTCGAGCACCAGGATCTGCACCTGGCGCAGGTCGGCCGTCTTCTGCTGCACATGGTCGAGCAGCCGGCCCGGCGTGGCGACCAGGATGTCCACGCCGCGGCGCAGCGCATCGACCTGCGGCTGCATGCCGACACCGCCGTAGACCAGGGCCGACTTGAGACTGGTGTATTTCCCGTAGGTGCGCACGCTTTCTTCGACCTGCGCCGCGAGCTCGCGGGTGGGAGTGATGATCAGGGCGCGAACCGGATGCCGTGCCGGCGAGTGGCTTGGTTTTTGTAGAAGAGGCAGCGTAAAGCCGGCGGTCTTGCCGGTGCCGGTCTGGGCGGCGCCGAGCAGATCGCGCCCGGCAAGCACGACCGGGATCGCCTGCGCCTGGATGGGGGTGGGTTGTGTATAGCCTTGCTCGGCGACGGCGCGCAGCAGCGCGGGCAACAGGCCGAGTTGTTCAAACGACGTAGTAATGACTTTCTCCTGAGATCGGCCTGGGAAGGATCAACCTTCGACCGGTTCAGGCAGATGCTTTTAGGCTTGTTATTGACGGCCCGGGACGGGCCGCTAAACGGACTGAGACGCTAACCGGAAATGCGCGACACAGAAACCTGGGAGGGAATTATACAGCATGTCATGGGCCACGCCACGAAACTTCACACCTAGATCAGGGTGCCGCTCAACGGAATCACTACCTCCGGGAACGCTGGATCCGTGGTCATGACCCGAATCTTTGCGTCGAGGCTTCCTCGGCGCAGGGCTTCGGCTCGTAGCCGCACATCGATTTGGAAGCTATTGCTTGGTCCCGCGGGCGACTGTGTGACATCCACCGCGCTCGAATCGCAGACAATGGCCGTAATCCTGAAAGCGTCACCGCGGCGCTTGAGAAAGAAGGTCTGTGTGAGGGACGCCGTTACATCGCTGCGCTGCACGTCCTCCACGCGCAGCGTGCCAAAGTCGACGTTCTCGGGATTTGCATATAGGTCCGGCTTGACCCATAGATGCACGGGAAGGTCGATCCGATCGCCCCCCGGCTTATCGGTCACGAGCGTGAGGGACTCCTCGTAGCGCCCTGCGGGCACACCATTGACAGAACGCGCGGTCAGGATGAAGACCTTGCCGGGCTCAACGTCCGCGACGGAAACGCTCAGGCGAGCCGAGTGCTCCACGCTTGTGATCCTAAGGGGCCGCGGTTCGTTATTCCTGATCGTTAAGGTGCGCTCGGCGGACTCGGCGGTAAACGCGCTTAGGAAGACCGCAGGCATGGGCTCAATTGCGATCCGTGGAACGACGTAACCTTTGAGCGTCAGCGAAGCCCCCGAGCGGGTCGGATCGTTCCATTGAATCTGCACCTTGCCCTCGATCGCACCGGCCACCCGCTCGGTGTTTAACTCCACCGTCACTGCGGCTTCGCCCTGGGCGGGTACTTCCACTGGCGCGACGCGCACGGTCAGCCCGGGCATCCATAGCTCTGCGCCTGTGATCCGCAGCGGCCCCTCGCCGGCGTTCTTGATGATAAAGGCGTGGCTGACGGGGGCACCTTGTCTGACGGACCCGAAATCGTAGGTGTCGTTAGCGACGGTACCGCGTGGCAGTGGCGGCTTGGCGTGGATCAGAGGGCTGAACGACGCCGCCACGATCAACAGCAGCAATGTGCAGGAGCGATCGCGCATATCTGAACGGTGCATAGAAAACGGGGCTGCCGTGCAGCCCCGTGATGAGGCAGTCAACGCTTATAGCGGATAGAAGCGCAGCTGCAGCAGGCGAAGCCCACTGTTGGCGTACTGCCAGAAGAAGTCGTGCAGCACAGGGTCAAAAAGGCTGACCGTCTCGCAAGTCACCACTCCGGCGACATCGAAGCAGGCGTTGATTGTGGTGAGCGAAGTCGTGACGTCGAAGAAGCCGGACTTGCCCTTCCCGCGTGTGAACAGCGCGCTGCCGGTGGAGCAGACGAGTGCGCCGGTGTCGTCGGTCCCGCAGGTCTTCATGGTGACGCTGCCGCCCGGTTTGCCGAGCGCGCGCCCCCAGATTTGATAGTCCGCGGAGAAAGTGCCGCTGGGGCAGCCCGTGTCTGTCGGGACGGCGCTGTTGCAGGGGAGCTGGAAGACAGCGCCCTGGTTCGCGATGACGTCCCCAGTGCAGGAATGAGCAGCATCAAAGGCATTACCGTCGCAGACGTCAAACGGCCCCGGGACCAGGTAGATGTTGCTGGTGACCGACGACTTCCTGCCAAGGCCCACGAAGATCGTGTGCCGCTCGCTGTCGGTCATCGGGGCGGTCTTCGGATTCTCGACGCCGATGATATTGAGGTTGTAATGCGGCCCTTTGAGGTTGATGCCGTCTGCCAAGGCGGGCGCCGCGAAACCCGTGGCGACGAAGACTGCGGTGAGTACCGAAAGGCGCTTCATTGAATCCTCCCTTGAAAGTATCTGGCTCGTCGCTTTCGCGAAAGCGTCTTCAAGTTAGCACGTTGTCATTTTTCAATGACATTATTTGACGCGCCGCGCGCAATCCGCCACATCTGCCGGAGATCTTTCTCGCGGATGCGAATGAACGGGTGATTTAGGTCGCGTCGCCGCGGTGACTTAGTGCGCGTGGTGCGCGACGCGATCGCGTTTGCAGAATTGTCACGAAAAGCGCCGAGGCTGTTTCGAGTGCGATCAATTGGAATTGCTTGCGATGCGCTGATCGGGCGAGTGACCGCTCCTGG
>WNGC01001301.1_pt1 | contig 29370 bp, 28 predicted proteins | sample 5400051 | NCBI WGS metagenome assembly WNGC01 (sample SAMN13153368, study PRJNA577476) | soil metagenome | isolation source: 20 cm soil or saprolite under grassland replicate 2 | place: USA:California | collected 2016-06-15
AGCGGGACCTCATGGCGCTCGTGCCGCGCGACCGGTGGACCTGGTTCTCGCACACGCTGATCCTGCACGGGCGGCGCGTGTGCATCGCACGCCGGCCGAGGTGCGAGATCTGTGTCGTCAACCGGTGGTGCCCGAGCTCTCGGGTATGATACGGCGTTACACGTTCCACGTTGCAGGTTGCATGTGCGCCCAACGTGTCACGTGCAACGTGTAACGTGTGACGTGTAACGTGTCATGACCCTGCCTCCGGTCGACCGCGCCCAGCTGGTCGCGACGCGCCGTGACCTCCACCAGCACCCCGAGCTCGGCTTCGAGGAGCGGCGCACCGGCACGCTCGTGGCGGAGCGGCTCAAGGCCCTGGGCTACAGCGTCCGGACCGAGGTGGGCAGGACGGGCGTGGTCGGGCTGCGCGACGGGGCGAAGGGATCGTGTGTGCTGGTTCGGGCCGACATGGATGCGCTCCCCGTCGAGGAAGCGAACGACGTCCCGTACCGCTCGAAGCACGCGGGCAAGATGCACGCCTGCGGCCACGACGGGCACGTCGCGATCGGGCTCGAGGTCGCGCGCCGGCTGCACGCGGCGTACCTGCCGGGACGCGTGAAGTTCGCGTTCCAGCCCGCCGAAGAGGTCTCGGACGGAGCGGAGGCGATGATCCGCGACGGCGTGCTCGACGCGCCCAAGGTGGACGCGGCCTTCGGCATCCACCTGTGGAACGACCTGCCTGCGGGAACCATCTCGGTGATGCCGGGCCCGGTGATGGCCTCGGTGGACCAGTTCGAGATAACGATCGTGGGTCGCGGCGGCCACGCCGCGGCCCCGCAGCAGGCGATCGACCCGGTGCTGATCGCGTCGCACCTGGTGACCGCACTGCAGAGCCTCGTATCGCGGCGCCGCAACCCGTTCGAGGAGGGGGTGGTGTCCGTCACGCAGATCAACGCCGGCCACGCCTTCAACGTGATCCCCGAGCGGGCCGAGCTGCGCGGCACGGTGCGCACCTTCGGAGGCAAGTTCTACGACGAAGCGCCGCAGTTGGTCGAAACCACGGCCCACGGCATCGCCGGCGCGTTCGGGGCGAGCGCGCAGGTGCGGTACCGGCGCCTGTCCAAGCCTCTCGTCAACGACGCGCGGATGGCGACGCTGATGCGCGACGTCGCGCAGGAGATCGTCACGCGCGAGCGTGTGATCGATGGCATCCGGACCATGGGGGGCGAGGACATGTCGTACTTTCTCGCGAGCGTCCCTGGCGCGTTCGCGTTCGTCGGCTCCGCCCCGCCCGACAAGAAAGGCGCACCGCATCACAGTCCCACGTTCGACATCGACGAGGAGAGCCTGGTGGTCGGGGCGGAGCTCCTTTCCCGAACGGTGGTCAGGTACCTCGAGCTCACGTGACGGGGGACGAGGGATGAGGGACGGGTGGCATCGAAGCAGCACCCGTCCCGCGTCCCCCATCCCCCGTCCCGCGTCGGGTAGATTTCTCTCACGTATGCCCAATCTCCTCGCCACCGAACCGTCCGCCTACCTGAAGTCCGCCGCCCACCAGCCGGTGCACTGGCACCCCTGGGGCGACGCGGCGTTCACGCGCGCCCGCACCGAGGACAAGCCCATCCTGCTCGACATCGGCGCCGTGTGGTGTCACTGGTGCCACGTGATGGACGGCGAGTCGTACGAAGACGCGCGCGTGGCCGACCTGCTCAACGCCGACTTCGTGTGCATCAAAGTCGACCGGGACGAGCGGCCGGACGTGGACACGCGCTACCAGCGCGCCGTGCAGGCGCTCACAGGTCAGGGCGGCTGGCCGCTCACCGCGTTCCTCACACCGGAGGGCGAGGTGTTCTTCGGCGGCACGTATTTCCCGCCGGAGGAGAACCACTACGGCCGGCCGGGTTTTCCGTCGGTGCTGCGGCAGGTAGCGGGCATCTACCGCCAGCAGCGCGACAAGGTCGCCGAGAACGCCAAGGCCATCCGCCATCACGTCGCCCAGTCGCTCGATGAGGCCCAGGGTGGCGACGTGAGCGCCGCGACGCTCGAGCGGGCGGCCGCCGAGATGGCGCGCCTGTTCGACATCCGCTATGGCGGCTTCGGCACCGCGCCCAAGTTCCCCCACCCCGCGGCCACACAGTTTCTCCTGGCGCGCTGGCACGACACGGGCGAGGACTGGGTGCGCGATGTCGTGGAGAAAACGCTGACGGGAATGGCCAAAGGCGGGATCCGCGATCACGTGGGGGGAGGCTTCCATCGCTATGCGGTGGACGAGCGTTGGATCGTGCCGCACTTCGAGAAGATGGCCTACGACAACTCGGAGCTGCTGCACGCCTACCTCGACGCCTACGCCGCGCTCGGCACGCCGCTGTTCAAGCGCGTGGCCCAGGGGACCGTGGACTGGGTGCTCGAGGTCCTGTCGGACCGCGAGCGGGGCGCGTTCTTCACGTCGCAGGACGCGGACGTACGGTTTGGGGATGACGGCGATTACTGGACGTGGACTCTCGACGAAGTGCGGGACGCGTTGACAGACGACAAGTCGTATCACGTGATACGTCGCGTGTACGACGTCGAGACCGAAGGGGAAATGCACCACAATCCGCGCAAGAACGTGCTCTGGTGGAAGCGCGACCCCGCCGGCGACGACGAGTGGCCGCTGCTCGAGGACGCGCTCACCCGGCTCAAGGCCGCGCGCGACCGCCGCACGGCGCCCTTCGTCGACACGACGCCCTACGTGAACTGGAACGCGATGATGGCCTCCGCGTTCCTGCACGCCGGGGCCGTGCTCGATCGGCCGGAGTGCAACGCACTCGCCCTCAAGGTGCTCGAGCGTATTTGGAGCGAGGCGTGGGACGAGGGACGAGGGATGGGTCATGTGATTGGTCGGACCGAGCCGCGGGGCCTGCTCGACGACAACGTGCACGCGGCGTCCGCGTTCCTCGATCTGTACGAATCCACCGGCGACGAGACCTGGCTCACCCGCGCGGTCACGGTGCTGCAGCACTGCCGCAGGGCGCACTGGGACGAGGCCAAAGGAGGCTTCTTCGACGTGGCGCGCGACCGCACCGGCTCCGCGTATCTCGCGACGCCCGCCAAGCCGGTGCAGGACGCGCCGACGCCATCGGGGAACGGGGTGGCCGCGCTGCTGCTGGCACGCCTCACGGCGATCACCGACGACCCGCAATGGCGCGGCCTGCTCGCCCGCCAGCTCGCCACATTCGGGGGCGCCGCGCCCCAGCTGGCGCTGTACGGGGCGACCTTACTTCGCGCCGTCGATTGGGCCCTCAATCCCGCCACGCGGGTCGAGGTGCACGGGCCGCGCGGCACCGGGGGGAGGGCGGCGTGCGATATGCATCTGCTCGCGCTCCAGACGTATCGCCCGCGGAAACTCGTGGTTCGAAAGACGGCGGAGCGGCCCGCCGCGACGGTGTGCGTGGGCACGACGTGCTCCCTGCCGGTGACGACGCCCGAATCGCTCCGGGCCCTGCTCGGGTGAAGCGGCGGGTGCTCGGCCGCACCGGCCTGGCGGTGAGCCGCGTCGGCTTCGGCGCGTGGGCCATCGGCGGCAACCGCCTCGGCCATTCGTACGGGGCCACCGACGACGCCGAGTCGGCGCGCGCCGTGCGACGCGCCCACGAGCTGGGATGCAACTTCTTCGACACGGCGGATGTGTACGGACACGGGCACTCCGAGGAGGTGCTGGGCGACGCGCTCGGCGGCATCCGGCCCGACGTGATCATCGCGACCAAGGTGGGGGGAAATTTCTACAACCGCGACGTGAACCCGCTGCTCATTCCCCGGATCACGGAGGCGCTGGGCCGGCCGCTGGCCGAGGTCGCGGCGGACGCCGCGCTCCCGATGACGCACGACGCGTGCTTCTCCCCCGACTACGTCCGGTTCGCGGTCGAGCAGTCGCTGCGCCGGCTGCGCACGGATTACATCGACCTGCTGCAGCTCCACAACCCCACGCTCGGTCTCATCGCCGACCCGGAGACCTACCGCGTCCTCGACGATCTCAAAGCGGAGGGAAAGATCCGCTTCTACGGCGTCTCGGTGCATCCGCCCGAAGAAGGCCTCGCGGCGGTGGAGGTGACCAGACCGGACACGGTGCAGATCGTGTACAACATCGCGCGCCGTGGCGCGGAAGACCGCTTCTTTCCGGCCGCACGCACCGCCAACGTGGGCGTGATCGCGCGCGAGCCGCTCGCCAACGGCTTTCTCGCCGGCAAGTACCGGCAGGACAGCATCTGGGAGAAGGGCGACATCCGGGGGCGGATGCCGCGGCCCTACGTGACACAGCTCGCGACGCTGGGGACGCGCGTCGCGGAGCTGGCCGCGGAGGCGGGCGTCACCGCGGCGCAGCTCGCCCTGCGGTTCGTGCTGGACAACGACGCCGTGTCGGTGGTGATTGTAGGCATGAAAACCGTGGCGCAGGTGGACGAGAACCTTTCTGCGGAGATCTGATGCCGAACAAGAAAGCCGTACTCGAGACCGCCCAGGGCCGCATCGAGGTGGAGCTGTTTGCCGACGAGGCGCCGGGCACGGTGGCCAACTTCGAGAAGCTCGCCAACTCAGGGTTCTACGACGGGACCAGGTTTCATCGCGTGATTCCCAACTTCATGATCCAGGGCGGCGATCCCTACTCCAAGACCGGGAAGGGACGCGTCGGCACCGGCGGGCCGGGCTATACCATCAAGTGCGAGACGGACAAGAATGTCCACAAGCACGCGGCGGGCACGCTCTCCATGGCCCACGCCGGCAAGGACACGGGAGGCAGCCAGTTCTTCATTTGTCACTCGGCGCAGCCGCACCTCGACGGCGTCCATACCGTGTTCGGACAGGTGAGCAAGGGGCAGGACGTGGTGAACAAGATCGCGCAGAACGACGAAATCAAATCGATTCGCGTGATGTAACCGAACGGAGCCGGCCATGCGCACTGTCGCCCTCGTCATCCTGTCGCTCGCGATCCCCTCGCTCCTCGCCGCCCAGAGCGGGCAATTCATTGTGCGGCTCGGCACGGACACGCTCGCGATCGAGCAGTACACCCGCACCACCGACCGGCTGCAGGGCGAGCAGGTGCTGCGCAGCCCGCGCACGGTGCACCGCCTCTACACCGCGACCTTCGGACCGGGCGGCGCCATCGCCCGCTTCGAGCTCGTCACCCACAACGTGTCGGGCGCGCCCGGCCCCGCGGAGACCAAGGCGACGGCCGAGTTCACGGGCGACTCCGCCGTGGTCACCGTGCCGCGGCGCGATTCGACCGTCACCCTGCGGGTGAAAGCCGGTCCCGGCGCCGTGCCGTTCGTCGGCCAGGGATTCGGCCTCATCGAGGAAGTAGCCCGCCGGGCGAAGGCGTCCGGGAGCACCCGCTACACCACGACCATGTTGCCGTTGGGCGATACCGCGCCTCTGGAGGTGACGGTCACCGCCCGGGGACCCGATTCCCTCACCCTGGTGCTCGGCGCGATCGGGCCGTTGCGGGCGCGGGTGGATGCGCAGGGCGCGCTGCTCGGCCTCAGCGGCATCGGCAGCACCATGCAGGTGACGGTCGAGCGCACTCACGGCCTCGACTTCGCCGCGCTCGGGAAGGCGTTCGCGCCCCGCTCGCTCGGCGTGCTGTCGCCAACCGACTCGATCAACACGAGCGTCGCGGGCGCGGCCGTTGCCGTGCGCTACAGCCGCCCCTCGACCCGCGGCCGCGCCATCTTCGGGAACGTGGTGCCCTGGAACCAGGTGTGGCGCACCGGCGCGAACCAGGCCACCGTCTTTGAGACCAGCGCCGATCTCGTGATGGCGGGTACGCCGGTACCCGCTGGCAAGTACTCCCTGTGGACGCTCCCCTCGCCGGGCGGCTGGAAGCTCATCGTGAACAAGAACACCGGTCAGTGGGGCACGGACTACAACGCGCAGTACGATCTCGCCCGGCTGGACATGACCGTGGAACAGCTGCCGCAGCCGGTGGAGCGTTTCACCATCGGGATCGAGCCGAAGGGCAGCGGGGGCGTGTTGAGGCTGGAGTGGGAAAAGACGCGGGCGTCCGTTCCACTCTCACGCAAATGACCAGGTGCGCAGTGCGCCGTGCGCGGTCATCGCCGGCGCACCGCGTACCGCGTACCGCACACTCATGCATCTCGACTTCGCCGTCGTCGCCGACTACGCGATCGTCGATCAGGCCGGCAAGCTGTCGGTGCTGGGTATCTTCCAGCATATCTGGGTGCAGCAGTTCCCCGCGATGCATCCCCGGCTGCACCTGGTGCTGCGCCTCAAGGGCAAGCGCACCGAAGTCGGAGAGCATCACGTGCAGATCCGGCTGCTGGACGAGCAAAACACGGAGGTGCTCGGCGGGACGGGCAACGTCAGCTTCGCCGAGCCGCCCGCGGGCGTGACCGACATCGAGGCGGGCGCCATCCTCGTGTTCGACGTGCCGTTCCCGCACGCGGGGGCGTACCGCTTCGAAATCACGATCGACGAAGACCGGAAGGCCGCGGTGCCGCTCACGGTGAGCCAGCTCCCGGCGCAGACCGCGGGCGGACCGGGTGGGCAAACCCTCCACTAGTTTACGGTTCGCGGCGCTGATCTTCGCCGCCGGCTGCGGCGAGGCCCCGACCGCGCCCGCCGCCCCCGTCCGGATCGATCTCTCGCAGCGCTGGACGCGCGCCGGCCCCGCCGAGGTCGGCATGAGTGCCACCGGCCTGCTGGGCGCCGCCGGCGACGCCGCCGCGATCCCCCGCTTCCGCAGCCTGCTCGTGGCGCGCCACGGCCGGCTCGTCGCGGAAGCCTACTTCGGTGGCGCGGATTCCACGACGCTGTTCGACGTGCGGTCGGTGACCAAAAGCGTGGTGGGCGCGCTCACCGGCATCGCTCTGCGCGACGGCGTGCTGCCCGGCGCGGCGGCATCGATCGCTCCCTATCTATCCCCGCCCGACACCCTGGACTCGGCCGACAGCGCCGTCACGGTGCACGACCTCGTCACCATGACGTCCGGCTACCAGTGGAACGAGGACACCGGCGACGACTACAACCAGTGGATCTCGGCCGACAACCACGTGCAGTACCTGCTCGACCGTCCCCATGCGACCGCCCCCGGACTGACGTTCACGTACAATTCGGCGGCGGTGCACACGCTCGGCGTCGCGCTCCAGGACGCGGCCGCGATGCCGCTGCCTCAATACGCCGCCCCCCTGTTCGCGGCGATCGGCGTCGATACCGTGGCGTGGGAATCGCTCGACCGCGGCACTGTGAACGGCGGCGCGGGGATCGCCCTGCGCGGGCGCGATCTGCTCAAGTTCGGGCAGCTGTTCCTGCAGCGTGGGTGGTCGGGCGACCGGAGCGTCGTCCCCGAAGCGTGGGTGGACGAAGCCACGCGCCCGCAGTTCGCGTGGCGGAGAAGCTTCGGTCCGTTGTCGCGCGTCACCTACGGGATGCTCTGGTGGGTGTCCGACGCCGCGCCGGCGGCGTTTTACGCCTGGGGCTACGGCGGCCAGTTCGTGTATGTGGTCCCGAGCCGCGATCTGGTCGTGGTCGCGACTACCGACTGGAACGGGCTGTCGGAGGTGACGCCGCAGGCGCTCGCGGACCAGGCGCTGGGCGTGATCGTGCACGACGTCGTTCCCGCCGCCCGCTAGCCCCCCGCGCCGCTAGCCCCGCTGGATGTCGAGCGGCAGCCCGGCATCCATCAACGACAGACCGCCGTCGACCGCGATCGTCTGACCCGTGATCCACCCCGCGTCAGCCGAACACAAGAGCGCCACGGCATTGCCGATGTCCGCCGGCGTGCCGAGCCGGCCCATCGGCGTCCACCCCTTGTCGCCGACATGCCAGTCCCGAACCATCCCCTGCACCACGTCCGGCAGCGAATTCAGCACGCTATCTTCGATCCACCCGGGGCTGATGGCGTTCACGGTGATGCCGCGCTTCGCGAGCGCCACGGCGAAGTAGCGGCACAGCGTTTCCATGGCGCTCTTGGCGGCGCCCATGCCTACCCAGGCTTGCCAACTGCCGGTGCGCCCGCCCGGCGCATACGTGATCGCGACGATCCTGCCGCCCTCGCCCATCAACGGGCACGCCGCGCGCACGGCCACCAGGAAGGCCTTGGCCTGGGAATCCAGGGCCGTATCCCACTGCTCCAGTGTGATGTTCATGGGCCCCTGGTAGAACTCCGGCACCTCGGGCCGCGCGTTGCTGACGAAGATGTCGAGCGCCCCGAACTCGCTCTTTACGCGGCTGAACATCCGGGTGATGTCGTCGGGGCGGCACACGTCGGCCTGGACGGAAAAGCCATCGGAGCCGCGTTGCCGCACCTTGGCGAGCGTGTCCTTCGCGGCCGTCTCGTTGCTGCGGTAATGAATCGCGACCTTCACGCCCTGCTCGGCCAGCTTGAGCGCGATGCCGCGCCCGATACCACGCGAGCTGCCCGTGACGAGCGCGTGCTTCCCATTGTGCGCCATGCGTGTCTCCCCGGTTGACACCCTGGCAGGGAAAGATGCCCGCCGGACGCCGACTTGCAACCGACCCGGCGTGGGGAGAGCGGGGCGTCACTGTAGCCGCATGATCCGTCCGACCGACGGCACCCCGTTGGCGTTCACCAGGAACAGTAGGTACGGACCCGGCGGCGCCGTCGTCCGGCTCGTGGGGAGCGTGACCGAGACGCCGCCGCTGACCGCGGCGAATGTCAGCGGGACGAGTCGTGCCGCCTGATCCATGGCGTGTGTCACCGAGCCGGTCCGGATGAATGTCACCTTGGCAATGCTCGCGCCGTCCGGCGTGTCCACCTGCAGCGTCTGGCCGTACCCCACCACGGTGGGGGCGAAGCCGGTGAGGGTGGGGCGCGCGCCGCGGAACAGGTACGGGGGCGAAAACAGCTCGTAGCTCAGCTCGCGCGGCGCATTGGCCCCGTCGCCCGAGCCCGTGTGCAGCACGCGCCCGTCCGGCAGCAGCAGCGACGTCGAGTGATACATGCGGATCACCGCGTTGCTCGCCAGCGTGGTCCACGTCCCCGTTGCAGGACTCCACAGCTCCGCGGCATGGACCGCGCCCGCCGCGTTGTTGAACCCGGAGGCGCTGGTCCCGCCGGTCACGAGCACGTCGCCGGTGGGGAGAAGGGTGGCGTTCATCTGGCGGCGGGCGTACGCCATCGATCCGGTGTTCGCCCACGTCGGGTTCGGTTGATTGAGATCGATGATCTCGGCCGTGTTGGTGGGAGGGTTGCTGCCGCCGCCGGCGTAGAGGATTTTCCCCGGCAGGTACATGACGGCGGATCCGTAATCGCGCCACGGCCCGAAGTTTCGCCGCGGTCCGTCGGTCCATCGGCCCGTGCCGGTCACGTCGAGCCAGCGCGACGGCTGCTCTTCGCCGGCATTGAAGATGCGCCCATCCGGCGCCACGAACAGGCGCGGATACCACTCCAGCGCCAGGTTCGCCGTCGAGAGCTCCCGCCAGTGCGTCCCGTCCCACACCTCGGGAATCGTGTCGATCGTCATGTTCTCGTCGGTGCCGCCGACGGTGAGCATTTCGCCGTCCGGCAGCGTGGTGTTGGTGGGATACCATCGCCCCACGGCCATAGGCGGCCCAACCTGCCAGGAGTGGGTCACGGGATCGAACAGGTTGGTGTTGGGCAGACCGTGCCCGTCGGTGATGTGCCCGCCGGCCACGAGCAGCCGACCGTCGGGGAGGAAGTCGTGGCCCGCGCAAAACAGCCACGAGGGACTCGGCACCGCCGTGAAGCTACCGGTAGCCGGATCCCACACCTGCGGGTCCCCGATGCGTCCCCAGCTCAGCACCGTGCCGTCGGTCAGCAGATGAACGTGGAGCTGTACGATGGGCGCGGGGAACACCGCCGACCATTGGCCGACTTGCGCTTCCGGCCCCGGTGCGGGGTTGGGTGCCGTGTCCGACGCGCTATACGTGACGGTGAGATACGGTCGGTGGCTCGCGACAGGATCCTCGCTGCTGCTGAAATAGCGGTACCGATCCCGCAGCTTGGACGGATCGGAATTCAACAACAGGCCGAAATTCGCGGCGGGGGCGTCGAGCCATCCTTGCACGATCGACGTCACATCCCATTGCTTGAATCCCGGTGTCTTGTCGATGCTCCGCGTGTCCACCGCCGCACCGATGTCTGCCTGCGCCAGGGGAACGTGATTGCGACAACATGCGTTGGCCGTCCACGCATTGACTCCGTCGGAGGTGTAGCCCGTCGCCCTCGCAGGATCCGCGTTCCGAGTGATGATCTTGTGCGCGGTGACCGTATAGGTGGGATCTGCCGTGGCGTCACTCTCGGTGAGGTAGAGGCTCAACGTCGCGCTCGAGACGGTGGATCCGGTCGGAATGCTCGCCAAGTCGAACTTCATCACAATCGCGTTGGCAATCGTATCGTTCGGCCAGGTATACACGGCGAGAAGCGTGTTCGTGGCATAGCTCACGCCGTCGAGGTTGAGAAACGTGTCGCCGCTGGGACCGATGACGGCGGTGGAGGTTTGCGCCGACGCGGCGAGGCGGCGCGCGTGCCGGGCATCCGTGATGGAGCGTTCGTCCTGGCACGACACGAAGGCCAGGGCCAGAGCGAGCAGAGCAGACCGGACGGGATGCTCGACGACGATGCTGAAGCGAGTGAGGGGGCGCATACACGGTTCCTAATAGGGGAGCCCCCCCGCGGGGGAGGGGGGGGAGCGGAGCCGCTCGCGTGCATACGTCGCGCCACAGCCACAGGTAGGCGGTTATGACGCCTAGTGCGCGCTGCGGTGTGGCACAACTGCCCCCGCTGTGGCGAGGGCTCAGCGCTCGATGCGCAGCTCCTCCCAGGCGACCTGACGGGCCCGCACCACGTCGCGCAGCTGTCGCTCCCGGCCCGTCAGTGTCGAGCCCCCCGTCTTGATCTCGATGAACACGACGCGGCGCAGCTCGCCGTCGTCGAGACCGTCGAACACCAGCAGGTCGACGGGACTGCCGAGAAAGCGGGCGTCTTTAGGATTGAATCCGAACTCCGGCAGATACGGAACGAGCTGCTCGTGCACCTTGCCGGCCGTGACGGCCTGGCTGCGCTGGACCGCGTCCTGACGGATTGCCTGCGTGTAGCGCGCCTTCCAGTGCTGGACGTACAACAGGGCCAGGAGCAGTCCGATCCCGACGCCCAGCACGAGCATCAAGATCAAACTGGGGAGCAGACGGACGTCGCTCGGCATGGAGGAATCCTGGTCAGGCGCCGCGATACAACCCGATGCGCAGTCGTCGCGGCGTGGCGACCGCGTCTTGCACGTCGACCCGCACCCTGCGCACCGCCGCCGGCTCGAACCGGTCGAGCTTGCGGTAGCCCACCGTGGTGCCGCGGGCGAGCTCGCGCCAGGCCCCGGCATCCTGCGCTCCGTGCAGCGCGTAGCGCGCGACACACTGCCCCCGGGCGATGTCCTCCTCGAGCCGGCTCAACCCCACCGTCACCGTTCGACCCAGATCCAGCTCGGCCGCCGCGCTGTGCGCGCCCGTGACACGCCATTCGACGGGACGGCCGGCCGCGAAGTCCTCGGCAAACAGCCCGCCGAGGTGCGCCCGCAGCTGGGCGAGCCGCGCCACGTCGGTCGCGTGCAACAGACCGTCGCGGGTCGGCGGAACGTTCAACAGGAGCTTCGAATTGCGACCCACCGACGTGAACCAGATGTCGGTCAACTGGTCTACGGACTTCACGCGCTCGTCCTCGGCGGGGTGATAGAACCAGCCGGGGCGAATCGACGTGTCCGTTTCCGCCGGGCGCCACACCGAGCCGCGGGGGTCGCCGTGCTGCAGCGCGACGATGACCCCGTCACCCGACGCGCCGGGATACGGCACGGCCGCCGGGTCGATCGTGGCCCAGTTCGGATCTCCGGCCGCGCCGGCTTCGTTGCCGCACCAGCGCACGTCCGGACCGGCGTCGGAGAACATCACCGCGCGTGGCTGCAGCCGCCGCACCAACCCGAAGACGCGGGGCCAATCGTACGCCTGACGGCGGCCGTTGGGCCCTTCGCCGTTGGCGCCGTCGAACCACATCTCGGCAATCGGCCCGTAGTGCGTGAGGAGCTCGGTGAGCTGCGCGCAGTAGAAGTCGTTGTAGCGCGGCGAATCCCCGTACACCGGCGCATTGCGATCCCACGGCGACAGATACAGCCCAGCGCGTAGTCCTTCGCGCCGACACGCGTCGGTGAACTCGCGCACCACGTCCCCCGCGCCGCCCCGCCACGGGCTCCGCGCCACGCTGTGCGTCGTGAGGCCGCTCGGCCACAGGCAGAAACCGTCATGATGCTTGGCGGTGAGAATCAGCGCGCGGGCGCCGGCCTCCCGGCCCGCGCGGGCCCACTGGCGGGCATCGAGCGCCGTCGGATTGAACACCGCGGGGTCTTCGCGCCCGTCACCCCACTCGCGGTCGGTGAAGGTATTGACGCCGAAGTGGAGGAACAGCGCCAGCTCGTCGCGCTGCCAGGAGAGCTGCGAGGGCGAGGGCCGGGGCCGCTCGTCCCGCGGCGCCCGACCCCGAGCGCCCACCGTGCTCCCGGCGAGGGCACCGGCCACCGCTCTCGTAAAGTCACGCCGCGAGATACTCATGGACCGCTTCGCTACGGTTTGCCAAGGGCCGGCGGGACCGCGGAGTCGGACGCGCAGGCGGGCTCGCCCGAGGGGCTGTGGCTCATCGTGGTGTCGGGACCGACGTAGACCCAGCACGTGATGCCGATGTAGACGTTGTGCATCGTCGCCCACCAGCTCGGCCCCCACACCCGAATCATCTCCAGTCGGCTCTCGCTCTGCCCCTTCCCCGAGGTCACCTGGAAGTGTGGAGGGAAGAAGTTCGATGTCGGATGTCCCGAGTCGGCTATGAACGCGGTCTCGAGCGCCACGAGCCTGCGCAAGTCCGCCCGCATCGCGGCCACCGTCTCACGCCGTGCGCGGAAGCGCTGCAGCCCGGCCTGCGTCTGGCCGCTGTCCGACTCCACGGCCAAGCCTTGCGTCGCGTCTTCGATTTGCGCCCGCGCGCGCCTTAGGCTGGTATCGAGGAACCGCCCCAGCAGCAGGAACGCCGCGGCCACAGCCACGGCACCCGCGATCAGCGCCACGAGCTCGCGAGTCCGCACGGAGGGCGCCACGGGCACGACGTCAGCGGCTCTGCGCCGGCACGGCCGTCACGAGTAACGCCAGCGTTTTCTTGAAACTCTGAGTTCCGACGGCCGAGCCGCGGTAGTGCCCCTGTCGCACCACGACCAGGTCGTGCGACGGGATGATTATGGTGAACTGCCCCCCTGCACCGGCCATGAAGTAGGCGTCCCGCGGAACGGGCAAGTCTCCGTCCCCGTTGATCCAGAAGAACCCGCCGTAGATGGGCCGACCATCGGCGGTCCATGCCGGAGCCACGGTGCTGACGAACCGCACGAATCCCTCCGGCAGGATGCGCTCGCCGTTCCACACGCCGTCCTGGAGGTAGAGGTTCCCGAGCCGCGCCCAGTCGCGCGCCGAGGCGAAGTCGTATCCCTGTGTGAGGAAGTCGCCGTACGGGTCGGTCTCGATCACCACGGAACGCATCCCCAGCTTGTCGAACAGCGCCCGCCGCGGGAACGCGAGGTAGTCCTCACCGCGCTGTTCGACGGCGAGGCGAATCAGGTAATTCACCAACACGGGATCGGTGTTGCGATAGCGCCCGACGGTCCCCGGCGGCCACTGGAGCGGGCGCGTCGCGGCGTAATGGAAGGAGTTGATGCCGCCAGTATAGAGGTACACGTGATCGGGGTACGGGCCCGATGGATCGTAGTCCGGGTCCTGCGGCGCGCGAATGCGCAAGCCACTCGACATGTGGAGGAGATCCGCAATGCGAATCGTCGCGCGCGGGTCGCCCGGCTGTCGCCACTCCGGCACCGGCGCCGGCTGCGACAGATCGTACACGCCCTGGCGGATCAGGACCCCCATCAGCGAGGCCGTGATGCTCTTCCCCATGGACCAGCTCTCGAGCGGCGTGCGCGCCGTGATCCCCTGGCCGTAGCGCTCTCCCACGATCCGCCCTTTCCACGTGACCACCAACGCCGCCGTCATGGCCTCCGCCGGCTCGAACGCGACGTCCACGGCCCGGCGCACCTTTGCGGTGTCGAGCTCCGCCCCGGGACGGTCCGACGGCAGCCGGTCGCCCATGGGCCAAGGTTGGGTCGCAGCGTCCGGCAGCCGGCTCGCGACGCGCTCGGGCCTGAAGTTGGGCGACCGCCGGCCCACCGGGAGCGTGACGCACCCCTGGTCTCCCAGATAAAGCGCCGTACGCGTGACACCGTGTGGCAGCGTGACATGCACGGCCCGGCGCGCGCGATCGATGACCGGTTTCTCCAGCTTGGCGCGCTCCTGGTAGGGCGCCGTGAAGAATCCCAGGTTCTCGGCGGCGAAGTCGGGCGCGAGGCCGGTGACGAACACGGCGGAGCAGATGATCTTGGCGAAGCCCGCCGCGTGGAGCTCCAGGGCGGTAAGGAGCCACGCGGCGGGGACGAGGCCGCGCTTCATTCAGATCGCGGCCTCCGCCTGACCCCGGACGTGCAGCGAGCGGAACAACACCCGGCCCGCGGCGGCCACGTCACTTACGGCACGGTTGAACGCGGCCTCGTTTGCCTTGGAGGGCGCGTGGAAGCCGCTGATCTTGCGCACGAACTGCAGCGCGGCGTCGTGCAGCTCGTGGTCGGTGGGCGCATGATCGGGGTGGCGCAGGCGTTTGATGTTTCGGCACATGGCCATGGACCGTGGTGAGAGGTTGTGCTTCAAGCTGCGGAGGCGGGGCGAGCGGCGCCAGGGCGGCGCCGCTATTCCCGCTCGATCAATTGACCGCGGCGGGGCTCCCCGCGTTCCACCAGCACTCCGTCGGCCCGGTACCGGAGGAACTGGGCCGGCAGACCCACCCCCGCGCCGAAGGTCGCTCCGGTTTGCAGGTGATAGTGGACATGCGGCTCACTTGCGTTACCGCTGTTGCCGCACAGGCCGAGCGGCTGCCCCGCGGTGACCCGCTCACCCGCGTGCACCCGCACGCTGCCGTGCTGCAGGTGCGCCACCAGCGAGTACTCGCCGTTCTCATGGTCGATCAGCACATAGTTCCCGGGTGGCGAGGCGGCGTTCATGATCCCCGGCACGTTGTCGGCGGTCTCGTCGCGGGCCATGGCGACGGTGCCCGCTCCGGGTGCGAGTACCGGGCGTCCCCAGCAGAAGTAGTCGTCGTTCCTCGCTCCGGCGCCCCGGTGCGTGCGGTCACCGTCGAGCACGAGCAGATCGTAGGCGTAGCGTTGATCGGCCGCGATCGCATGCTGGTTTTCGGTGGTGGACCGGCCGCCCCATGCCACGAGCCAGCGCCCGTCGAACGGCAGGCGCAATGGTGTCTTCGTGCGGTAGTCGAGGTACGCACTTGGGGCGGGCGGCTGCTCCGGTCGTACCAGCGCGCCGGCGACGGTGCCGTTCGAGTCGAGCGACCATTGTATCACCATCACCGTGGCCGCGCGGTCGAACTGTGCCCGCTCCGTATACTGCTGATAAGGCCCGACGGGGACGACGAACTCGGTCAGTACCGCCGTCGGGCGCCCCGCGTCCTCCTGTATCGACTTGGCGAACGCGACCAGGCCGTCGCGCCCATTCGCCAGCTCACGCATGCCCGGCGACAGCACCGGCCAGAGCGAATCGACGTTGGCGGCAAGCAGCCAGCTGGTGTAGCGGCGCGCGCGCTCGGTGGTGGTCTGCGACCCGGCGCGTAACGGACTGCCGAGCGCCAGGCAGGCGACGAGGGCGGCTTCAGTCGCTCTCCATCCACACATACGCCCGCCCGTCCCATGCCAGCCAGCCGTCGTGGGCACCGGGCTGGCTGACATAGAGAACGTCGCGCCCGAATGCCAGATGCCGCGCGTGCCGCAGCGAGGACACGCCCCACTGGGCGCTTCGGCTCAGCTCGTCCTTCCCATTCCCCACGGGCCGGCCCGCCCCGACGACGTGGACCGAGCGATCGATGCGATGCACCACGGCGATCCCGTAGCGCAGCCCGCCGGTGTCCTTGATCTCGACGGCGACGTCGAAGAACCCGTCGCCGTCGAAGTCGCCGAACTCATAGGCCGGGTTGAGCTGCGACGAGAGGGTGAACTGACGACCCAGGCCCGCCGCGATCAGAGCGCTGTCGGCCCAGCGGGGGAGGCCTCCAAAGGTCGTGCGCGAGAGCTGGGCGGCCGCCGGCGTGACACCGAGAAGAGCGACGGCCAGCACGGATTTCACCTGCATATCCGTGATACGCCTGCCCGCGGGACTCCGTTACGGCGTGCGTAGCGAGGCCGCCTGGACCTGCTAGAATAGAGCATGGAACAATACGGCTGGGCCATCGGCGTCGGCATCATCATCATTGCGCTCTCGCTGAGCAAAGCCGTGCCGGGACTCGTGCGCGCGTTCGCCGACCGGATCGCCGAGCGCACCGCCACCCCCCCGGCCGGCGGCATCGCCTCGCCGACGCCTCAGGTGCTCGACGACCTGCAGCGACGAGTCGCCGAGCTGGAGGAGCGCGTCGATTTCGCCGAGCGCCTGCTCGCCAAGCAGCGCGAGGGCGAGCGCCTGGCAAAACCGTCATCCTGACGGCCCAATCGGGTATTCAGATCTCCGCTCCGCCGCCGGCCCGTGCGTTCACCGGGCCACCGCTGCTGCTGCTCTTCGCCTGCATCGCGCTGGGGTGGAACCTGAACGGGTACCGCCTGCTCGACCCCGACGAGGGCCGTAACGCCGAGGTGGCGCGCGAGATGGCGCTATCGAACGACTATCTCGTTCCCCACCTGGACGGCCTGCCCTACCTCGACAAGCCGATCGTGTACTTCGCAGCCGCGGCCGGCGTCATGGAGCTCACGGGCGTCACGGAAACCGCCGCCCGGCTGCCGGCCTACATCGCGACGCTCGCCACGATCGGACTGCTGGCGTGGTTCGCGCGCCGCCGCTGGGGCGACGACGCGGGCTGGCTCGCCGGCGTGGCCTACGCGACGACTGTGCTGCCCCTCGCCTACGCCCGCACGGCGATCTTCGACAGCACGCTCACGCTGTGCACCACCGCGGCCATCCTGGGCACGCTCGAACAGCAGCCCGTCGCCGCCTGGGCCGCCATGGCGGTGGGCGCCCTCACCAAGGGACCGATCGCCGCCGCCATCCCGCTGCTGGTACTGGTACCGCACGCGCTCGCCACCGGCGCGAGCGTACGGCGCCTGTTTCCCCGGCGCGGCCTCGTCGCATTCGCCGTGATCGCCCTGCCGTGGTTCGTCGCCGTCTCGATCGCGCATGCGGACTTCCCCGGCTACGTGTTCCTGCGCGAGACGCTCGCCCGCGTCACGACCACGAGTTTCCATCGCACGGCGCCCTTCTGGTACTATCTGCCGATCGTTCCGGTGGCGGCCTTCCCCTGGATCATCCCGGCGCTCGCGCGCCTGCGTCACTGGCGCGCCACGTGGGCCGCGCGCCGCGAGCCGGGCGCTCACGAGCCCCTGCTCTTCGCCTGCTGGGTGATCGTGCCCCTGCTCTTCTTCACGCTCAACCAGTCGAAGCTGCCGCAATACGTGCTGCCGCTCATGCCCGCGTTCACGCTCGCCGCGACGCGCAACCTCGTCAGCGGCGCGGGCACCACCGGCGCGCGCGCCTATGCGGCCCTCGCGCTCCCGGCCGGGCTCGCGCTCGTCGCCCTGACGGGCTGGCTCCCCGCCCCGATCAGCCTCACGCCCGCCGAGAAGGCCGCCATTCCGCCCGCCGCGCTCGCCCTCGGCGTCGTCGTGCTGTGCTCGGCAACCCTGGTCGCGCTCGGCGCCCTGGCCCACCGCCCCCGCGTGACGATCTGGGGGTATGCCGTCGTCGTCATCGCCATTCCATTCTTGTCCGGGAATCTGCTGGCCGCGGTGGGCGAAGACCGGTCCTCTGCCGCAGTCGCGAGCGCCACCGCCGCCGCCCTACAACGGGACGGCGGTACCGGGGCCGTGCTGGGCGTCCTGGCGTACCCGCCCTCGCTCCCTTTCTATCTCGGTCGCACCATCGCGGTGGCGACGCCCACCGGGGCCGAGCTGACGAGCAACTACATCGCGGACAACGTCGAGCGGTTGCGCGAAGCGCCCGGATCGCCGCTCCTGCCCGCGGGCTACTGGCGCGATGCGCTCGCCCGCTGCCCCGTCCCCACCGTGTTTCTCACCGGCGCGGGCAACCGCGAGGTGCGGGAAACCCTCGGCGCCGCGTTGCCCCTGCTCGCGGCCGACAGCCACTACGCCGCCTACGGCCCCTGCCGTCCTCCCCAACCTCCCCAACCTCCCAAACCTCCACGGCGGGGAGGGGGTGGGCGGTAATGTGCGGCATCTTCGGCGCCGTCTCGCTCTCCGGCGCTCCCCTCAGACACCCGGGCTGCCTCGACGCGATGGCCGCCGCGCTGGCGCACCGCGGCCCTGACGGCGAGCGCATCGTCGGCCACGAGCGCGCCCGACTGGGCGCCCGCCGCCTCGCCATCATGGACCTGACCACCGGCGATCAGCCGTTCGAGAGTCCCGACCATTCGATCTGGATGATCTGCAACGGCGAGATTTACAACGCGCCCGCGCTGCGCCAGGAAGGCAAGCGCGCGGGGTATCCGTTCCGCTCGTCGGGCGACATCGAGACCATCGTCCCGCTGTATCAACGCCTGGGCCCGGACGCCGTGGCACGGCTGGAGGGGATGTTCGGACTCGCCGTGTGGGACGACCGGCGCTGCCGCTTGGTCCTGGCCCGCGACCGGGCGGGTGAAAAGCCGCTGTTCTGGACCGAAGTGGCAGGCGAGCTGCGGTTCGCCTCCGAGGTACAGGCGCTGCTCGTCTTCCCCGACCAGCCGCGGCGTGTGAATCCGGCGGCCGCGGCGCTGTACGCGGCGCTCGGGTATGTCCCCGCCCCGCTCACGATGATCGCCGGGATCTCGAAGCTCCCGCCGGCGCACCACCTCGTGGCGGATCGGAGCGGCATCACGCTGCACCGCTATTGGGACGCGGCCGCCGCGGCCGCCGCCCCGTCGCGGCGCGACGGTCCCGCCGCGCTGCGCGAGGTGCTGCTTGCGTCGGTGGAGCGCGAGCTCATGTCCGACGTGCCCGTCGGCGTGTTCACGAGCGGCGGGCTCGATTCCTCGCTGCTCGCCGCAGCGGCGGCCCGCGTCATGGCGGGCGAGCGCATCCACACCTATTCCGTGAAGTTCGTCGAGCCCGGCTACGACGAAAGCGCGTACGCGGAAAGGGTGACCCACTCCATCCGCACCATCCACCACGTCGTCACGGCGGACGGCCCCGCCCTGGAGCGCGCGTTCGACGTCGTCACGCGCTCGCTGGCCGAGCCGATGGGTGATCCCGCCATCCTGCCCACCTTCCTGCTGGCCGAGGCGGCGCGCGAGCACGTCAAGGTGGTGCTCTCGGGCGAAGGCGCAGACGAGCTGTTCGGAGGCTATCCGACCTACCTCGGGCACAAGGCCGCCGGGCTGTACCGCCGGATTCCCGGACGGGCGGCGCTCGCCAGACTCGTGAATTGGCTCCCCGCCTCGCCGGGGAAAGTCACGATCGAATTCCTGCTGAAAGAGCTGGTGGCGGCGGCCGAGCTGCCCCCGCTCGAGCGTCACCTCACCTGGTTCGGCGCGCTCGGACCGGACGCCCGCGCCGTCGCGTGGGCGAACGGTCTGCTGGACCGGTTTCCCGGCGAGCCGTCCTTGAACCGCCTGTTGTGGCTCGACTTTCTCTCCTACCTGCCCGACAACTTGCTCGCCAAGGTCGATCGCGCGACGATGCTCGCCTCGATCGAGGCGCGGGCGCCCTATCTGGACCGCGAGGTGATGGAGCTGGCCCTGCCGCTGCCAGCGGCGCTCAAGGTGCGTGGCTTCACGGGCAAGGCGATATTAAAGGAAGCGGCCCGCGGGCTGGTGCCGGGCGGCGTGATCCGCCGCCGCAAGCGCGGGCTCTCGGTGCCGGTGGCGCGCTGGCTCAACACGGGCCTGGCGGCGCTTGCCCAGCGCCACCTCGCCGCACCGCGGCTGTTCCCGGGCGCCCCCACGGCGCGGCTCTTGGCCGAGCACCGCTCGGGAAGACGGAACCACGGCCGCAAGCTGTGGCCGCTGCTCATGGCCGAGGTGTGGGCGGAGCGCTGGAACGTGGATACGGAGCCGGCTTTGGAGTAACCCCGGGCTGGCGCCCGGGGTCAGTGAAACAGGACCGAACAGCCATGAACCGCACCGAAGCGCTACAGCTGATGCAGGAGCACACGCAGTCCGCCTCGTTGCGCCAGCACATGCTGGCGGTCGAGGCGGCGATGCGCGCCTACGCCCGGCAGCGCGGTGAGGATCCCGAGACGTGGGGGATCGTGGGGCTGCTGCACGATTTCGACTACGAGAAGTTTCCCAATCCGGAGCACTCACCCAGCGAGGGCCACCCGTCGTGGGGCGTGCGCCTGCTGCGTGAGCAGGGCGTGCCCGAGGCGATGTGCCGCGCGATTCTCGGACACGGGAATTACACCGGCGTGCCGCGCGACACGCCGCTGGCGAAGACGCTGTTCGCGGTGGACGAGCTGTGCGGGTTCCTGGTCGCGTGCGCGCTGGTGCGACCCTCCCGGAGCTTTGCGGATCTCGAGGTGTCGTCGGTGAAGAAGAAGCTCAAGGACAAGGCGTTCGCGAAGGGCGTGAACCGCGACGACGTGCGCCAGGGGGCGGAGGAGCTGGGCGTGCCGCTGGACGAGCACATCGCCTTCGTCATCCAGGCGCTCCGTCCCGTGGAAGGCGCGCTCGGGCTGGGCGCCGCGCCCGCCCCGGTGGGGTGAGCGCCTCGCGCGCGGTGGGCGCGGCCCAGCCTCATGTCGATCGGCTCGCGCCCGCGCCGCCGACCGAGCTGAGCCGGGCGATCGACCGCGCGGCGGGGGCCCGGCCGATCGGCGGCAACCGCCTGGAGCATTACGCCGACAGCCCGCGCGCGCTGGATGCCATGGTTGCGGCGATCGCCGCGGCTCGCGTCACCGTCCACTTCGAGAATTACATCATCCGCGACGATGCGACGGGCCGCCGCTTCGCGGACGCGCTCGCGGATCGGGCGCGCGCCGGGGTGCGCGTGCGCGTGCTGTACGATGCGCTCGGCTCGATCGGCACATCGTATCGCTACTGGCGCGGGCTGCGGCAGGCAGGCGTCGAAGTACGGGCATTTCATCCCCTGTTCGCGCCGCGCCCCTTCGAGCTGCCGCAGCGCGACCACCGCAAGCTGCTCGCCACCGACGGAGGGTGGGCGATGGTCGGTGGTCTGTGCATCGGTGACGAGTGGGCGGGGGATCCCTCCCGCGGGCGCCGGCCGTGGCGCGACACCATGGTCGCCGTCTCCGGGCCGGCGGCCGCGGCGCTGGACAGCGCCTTCGCCCGCATCTGGAGCCGCGCCGGGCCGCCGCTCCCACCCGACGAGCTCGCGCCCGATCCGGCGCCGTGCGGCAGCTCCATCGTGCGCGTGGTGGAGGGCATGCCGGGCCGGGCGCGCGTGTACCGCACCGTAGAGCTGCTCGCGGCGAGCGCGGCCGAGCGATTGTGGATCACCGATGCCTACCTGATCGCGCCCGCTCCCCTGTACGCCAGCCTGATCGATGCGGCGAAGAGCGGCGTAGACGTGCGGCTGCTCGTGCCCGGCGCGAGCGACCTCCCCATTCTGCGCAATTTCACGCGGGTCGGCTATCGCGACTTGCTGCGCGCCGGCGTGCGCGTGTTCGAGTACGCGGGTCCGATGATCCACGCGAAGACCATGCTGGTGGACCGCCGCTGGGCCCGCGTTGGATCGAGCAACCTGAACGTCTCGAGCCTGCTCACGAACTACGAGATCGACCTCGCCGCCGAGTGCGAGGCGTTGACCGGCGAGCTGGCGAACCAGTTCCGGCGCGATCTCGCCTCCAGCCGCGAGATCGTGCTCCAGGCCCGACGGCGGTTGCCGCCCCGGCTGGTGGACGCGCCGGCGACGCCGAGCGAACCGGCCGGCGACGTGCGGCACAAGCGCTCGGGGTACGAGCTGGGCGCGGTCGCCGTGGTGGCGCTGCGGCGTGTGGCGGGCGGCCTGCGTCGCGCCATCGCGTCGACCGCCGCGCTCGCCTGCACCGGCGTCGCGATCCTGCTGCTCGCCTTCCCGCGAATCATGTCCGGCGTGCTCGCCGCGGGAGCGTTCGCCCTGGCACTCGCATTCGGCTGGTACGCCTTCGAGCGCCGCCGCGCCCGGGACGCCGACGATGGCTGATCCCCAACCCCCCCAACGGGCTGCGCGTATAGGTCAGCAGGACGAGGCGGACCTGGTGGTCCGGGCGGCGGCGGGGGACCGCGCGGCCTTCGGGGTGCTGGTGGAGCGCTACGCCGGCGTGGCACGCCGCGTGGCGCGGGCGGTGTTGGGGAACCCCGAAGACGCGGACGACGCCGCGCAGGACGCCATGCTGTCGGCGCTCGTGAAGCTCGACCAGTACGACCCGCGGCGTCCGTTTGGTCCCTGGCTATTGCGCATCGTCGCCAACGCCGCGACCGATCGCCGCCGCCGCCGCACGGTGCGGCGCGTGGAGCCCCTCGACGCGGGGCTCACGGCCGGCGGCCCCCGGCCCGACACGACCGCGGAGCGGCGCGCGCTGGGCGAGCGGCTGCGGCAGGCGCTGGGCGATCTGCCCGAGCGGCGACGCATGGCCGTGGTGCTGTTCGACGTCGAGGGCTACACGCACGCAGAGATCGCGGCGGTGCTGGGCATTCCGGAGGGGACCGTGCGATCGGAAGTGTTTCACGCGCGGCGCCGGCTGCGCGCGCTGCTCGCGGACTGGAAGGAGGACGCATGAAGGAGCCGCTGCCGTTCGATCATCGACCCGACACGCTGCTCGGGGAGGCACTGCGACAGGCGCTGGACCCGGGTGATGTGACCCCGTTCGTCGCGCGCGTCCTGGCGCGCGCGGCCGAGGTGCGCATCGCGTCGTGGGACACGGTGCTGGCTCGTTGGGCGCGCGCCGGCGTCGCCGCCGCCGTCCTCGTGGCCCTCGCCGCCGGCTACCTGGTGGGCCGCGCCAGCGCCGCGCCCGTTTCGCGGCCGTCGGTGTACGACGCGTTGATGGCGCCCCCGGCGCACCCCGGAGAAGTCGAGATCGTGCTCGCCTCCGTCATCGGTAACTAAGAGGAAAGGCCGCCATGTCGAACCGTTCGACCACCTGGGCTGTGGCGCTGCTCGCCGCGACGTTCGGGGCGGGAGTCGTCGTCGGCGTCGGCGGCCGGGCGATGTGGGTGCGCTACGCGTCCGCCGCATCGCCCGAGCGGGCCCACGGCGTCGAGCGCCTGATGGGCGAGCTGAACCACGACCTGCGTCTCACGCCCGTGCAGCGTGACTCGGTGCATACCATCCTGCAGCGCCACTACACGCGCATGAGCGAGGCGTGGGAGACGGTGCGACCCCGGTTCGACACGCTGCGCGCGGGTATGGATTCCGAAGTGTCGCGCCAGCTCACGCCCGACCAGCAGGCTATCTACCGCGACCTTATTGCCCGGCATCGGCATCAAAGGGAGCGGGCCAAGAGCGATTCGGGCGGACGGACGCAATGACGGGCGTGGGACGGGGGCACGGGATCGTCGCCGCAGTCGTGTCGGCGATCGTCGCGACAGGGCTGGCGGCCCAGCAGCCGCCCGTCGTGCCGCAGGCCCCACTCCAAGTCACGCTCCAGGAGGCGGTGCGGCGGGCGCTCGACGTGCAGCCCGCGATGGAGCAGGCGCGGGGCAATCAGCGCAACGCCGGTGCGGGCGGGCGCAGCGCTTGGGGGGCGTTCCTGCCGAGTGTGACGACCAGTGCGTCCGCGTTCCGGAGTAGCAGCGCGACCTTCGTGACCGGGGACACATCGCGCCTGCCCCCGGTCTATTCGTACTCGGGTGGGCTGAACGCGAGCATCGTCCTGTTCGACGGGTTCAGCCGATTTGCCAACCTGCGAGTAGCCTCCGCCACCGCCGACGCCGCCGACGCCGGGTTCGTGAGCCAGCGCTATCAGGTGACCGCGACGACCGCGCAGGTGTTCTTCACGGCGCTCGCGAATGAGGAGCTGGTGCGCGTCGCCCAGGCCCAGGTAGAACGCGCCAGAGCGGAGCTGCAGACCGCGGTCAACAAGTTCCAGGCCGGCGCCGCCACCCGGTCCGACACGCTCACAGCCACCGTGGACCTCGGCAGCGCGTTGCTCGCGCTGCTCCAGGCCCAGGCCAACCTGGCGACAGCCCAGGCCAACCTCGGGCGCCAGATCGGGGTGGACCAGCTGGTGCGCGCCGTGCCCGACTCGGCGTTGCCGCCGCTCCCGGACACAACCACGCTGCGCGCCTCGGTGCTCCAGGCCGCGCCCCTCGTACGGCAGGCCGAAGCCCAGGCGAGCGTTACCAGCGCCCAAATGTGGAGCACCCGCGGGCAATACTGGCCGACCGTGACACTGTCCTATAGCAACAACCGAACCGGGACCGAGTCACCCCAGCTGCCATTGTTCAATAACTATCCGGAGACCTTTTCCTGGCGGTTCGGTCTGTCGTGGACGCTCTTCAACGGGTTTTCCCGGGAACAGTCCCAGGTCGCAGCGAGCGTCGCGCATGACGTCGCCCGGGCCCAGGCAGCCGACACACGCCGCCAGGTCAACGCCCTGTACACCCAGCAGCTCGCTGCGACGTTCACGTACTGGGCCCAGATCGCCATCGCCGGGGCCGACGTCTCCGCCGCCACCGAAGCCGTGCGCGTCCAGCAGGAGCGCTACCGGCTCGGCGCGGGCACGCTGCTCGATCTGCTCACCGCCCAGGCCAACCTCACCCAGGCCGCCGTGAGCCAGGTGCAGGCCCGCTACACCTACCTCATCGCCCGCGCGCAGCTCGAGGCCATCGTGGGGCACGCGCTGTGACGAGCGTCGAGCTGACCCCGTTCCGCACCGGCGACACGCCGCTGCCCGACGTGGTGATCCTCACGCACAAGCTGGCGCGTGACTACGACATGGGAGGCGAGGTCGTGCACGCCCTGCGTGGCGTGAACATCCAGATCAAGCGCAACGAGTTCGTGGCGATCATGGGCCCCTCGGGCTCGGGCAAGTCCACTCTCATGAACCTGATCGGCTGCCTCGACACCCCGACCGCGGGGGAATACTGGCTCAACAGCCAGAAGGTGAGCGATTTGTCGGACGATGAGCTGGCCCGGATTCGCAACAAAGAGATCGGGTTCGTGTTCCAGACGTTCAACCTGCTCCCGCGGGCGAGCGCGCTCCACAACGTGGAGCTGCCGCTGATCTACGCCGGGCTGCCCGGGCGCGAGCGGCGCGAAAAGGCCGCGCAGGCGCTCCGGCACGTCGGCCTGGGCGACCGCATGGAGCACCGCCCCAACGAGCTGTCGGGAGGCCAGCGCCAGCGCGTCGCCATCGCGCGCGCCCTCGTGAACGATCCCTCGATTCTGCTCGCCGACGAGCCCACTGGCAACCTCGACTCGGCCACCGGCGCAGAAATCATGAAGCTGTTCGAGCAGCTGCACGACACCGGTCAGACCATCGTGCTGGTCACGCACGAGTCCGACATCGCGGCCCACGCGCTCCGCCAGATCCATTTGCGCGACGGCGTCATCGCGCGCGACGAGAAGATGGAGCGGGTGACGACGTGAGCCGCTTGGCAGCCGTCGCGTGCGTGGTGCTCGCCCTCGCCTGCGAGAAGGCGCAGACCGCGCCGCTCTACGAGAAGGTCCCCGTCGAGCGCCGCGACGTCGTGGTCACGGTGATCAGCCAGGGCCTGATCCGGCCGGTGCTGCTGTTCAGCGTGAAGTCGAAGGCCTGGGGCGAAATCGTCGGCCAGCCGGTCGTGACCGGAGACGAAGTCAACAAGGGCCAGCTCCTCACCACCATCGACCCGCGCCTGCCGCAGAACAACCTCGTCCAGGCGCAGGCGAGCGTCGGAAAGGCCCACGCGCAGGTCGACAACGCCAAGGCGCAGCTCACGCGCAGCGAGGCGCTGTTCAAGAGCGGGTCCCTCGCCGAAACCGACTACGAGCGGGCCAAGCTCGCCTTCGCCACGGCCAACGCCGCCGCCGTGGACGCCGAGGCGAACCTGCAGACCGCCAAGGACGCGATGGAGGACACCCGCGTACGCGCGCCGATCACCGGCACCGTGCTCGAGCTCGACGCGGTGCGCGGCACGGTGATCTCGAGCCCCACGCTGGGCGGCGGGACCGTCATTCTCAAGATGGCGAGCCTCGACAGCGTCCAGGATTCGGCGCTCGTTGCCGAGACGGATGTCGCCCGGGTGCAGCCGGGGATGCCGGCCACCGTCAACGTGGACGCGTATCCCAACCACCCGTTCCACGGCACGGTGGCGAAGATCCTGCCGCAGGGACAGGTCGTGCAGAACGTCACCATGTTCCCGGTGCTCATCGCCGTTTCCAACCCCGCACATCTGCTCCGGCCGGGCATGAACACCGAGGTCCGGATCCCCACGGGTCAGCGGCAGGGTGTGCTGGCCGTGCCCAACGCCGCGCTGCGGACGCCGCGCGACGTCGGCTCCGCCGCCGGCCTGCTGGGGCTCGATTCGCTCACCGTGGCGCAGCAGCTCGCCGCCGCCCAGGCCGCGGACAGCGCGGGGCGGGCCGGACGCGACACGGCCACCGCCGGCGAGGGAGCGGCTGGGGGAGGTGGCGCGCAGACCGTCACACTGCCGAACGGCCGCACCGTCACGCTCCCGCCCGGCGTGACGCCCGAGCAGTTCCAGGCGGTCCTCAAGCGGATGCGCAGTGGTAGCGAGCCGACGGCGGCGGACCGCGGCCTGCTCGGCAGCGTGTTCGGCCGGGCGCCGAGACCCAAGTTCCGGCAGCAGCGCCAGAGCCGGAACAACCCGAACTACGTCGTGTTCGCCTTGCGGGACGGGAAGCTCATGGTGGCGCCGATCAAGACGGGGCTCACCGACCAGGACTACATCGAGGTGACGAGCGGACTGACCGAGCGCGACACCGTGCTGGTGCTGCCGAGCGCCTCGCTGGTGCAGGCGCAACAGCAGTTCAAGCAGCGGTTCCAGAACGTGACCGGTGGCGGGCTGCCCGGGCTGCGGCAGAGCGGCGGGTCGCGGTGAACCGGGTCGAGCTGCTCGTGCGCGGGGCGCTGACGGCGTGCGTCGTGTACGGCGCCGCCTGTCGCAAGGCGGAGCCGGCCCCCCTGTACCAGAAGATTCCCGTGGAGCACCGCGACATCGTCGTGTCGGCGACCGCCTCCGGCGTGATCCAGCCGATCCTCACGCTGAGCGTCAAGTCCAAGGCGTCGGGCGAGATCCTCGAGGAGCCGGTGCAGACCGGCGACGAGGTGAAGCAGGGCCAGCTGCTGGCGCGGATCGACCCGCGCATTCCCCAGAGCAACCTGACGCAGGGGGAGGCCAACCTCGCGGTAGCGCAGGCGCAGCTCGAGACCGCCACGTCGCAGCTCAAGCGGAGCGAGGCCCTGTTCCAGAGCCAGTCGATCACGCAGGCGGGGCTCGACTCCGCCCGGCTCTCGGCGGCCACGGCGCAGGCCGCCGTCGCCACGGCGCAAGCCAACCTCCAAACCGCCAAGGACGCCATGCAGGACACCCACGTCCGCGCGCCCATCAACGGCACCGTGCTCGAGCTCGACGCCGTGCTCGGCACCGTGATCTCGAGCCCGACCAACGACGTGGGCGGCGGCACCGTCATCCTCAAGATGGCGAACCTCGACACCGTGCAGGTCTCCGCGCTGGTGGACGAAACGGACGTCGCCAAGGTGCAGTCAGGGTTGCCGGTGACGATCAGCGTGGATGCTTTTCCCCACCGCACGTTCGACGGCACGGTCTTGAAGATCGAGCCCCAGGCGCAGGTGAGCCAGAACGTCACCATGTTCCCGGTCGAGGTGAACATCCCCAATCCCGAGCACCTGCTCAAGCCCGGGATGAACACCGAAGTCGAGATTCACATCGGGCAGCGCCAGGGGGTGCTCGCGGTGCCGAACGCGGCGCTGCGCACGCCCAAGGACGTCGCGTCGGCGGCGAGCGTGCTCGGCCTCGACACGCTGACGGTCGCCCGGCAGCTCGCGGCCCCGGCGGACGCGCCGCACGCGAGCGCCGACACGTTGCGGGACGGCGGCAAGCTGCACGCCGCGGAGGTGCGGCGGGGCGGGCGGCACGGCAGCTACGCGCTGCCGCCGCAGGTCAAGACCCCCGGCCCCGGCTACATCGTGTTCGCGCTGCGGAGCGGCAAGATCGTGCCCCTGTCGATCGGCACCGGCCTCACCGATCAGGACTACATCGAGGTGACGGCGGGCCTGGCGGAGAAAGACACCGTGCTCGTGCTCACGAGCGGGGCGCCGAGGTAGCGATGCTGCTGGGCGAGATCGTCAAGGTCGCGCTCGAGGCGCTGCGGGCCAACAAGCTCCGTTCGCTCCTCACCATGCTGGGCATCATCATCGGCGTGGGCGCGGTGATCACCATGATCGCCCTCGGCTCGGGGGCGCAGAAGTCCGTGCAGGACCGCATTCAGGCGCTCGGGCCGACACTGTTGAGCCTGTACCCGGGTCAGAGCTTCATGCGCGGCGTCGCCAGCGGCAACCGCGTCAGCCTCACCATGGACGACGACACGGCGCTCGCGAACAACGCACGCTACGTGAGCGCGGTCGTGCCCGAGCTGAGCAACAACCTGCAGGTACAGAAGGGCGACCAGAACATCAACGTGAACGTGGTGGGCACCACGCCCAACTACGTCACCGTACACAACTACACGATCACGGCCGGCCGCATGTACACCGCGGGCGATGATGCGGCCCGGCGGCGGGTGGCGGTGATCGGCGCCGCCGTCCCCACGCTGCTCAACTCCAACCGCGACGCGATGATCGGGCAGCAGATCCTGATCCGGGGCATCACCTTCGAGATCGTCGGCGCACTGTCCGAGAAGGGCTCGCAGGGCTCGTTCTTCAACCCCGACGAGCAGATCCTCATCCCGCTGCAGACGGCCCGCTACCGCGTCATGGGCACCGACCGGCTGCGGTCGGTCACCGTGCAAGCGAACGACCTCGAGTCGATGAACCTCGCCATGATCGAGATCGAGCGCGTGCTGCGGCGCCAGCACAAGATCCGGCCCGGCCAGGACAACGACTTCCAGATCCGTAACCAGACCGACATCCTGGCGACGCTGCAGCAGACCACCGACACGTTCAAGTACCTCCTGGCCGGGATCGCGGCGGTCAGCCTGCTCGTGGGCGGCATCGGAATCATGAACATCATGCTGGTGTCGGTCACCGAGCGCACCCGCGAGATCGGTGTCCGCAAGGCGCTGGGCGCCACGCGCTTCAACATCCTGTTTCAGTTCCTGGTCGAGGCCCTGGTCCTGTGCCTGCTGGGCGGCTTGATCGGCGTGGTGCTCGGCTCGGGCGGCGCCATCGTGCTGTCGCAGCTGG
>WNGC01000419.1_pt1 | contig 29336 bp, 22 predicted proteins | sample 5400051 | NCBI WGS metagenome assembly WNGC01 (sample SAMN13153368, study PRJNA577476) | soil metagenome | isolation source: 20 cm soil or saprolite under grassland replicate 2 | place: USA:California | collected 2016-06-15
CGCCGGCGTGCGCACGCTGGTGCTGGAGAAGCACGCCGATTTCCTGCGCGACTTCCGCGGCGACACGATTCACCCCTCGACGCTGGAGGTGATGCACGAGCTCGGGCTGCTCGAGGCGCTGCTGCGCCTGCCGCACCAGCAGGTGCCGCAATTTGCGGCGAAGTTCGGCGAGCGCGAGATCGTGGTGGCTGATCTTAGCCATCTGCCCACCCGCTGCCGCTTCATCGCGATGATGCCGCAGTGGGACTTCCTGGCCTTTCTCGCCAGGGAAGCTGCGCGCTCGCCGCACTTCGAGCTGCGCATGAATGCCGAGGTGATGTCCCTCATCGAGCGCGACGGACGCATTGCCGGAGTTCGAGCGAAAGACCTCGAGGTCGAGGCAGACCTGGTCATCGGCGCAGACGGCAGGCACTCCAGCGTGCGCGCGCAGGCCGGTCTCCAGGTGGAGGAATTCGGCGCGCCGATGGACGTCCTGTGGTTCAGGCTGTCGCGGCGCGCAGACGACCCCGAAGCGACCATGGCGCTGTTCGACGCCGGCCGCATCCTGGTCCTGATTTACCGCGGCGACTACTGGCAATGCGGATATGTGATCGCAAAAGGCGCAGCCGAAGAGGTGCGCCGCAGCGGCCTGCCGGCGTTGCGTGCCGGTATCGCCAGGCTGCTGCCGTTCCTCGCCGATCGCGTCGCAGAGCTCACCGACTGGGAGAGAATCAAGCTGCTCACGGTTCGCGTCGACAGGCTGCGGCAGTGGTACCGGCCCGGGTTGCTGTGCATCGGCGATGCCGCTCACGCCATGTCGCCGGTCGCCGGCGTCGGCATCAATCTCGCGATCCAGGATGCCGTGGCGGCCGCCAACATCCTGGCAGCGCCGCTCAAGGACCATCGAGCGTCGGTGGATGATCTGCGCAAGGTGCAGAAACGCCGCGAATGGCCGGTGCGCGTCACGCAGCGGCTGCAGCTCATGATGCAGCAGCGTGTGATCGCGCGCGTCCTGGGCACCGGCGAGCGGCTTGAGCCACCGCTCTTTCTACGCCTGCTTGCGCGCTATCCGCTGCTGCGCCGCATTCCGGCGCGGCTGATCGGCCTGGGGGTTCGTCCCGAGCATGTCAAAACGATCGCGGCAAGCCCAGGACGTGCTCCGCCAGGTACGCAAGGATGAGATTGGTCGAGATCGGCGCCACCAGGTACAGGCGCGTCTCGCGGAATTTGCGCTCGACGTCGTACTCGGCGGCGAAGCCGAAGCCGCCGTGGGTCTGCAGGCACACATTGGCCGCCTCCCAGGACGCCTTCGCGGCGAGGTGCTTGGCCATGTTCGCCTCGGCGCCGCAGTCGAGCTTCCTGTCAAAAAGCGCAGCGGCCTTGTAGCGCATCAGGTTCGCCGCCTCGATCTCCATGTAGCTCTCGGCGATCGGGAACTGGATGCCCTGGTTCTGCCCGATCGGCCGGTCGAAGACGACGCGCTCGCGAGCGTATCTGGAGGCCTTTTCGGTGAACCAGTAGCCATCGCCGATGCACTCGGCCGCGATCAGGATGCGCTCGGCGTTGAGCCCGTCGAGGAAGATCGACATGCCGTCGGACTTCTTTGTCACTTCGGCGAGCGGCGTGGTACGCGCGAGCAGGATCATCAGCTCGGAATGCTGCAGGCGCGAGGTCCACACTTTCTGGCCGTTCACCACATAACGGTCGCCTTTCCTTACTGCCAGCGTCTTGATGCTGGTCGTGTCGGTGCCGGCGCCGGGCTCGGTGACGCCCATCGCCTGCAGGCGCAGCTCGCCGCGAGCGAGCTGCGGCAGGTATTTCTTCTTCTGCGCGTCCGAGCCGTGGCGAAGAAGCGTGTTCATGTTGTACATCTGGCCATGGCAGCAGCCGGCGTTGCCGCCCGAGCGCGTCACCTCTTCCATGATCACCGAGGCCTCGGTCAGCGTCAGGCCCGAGCCGCCGTACTCCTCGGGAATCAGCGCCGACAGCCAGCCCGCCGTGGAGAGCGCGTCGACGAAAGCCTCCGGGTAGGCGCGCTTGTCGTCGATGTCCTGCCAGTAGGCCGAGTCGAACCGGCCGCACAGCGCGCGAACGGCGTCGCGCAACTCCGGGTGGTTGTCGCGGCCGAGATTCATTTTTTCGGCTTGAGGTGCGCCGACGCCTCTTCGTCGATGCGCAGCCAGATCTCCTCGGCGATCGGCTGCTGCGACTCCTCCAGCAAGTGGCCGACCAGCCCGACCGCGCGCGCCATCACGCCGAGCCCGCGGCACACCTTCCAGTCGAAGCCGAGCTCGCAGGCGAGCGCCCCGATGGCTCCGGTAGCATTGACGGGAAGGCCTTTCATCTTCCCTACCGCTTCCATCAGTTCACAAAACTTCCCGTAGTAGCCCGTCTCCCGGGCGATTTCAAAGAGCCGCACGGCTCGCGGGTCGACTGGCTTGTGAAGCGGATGGCCGAGGCCGGGGATTCTCTTGTTGTCGGCGACGATCTTCCTCGCATCGTCGCCCCGCGCAACGGCTTCGGACAGGAGCTTCGCGCAGCCCTCGGTTGAGCCGACGAACACGCTCCCCAGCCCGCACAGGCCGGCCGCGACGGCCGCCTGCATGGCTTCGGGCGCGCCGAGGTAGGTGAGCCGCGCGGCGAGCGCGCTCGGCGTGAGGCCATGCTCGACCAGCGTCACCACCATCGCGTTGAACAGCTTCGACTCGCGCGGCTCCGGCGTACGCGCGGTGAGCTCGAGGAAGGCCATGTCACCGAGGTTCAGCTTGCCGAGGATCTCCCCCGGCAGATCCTTGCCGCGCACCACGATGCGGTCGGCGCTTGACCACGCTAGATCGGAGCGGATCGGCCTGCGCGCCATCAATCGGCCTTGACGCCTGCGGCGTTGATGACCTGCGCCCACTTGGCCATCTCGGCGTCGAGGAACTGCCCCGCCTGCTCGGGGCTGCCGCCTACCGGCTCGATGCCGATCTGTCCGAAGCGCTCCTTGATGCCGGACTCGTTGATCGCCTTCGCCGTCTCGGCCGAGAGGCGGTCCACGATCCCGCGCGGCGTGCCCGCGGGTGCGAGAAACAGCACCCAGGTCGACGACTCGATCGGCGGCCCTCCGGCCTCGGCGATGGTCGGCACATCGGGCGCGCCCTGGATGCGCTTCGCGGAGAACATGGCGAGCGAGCGAATCTTGCCGCCCCGCACATGCGGCATCAGCGTGCTCGGCACGTCGACGAGGAGCTGGATATCGTTTGCCATCAGGGCCGTGAGCGCGGGCGCGGTGCCTTTGTACGGCACATGCACCATGTCGATCCCGGCGGTCTGCTTCAGCAGCTCGGTGGTCAGATGCGCGGCGGCACCGATGCCCGAGGAGCCGAAGTTGATCTTGCCGGGGTTGGCCTTGGCGTAGGCGATCAGCTGCTTCACGTCCTTGGCGGGTAAGTCATTGTTGACGGTCAGGATCAGCGGCGCGATGCCGACCAGCGAGATCGGCGCAAAGCCCTTCACCGTGTCGAAGGGCAGCTTGCCGGCGTAGAGCGTTGCATTCGCGGCGTGGGCCGCAATGACCGTGAGCATGGTGTACCCGTCCGGCGGCGCCTTCGCGACGATGTCGGCGCCGAGGATGCTGTTGGCGCCGGGGCGATTGTCGACCACGATCGGCTGGCCGAGCGAGGTCTGCATCTTCTGCGTCACCACGCGCGTCACGGTATCGGTGATGCCGCCGCCGGTGTAGGGCACGACCCAGCGGATCGGTTTTGCCGGCCAGGCCTGCCCGTAAGCGGCAAGCGGGGCGGCGAGAACGAGGGCGAGAAACAACTTTTTCATAGCTTCACCGCATTCATCGGCGGTAACTTACTGTAAGAGATAGAGTTCCGCCGCTGTGGTTTGCATCGCACGAGGACGTGACCGGCTCCGGTGCCGCCGCAAGCTGTAGATAGCAATTATTTCACTTGAAAAAATAGAAGTAAATGTCAGACTATTAAGTACAAAGCCCAGCTCGCGGTCCAAGAAAAGGGGGAGTAGTGAGTCAAGCATCGCCGACGGGCGCCATCAAGGTGCTCGTGATCGATGACAGCAACACTATTCGACGCAGCGCGGAGCTATTTCTGCGCCAGGCCGGCTATGAAGTCATCCTGGCCGAAGACGGCTTCGATGCGCTTTCCAAGATCTCCGATCACCAGCCGCAGGTGATCTTCGTCGACATCATGATGCCGCGGCTCGACGGGTACCAGACCTGCGCGCTGATCAAGCAGAACCCGCAGCTCAAATCCACGCCCGTGATCATGCTGTCGAGCAAGGACGGCGTGTTCGATCGCGCGCGCGGCAGGCTCGCCGGATCCGATCGCTACCTGACCAAGCCTTTTACTAAGGAAGGGCTGATCGAGGCGGTCAACGAGTACGTCAAGCCGGCTTCGCTTCCCACCTGATCCATTGAAAGGCCATCCGTCATGCCAATCAAGAACATCCTCATCGTCGATGACTCCGCCACCGATCGCCAGTTTCTCAGCGAGCTGCTGGTGAAGAACGGGTACAAGGTCTCGACTGCCGACAGCGCCGAAGACGCGCTCGCCAAGGTCAAGCAGCATCGCCCCGACCTGGTGCTGATGGACGTGGTCATGCCAGGCCAGAACGGCTTCCAGGCGACCCGCATGCTGGCCCGGGACGACAGCACCAAGCACATCCCGGTCATCATCTGCACCAGCAAGGCGCAGGAGACCGACAAGGTGTGGGGCATGCGCCAGGGCGCACGCGATTACATCGTGAAGCCGATCAACCAGGCCGACCTGCTGGCCAAGATCGCCGCTCTCGGCTGATGGCGGCCAAAGCTTCCCTGCGGGATTACCAGCGCGAGCTGTCGGCCCGGCTGCAAAGCGCCGAGCTCGGCGGCACCGCTTCGAAGCTGGCCCTGCAGGTAGGCGAGGAAGGCTGGCTTGTCGACCTGGCGGATGCCGGCGAGGTCATTCCCGTCACGCCGATCAGCGCAGTGCCCCTGACTCGCGCGTGGTTCAAGGGCGTCACCAATATCCGCGGCAATCTCTACAGCGTGGTCGATTTCTCCGCCTTCCTCGGCGGGCCGGGGGTCGCCGTGCGCGAGCGGGCCCGCCTGCTGCTCGTCGGCGAGCGCTTCCGCGTCGGCAGCGCGCTGCTGGTGGACGGCTCGCTCGGGCTGCGTAACGCCTCGCAGCTGCAGGCGCGCGCTCGCGACGCCGCGCAGGCGCCCTGGATCAGGGCCGAATACAGCGATGCGGAAGGCAGGCGGTGGAAAGAGCTGGACCTGCCGGCCCTGGTTCAGCAGCCGGAATTTCTCGACGTGGGAATCTGAGGGGCCTGGATGGAGAAGAACTGCGTTCGCCTCCTGATCGCTCTGGCGGTGCTGCTGGCGCAGCCCGCGGCGGCTGAAAACGGCGTCACGAAGGACCGGATCGTGCTTGGCCAGTCGGTGGCGCTGACCGGGCCGGCGTCGCAGCTCGGCATCCAGATGCGCAACGGCGTGAGCGCGTACCTGGACTACGTCAACGCGCAGGGCGGCGTGCACGGCCGGAAAATCGAGCTGATCACGCTCGACGACGGCTACGAGCCTGCGCGCACCGTGCCGAACACGAAGAAGCTGATCGACGAGCACAAGGTGTTCGCCTTGATCGGTTACGTCGGCACGCCGACCAGCGTGCCCGCGATCCCGGTCTTCACCGAAGCGAAAGTCCCGTTCTTCGGCCCGTTCACCGGCGCCGAGGCGCTGCGCGCCCCCTTCAACCGCTACATCTTCCACGTGCGCGCCAGCTACTACGACGAGACCGACAAGATCGTCGAGCAGGTGCTGTCGATCGGCGGCAAGAGCATCGCCGTGTTCTACCAGGATGACGCCTACGGCCAGGCCGGTCTCAAGGGCACCGAGATCGCGATGGCGAAGCGCGGCCTGAAGGTCTCCGCCCTCGGCACCGTCGAGCGCAACACGATCAAGGTGGAGAATGCGGTAAAGGCCATCAACGCCGCGAAGCCCGACGCCGTGGTGATGATCAGCCAGTACACCTCGTGCGCGGAATTCATCCGGCAGATGAAAAGGAGCGGCAGCGCGGCGACGTTCTACAACGTCTCGTTCGTCGGCAGCAAGGCGCTGGCCGACGCGCTCGGCAGCGACGGCCTGGGCGTGGCGATCTCCCAGGTGATGCCGTTCCCGTGGGGGGCGGCGGTGCCGGTCGTCAAGGAGTACCAGCGGCTCGCGGCCAAGGCGGGCCACCCCGATTTCAATTTCAGCGCGATCGAGGGCTTCGTCGTGGCCAAGGTCTTCGTCGAAGGGCTCAAGCGCACCGGCAGGGATCTGACCCGCGAAGCGTTCATCGATGCGCTCGAGAGGATGCAGGACGTCGACGTCGGCGGTTTCTACGTGAGTTATTCGCCGCAGAACCACGCCGGGTCGAAGTTCGTCGACCTGACCATCATCGCCCGCGAGGGCAAGTTCCTGCGCTAGGAAACCACGGAGAATCGCATGGCATTCAAATTAGCCCTCAAACTGCCGTTTCTCAGCCGCGGCGAGGCCGCGCAGCACGGCGCGCCGCTGCGGCGCCCGCCGCGGGCCGCCTCTGGCGGCATGCTGGCGGCGCCGCTGCGGCTCATTCGCCGGCTGACAGGCGGCCGGCAGCTCCAGCTGCTGACCGCGCTGCTGGTGCTTCTCCTGCTCGCCGACGCCGCGATCGTGGTAGTGGATGCGCGACAGGCGACCTTCAATTCGCTGTACATCGCCGTGGTCGGCAAGATCCGCATGCTGTCGCAGCGCCTCGCCAAGGCGGCTCAGCAGGCCTCGCAGGGCAACGCCGCGGCATTCAAGCAGCTGCGCGACAGCCGCGACGAGTTCGCGTCGGAAGTGAAGCTGCTGCGCTCGGGCGGTGTGGCGAGCGGCGTCGATCTGCCGCCGACCTCCGAGCGCGTGCGGCCGATGCTCAGTGCCCTGGACCAGGAATGGAAGAAGACCGAGCGCAACGCGTCGCTGGTGATCGCCGAGGAACGCAACCTGGTGTCGCTGGGCCAGGCGGTGCGATCGATCAATGCCGGCAACCCGGTGCTGCAGGAGCTCACCGACGAGATCGCCGCCATCAGCGTTCAGTCCGGCGGGTCGGCCCGGCAGAACGCGATCACCGCTCAGCTCATGATGCTGACGCAGCGCATGGCGAAGAACGCCAATGCCATGCTCGCGGAGGAGATCATCGACCCGGAAGTCTCGTTCCTCCTCGGCAAGGACTCGAACACCTACCGCGACACCCTGCAGGGGCTGCTGCAGGGCAGCGAGGCCTTGCGCATCGGCCGGGTCGCCGACGCGGAGATGCGGGGCAAGCTCGGGGAGCTGGAAGCGGCGTTCAAGGACTATCAGCGCGCGGTGAGCGAGATCCTCGGCAACATGCAGCGCCTGGTAAACGCCAAGCGCGCCAGCCGCGACATGTTCAACGACAGCGAGACCCTGCTCGGCGCCGCCGAGCGCCTGAGCGGCGGCTACGAGGACGAGCTGAACGCGCGGCGCATCAACTACGTCGCCCTGGGCGTGGTGTCGGTGCTGGCCGTCCTGGTGCTGCTGCTGATCGGCAAGGCGTACGTCGACGACAGCCGGCGCCGCGCCGAGGAAAGCGAGCGGATGAACCGCAGCAACCAGGACGCGATCCTGCGGCTGCTCGATGAGATCGGCAACCTGGCGAACGGCGACCTTACGGCGCGCGCGAAGGTGACCGAGGACATCACCGGCGCGATCGCCGACTCGATCAACTACAGCATCGACGAGCTGCGTCGCCTGGTGACCGGCATCACCGGCGCGGCCCAGCAGGTGACCGCCGCGACGCAGGAAGCGCAGACGGTGACCGGCCAGCTGCTGCAGGCGGCGCAGAAGCAGGCGACCGAGATCCAGGGCACCGGCCAGGCGGTGGCGCAGATGGCGCAATCGATGAACGAAGTCTCGAAGAGCGCCAACGACTCCGCCAAGGTGGCGGAAACGTCGCTGCATGCCGCCGGCAAGGGCGCGCAGGCGGTGCAGAACGCGATCCGCGGCATGAACGACATCCGCGTGCAGATCCAGGAGACCTCCAAGCGCATCAAGCGGCTGGGCGAAAGCTCGCAGGAGATCGGCGAGATCGTGCAGCTGATCTCGGACATCACGGAGCAGACCAACGTGCTGGCGCTGAACGCCGCCATCCAGGCAGCCTCGGCCGGCGAGGCCGGACGCGGCTTCACGGTGGTCGCCGAGGAAGTGCAGCGGCTGGCGGAGCGCTCAGGCGAGGCGACCAAGCACATCGGCGCGATCGTGAAGAGCATTCAGCGCGACACGCAGGACGCGGTGGAGGCGATGGAGCGCAGCACGCGCGGCGTGGTCGAGGGGACGAAGACCGCCGACGAGGCGGACCAGGCGCTGCGCGAGATCGAGCAGGTCTCGAGCCGCCTCGCCGAGCTGATCGGCTCGATCTCCGGCGCCACGCAGCAGCAGGCGGTGTCCGCCGCGCAGGTGGCTGGCAAGATGAAGATCATCCTCGGCATCACGCAGCTGACCACGGAAGGCACCAAGAAGACCGCCGCTTCGGCGGCGCGGCTGACGGCGCTGGCCGACGGCCTGAAGAACTCGGTGGCGGGCTTCAAGCTCGCCTGACTGGACCATGGCCGACGCCACCATCCTGTCCTGGATCACCGCCGAAGTGGATCAGGCGTTGGAGAACGTGCGCGACAGCATCGCGCAGTTTTCCGCGTCCCCGCACGATCCCGCTGCGCTCAGCATATGCCCCGAGCACCTGCACCAGGTGAGCGGGGCGCTGCGCATGGTGGGGCTGAGCGGCGCGACGCGCTTCTGCGAAGCGATCGAAGGCAGCTTCTCGGGAGCGAACGGCTCGCGGCCCAGCACGGCGTCGATCGGCATCATCGACCGCGCGGTGCTCGCCCTGAAGCAGTTCGTCGACGACGTGGCGCGCGGCCAGGCGAACGTGCCGCTGCGGCTGTTTCCCGTCTATCGGGAGCTCGCGGAGTTGCAGGGCAAGGCCGACAGCTCCGAAAAGGAGCTGTTCTTCCCCGATCTGACCCCGCCGGCGCCTTCGCATCCCAGCCCGTGGACGCTGGCAAAGAACGAGCTGGCGCCGCATCTGCAGGCGCAGCGCGCGCGTTTCCAGCGCGGGCTGCTGGCCTGGCTGCGCGGCTCGGCCGCCGGCCCGGAGGACATGCGCCAGGCGCTCGACGCGCTCTACCAGGTCTCGGCGCAGCTCCCCGAGCCGCGCGCGCTCGCCTGGGTCGCGATCGGGCTCGTCGACGGCCTGCTCGATGCGCCGGAGCCCAACTGGCAGGCGAGCGCCAAGGTGCTCTGCAACAAGATCGATTTCCACATGCGGGACCTCGCTGCCGGCTCGCAGGCGGTCAACGATCCGCTGCTGCGCGAAATGCTGTATCTGGTCGCGCGCGCCAAGCCGTCTACGCAACGCCTCAAGGATATCAAGCTGCTCTACCGCCTCGACAGCCTGATCCCGTCGCCCGAGGCCGCCGGCCAGAAGGTGGAGCTCGACATGGACCGGCTGCAGCCGGTCCTGGGCGACGCGCGCTCGCGGCTGGACGCGCTGAAGGCCGTGTGGCAGCAGTACGTGACCGGCGAGCCGAAGAGCGTGCTGCGGTTCCGCGAGCTGGTGAGCTGGTTCAAGGCGAAGGCCGCCGAGCTCGGCAACAAGCACCTGATCAAGCTGCTGGACGCCATCACCCTCGTCGCGACGCGGCTCCCCGACCCGTATCCGCCGAAGAGCCAGTTCATGGTCATCGAGATGGCCTCGGCCTTCCTGCTGGCGGAGAGCGTGCTCGAGAATTTCGCCCGCCCGCCGGCCGACCTGCAGCAGCAGATCGGCATCATGGGCGGCTGGCTGCTCGATGCCGCGCAAGGCAAATCGACCGGCGAGCCGCCCGCCGGGCTGCGCGCCGATCTCAGCCAGCAGATCGGCGCGCTGCAGCTGCGCGCGCAGGTGGCGAAGGAGATCCTCGCCAATCTCCAGCACGTGGAGCAGGTGCTCGATGCCTACTCGCGCGAGCTGGCGGCGCGCGAGGCGCTCCGCGGCCTCGACACTCACCTGCGGCAGATCCATGGCGCGCTCGCCGTGCTGGGATTCGAGCGCGCCACCCAGGTCACGGCGCTCTGCGAAGCGCTGATCAAGGCCTGCGCCGCCCGCGAGCGTGACGCCTCGCTGGAGGACATGGACTGGATCGCCGAAGGCCTCAGCAGCCTCGGCCTGTTCCTGGCGCCGTGCGTCAACGGGCGCGATCCGTCCGACAAGGCGATCGAGCTTTTTTTCAGCCGCTACGAGAAACGCGCCGCGAGCGCGGCGGCGCCCGAGAAGCCGCAGGAAAAACCCCGCGAGACGCAGCCGGCGGCGGAATCCGAAGGCTTGCTCGACATCTTCCTCGAGGAAGCGGGCGAAGTGCTCGGGAATATCGATGCGTCGCTGCCGCGCTCGCGCGAGCGGCCCGGCGACCGCGACGTGCTGACGACGATCCGCCGCGGCTTTCATACCCTGAAGGGAAGCGGCCGCATGGTCGGCCTGACCGATCTCGGCGAGGTCGCCTGGGAAATCGAGCAGGTCATGAACCGCTGGCTCGAGCGGCAGCAGCCGGCCTCCCCCGAGCTGCTCGAGCTGATCGCCCTGGCGAGCGCGGCCTTCAGGGAATGGATAGGCAGGCTGCGCGGCCGGGAGAGCTTCGCTCTCGACGGCAGGGCGATCGTGGAACGGGCTCAGAAGCTGAGGGCCGTGGAGCCGGAGCCCGAGGAGATCACGGTCGGCACCACGCGCCTCGCACGCAGCTTCTTCGACATCTATGCCAAGGAAGCGCTGCAGCACGTCCAGACGCTGGAAACCCAGTCCGAGGCTTCCGATGAGTTCGCGCGTGCGGCACACACGCTTGCGAGCAGCTCTCGCACCGCGGGCTTTGGCGCGGTAGCTGATCTCGCCGCGGCGCTCGAGCACTGGACGCCCGTCGCCAGCCACGTCAGGGCCCCGCGCGACGTGGAACCAGTGAGGGAGGCGGTCGCCAAGCTGCGTGAAATGGTCGCCGCCCTTGCGCAGCGTCAGGCGCCGGCGCCGGCGATCGAAGCCGCGCGGGCCCTGCACGAACTGACCGCGCGCCTGCAGACGCCGCCACCGCCGCCTGCCCCTGCCGCGAAGAGCGGCAGGGAGCTGCGCGTGATGAAGGACGACATCGACCAGCAGCTGCTGCCGATCTTCCTCGAGGAAGCGGAGGCCCTGGTGCCGCGCATCGGCAGCGACCTGCGCGACTGGAAGGCGAACCCCTCCGACCAGAACATCTCCGACTCGCTGCGCCGCGGCCTGCACACGCTCAAAGGCAGCGCCCGGATGGCAGGCGCGATCCGGCTCGGCGAGCTGACGCACATCATCGAAAGCCAGATCGAGGCGGCCATCGAGAGCGGCGAGTTTTCGGCGCAGCTGTTCGATCAGCTCGAGTCGAAGATGGACCGCCTGAGCCTCGACCTGGAGCACATGGGCGGCCGCCTGGTGGCGCCGGCGGCGGCTCCGCCCGCGCCTGCGCCCCGGGCCGAGCCGCCGCTGCCCAGCCCGGCGGCGCTGCTGCGGGTCAACGCCGATATCCTCGATCACCTGATCTCCGAGGCGGGGGAGATCGCCATCGCGCGCTCGCGCATCGAGGCGGAGCTGCGGCAGGTGAAGCAGTCGCTGGGCGATCTGAACGACAGCGTCGCGCGCCTGCGCAATCAGCTGCGCGAGGTCGAGGTCCAGGCCGACAGCCAGATACAGTCGCGGCAGTCGGTGCTCGAGCAGCGCGACCGCGACTTCGATCCGCTCGAGTTCGACCGCTATACGCGGCTGCAGGAGCTGACGCGGATGATGGCCGAGAGCCTGAACGACGCCGCGTCGATCCAGCAGTCGCTGCTGAAGAGCCTGGGCGAAACCGACGCCGGCCTGCTGCAGCAGGCGCGCATCAGCCGCGACGTGCAGCAGGAGCTGATGCGCATGCGCGCGGTGCCGTTCTCGAACCTTAACGAGCGCCTGTACCGCATCATGCGGCAGACTGCGCGCGAGGTCGGCAAGAAGGCCGAGCTGGAGATCGAAGGCGGCCAGGTCGAGCTCGACCGCAGCGTGCTCGAGAGAATCGGCGCGCCGCTCGAGCACATGCTGCGCAACGCCCTGGGCCACGGCCTGGAATCCCCGCAAGAACGGCTGGCCGCAGGCAAGCCGGAATCCGGGCGCATCGCCATCAACCTGCGCCAGGAAGGCAATGAAATCGCGCTCGTCGTGAGCGACGACGGCGCCGGCCTCGATCTCGACCAGCTGCGCAAGAAGGCCATCGAGAAGGGCGTGCTGACCCGCGATCAGCAGGCGAGCGAAGCCGAGCTCGCGCAGCTGATCTTCGTCTCCGGCCTGTCGACCGCCGGCAAGCTGACTCAGCTTTCCGGCCGCGGCGTCGGCATGGACGTGGTGCGCAGCGAGATCGCCTCGATCGGCGGGCGCGTCGAGATCGCCAGCACGCGCGGCCGCGGCACGACCTTCACCGTCTACCTGCCGCTGACGCTCGCCGTGACGCAGACCGTCATCGTGCGCGCCGCAAGCAGCGTCCTCGCGGTATCCTCCGCCATGGTCGAGCAGGTGCTGCGCGTCAAGGCGGACGCCTTGGCGGGCCTCTACGAGAAAGCGGTCATCGAGTCGCAGGGCCGCTCCTACCCGCTGTACTACCTCCCGCATCTGCTCGGCGGGCGCGGCGCCACCGAAATCCAGGCCTACAACTCGGTCCTGCTCCTGCGCAGCGGCATCCAGCGCATCGCGCTGCACGTGGACGAGCTGATCGGCAACCAGGAAACCGTCGTCAAGAACATCGGGCCGCAGCTGGCGCGCGTGCCGGGCGTCGGCGGCGCGACAGTGCTGGGGGACGGCCGGATCGTGCTCATCATCAATCCGGTGCAGCTTGCGCAGCACGCGAGAAGCGCTCTGGCGAAGACTGCGATTGCGCCGGCGGCAATGGCGGCGCCTGCGGCCGCGGCTACCCCGCTCATCATGGTGGTCGACGACTCGCTCACGGTGCGCAAGATCACCAGCCGCCTGCTCGAGCGCGAGGGCTACCGGGTGCTCACCGCCAAGGACGGCGTCGACGCGCTCGAGCTGATCAAGGACACGCTGCCTGCCGTCATGCTGGTCGACATCGAGATGCCGCGCATGGACGGCTTCGAGCTGACGCGAACCGTGCGCGGCGACTCGCGCACCCGCGGCATTCCGATCATCGTCATCTCGTCGCGCACCGCCGAGAAGCACCGCGACCAGGCGACGCGGCTGGGCGTCAACGCCTTTCTCGGCAAGCCGTACCAGGAATCCGAGCTGCTCGAGCAGGTCATGAAATATCTGCCGGCATGAAGCTAGAACCGAAAGAGCAGCTGGGCAAGTACCCGATCCTGCGGGAGATCGGCAGCGGCGCCACCAGCCGCGTCTATCTGGCGCGGGATCCCTTCGCCGACCGCGAGGTGGCGATCAAGGTGTTCCTGTTCGACTCCCACGCCGACCCGCACAGCGAGCGCATGCTGCACAAGGCGTTCGTCGCCGAGGCGTCGCTTGCCGGCAAGCTGAACCACCCGCACATCGTCGACATCCTCGACGCGGTGGTCGAGCCCGACCACAGCTACCTGGTGATGGAGTACGTGCCCGGCAAGACGCTCGAGGCGCACGCCGACGTCAGCACGCTGCTGCCGCTCAACAAGGTGGTCGAGATCATCTTCAAGTGCATCCGCGCGCTGGAGTACGCGTTCCAGCACGGCGTGATCCACCGCGACATCAAGCCGGGCAACATCCTGCTTTCGCAGTACGGCGAAACCAAGGTGGGCGACTTCGGCGCCTCGTTCCAGCAGCGGCTCGGCCACGAGACCACGCAGATCACGGGTGTCGGCTCGCCGGCGTACATGTCGCCGGAGCAGGTCCGCATGGAAGCGCTGACGCACCAGACCGACATCTACTCGCTCGGCGTCACCATGTACCGCCTGCTGACCGGCAGGCTGCCCTACCAGGCATCGACGCAGGCGGCCCTCACCTATGCCATTCTCAATGCCGTTCCGCCCCATCCTGCCACCCTGCGTCCCGACCTGCCGGCGCTGCTCGACCAGATCGTGATGAAGGCGATCAACAAGGACCCGAAGGAGCGCTACAAGTCCTGGCTCGACTTCGGCAAGGACCTGAGCCAGGCCTTCGTCAGCCTGCGCCTGGCCGGGGAGTCGATCTCCGAGTCGGAGAAGTTCAACAAGCTGCGCGAATTCCCGTTCTTCGAGGACTTCAACGACGTCGCGCTGTGGGAAATGGTGCGCATCGGCAGCTGGAAGACGGTGACGGCGGGAACGCCATTGATCCGCGAGGGCGAGGAGGGCGACAGCTTCTACCTCCTGGTCGACGGCGAAGTGAAGGTCACGCTGTCAGGCAAGCCGCTCGCCAGCCTGAAGCCCGGCGCCTGCTTCGGCGAGATCCTCTACTTCACCGAGCGCGTCCAGCGGCGCACGACCACCGTGACGACAGGCAGCGACGCGACCGTCATCGAGTTCAGGGCCGACGCGCTGCGCGCCGCCACCGACGCCTGCCAGGTCGGCTTCAACAAGGGCTGCATGCGCGTGCTGGTCGACCGCCTGGCGCAGAGCCACGAGCGGATCACCCGGGCCGCGTAAGGTATGAAAATCCTGGTCAGCGTCAAGCGTGTGGTCGATTTCAACGTCAAAGTGCGCGTCAAGGCGGACGGCACCGGCGTCGAGACCGCCAACGTCAAGATGTCGATGAACCCTTTCGACGAGATCGCGCTCGAGGAGGCGGTGCGCCTGAAGGAAGCCGGCGTCGCGACCGAGATCGTGGTGGTGTCGTGCGGCGTGCAGGCCTGCCAGGAGACGCTGCGCACCGCGCTCGCGATCGGCGCCGACCGCGCGATTCTCGTCAATACAGACGCCGAGTTGCAGCCCCTCGCGGTGGCGAAGCTCCTCAAGGCCGTCTCCGAGCGCGAAAAGCCGCAGCTCGTCATCATGGGCAAGCAGGCGATCGACGACGACGCCAACCAGACCGGGCAGATGCTGGCGGCTCTCCTGGGATGGCCGCAAGCGACGTTTGCCTCGAAAATAAGGCTCGAGGCAGACAGGGCCGTAGTGACGCGCGAGGTCGACGGCGGGCTCGAGACCGACGCCATCAAGCTGCCGGCGGTCGTGACTACCGACCTGCGGCTGAACGAGCCGCGCTATGTCACGCTGCCGAACATCATGAAGGCGAAGAAGAAGGCGCTCGAGGTACTCACGCCCGATGCCCTCGGCGTCGACGTGACGCCCCGCCTCACGACGCTGAAGGTGGTGGAGCCGGCGAAGCGCAAGGCGGGAGTGAAGGTCGCGGACGCGAAAGCGCTGGTCGACAAGCTGCGCAACGACGCAAAGGTGATCTGAGATGGCGGTTCTGGTCGTGGCCGAGCACGACAGCAAGTCGGTCCGCAAGGCGACCCTCAATGCCGTTGCCGCCGCGCAGAAGCTCGGATCCGATATTCACGTGCTGATCGCCGGCCATGAGGCAGGGGCCGCGGCCAAGGCGGCGGCGCAGATTGCCGGGGTGGCGAAAGTGCTGCATGCGGATGCGCCGCAGCTGCGCGATTTCCTTGCCGAGAATGTCGCCGCGACGGTGGTTTCCGTGGCGAAGAACTATTCGCACCTCCTCGCGCCGTCGACGTCCAACGGAAAGAACGTCATGCCGCGCGTCGCCGCGCTGCTGGACGTGCAGCAGATCTCCGATATCGTCGCGGTGGAGGGCGCCGACAGCTTCGTGCGCCCGATTTACGCCGGGAACGCGCTCGCCACGGTGAAATCCAGGGACCCGCTCAAGGTGATCACGGTGCGCACCACCGCCTTCGATGCAGTGGCGGCAGCCGGCGGCGACGCGGCCGTGGAGAAGCTGGCGGCGCCGGCCGACAGCGGGCTGTCTTCGTTTGTCGGGCGCGAGCTGTCGAAATCGGAGCGCCCGGAGCTCACCGCGGCGAAGATCATCGTCTCCGGCGGCAGAGGGATGGCGTCGGGGGAAAATTTCACCAAAGTCCTGGAGCCGCTCGCCGACCGGCTGGGGGCGGCGATGGGCGCTTCGCGCGCGGCGGTCGACGCCGGGTTCGTGCCTAACGACTGGCAGGTCGGGCAAACCGGGAAGATCGTCGCGCCGGACCTCTACGTCGCGGTCGGCATCTCGGGCGCGATCCAGCACCTGGCAGGAATGAAGGACAGCCGGGTGATCGTGGCGATCAACAAGGACGAGGAGGCGCCGATCTTTCAGGTCGCCGACTATGGGGTGGTCGGCGATTTGTTTCAGATCGTGCCGACCCTGGTCGAGGAGCTGAAGAAATGAGCGCGTACGTAGCGCCTTTGAAGGATATGCGCTTCGTCCTTAACGAGCTCGCGGGGCTTGCCGAGGTTGCGAAGCTGCCGGGGTTCGAGGAAGCCGCGCCAGATACCGTCGACGCCATCCTCGAGGAAGCCTCGAAGTTTGCATCTGAAGTACTTGATCCCATTAATTTGTCAGGAGACCAGGAAGGCTCGAAACTGAGCGACGGCGAGGTGCGTACCCCGCGCGGCTTTCGCGACGCGTACCGCAAGTTCTGCGACGGCGGATGGAACGCGCTGCCCTTCGAGCACGAGTGGGGCGGGCAGGGGCTTCCGAGGCTGGTATCGACGCCGGTGCAGGAGATGTGGAAGAGCTCGAACCTCAGCTTTTCGCTCTGCCCCCTTCTCACCCAGGGCGCGGTCGAGGCGCTGCTGCTGCGCGGTTCGGATGCTCTGAAGCAGGCCTACCTGCCGAAGATGATCGAAGGCAGGTGGACCGGGACGATGAACCTCACCGAGCCGCAGGCCGGGTCGGACCTGTCCCTCGTGCGCACGCGCGCCGAGCGCCGGGCAAGCGAGTACCTGATCTCGGGCCAGAAGATCTTCATCACCTACGGCGAGCACGACCTGGCCGACAACATCGTCCACCTGGTGCTCGCGCGCACGCCGGACGCGCCCGAAGGCGTGAAGGGGATCTCGCTTTTCGTCGTGCCGAAGTTCATCCCCGACGCCGACGGCAAGGCGGGCAGGCGCAACAGCGCCAGGTGCGCCTCGATCGAGCACAAGCTCGGCATCCACGCCAGCCCGACCGCGGTAATGGTGTACGACCAGGCGGTCGGCTACCTGGTCGGCGAGGAGAACCGCGGCCTTGAATACATGTTCATCATGATGAACGCGGCGCGCTTCGCCGTCGGCCTGGAGGGCGTGGCGATCGCCGAGCGGGCGTTCCAGCGCGCGCTCGCCTTCTCCAGGGAGCGCCTGCAGGGCCGCGACCTGGTAGCCGGCGGCAAGACCGTGCCGATCATCCGGCATCCGGATGTGCGGCGCATGCTGATGCTGATGAAATCGCAGGCCGAGGCGATGCGCGCGCTGGCCTACACGACCGCCGCGGCGATGGATTTTGCCCATAAATCGGGAAATCCGGCCGAGCGAAGGCGCCATCAGGCGTATGTCGACCTGATGATTCCCGTGGTGAAGGGCTGGAGCACCGAGACCGGCATCGAGATCGCCTCGCTGGGCGTGCAGGTGCATGGCGGCATGGGCTTCGTCGAGGAAACCGGCGCCGCGCAATACCTGCGCGACGCGCGCATCACGACCATTTACGAGGGCACGACCGGCATCCAGGCAATGGACCTGGTCGGCCGCAAGATCGCACGCGAGGGCGGCGAGACCGCGAAGGAATGGATCGCCCAGCTGAAGCAATTCGAGACCCAGCTTTCGAAATCGAACAATGAGAATCTGGTTGCCCTTAGAAGCCAGTTCGCGGCCGGCGTGCAGGCGCTCGCCGACTGTGTTGAATTCATCGTCGCATCCAGCGCGAAGGACCCGCGGCCGGCATTCGCCGGGGCGGTGCCGTTTCTGAAGCTGATGGGCATCGTCGCCGGCGGCTGGCAGATGGGGCGCGCGGCGCTCGCGGCCGAGCGCACGCTGCAGAGCGGCGAGCGCAGTTTCCTCGAGGCGAAGATCGCGACGGCGCGCTTCTACGCCGATCATGTATTGGTGCAGGCGCCGGCGCTGCGCAACACCGTGGTCAACGGCGCGGCCGGCGTAATGGCGCTTTCCGAAGACCAGTTCCTTGCCGCCTACTAGCCTTCGGCTTACGCGCCGAGGCCGAGGAAGCGGCGGATGCGGCCGAGCAGGTCGCCCTGCCGCGCCGCGCTCGCATCGACCGCCGACGCGGTGAACGCCTCGCGCGCGCGCTCCAGCTCGCCGCGCCGCGCGCCGATCACGCGCTTCACTTCCTCGGCGATCTCCGGCCGCGTCTGCAGCAGCTGCTGGACCGAGGCGCGGTCCAGGCGCCAGCACTCGACGTCGGTCTTGGCCACCACCGTCGCGGTGCGGGCGTCGCCCGTCATCAGCGCCATCTCGCCGAAGAACTGTCCCGGCTGCAACAGGGCGAGGACCTGCGGCGGGCCGCTGGGCGGCTCGTAGAGCACTTCGGCATCGCCGAAGGCCATGATGTACAGCCAGTGCGCGGTATTGCCCTGCTTGGTGATCACGTCGCCGCGCGCGAACGGCGCGTACTGCAGGCGCTCGGCGACCTCGGCCTTTTCGTTCTCGGAGAGCCCGGCGAACAGGCCGACCCTGCCGAGCATCTCGAGGCGCCGCGTCAGCTCGCGGCGGCGCACGGTCTCCGCGTGGGCCTCGTCGCGCTGGATGGCGTGGGTGGTATGCTGCGGCTCGGCGATGCGGATCCCGGCGCGCTGCAGCGAAGCAAACAGGTGCACGCGCACCATCGAATCGGTGAGGTCGTCCTCCATCAGGTCGGTCAGGAAGTAGCGCAGCTGGTAGCGCAGGTTGCCCGACTCGAAGCCGTAGAGCACGCAGCTCGCCGCCGGGGTGCGCGCCACGTTGGTCATGGCCAGCTCGCGCATCTCCTCGTCGACGATGGCGATCACGCGCGCCGGGGGCACTGCGGGGTCGACCATGAAATTGAGGATCCGCCGCCACTGCAGCGGCGCGCCCTCGATCCGGCCGAGGATCGCCACGCGCGACTTCATCAGCGCGCTGTTCGGGATCACCACCGTCTCCCAGTTGCGCGTCTCGATCAGCGTCGAGCGCCAGCGGATGTCGCGCACGCGGCCGACCAGGTCGTCGACGCGCACCCAGTCGCCGACCCGCACCGAGTTGTCGAGCTGGATGGCCAGCCCGCCGAGCAGGTTGCCGAGCGTGTCCTGCATCGAGAAGGCGAGCACCGCGGTCAGGATCGCCGAGGTGGTGATTAGGCTGGAGAGATCGACGCCGGCGCCGCGCAGCTGCACGAAACCGTAGACCACGTACGCGACGACGATCGCCAGGTCCTCGATGATGCGCGGCAGGTCCCTGCCGAGGAGCGGCAGCAGCAGCCGGAACACGCCGAAGCCGAACAGGCGGATGAGCGCGATCGCCGAGATGATGCGGAACACCGCGTAGACCGTTTTCGCAGCGCTCGGGAAGTCGAGCGCATAGACGGCGCCGGCGGAGGCCTGGCCGATGACCCCGAGCAGGAACAGCCACAGCGTGTTGACGAACACCGTGCGCTCGTGCCGGCGCGCGCGCAGCAGCAGGACCGTCAGCACCGCCGCGATGACCGTCAGCCAGAGGACGTCCGGGCTCCAGAACCTGGGCGTCAGATCGGTGGTTTCCATAGGCGCTGTCGGCAGTCTACATGTTGGGATAGTTGGGGCCGCCGCCGCCTTCCGGCGCGACCCAGACGATGTTCTGCTGCGGGTCCTTGATATCGCAGGTCTTGCAGTGCACGCAGTTCTGCGCGTTGATCTGGAGGCGCGGCGCGGTCTCGAGGTCAACGAACTCATAGACACCGGCAGGGCAGTAGCGCTGCTCCGGCCCGGCATAGATCTGCAGATTCTGCAGCGGGACGGAAGGATCCTTGAGCGTCAGGTGGACCGGCTGGTCCTCGTTGTGGTTGGTGTTGGAGATGAACACCGACGACAGCCGGTCGAAGCTCAGCACACCATCGGGCTTGGGATAGGCAATCGGCTTTACGGCATCCTTGCTTTTCAGCGTCTGATGGTCCGCCTGATGGTGTCGCAGCGTCCAGGGCGCTTTGCCGCGCAACACTATCTGGTCGATGCCGACCATCAGCGAGCCGCTATAGAGCCCCTTGGACATCCAGGGCTTGAAGTTGCGGGCGCGGTAAAGCTCCTCGTAAAGCCAGCTCGCGCGGAACGCTTCGGGGTAGGCGGCAAGCTCGTCGCCGCTGCGTCCGGCCTGGATCGCCTGCGCTGCCGCTTCAGCGGCGAGCATGCCGCTCTTGATGGCACAGTGGCTGCCCTTGATGCGCGAGGCGTTGAGGAATCCGGCTTCGTCGCCGACCAGCGCGCCGCCCGGGAAAACCAGTTTCGGCAGCGACTGCAGGCCGCCGGCCGTGATCGCGCGGGCGCCGTAGCAGACGCGCTTTCCGCCCTCCAGAAACTGCCGGATCGCCTGGTGGGTCTTGAAGCGCTGGAATTCCTCGTAGGGCGACAGGAACGGATTCGAATAGCCGAGGCCGACGACGAAGCCGACCGCGACCTGGCGATCCTCCATGTGATACAGGAAAGACCCGCCGTAAGTGCCGGCGTCGAGCGGCCAGCCGGCGCTGTGAAGCACGAGACCGGGCGAGTGGCGCTCGGCCTGCACCTCCCACAGCTCCTTCAGCCCGATGCCGTAGACCTGCGGATCGGCGTCTCGCTGCAGGGCGTACTGCGCGAACAGCTGCCTGCCGAGATGCCCGCGCGAGCCCTCGGCGAAGAAGCTGTATTTCGCGTGCAGCTCGATCCCGGGCTGGTAGGCCCCGGTCTTCTCGCCGCGGCGGCTGATGCCGAGCTCGCCGGTGGCGACGCCCTTTACGCGCTCGCCTTCGTAGAGGATTTCCGCCGCGGCAAAGCCGGGAAAGATTTCAACGCCCAGGCTCTCGGCCTGCCTGCCCAGCCAGCGCGTCAGGTTGCCGAGGCTGATGACGTAGTTGCCGTGATTCTTGAAGCAGGCGGGCAGCAGGAAATCCGGCGTCCTGAAGGACCCCGATCCGGTAAGGAAGAGGAACCGGTCTTCGCTCACCGGGGTATCGAGCGGCGCGCCTCTTTGTTTCCAGTCCGGAAACAGCTCGGCGAGCGCGCGGGGATCCATCACGGCGCCGGAAAGGATGTGCGCGCCGATCTCGGATCCCTTCTCGAGCACGCACACGGAGAGCCCGGCGGAGAGCTGCTTCAGGCGGATCGCCGCGGCGAGGCCCGCCGGGCCGCCGCCTACGACCACCACGTCGTAGTGCATCGATTCGCGCGGCATGGCGGGCAATTATAATCGTCGGCCTGTGGAGGAGCTGCCGCAGTGACGCCCATGTGGACGCCGACGCCCGAGCGCGCCGCACAGACCGACATGGCGCGCTTCATCGGGCTCGCCGGCAAGAAAAGCTACGACGAGCTGCATGCCTGGTCGGTCGCGGAGCGCGGCGCTTTCTGGAACCTGGTCTGGGAGTTCTGCGGGGTGAAGGGGCAGAAGGGAGCGCGCACGCTCGTCGACGGCGATCGCATGCCGGGCGCACTGTGGTTTCCCGACGCACGGCTGAACTTCGCCGAAAACCTGCTTGGCTCGCGCGACCATCGCGACGCGATCGTTTTCTGGGGCGAGGACCGGGTCAAGCGCCGCCTGAGCCATCGCAACCTCTACGACCTGGTGTCCCGGCTGTCGCAGGCGCTCGCCGACGCCGGCGTGAAAAAGGGCGACCGGGTCGCAGGCTATCTGCCCAACCTGCCGGAGGCGGCCGCGGCGATGCTGGCAGCCGCAAGCCTCGGCGCGGTCTGGTCGAGCTGCTCGCCCGATTTCGGCGTGCAAGGCGTGCTCGAGCGTTTCGGCCAGATCGGGCCGAAGGTGCTGTTCTGCGCCGATGGCTATTTCTACGGCGGCAAGGAGTTCGATTCGCAGGAAAAGGCTGCACAAATACTGGACCAGCTGCCTTCGGTGGAGGAGTGCGTCGTCATCGACTACATCGGCTCCCCCGCCACGGCCGGAACCTCGCTTTACGACTTCCTCGACCCGTTCGACGCCGGCGAGATCCGCTTCGAGCCGCTCGAGTTCAACCATCCCCTGTACATCCTGTACTCTTCGGGCACCACCGGCGTTCCGAAGTGCATCGTCCACGGCGCCGGCGGGACGCTGCTGCAGCACCTGAAGGAGCACCGGTTGCACAGCGACGTGAAGCCCGGTGACCGCCTGTTCTACTTCACTACGCTCGGCTGGATGATGTGGAACTGGCTGGTTTCGGCGCTGGCGTCGGAGGCGACCCTGCTGCTCTACGACGGCTCGCCGTTCGTCGAGCGCGGACGGCTGCTGTTCGACCTGGCCGACGCGGAAGGCATGACGCATTTCGGCACCTCGGCGAAATTCATCGACGCTCTGAGCAAGGTTGGCCTGAAACCCAGGGAAACGCACCGTTTGGAGAAGCTGCGCGCCGTGCTCTCGACCGGATCGCCGCTGCTGCCGGAAGGCTTCGACTACGTTTACGCGAACATCAAGGGCGACCTGTGCCTGTCGTCGATCGCCGGCGGCACCGACATCGTCTCCTGCTTCGTCCTCGGCAATCCCGCGGGCGCCGTATGGCGCGGCGAGATCCAGGCCAAAGGCCTCGGCATGGCCGTGGAGGTGTTCGATGAAAATGGAAGATCGGTCAGGAACCAGAAGGGAGAGCTGGTCTGCACCAGGCCCTTTCCCTCGATGCCGGTGGGCTTCTGGAAGGACCCCGACGGCGCCAGGTACCGCTCCGCGTACTTCGCCAAGTACCCGAACGTCTGGTGCCAGGGCGACTGGTGCGAGATGACGCCGCGCGGCGGCATCATCATCCATGGCCGCTCCGACGCGGTGCTGAACCCCGGGGGCGTGCGCATCGGCACCGCTGAGATCTACCGCCAGGTCGAGCAGCTGGAGGAGATCGTCGAGTCGCTGGTGATCGGGCAGGACTGGGCGGGCGACGTGCGGGTCGTGCTGTTCGTCAAGCTGCGCGAAGATCGCGCGCTCGACGATTCGCTCGCCAACGCGATCAAGCGCAGGATCCGCGAGAACACCACCCCGCGGCACGTGCCGGCCAAGATCCTGCAGGTCGAAGATATCCCGCGCACCAGGAGCGGGAAGATCGTCGAGCTGGCAGTGCGCGACGTGGTGCATGGCCGGCCGGTGAAGAACCTCGAGGCGCTGGCCAATCCCGAGGCGCTCGAGCACTTCAGGAACCGCGCCGAGCTGCGCGAGTAGCGCTAGCGTTCCTTCATTGCGAGGGCAGCAGGCCGGGCGCGAACCGATGAAAAGCGCCTGCCTCCACAAGCGCCTGGATGGCGGTAATGTCGGGGGCGAAATAGCGGTCGTGAGCGTAGAAGCCCACGCGAGAACGGACCAGCGCGTGAACCTCCTGCAGCCGCGGCGAAGTCTTTAGCGGCGCGCGGAAGTCGATGCCCTGCGCCGCCGCGAGCAGCTCGATGGCGACGATACCGGCGCTGTTGGCCGCCATGTCGCCGAGCCGGCGCGCGGCCGAGGTCGCCATGCTGACGTGGTCCTCCTGGTTGGCCGAGGTCGGCAGGCTGTCGACGCTCGCCGGGTGCGCGAGCGACTTGTTCTCGCTCGCCAGCGCCGCGGCGGTCACCTGCGCGACCATGAATCCCGAGTTGACTCCGCCGTGCTGCACCAGGAAAGGCGGCAGGCCCGACAGGGTCGGGTCGATGAGGAGGGCGATGCGCCGCTCCGCGAGGGCGCCGATCTCCGCGATCGCGACCGCCAGCGCGTCGGCGGCGAGGGCGACCGGCTCGGCGTGAAAGTTGCCGCCCGAGACGACTTCGTCGCCCTGCGGGAAAACCAGCGGGTTGTCGCTGACTGCGCTAGCCTCGATTTGGAACACTCGCGCCGCATAGCGCATCTGCTCGAGGCAAGCGCCCATCACCTGGGGCTGGCAGCGCAGGCTGTAAGGATCCTGCACCCGCGGATCGTTCTCCAGGTGGGAGCGGCGGATCTCGCTGCCGGCGAGCAGCGCGGCGTAGTGGCCGGCGACGTCCTGCTGCCCGGCGTGCCCGCGCAGCGCGTGAATCCGCGGATCGAAGGGAGCATCGCTGCCGGCGGCCGCGTCTACCGAGAGAGCGCCGGCGGCCACCGCGGCGGCGAACAGGTCCTCGGCGGCGAACAGGCCGAGGAGCGCGAGCGCGGTAGAGACCTGGGTGCCGTTCAGAAGCGCGAGACCTTCCTTTGGGGCGAGCTTGATCGGCTCAAGCCCTGCGTTGCCCAACGCCTGCCGCGCCGGCAGCAGGCGTCCGGCGACTCGTACCTCGCCGATTCCAAGCAGGGCGAGCGAAAGATGGGCGAGAGGGGCTAGGTCGCCCGAGGCGCCGACCGAGCCCTTGGCCGGGATGAGCGGATAAATGCCCCGGTTGTACAGGCCGAGAAGCAGATCGACCAATTGCGGACGCACGCCCGAATAGCCGCGCGCCAGGCTCTCGACTTTGAGCGCGATCGTCAGCCGCACTGCGGCATCGTCCAGGAGCGGCCCGGTGCCTGCGGCGTGCGACAGCACGATGTTGGTCTGGAGCTGCTCCAGCTCGCTTACCGGAATCCGGGTCTGCGACAGCCGGCCGAAGCCGGTGTTGATGCCATAGGCCGCCCTGCCGGAGGCGACGATGCGCTCGACGCTGGCGAGTCCGGCGCGCAATGCGGGAAGACAGGCCGGATCGAGCTCGAGCGGCGGGCCCTCGCGCGCGATCGTGCGCAGGCGGGAGAGGCTGAGCTGCTGTTTTCCGAGGCCGATCACTCGAGCATCGGCAGATCGAGGCGGTTGCGCCGTGCGCACTGTACTGCCTCCTCGTAGCCGGCGTCGGCATGGCGCATCACGCCGCTCGCCGGGTCGTTCCACAGGACGCGCTCGATGCGCCTCGCCGCCGCATCGCTGCCGTCGCAGACGATCACCATGCCGGCATGCTGCGAATAGCCCATGCCGACGCCGCCGCCGTGGTGGATCGAGACCCAGGTGGCGCCGCTCGCGCAGTTGAGCAGCGCGTTGAGAAAAGCCCAGTCGGACACGGCATCCGAGCCATCCTTCATCGCCTCGGTCTCGCGGTTGGGGCTGGCCACCGATCCCGCATCGAGGTGGTCGCGGCCGATGACGACCGGCGCCTTCAGCTCCCCGTTTCGCACCATCTCGTTGAAGGCGAGGCCCGCGCGATGGCGCTCGCCGAGCCCGAGCCAGCAGATTCGCGCCGGCAGGCCCTGGAAACGGATCTTTTTCCCGGCGAGCTCGAGCCAGCGGAGAAGGTTTTTGTCCTGCGAGAACAGATCCTTCATCCTGGCGTCGGTCCGCGCGATGTCTGCAGGGTCGCCCGACAGCGCCACCCAGCGGAAGGGACCCTTCCCGGCGCAGAACATCGGCCGAATGTAGGCAGGGACGAAGCCGGGATAGTCGAACGCGTTCTTCACGCCCGCGTCCCTGGCCTCCTGGCGGATATTGTTGCCATAGTCGACGCAGGGGATCCCCATCGCCTTGAAGCCGAGGATCGCGCGCACGTGACGCGCGATCGATTCGCGCGCCGACAGCGCTACCTCCTCGGGTTCTGTTCTTCTCAATGCCTTCCATTTGTCGAGCGACCAGTGCTCGGGCAGGTAGCCGTTCGCCGGGTCTTCGGCAGGAGCTCGGCGGCGTTGCCCTGCAGGCCCACGGAAACGGGGCTGCTCGTGTTTTTAAGGATCGCCGTCGCCTCGTCCAGGTCGGCGGCCTTCTTATCCAGGTACCCCGTTTTGAGGCGCATCTCGATGCGCGAGGGATCGCATTCGATGACCAGCATCGAGGCGCCGGCCATGGTGGCCGCCAGCGGCTGCGCGCCGCCCATGCCGCCGAGCCCGGCGCTCAGGATCCATTTGCCCGACCAGTCGCCGGCGTAATGCTGGCGGCCGGCTTCGGCGAAAGTCTCGTAGGTGCCCTGCACGATGCCCTGGCTGCCGAGTAGATCCAGGAGCCGGCCGTCATCTGCCCGTACATCATCAGGCCCTTGCGGTCGAGGTCGTTGAAGTGCTCCCAGGTCGCCCAGCGCGGCACCAGGTTGGAATTTGCGAGCAGCACGCGCGGCGCGTCGGGATGCGTTTTGAAGACGCCGACCGGCTTCCCGGACTGCACCAGGAGACTCTCGTCAAGATCCAGGCGCCGCAGGGTCTCGACGATGCGGTCGAAACAATCCCAGTTGCGCGCGGCCTTGCCGATGCCGCCGTAGACCACCAGGTCCTCCGGGCGCTCCGCCACCTCGGGGTCGAGGTTGTTCATCAGCATGCGCAGCGGCGCCTCGGTGAGCCAGCTGCGCGCGGAGATGCTGCTGCCGCGCGGTGCGCGCACCACGCGCGATGCTGCGGGGTCCATTTGGTAACATCTTTGCACAGAACCTTGGGAGGCACTATGACCCGCATCCTCTTTGCCGCCGCGCTGGCGCTTGCTGCCGCAGCGGCGCTTTCACAGGACAAGGTCAACGTCGGCATCAGCGGCTGGACCGGCTTCGCGCCGCTCACGCTCGCAGTGCAGGCGGGCGTGTTCAAGAAGCACGGCGTGGAGGTCACCATCAAGAAGATCCCGCAGCAGTCGCGGCATCTGGCGATCGCCTCCGGAGACATCCAATGCGCCGCGACCACCGCCGAAACCTGGCTGCTGTGGAACGCGAACGGCGTCGCCACTCGGCAGATCTTCCAGATGGACAAGAGCTACGGCGCGGACGGCATGGCGACGCGCAGCGCGATCGCCAGGATCGCCGAGCTGAAGGGCAGGACGATCGGCTCGCAGGCGCCCGGCACATCGCCGTACTTTGTCATGGCGTGGATGCTGAAGAAGAACGGTCTCACGCCGAAGGATGTGACGGTCGTGTCGATCGATCCGGGCCCGGCGGCGCAGGCGTTCCTCGCCGGCCAGTACGACGCCGTGATGACCTACGAGCCGTATCTCTCGGCGGTGCGCGCCAAGCCCGAGGCCGGCAAGATCATCGCCACGACGCTCGACTACCCGGTGGTGATGGACACTTTCGGCTGCACCCCCAGGTTTCTGGCCGAGAACGGCAAAGCGGCGAGAGCGCTCACCGAGAGCTACTTCCAGGCGCTCGAAATCATCGCCGCCGAGCCGCAGAAGTCCTACGAGGTGATGGGTGCCGACGTGAAGCAGAGCGGCGAAGCGTTCGCGAAATCGGCTTCCTACCTGCGCTGGCAGGATCGCGCGGCGAACCGCAGGTTTTTCGCCGGCGAGCTGCAGGCCTTCCTGAAGGAGGCGGGGCAGCTCCTGCTCGAGGTCGGCGTCATCAAGTCGGTGCCCGACGTCAATACGACGATCGACGCCTCCTACATCAGGTAACTTGACTCCGCTGAAGCCGGTCACCCCGGGCGCGCGCGTCGCGCTCGGGGTGGCGTTTTTCGTGCTGTTCTTCGCGGCATGGGCGGCGGCGACCTTCGGCGGTTTCGTGTCGCCCACCTTCCTGGCCGACCCGGCGACGATGCTGCGCGAAGGCTGGAACCTGCTTGCGCACGGTTTCGTGCGCGACATCCTCATCACCGTCTGGCGCGTCTTCGGCGGCTTTCTCATCGCCGCCGCGATCGGCGTGCCGCTCGGCATGGCGATGGGCGCCTACAAGCCGATCGAGGGCTTCTTCGAGCCGTTCATCTCCTTTTCCCGCTACCTTCCGGCGTCGGCGTTCATTCCGCTGCTCATCCTCTGGGCCGGCACCGGCGAAGCGCAGAAGCTCCTCGTCATCTTCGTCGGCTCGTTCTTCCAGATCGTCCTGATGGTGGCGGTGGTGATCGGCAACACGCGCCGCGACCTGGTGGAAGCGGCCTACACGCTGGGGGCGAGCGACCGCGAGATCGTCGGCCGCGTGCTGCTGCCCAGCGGCGCGCCCGAAATCGCCGAGATCCTGCGGCTGGTGCTGGGCTGGGCCTGGACTTACGTCATCGTCGCCGAGCTGATCGGCGCCTCGGCCGGCATCGGCCACATGATCATGGACAGCCAGGCGCTGCTCAATACCGGCCAGATCATCTTCGGCATCCTGGTCATCGGCTGCATCGGGCTGGTTTCAGATCTTCTGTTCAAGGCGCTTAACCGCAGGCTCTTTCCGTGGAGCCTGGCTTGAACCGGCTGGCGATCGAGGCGGTGGTGAAACAATTTCCCGGCGTGCCTGGCGGCGCCGTCACGCGAGCGCTGGAAAGGATCGACCTGAGCGTCGAGGACAACGACTTCCTCTGCATCCTGGGCCCTTCGGGCTGCGGCAAGTCGACCCTGCTGCGCATCGTCGCCGGGCTGGAGACGCCGACCGCGGGAAGTGTTCTGCTCGACGCACAGCCGGTCAGCCGGCCGGGGCCGGACCGCGGCATGGTGTTCCAGTCCTATACGCTGTTTCCCTGGCTTACCATCGAGCAGAACATTCTGTTCGGCGCACGCTCAACGCATGCAAAGGCGGCGGATTTGATTTCCCGCGTGGGTCTCAAAGGGTTCGAAAACCACTATCCGAAAATGCTCTCGGGCGGGATGCAGCAGCGCACGGCGCTGGCGCGTGCTCTCGCCAACGATCCCAAGGTCCTGCTGCTCGACGAGCCCTTCGGCGCGCTCGACCACCAGACGCGGGCGCTGATGCAGGAGCTGCTGCTCGGCATCTGGGAAGCCGACCGCAAGACGGTGCTGTTCGTCACGCACGACATCGACGAGGCGATCTTCATGGCCAACCGCGTCGCGGTGATGTCGGCGCGGCCGGGCCGCATCAAGGCGATCGTTCCGATCGATCTGCAGCATCCGCGCCACTACACGATGAAGACGAGCGCCGAATTCTCAGCCTACAAGGCGCGCCTCACCGAGGAAATCCGCGTCGAGGCGATGAAGGCGGCCCAGATGGAGGAGGTATCACCATGAAACTTCCTGCACTCGACCCGCAGGCCGTGCCCGTTGTCCGCGGCTCGGGGTATCCCGAGCCGTTCAAGTCGAGGATGGGCGATCGCGCGAAAAGGCGCCTGGGAGATGCCTGCGGCCTGACCAAGCTCGGCGTCAACCTGGTGAGGCTCGGTCCCGGCGGCCAGTCGGCATTGCGCCATTGGCACACGCTGGAAGACGAATTCGTCTACGTGCTCGAAGGCGAGGTCACCCTCGTGACCAGTTCCGGCGAGCAGCTGTTGAAGGCCGGCGCACAAGGATGGGAGGCCCTACTGAAATTCCTGTAAACTTGTCCATCCCTACACGCCCTAGGTAGATGACCAAGTATGTCTTCGTAACCGGTGGTGTAGTTTCCTCCCTGGGGAAAGGCATCGCCGCCGCCTCCCTTGCCGCGATCCTCGAATCGCGCGGCATCCGAGTCACCAACATCAA
>WNGC01000862.1_pt1 | contig 29311 bp, 27 predicted proteins | sample 5400051 | NCBI WGS metagenome assembly WNGC01 (sample SAMN13153368, study PRJNA577476) | soil metagenome | isolation source: 20 cm soil or saprolite under grassland replicate 2 | place: USA:California | collected 2016-06-15
TTCTCATTTTTCGCAACGTAACCGCCGCGCAGCACTCCTTCGCGACGCAATTTTGGGTCAATATCGTTTAACATTGGAACGGCCTGACGTGTGAGCGCGAGCAGCGTAGGACCATCCGTTCGCTGCATCGCAGCAACAAATGCACCTGCGGTTTCTTCCGGATCGGCGGGGCGAATCACGTCGATATCGGGCATCAAACGAACGGAACTAACCGTCTCCACAGGTTCATGCGTCGGACCATCTTCACCGACGCCGATCGAGTCGTGAGTAAAAATGTAAATATTGGGAAGCTTCGACAGCGCTGCCAGCCGGATGGAAGCACGGCAATAATCCGTGAAGACGAGAAAGGTTGCGCCCGATGCGCGGAACAGTCCGTGATAGGAGATCCCGTTGAGGATCGCACACATCCCATGTTCGCGAATGCCGAACCGAATGTTGCGCCCGGCGGGCGTACCGCGCATGAAGTCGCCGCCGTCCTTGATGTAGTTCATTGTCGATCCGTACAGATCGGCGCTGCCGCTGATCAGTAAGGGCATTGCCTGCGCAATCGGCTGTAACGCGTCGCCGCCGGCTTTCCGGGTAGCCAGCTTCGCATCCTTTGGAAACTCCGGAATCTCAGCTAAAAGATCGGCGGGAACTTTTCGCTCCAGTCCGTCATCGAGCATCTTGGCTTTGTCAGGGTTCTTGTCGCGCCATGCGTTGTAAGTTTTTTCCCAGCGATCGTAGTCGGCGAGCAGCTGCTTTTTGTGTTCCGCAAAGTAGTCATAGACGTCTTGTGAAACGAAATAATGTTCATCAGGCAATCCAAGCGCCTTGCGCGCTGCATCCACATATTTCGCGCCCGCCTCTCCGTGCGCCTTAAATGTCCCTGCTACTTCTGGGACGCCTTTGCCGATCAGCGTGTGCGCGATGATGAATTGCGGTTTCCCATTGTCGCGCCTTTTCGCCACGTTCAACGCGTCGAGAAATTCTTGCATATCCTGGCCTTCGATCTCCTGAACATCAAAGCCGTATGCCTCCATACGTTTGCCGGTGTCTTCGCTCTGCGTCTCCTTCGCTGCGGCATCCAGCGTGACGGCGTTCGAATCGTAGATGTAGATCAAGTTATCGAGGCCCCAGTGGCCAGCGAGAGCACACGCTTCGGAGGCGACGCCTTCCTGCATGTCGCCATCGCCGCATAAACAGATCACGTGCTGATCGAAAATCTTGTGCTCAGCCGTGTTGAAACGCGCCGCGGCCATTTTTGTCGCCACCGATATGCCGACTGAGTTGCCGATGCCCTGACCCAGTGGCCCCGTGGTGCATTCCACTCCGGGAGTAACGCCAAATTCAGGATGACCCGGAGTCTTGGAATGCAATTGCCGGAACCGTTTGATTTCCGACATCGGCAAGTCGTAACCGCTCATGTGCAGCCAGGCGTAAAGGAACATACTGCCGTGCCCGGCCGAGAGGACGAAGATATCGCGATTGATCCAGCGCGGCTGATCCGGATTGTATTTCAGCGCGTGCCCAAAGAGCACTGCACCCATTTCAGCGCAGCCGAGCGGGAGTCCCAGATGCCCCGATTGCGAGGCTTGCACGGCATCCATGCAGAGACCGCGCGCTTGAGTCGCAGCTTTTGAAAGAATTTCGATGTTCAAACTCATGGTTGTCTTATAAACAGGGATGAACAGAAGGGAAACGACAAATCTGCGGCAGACGCCGAAAAGCGCTTCAACAATTTCACGAACTGGAAGCCACGTGATTTCCGTTCAGCGTTCGTGGTATGGCGATCCAGCGCGGTAAAGCACGAGTTCATTTTGAAGCGCTTCCACGAGAGCATGATTATTCTCGGTGGCTGCTAATTCCAAAGCACGTGTAGCGGTCTCGACGGCGTCAGTAAAGTTTCCGCTCTCCGAATAGGCAGCTGCCAGCGTGTGCAGGAAAATGGGATTTCTCCCGCCAGAAAGTTCATTGGCCTGGCGAGCTAGCTCCACTGATTCGAAGCCGTTCCTAACCGATGCGTCCGAACACGTCGCTAACACCCATGCCAGCTGATTCTGAGCTGCCAGTAACCGAGGTTCAATTTTCAACGCCGCCCGGTAATGAGCGATCGCTTCCACCACAAGGTTCTTCCGACGAAGAGTGTTGCCGAGATTGTAGTGAATATGGGCGGTATTAACGTCTTCGATCCCCGAATTCAGTGCTGCTTGAAACTGAGCAATCGCCTCGTCCATCAAGCCCTTCTGAAGAAGAGCGTTCCCGAAATCGTTGTGAATAATCCTGTCCCCCGGCGCTAGTTGCAATGCTTGCTGAAACTGAACAATCGCCTCGTCTACCAAGCCCTTTTGAAGAAGCGCGTTACCGATGTTGGACTGTGCTTGCGCGCGCTCAGCGTTCGGCTGGCCGGAGCCTGACTCGATAGCCTTTTGAAAATGAAGAATCGCTTCGTCCGCCAGGCCTTTACGAAGCAGCGCCTTGCCCAGGTTGGCCTGAAACGTCGGATCGTTAGGCCACACTGTCACTGCCTTTTGATAATGATCCGCAGCCTCGTCGATTAATCCTCTCTCAAGAGCAAGATTACCTAGCTGATTATGTGCCACCTCGTTGTCAGGAGCCACGGCAAGCGTGTGTTGCCACAGCGATTCGCTGTCTCGCCAATAGGCGGCTTGAGTCAACGCAGTCCAACTTAACCAAGCCACCACTGCAGTGGCTGCGCCGCCTAAAATCCAACGGTGACGCCAGGCCTTCGCAAGATTGGCAACCATCCAGGTCAACGCAACGTAAAGGCCGATCTGGGGCAAATATGTATAGCGATCAGCGTGCGCCTGCGAACCAACTTGAACGATTCCAATCACCGGGAACAGCATTCCAAGATACCAGAACCAACCGGTGACGACGTAAGGATGCTTTTGTCGCAAGATGATCGCCGCTGTAGTAATGGCAATGAGCAGCAGAATTGAAATCGCGACTTCCCGATATGGCAGCGTTTGCGGATAGCTGTAAAACGGCGCCAGGCCGGACGGCCACATCATCTGGCGCACGTACACAAGATAGCTAAGAAAGGCATTGTTGAGTCGCCACCAAAATGGCAACCGCGCAATCGAACTGATCGCGTGGCCTTGGGCCAGGAATGTGGCTGCGCATGACGCGGACGAAAGCGCGAGCAAAGGGACTTTTTCAAGAATTAATTGATTGATGAGCGAGAAACTGGTTCGCTGATGGACCTGTTTTCCTTTTGCTCTCGGAGACGAGTTTGTCAGGCGGCCCAGCGGCCAATAGTCCAGGAGTAAAAGAACAAAGGGTACCGTCACCAGCATCGGCTTGGACATCAGCCCGCACGCAAACAAGATCCACATCGTCGCATAGCACCCCGGTGTCCGTCGCCGAACAAAGCGGACATAAGCACCTAACGTCAGCATGAAGAAAACTCCGCTCAATACATCTTTCCGCTCTGCGATCCATGCGACCGATTCCACGTGCAGGGGATGAATGGCAAAAAGCGCCGCTACAAAAGCGCTGCGCCAAAGCGCTCCAGTCATCTGTGTGAACAGTAGAAACAATAGGAGCACAGCAATTGTGTGCAGCAGCACGTTGGTGAAGTGATGCCCACCAGCGTTACGCCCGTAGACCTGATAATCGAGCATGTGCGTGAGCCAGGTAAGCGGATGCCAATTGTTGGCATGACCGCTTGTAAACGCCCAAATCACTCCGTGCGCCGTGAGACCACCGGTGACCTGAGGATTGTCATAAACATATACCGGGTCATCATAATTAACGAAGTCGTAACGAAGCGTCCGCCCGAAGACCAGCCACGTAATCGTCGCCAGAAAAAGACAAATACTGGCTATCGTCACCAATCCGTGACGCCTTTGGTGAGAACGAATCTTTGGCACAGCGGGACGATCCTATCGCACGCAAACGAGAGAACAATCTCTCCTAATATGCAGTTTCGTTTTCTAAAAAATCACTGAGAATTATGCTGGCGATAGAAAATGGAATGAATTCGAAGACGCTTTTGAACATCATCGAACGACTCGAAGGTTTGCTGGCCAAACTTCCCGAGAAGATTCGCCGGCCGGTCTCGCGCGAGCTGACGCCGTTAAAAGAATTGTTTCTGCAACAACGGCCGCCGCGGTTCCTCTTTATCGGATCGAGCGAAATGCCCACCCACAGAATCATCGACACGCTTTTTACGACTGGCGCACCAGAGCAAACGAATGTTGCTCTAATGCCCGTCCATCGATGGATCAATTGGGACATAGCCGGCCACGGAACAATTTCAGTCCTGGATGCTCGCGACGCAGCGGATTCCGCTGCAGCTCTGGTCGAAGAAGAACTCAAACATCAGCCTGCCGACATCATCTTTCTTTTCGACGACGACGAGTCAAATCTTGAGAAACCATCTGCCGTTAGATCCGCTGGCTCGCTGTTGCATTTGGAACATCAGTTCGGCGGCGCGATAGACGATGCCAAAGTCATCGGCGTTTGCTTCGGAAAAAGGAGCGCTGCGCAGCTGGAGGAGGCGCTCAATTCGGAACCGGCGATCCGCAACCGTTTGTTGAAGGTCATTCAATTCGCGAGAATGCATTCGACCGAAGCGCGCGGTCTGTTGTCAGTTCTGATAGAGCAGCTTCCGAATCAAGCAAAGGTCGAGATGATTCGAATTTCGCGTGATCGCGAAGCGCAGCATCACGTCGCACAAATGCTGATAAAATCGACGACTGCCATTTGCACGGCAATCGGAGCGCAACCCATTCCGCTGGCAGACCTGCCGGTTCTCACTGCGCTCCAGGTGATGATGGTCTCCGGCATCATGTATATCAGCGGTCGAGAACGAAGCCTGCGCGCTGCGACGGAATTTATGACGGCCGTCGGGGCAAATGTTGGCGCAGGAATGCTTCTCCGTGAGGGGGCTCGGGCGATCCTGAAATTTTTCCCAGGCTGGGGCAATGTGGTCTGCGGCATGGTCGCGGGCGCCGGCACCTACGCGATCGGTCGCGCGGCCAGCGCGTTTTTTATCGGTGGGGTCTCGTTGAAAGATGCACGACAAAAATATCTTGCGACCCGGAAGAAGGCATCCCACAAGGCGCATCTGTTGGAGGACTCGAGGAGAGCCTCCAGGTCCATTGAATAACTTGTGAATAACTTGCCGGCGCCTGCGGATTTTGTTCACAGTATCTTGTGAACAGACATGCGAATTTCGAGTGCCTCTGCGCGCGGCGCGCAAGGTTCATATGAAGCTTTCCGAAATACGAACCGCGCTTCGAGAAATACGCCTGTCGCCAGCCAAAACACTCGGACAAAATTTCCTGCACGATCAAAATCTTGCTCGCTGGATCGTTGATCAGGCTCAGATCACTCCGGACGATTATGTCGTTGAGATTGGACCCGGACTAGGCGCGCTCACTCGTTTCATCCTTGAGAAAGGCGCGCATGTCCTTGCGATTGAAAAAGACACGCGCCTCGCAGATTTTTTGCGCGCACATCTTGATCATGAACGGCTCGAAATACTCAATATCGACGCACTTAAGTTCGATCGACGCTCTCTTTTTGCGCATCGCACCGTGAAATTGGTTGGCAATCTTCCCTACAATATTTCGAGCGCGCTACTGTTGAAACTTCTCGGACAACCAAATCCTATATCACTGGGATTGTTAATGTTACAAAGAGAGATGGCGCTGCGTCTTTCCGCATCCCCATCCACGCATGATTACGGAGCCCTCACCTTGCGTATGCAAGTACACCATCGCGTGAAATATCTGCGCACTGTTCCTGCAACCGTTTTTTTTCCGCGGCCTGAAGTCAATTCCGCAGTGGTGCGAATTTTGCCCCGTGATCCAATTGAATTGCCTCAGCGCGACGACCAGTTGCTTCTGAAACTGATCCGGGCCGGGTTTTCCCAGAGAAGAAAACAGTTGAGAAAATTGGTTCGCGAACACATCCCCGACTGGGACACTGTCTCGAGCGATCTGCACATCGCTGCGCAGGCTCGCGCGGAAGAGTTATCGTTGCTGCAATGGATTGCCCTCGCGAATTCCATCGCGCCACCTCCGCTCCCGGATACACGCACAACGAAGAATGAATCCTTCCCGATCGTCGACAAAAACGATCGAATCCTGCGATATGCGAACCGCTCCGAGGCGCATGGGAATAACTTGCGACATCGCGCCGTTCACATCCTGATATTTAACCCAGCCGGTGAAGTTTATTTGCAGCAACGTTCGCGTTGGAAAGATCGACATCCTTTGAAGTGGGACTCAAGTGCTGCCGGTCACGTAGCCGACGGGGAAAGCTATGATGATACCGCCCGACGCGAATTGAAGGAGGAATTAGGCGTGACTGTGGCCCTTCAAAAAGTTTCAAAAATTCCAGCGTCGGAACATACCGATCAGGAATTTATCTGGCTGTATCGGGGACTGACCTCTGGCGATCTCGAACCGGCCAAGTCTGAAATCGAGCAAGGCGCCTTTCTGCCTCCAACGATTATCGACGGCTGGACATCGGCACGACCGGAAGATTTCGCGCCCGGATTTTTAGAGTGCTGGAAAACGTATCGCCGCAAGACACCCTGAGAACAGCGGACACTACAGCATCAGAGTTGTCCGCTAGCACGGCCGCCATTTATCGCTTGTGGCGGAGGCAGGTTCCAAGACTTCCACTTCTTATCGTATTCGACGGCTGGTAAGAGCGCGTAGCACGGATGGCGTTGTGCTCGAAGCGACGTGATTAGCTTCACCAGGTTTTCTTTCGCCATCGTCGTGCAGCCAGTGGTTGGCCGATTCACGCCGCGGCGAATATGAAAAAAAATCGCGCTTCCCGCGCCGGGCACCGGGGGATCGGAATTGTGTCTGATCTCAACCAACCACTCATACGCGAAGTCACTCGAGCGCATTTTTTCGCGCGAGTAATTGTCTGGCGGATTCTTTGGATCGATCACGATATGGCGATTGTAATTGGGCGAGCGCGGATCATCGCTCCAAACGTCTGCCTCAGTGACTTGATGATAGGGATAATCAGCTCCCGGTGGCAGGTGCGCATTGTATCCAAACACTTGCCCGATTGCGAAAACACCTGCAGGCGCTCGACCATCGCGCTCTTTCTTCCGAAGACCCGGCTCATTTTGTCCGGCGAGACCCGTGCCCCATGCGAGTCCGTTTTTGCCAAACAGCACTGCGAAAGGTCCAGCCACAACAGCCCACTCTCCGCCGTGCGGTCGCTCAAGTAATCGCAACTCCCCGCGCATCGAGTTCCAAGTCGGCGCGATTCCGACGATCAACTGCGTGCAATCATTGGGAACGCCCTCCGCATATGCGGTGACGGCAATGAGGCTCAAGCAGTGAATCGCAAGGCTGCGGACGATCGACATAAGCTTTACAAGGAAATCATTTTAAGCATTCCGCTACTTGTTTTCACATCCGCCGTAATGGCGCGTGGCGATTCTTTCATGTCGGCTCCCACAACATTGAGCCTCGACCGGGATCACTTATGAAAACATCACTCTCAATCGCAGCCATGACCGCCGTTTTGGGGTTGGCCGTGGCTTCTACAATCGCGCAAACCGAGACAACCAGTACCACCACTTATATCCAGACCAGCAAGCTCGTCGGCAAGCCGGTGAAATCCTCTCAAGGAGAAGAAATCGGCACAATCAAAGACGTCGTGCTCGACCGCAACACCGGCTGCCTGGCTTACACGGTTCTGGCAACTGGTGGAGGCGGTGGCCAGGTTGCCGGAGGCGGCAAAATGGTAGCAGTTCCCTGGTCAGTTTATTCAGCTTCATCGGATGTTAACACCTATACCGTAACCGTGGATCGCGAGCGCATCTACAGCGCGCCCGTCTTCGATTACGCTCACGTCGAGGAATATTCCCGACCCGATTACATCAATAACGTTTATGGTTACTTCGGGGTGACGGCCGGTGCAGCGATCGGCACCGCAGTGTCATCGACAACAGGCGACACTCATACAACGAATGTAAACACGACCACCGGAACCACCACGCGAGGAACGAGCACAAGAGGAGGCGCAATGGCAAGCCCCGGTGCCAGCGCAGCGGCTGGTGCGGCCAGATCGCCGGCACAAGCCGCTTCACCAAGCGGCAGGGGATCACCGAGCCCGCGTGCGACAGGAGCACGAAGCCCGCGCGCAACTCCGTCTGGGAGAGCACATGAATCAGCTAGTCCAAGTAGTCGAGGCGGAGCAACGGGTACTTCACCAGCGGAAGAGCGAACGCGGGATTCAATGGAGAAGCGGGAGCAAACAACTCCGCCAAGTAGTCGCGGCGAAACCGAGCGTAGCGAGACCGGTCGGACGGAAACTGGCCACGGCGAGACCGGAACGCGACCGGACACTGAGCGAGTTCCTTCAGAAGCGTCGAGGCCCAGCGAAAAAGCAACGGGGTCCGACCGCCACGGGAAGGGCAAACGCGAGGCAAGTACTCCCCAGGAAAGACCCCAGGAATAGGAATAAGATTTCGGCCCGGCGGCGACTCGTGGGGTGCTCAGCCAGTCGCCTTTTCTACGGCAGCCGTATCGGCCGGAAGATATTTCACGCCAATGAGCCAAACCACGCCGGAGATAAAGATTATTCCGGACACAAACAGAAATGCCACGTGCATGTTGGTGTGGCCGCCGATGTAACCCAGCAGCCAGAACGCCTGAACGTCGCCAAACGCGTGGATAATGAAAATGTTTGCGGCAAATGCCGTGGCACGCACAGCCGGCAGCGAGACGTTGGCGAGAGCGGTGTTTGAGGGACCTGTGTTCAGGAACAAGAAAAAGATCGCGAGGAACATTGCGATCCACGCCGCGGGAAACGGAATGTAAAGGGCCACAATGAAAATCGGGCAGGCGATCAGCATCCCGATTCCTGAGACCCAGAAATAGGAACCGGGCACACGCGAGCGCAACCTGTCGGCGATAACGCCCCCCAAAAGCGTCGCGACCAGGCCTGCGACTACCGTGATCAAGCCAAAGATCGTCATGCCTACGGCAGGACTTTGATTCCGATAGCGCAGATAAGCTGGTACCCAGAAGCCCAAGCCGCCCGTTACAAAAGTCATCAGTGTGATCGCGACGCAGTTGATGAGATAAGAGCGCGTCCGGAATAATCTCAGGTAATCGCTCATGCTTCGGCGCGGCGATTTCTCCCCCAGAAGACGCGCACCGACGCGCGGGTCGCGCTGCCAGAAACAGAGCAGGCCCAGCAACAACCCCGGCGGGGCAACGAGATAAAATGCCCAGCGCCAGCCGAGGTGAGCGCCAATCAGTCCGCCGATTACATAGCCGAGCGCGCTGCCAACCGGAATTGCTGTATAAAAAACCGCCATCATGCGACCTCGTGTTTCGATCGGGAAGAGATCAGCCAAAATGGTCGGAGCGGCCGGGCCGTAGCCGCCTTCGCCAATTCCCACGAAAATGCGAGTTGCGAAGAGAATGGCGAATGTCGCTGCCAAACCGGATGCGCCGCTGGCCAGGCTCCACAAAATCACAGCGGAGCCGATGATGATCCAGCGCGAGAATCGATCCGCAAGCAGACCGAGAATCGGCGCGCTGATCATGTAAGTTACGAAAAACGCGTCGCCAAGCAGACCGGTCTTTGTCATCGCGTTTACGTCGCCGGGTGCGAAAAAATCTGCACGAATATCGGGCTCAAGTGCCGCCAGGATTTGGCGATCGATGTAATTGAAAAGATTGATGGCCAGGAGCAGAAAGAGTGCACCACGTGCGCCACTCATTATTTTCTTCCCGGCAGGGTCCATCGACAATTGCCGATTGCAGTTTGCCCGGCACAGATTGTAAATCATAAATGATGCCTTCGACTTCCCGCACCGAACGCGCCCTCTATTTTTTTGGTCGACTGCTGGTACGTTGCTTTTATCGGGTCACTGCGATCGGCCTGCAAAACCTGCCGGAGGGCGGTTTTCTCCTTGTACCCAATCACATCAGTTGGGTGGACGCGCTCGTGCTGCAGCTCGTCTGCCCGCGTCCGATTCGTTACGTAATCGACCAGCAGTATTACCACAAACCGGTTTTGCATCCGGTTTTGCGTGCGCTGGGCTGCATCCCGATCAACATCCGCCATTCGTATTCTGCGGTTCGCGCGGCCGCTGAAAAAGTCGCCGAAGGCGAAATTGTGTGTGTTTTCCCAGAGGGTCAACTGGAACGCACGGGCGTTCTTTTGCGGCTCCAACGCGGTTATGAATTGATCGCGCGCCACGCCAAGGCGCCGGTTGTTCCAGTTTGGCTCGACCAACTCTGGGGCTCGATCTTCTCGTTCGAGGGCGGAAGATTCTTCACAAAACTTCCAAGGCAATTCCCCTATCCGGTAACGATCGCTTTCGGCAAACCGTTACAACCACAAGCCGCCGACGCCGCCACGATGCGGGAAGAATTGCTCAAGCTCGGTGAATTTTGTTTCAGCCGCCGGCCAGCATTGGATCGACATCTTGCCGAAGAATGCGTGCGCGGCCTGAAGCCAAGACCGTTCGCGACGGCGGTGACCGACGGAACCGATCACACTGAGTTAAGCCGGTCGAAACTGCTCGGCGCCGCGGCTGCGTTGAGCCGCTATCTTCGAAAAGAGTTTGCCGACAAGCGAATCGCGATCGTTTTGCCCGCCAGCAAGGGATCGATGCTGGGAAACCTGGCTGTGACCCTGGCAGACAAAGTTCCCGTGGATCTTAATTTCACAATGGGACGGGCGGCAAATGAATCATGCTGCAGGCGCGCAAACTTGCGGGTCGCGATTTCAGCGACGCCATTCATGGAACGACTCAAGGATTTTCCGTGGCCGGAAAAGATCTTGAAGCTGGACGAGCTGATGCCGCGAATAAAACGCCAAATCGTTTTTTGGTGGATTATGTCACTGCTGCTGCCGACGCGTTTGCTTCTGCGGGTCTTAGGAATTCCGAAGCAAGGCGGCCACAGCGAGGCAGTCCTGCTCTTTACAAGCGGAACGACTGGAGAACCGAAAGGTGTGGTCGTCAGCCACCGCAACGTCGTCGGAAACGTGTCGCAATTCCGGCAGCTGCTCGACGCACGACAAACCGACGCAATCCTCGCTTCTCTGCCCTTCTTTCACACCTTCGGATCGACTGTCACACTTTGGTATCCGCTCATTGAAGGTGTCCGCATCGTCACGTACCCGAATCCGCTGGAACCTGCCAAGTGCGCAGCGTTGATCGAACGGTACAAGCTGACCTTTCTGCTGGCGACACCCACATTCCTGCGTTTGTACTTGCGTAAAGCCGAGCTGGAGCAGCTCCAAAGCTTGCGTCTCATAATTGTCGGCGCGGAGAAATTGCCTCTCGATCTTGCCAGCCATTTTGAGGAACGCTTCCACAAAAAAGTTTTCGAAGGCTACGGACTCACTGAGACCGCGCCGGTGGTGAGCGTCAATTTGCCCGATCCGGAGCCGAAAAAGCCTGGCGAACACGTGCAGCCATCGAGTCGTCTCGGATCGGTTGGCAGACTTGCGCCGGGAATCGCCGCCGAAATCCGCGAACCGGAAACAGATCAGAAACTCTCGCTTTATGAAACCGGAATGCTTTACCTCCGCGGAGCAAACATCTTCGAAGGATATCTGCACGATCCGAAACGAACCGCGGAAGTCTTGCGTGACGGCTGGTTGAAGACAGGCGACATCGGCCGATTCGACGAAGATGGGTTTCTTTACATCGAAGGCCGCCTGTCACGCTTTTCGAAAATCGGCGGCGAGATGGTGCCGCACGAAGCGATCGAACAAAAAATTATCGATCTGCTGGAGTTTTCCGGAAGAGACGAACGCCCCATCGCGATTGTGGGAGTGCAGGACGAGGCGAAGGGTGAAGCACTCGTGCTGCTCAGTGCAGTCGATATCGATCTTGCCGAGCTGCGCAAAAAACTTCAGGACGCAGGTGTTCCAAACTTGTGGATTCCAAAAAACGTCCAACGCGTCGAGGCAATCCCCGTCCTGGCCTCGGGCAAACTCGATCTGAAAAAATGCCATGAACGCGTCGCTGAAAGAAGCGACGCAAACCGAGACGACTCTCACCCGGCAGTTGCGTAAAGCGCGATCGGCGCGGTCGGATCAAGAACGAGTCGCACGATCTTCTTCTTTCAATCGCCACGGCGAAATTCTGCCAAAAAGATCGCGCGTCGCCCCGGCGATATCTTCGGCTTTTGAGACGCCACTATCGATCAACGCGCGTCCTGTGCTTTCCCAAAGTTTCCTTGCCACCAGCGCGCCATTTTCTCGCACGATCCGACCAAGATGCTGAACTGCTGCAGCAGTGGCGGATTTGCGAATCAGCTCAGGCGGACATCGTGAAGTCAGCTCGCAATAACGCCGCGCGACTTCGCCCACGCGCAGCGTGAGGAACGCGTTTGCCGCGCCATTCGAAACGCATTTTACGAGCAGAGCTGAGATGCCGCTCAGGCCCGGAATTCCGCCTTTGAGCGCGGGAACCATGGAAGTGGCAAGCGGCGCGACCATTTCTCCGAGATCCAGCGATTCAAGGCCGCTGGCGATGAAAGCCGTGCCGGCGACGTTCGCATATAGCCGAAACAATTCGCGCGGTGACGGGCGTTGCACGTAGATGCGAGCAACACGACCGACCATTTGAATTTGCGTCGCGAGGAGTATCAGCGCGTCGAGCCGCCCATTCTGCATCAGCGCTGTGCTAAGAAACACTGTGCTTGCTGTTTTGCGCACGACCGAATCTGCTTCCGCTGACAATTGCGCAATGGCGTGTTCGATTTCTTCTTCTGTGGCAAGCGACCTGCCTCGCGTCCTCGGGTTAGCAGCGAGACGCACGCGGAGCGCTTGCAAGAAAGCGTCGTGCTCAGGGCCAAAATCCTCCTGTGGCGGGACAAGTGCAGGAGGAAGTCTTGCGTATGCCACGGCACAGTAGAGCGCAAAGAATCCAGCCGTAGCGCAAACACTCCAGAATACAATCGCACCGGCGACCGGATGGATTCTGTCAGCCAATGAGATCAAGCTCGTAGCACCGGCAATTATCAGCGACACCAGGCAGAGCGTTATCAACACGGCAATGATCAGGATAATCTTCCGCGCGCCGGAGTTCTGGACCGCGACATCGGCTTTAGCCGTCATGGCAAGTACTGTGCACCCACAGCGGCTGGCTTCAATCGAAAGCTGGACAACCGGAAAAGTGCTGCGCAACTCGTATTCGCGCCATAGGCGATCGCACGCGAAGTTGAATGTCATGAAGATGTGTTGCCGCGCGTTGGCAATTTTCGTTCTAGCGAGTTTTGCAGGGCTTTTACCTGGCGTTTCACGTGCCGACGAAAAGCCCATGATGAAGGCGGTGGTCGCACATGAATACGGCGCACCTGAGGTTCTAAAATTCGAAGAGGTGCCGCGACCGGAGCCGAAGGAAGATGAAGCGCTCGTGCGCGTGATCGCGAGCGGGGTAAACCCGGCGGATCCGCTGACACTAAGCGGAAAATATGCGCGGGAATTCGGCACGCGTTTACCGCTGATCCCCGGTTACGACATCGCCGGGATCGTGGAGAAAACCGGCCCCAACGTGACAAAACTCAAAGCAGGCGACGCGGTCTACGGATATCCAACATTCGGTGGCGGTTGGGCAGATTACGTCACAGTCAAGGAATGGGAAGTGGCAGCGAAACCCAAGTCTTTGAACTTTGTCGAAGCCGCATCAGTGCCGATGGGCGCTTTGACCGCCTGGCAGGCACTAGTCGACGTCGCGAAGCTGCACGCGGGACAAACGATTCTGATTCACGGCGGCTCAGGTGGGGTTGGTAGCTTCGCGGTGCAAATTGCCAAAGCGCGTGGCGCGCGCGTCATCGCGACCGCTTCGACAGCGAACCAGGATCTCCTCAGGCAGCTCGGCGCGGACGTAGCAGTGGATTATTCAAAGACTCGTTTTGATGATGTTGCCAAAGACGTAGATGTCGTGCTCGATCCCGTGGGCAAGGAAACGCTCGCCCGGTCTTACGACGTGGTTAAGAAAGGCGGGATAGTCATGTCGCTGGTGGCGCGCCCGGACCCGGTTGAGCTAAAGAAACGCGGGATTCATGGCGCCGGTATCTCCGCTCATCCGGATGCGGCGGATCTTGCCGAGATCGGACAACTGATCGACGCCGGAAAAATCAAGCCAATCGTGACGCAAATCCTGCCGCTCAGTGAAGCCATCACGGCGCAACAACAAGCTGCGACACACCACACCCGCGGGAAAGTTGTGCTCCAGATTGCAGACGAGCCGAAAAGTTGACGCGAGGAGTGCGCATCTGAAGTTCGGCCGTAATGAAAAATACTTTCCTGACATTTTCTTCGGCTGGTCCAAACCGCGATTTTTCGAAGGATACGCGCAGACAGCCGTTCTGGGACGAGCACGCGACGTTTATAGATCAACTCGTTGCTGACGGGTTTATTTTAATGGGTGGCCCTTTGGTTGATGAAGGCGGCTCTCTCTTGATCGTCAACGCTGAAAATGAAAGTGAAGTGCGCGAAAAAATGAAGAACGATCCTTGGTTCATGCACGGCATTCTCAAACTCGAGAGCATCAAGCGCTGGCAAATCTTCGTTGATGTGAGGACTGTGTAGCGGTCGCCGCGGCGACCTGGTTTTGGCGCCTCGCCGAAACGAACTTTTGCTGCTTTTGTTCGTCCACAGATTCCCTCGTTCCCGATTCACACAGAAATCAGAAGGCCAAGAACTCGGAAGAAATAATCTGTGGAAATCTGCGCAATCTGTGGACAACGATCTGACTGTCCTGGGACAGCTACAGCGCTCCGCGGCGAACTTTCTCGTCAATCGCCAGGTATTCGTTCCGCGGTGGGCTGAAGGTATCAAGCACACGGGTTGGCAACATCACTTCCACCCCATGCGGAATGTTGCTGGCCAGATAAAAGGAATCGCCGGTCGAAAGCTCGTGCGGCACACCGTCAACGATGAGCCTCATTTTGCCTTCGAGAATGTGGACGATCTGCTCCTGCGGGTGTGAGTGCGCAGGCATGCGACTCCCGGCCGCGAGTGTCGCGAGCATCTGATACATCGTCTTCCCGTGTGCGACCGTCCGGCGCGTGATGCCGGGACAAATTTCAATTGTCGGATTCTCTTGTTCCATCCGAGAACCTTAGGCGGGAGCCTGATTTGCGCCACAGCTCGACCTTGTCCGATTTCCGCACTTGTCACTTGTCACTAACCACTGGCAGAATCCCAATCATGAAAACATTTACGCCATTAATCACAATTCTATTCGCCACATTGATCGTGACTTCCGCCTTTGCGCAAAGCGCCGGCACATCGCCCCTGAGCGCGTCGAGCCCGCCGGCTGCTGCCCAACCAGCGCCTCCAGCCGGGCAGCCGAACCCTCAGGAGATGATGAAGCAGATGATGGAGCTATCGAAGCTGAATGAAAACCACAAGCTGCTCGCGGACATGGATGGCAATTGGAATTACACCATTAAGATGTGGATGAATCCTGATCCCATGGCCAAACCACAGGAGTCTAAAGGCACAGCCACGCGCAAGAGCATCATGGGCGGCCGTTACTTTGTGATGGACGTGACCGGCAAAATGCAGATGCCTGGGGCGGACGGCAAGATGAAAGACATGCAATTCAAAGGCATGGCCGTCGAAGGCTACGACAACGTTAAGAAAAAGTTTGTTGCCTCATGGGTCGACAGCATGGGCACCGGTATTCAGTCCTCCGAAGGTACCTACGATCCCGCGACCAAGACGTTCACTTACACCATGGAAATGGAGCCGATGCCCGGCATGAAGCAACAAGTGCGCGAAGTACTGAAGGCCACCGATAAGGATCACATGATGCTTGAATGGTACGAAACTCAGGGAGGCCAGGAAAGGAAGACGATGGAGATCGCGTACACACGCGCGGGCAAGAAGTAGCGCGTACTAATTGCTGATTGCCGAAAGCTGTAGCGGAACCGTCGTGGCGGGAAAAATCCCGCTTCGGCTCACATCCCCTCGCGAACACCGCGGCTGGGATCACGCGGGCTGATAACGCCGCCCAGTCTGTCCCAGACCGCGTTTACTGCGGGACGCACCGTGTCCCACGGCAAAGCAGAACCGGGTTTCGCCTCTTCATACCCGAGCGCGATGTCGTCTTCCACATCGTCGAAATTCTCTCCGGGATATTTGAAGAACGAATTGTAGCCAGTCTTATACGCGTGCTCGAATTGGTCGTACGAGTAGTCCTTCGCGTAAGGTTGTTTTGGGTGTTGTTCGCGCCAATAAGCAGCTTCTTTGCGCGGATCCACTCCGCCGCTTTGTTCGCTCTTGCCGCCTGCTGATTCAGAACTTGTTTGCATAATGTTCGCCTTCTACTGCTGTTCATTGAAACTTCGCCAGTGACCGCCCCATCGGTCGCTTGTTTTTGCCCATTCAAAATTCATTGTTCTTACTTCTTAGTCCAGCCTTCACTTCGCTATTCGACAAACTGGCCGATTTCCCGATACTTCTCGCAGAGCTCCCGGATGCGGTGCTCGTAGTGGTGAATGCGGCGGATCGAACGATAGATCAACCAGGTACCAAGCGCGACCAAACCCAGGTTCAGAAGCAACAGCGGCATCAGCAAAGGCATTACCTTGTCGAAGCTGTAATAACGCGACGTCGCGATGAGGATACTCAGCACAGAGAAAGGCAAAGCAAACACCGCGATACCGGTCCGCAGAGAAGCCAGCGCGGTTCGTTTCTCGGCGAGGATCACTTGGATTTCGCCAAAGATCACACTGTCTAGCTTCGGCAGTCCGTTCGTTTCCATACTCACCTGATTTCAATCTAATCCATTTAGGAATCTCTGCTGTAGCCCCGAAAGCATTCGAGGCCTCAGCGGAAATGCAGTCTCGATGTTGGTTCCTGATTTGGCTTTTCTGAGCGATATTCGCTGATGAAAAGGACAGAACGCATCGCGCTCGTTACCGGCGCAAACAAAGGGATTGGTTTCGAGGTCGCGCGGCAGCTGGCGCGGCGAAATTTTCACGTCTTTATCGGCGCGCGCAATGAAACGGCTGGCCAGCAAGCAGCCGAGAGACTTCGCACAGAAGGTGCGAAGGAAGACTACGGTGAGATTACGTTCTTAAACATCGACGTCTCCAGAGCGGACAGCATTCGCCGCGCGGCGGAAGAATTTTCGAGAGTAAGCGATCGGCTCGATACGCTTGTGAATAACGCCGGCATTCTGCGCGATGACGACAAGGACGTGCTGACGATCACGCCGGAGATGTTCGAGACCACGTTGCGCACAAACACCGTGGGCGCGCTGATGGCGTCGCAGGCGTTCGTCCCGTTCCTGAAAAAGAGCGACGCACCCCGCATCGTGAATGTCTCCAGCACCGGCGGGCAATTGGCCGATGGCGCCGACGGCTGGGCGCCAGCCTATTGCATTTCGAAGACGGCACTCAGTGGCGTCACCGTACAGCTCGCGGCCGCGTTACCGAAATTCGCGGTGAATTCCGTTTGTCCAGGTTGGGTGCGGACCGATATGGGTGGTTCAAACGCAACTCGCTCCGTCCTCGAAGGAGCAGCGGGCATTGTCTGGCTTGCGGCGGACGCGCCTCAAAGCGAGACGGGCAAGTTTTGGCGTGATCGCAAAGTTATTCCGTGGTGAGGTTCGACGCATTCTGCGCCTGGGCCGAAGCCGGCAACGATTTTGCTACGCGCCGCAAATCGTCGAGAAGGATCTCCATGTCGCGTAAAGTGGTCCGATAGTTCAGGACGCAACCGCGCAGGGCGAAGCGACCGCCAAGCGTGGCGTTGGAGAGATATGAACTGCCATCTCGTTGCAGAGCAACCAGGAGGCGTTCATTGAACGCGTCGATTGTTTGGGGTGATTCGTTTCTGAGCTGCACCGGCACATGACGAAAGCAGAAGATCGATAGCTCGACCAGCGCTGCCATCTCAAAGTCGTCGCTTGCTCGCACCATCGACTCAAGGTGGCGCGCACAGACGAGATTGCTTTCAATCGCCTCGCCCAACGAATCAAGGCCGACTCCCTTTAACAACATCCATACTTTAAGAGCCCGGAAACGCCGCGACAGCTCCGGCCCGTAGTCCCAAAACGCGAATGCCTCGTCTGCCTGCTCCCCGATAATGCGTGTGTATTCGGCTTCGTGGGCAAAAGCGGCTCGTGCGATTTCTGGTGCGCGGTAAATCACGCAGCCGACGTCCACTCTGCTTCCTCCCCGATAATGCGAGTGTATTCGGCTTCGTGGGCAAAAGCGGCTCGCGCGATTTCTGGTGCGCGGTAAATCACGCAGCCGACGTCCACTGGAAGATAAAGCCATTTGTGCGGATCGAGCGCGATCGAATCCGCTCGCTCAATGCCCGCGAACAACTTTCTCGCGGATTTCGCGAGCACGGCAAAGGCGCCGTAACTTCCATCCACGTGCATCCAAAGTTGGAAGCGGTCCGCAATTTGTCGAACCTCCACTAACGGATCGACCGCGCCGGTGTTCACGGTTCCGGCATTTGCAGCCACGCAGAATGGAACGTAGCCCGCCTCCAGGTCGGCAGTAATCTTTGCGACGAGATCGTCTACCCGAATTCTGAAGCGCTCGTCGACGGCGACTTGGCGCACATTCTCCCGACCGATTCCCAGAAGCGCTGCTGCTTTGGCGATGGAAAAATGCGTCTCGCTCGACACATAGATGCGTAAACGACCTGACGAACAATCTTTCGCCTGCCGCGCCACAGCGATGGCCGCGAAATTGGCCATCGATCCACCGCTGACAAAAAGTCCGCCGGCTTCAGCATTGAATCCAAGAATCTGCCGGATCCAGTCAATCGTCAGGCGCTCAAGTTCCACCGGCGCCGGCGCGGAACGCCACACCGTCAGATTCGCGTTCAGAGTCGAGGCAAGCAGGTCAGCAAACGCCGCGAGCGGAGTCCCAGGCGATTGAACATAGCCAAACATGCGCGGGTGCGCGTTCTGCCGCGAAAATGGGACAATAGCCTCGCGAAAAACTTTCAGCAGATCGTCGAAATCGGTTCCTTTGCTCGGCAGCGCGGGATCGATCCGGTTGCGAATCCTGCCTGAAGACATGTGACGATACACGTTGCGATTGCGAAGATCGCCGAGATAATCGGCCATAAATTGGATGACGGAATTGCCCCACTCGCGTAATTCATCGGCAGAAGGATCAAGCATTTCCACGTAGTATGCGTCGTGCAGATGGCGTTGTCAGCCTTCGCTAGCCAGCCAAGCATCTCATCAATGGACGATCTTTCAGTGTTCTTTCTCGCTGAAGGCGAACAATCCGCGGATGACGTCATGGCGCGGCTGACCACGTTCATACACGCGGCGAAGCAAACGCTGGCTTTTGCCATTTACGACATGCGATTCAGTGATCCGCTCCGCGCGCAATTAGCAGCGGCGTTGCGCGAGCGAGCTGAGACAGGCGTGGAAATTCGTTTTTGCTATGACGCCGACAAACCGCCCCAGCCAAATCTCGCCGCTGGTCAGGACCCGGCTCCTGCGGGCACGGGCGCATTTGTCCAATCATTAGGTTACCCGTGGCGCCGCATCGCCGGAATGAAACTGATGCACAGCAAATTCGTCGTACGCGACCAACAAGCCGTCTGGGCTGGCTCGGCCAACATGACCGACGATGCTTTCACGTTAATGGAAAACAACATTGTCGAAATCGACTCGCAGGCTTTGGCAAATTACTACGTGCAAAATTTCGAGGATCTCTGGGAGAAGGAAAACTTCGAGCACACCGGCGACATCCATACCGAGCCAGTGCCGCTCACCTTTTCCGATCAACCAGCTACCGCGCGGGTGATGTTTTCGCCGGGTTGCGGCTTGGAAATCGATTCGGAGATCGCAAGACGCGTGCGAGTAGCGCAGCGCCGCGTTCGCATCTGCAGCTTGCTGATCAACTCCGGCACGCTGATCGGCGAGCTCGGCAATTTGCTGCGTCGCGGCCGCGTCGCCGTGGATGGAATCTACGATCGCACCCAAATGGAACAGGTTTACGTGCAGTGGCAGGGAGTGCCGCAAAACCGATGGAAAATCGGCGCGCTCAAAGAGATCATCGTGCGCGCCGGTCTGATCGGGAAAGACTCAACGCCTTATACGCCGGCCGGGCGCCACAATTTCATGCACAACAAAGTTCTCGTGATCGACAACACTGTGATCACCGGTTCCTATAATTTCTCCCGGAGCGCACAATTCAACGCCGAGAACATTCTCTTCATCGAAAGCGCGCCGCTCGCGGACGTGTACAGCGCGTACATCGATCATCTAAAATCGAAATACGCGGCCTAATCCGGCCCTCGATCCCAATTTACACCGATTTAAGAGCAGAAGTGAATCAGGAAACCAGGAACCCACGAATTGTAGGGCGTCTGTGCCAGACGCCGTCGTTCTCTGCGCCCTCTCGGCCACTGGCGCAAACAATTAATCGAAAGATCCGGCCGGAATCAGCGAATTACCATTGATGACAGGACGATCTTGCCGCATCCCCGACTCTGAAACGGTAACGGCACTCCGGTCGAAGGCTCACCGTGAAGAGCTCGAAATCGATCCACGTTTCACACATCGCGAACGCCAGCCAGGGCTGGATCTTCTGCGCGCCCTCGCAGTTATCGTGGTCGTTATTTATCACGCCGCACTTTTCGGATTCAAACTTCCCGGTCGAGTGGATCGCTTCGGCTGGATCGGTGTTGATCTTTTCTTTGTCCTCAGTGGTTACTTGATCGGCGGCCAATTGCTCGCGTCACTGGCACGCGGTAATCAAATAAATCTCGGTCGGTTTTTTGCGCGGCGCGTGTTGCGCATCATGCCGGCATATTTCGCGGTGCTCGCGATTTACTTTTTGTTGCCGTCGTGGCGCGAGTATCCGGACATGTCCCAACCGCTCTGGAAATTTCTTCTCTCCGTCCAAAACATCGCCCTGCACGGCGGCACAGCGTTCTCGCACGCGTGGTCGCTCGCGGTTGAAGACCAATTTTATCTGGCGCTACCCTTTCTATTGCTCTTTCTCTATCGCCGACCTCGGGCGGCTATTATCACTCCTTGTCTGATCGTTATTGGCGGCCTCGTCCTGCGCGCTTTTCTGGCTGCAAAGAATCCATCAGTTGATGGCGGCGTTTCATTTCGCGGTTTCCAGGCCTGGATTTATTATCCGACCTGGACCCGGCTCGATCCCCTCGTGTTGGGTGTTGCTTTGGCCGCAATCGAAAAATTCCGGCCGCAATGGTGGCAACGATTGATGGGTACCGCGCTTTGGATTTGGCTGCCAGGAGTCGCGCTCATTGCTTACGCTTTGTATCTGGGTGAGGGCGATCATCTCACCGTCACTGCCTGCGTCTGGCAATTCCCATTGATCGCAATTGGCATGGCGGCGCTTTTAATTTGTGTGGTCAGTCCGCGCTCATTATTTCGGAGAATCGCAATTCCGGGCGCAGCTTTCGTCGCGAGCATCGCCTACAGCGCCTACCTGGTTCAGAAACTCGCTATTCACGCGTTCAGCCAGTTCTGCGCAGATCACAACATCCGGCCGACATCTGCGCTCGCTCTTGTTGGCGTCGAACTCTGCGTCTACATCGCCGCAACGATTCTCTTCGTGTCGATCGAGCGTCCGTTCCTGCTTCTTCGTCGAAGGCTTGCTCCTCGCAAGTTAACTCGTCACGCCGCCACTTCGTGACTTCCGATATTCGAACGGGCCACCTGCTCGCGAAAACGTGCATGGCCTGGGCGGTGCGGCTATGCACCGCTATTTCCAAGCATTTTCGCTCTTCTCTTCGTAGTGTTTGAATGCGGTATCCAGGCCGCTTATCACTTCTGCAGTCGTTTCGAAGAGCGCCTGCGCTTTGGGCTCGTCTATTTTCTTAATGTCGCCGCGCAGATGATCGATCAGTTCGCGGAATTTGTTCCGAACGTTCGCGGTATGCGCTCGAGGATCTTTTGATGCAATCGTTTCCATATAATGCGTTCGCCTGTGGAAGCACGTACAGGCGCATCAGAGTGGCGGCATCGAAAAATAAAATGACTCGAAGACCAGTCTTGGGACGGTGTGCGCGGGTTCGATGAACGCAAACGCGGCAGGAATTCCGAACTCTTTATAGCGGATGCACACAATTCTCCGCGCGGGCAGCACCCAGTGAATACGACCGCAATATTGCTTTACGAACCAGTTACGTCAGCGCCGCAAGATCAATCTCCAAAATAACCAAAGCCCAACAAACTTATGCTTCATCTCATCTGGTATATCCTGGTCGGTTTAATTGCCGGGGTCATAGCCAAGTCGGTAATGCACGTGCATATGACCATTTTCTGGACCATCGTGCTCGGTATCATCGGCTCCATCCTCGGCGGGGCCGTGACCCACATGTTCGCACCGCCGGTAAACCGACGCTTTCATCCTGCCGGCCTCATCGTCTCAACGCTGGGCGCAATTCTTCTTCTATTCATTTGCATCAAATTGCGGATCCATTTCCCGCGCGTTGGATAGCGACTTCAGACCCATCAACCCATCCTCTTTCCTTCTGACTTTTTCCTTCTTACTTTCTAGTCTTTACGTTCATTCACCGCGACGATTTGGAAATCGTCGCCGGCGGGTTCCAGAACAAGCGTTTTATCGATCTTGCCGGACGATTGCCTGTTGGCATTGCGCAATTTGAACCCGAGCGGAAATGTGACCCGCACGCGGTTATCACTCTGCGGTTCGACATCAATCTTACCTGCGACCCAGAAGTGCCGCTCCGGCCACCGCTCGTCGTAGCGCTTTAAATCTTCGCGAATCTTTTCACGATCCATGAGGCCGCTGTCGTAGTACTCGACGCGATCGGCAAAAAACTCCGTTTCGGCGCCAACGTTCTTATCGAGTCCGGCCAGGACAAACGCGGCCACATAATCGCGCAGCCGTTCCGGGCTGAACTCCGGCGCGGCAGAACCGGTATCCGACGGTGCAGTCGCTGGCGGTGCCTCCGGTTCTGTGCTTTCCGCCGAGGTTCGCGCTGTATCCGGCGGCGCTGACGCCGGTTTCGTCGTGTCTGACGAGATGTCCGCTGTAGCCGCGGGCGCTGACTGCGGCCGTGTCTCTGCGCTGGTCTCTGCGGCTTCATCAGTCGGTGATGACCGCTCTCGCGACTCTGTAGCGACCGTCTCCGACCGCCGTGCAGTCGTTGATGTTTTCCTCTCTCCTTTACGCAACCGCCGCCACGTCTCGGAAGACCTCTGCTCGATAGCGGCTGTGCTCGGGCCAACCGCCGGTTTGGCGCCAAGCGCCTCGCTCGTCTCCATATCAAGCTGCCCGCTGATGGGCAACCCGTTGCGAATCTGATAACGGGTCAGCGCCGCGCTCAAATCGGTGCTGTAAGCGCCGTCGACTTCACCCGAGTAAAACCCTTCATCGCGCAGTTTTGTCTGCACCTCTCGCACGTTGTCATCGGCGCGGACCGACGCGGTGAGCGAAAGGCCGATCGTGATAGTAAAAAGAGCAATCCGATTTTTCATACACTCTTTAATCGAACGCCACGCCGGACGTGCTCCTCAGTTGATTGCGGAGAGTTGTAGCGGCCGTCTCGGACTGTCATTCTTCTTCGTTGAAACTCGCTCGCTGCATGCCTCTTACTTTTTAATTCTTAACTTTACTTCTTACTTTCTTTTCCCGTGCCGATCATCCTTTTTGCACTGCTGCTTTTTGTTCTGCTCGCCTTGGCAGGTGTGGTTCTGCTTTCACTTGCTTTGCGTTACCGCGCCGGCACGGCTCGACGGCAAGGGAGGCGCTGGGTCGCCAGCCTGAATGTGTCGATGACCAGCTTGTCGGCCATTCTCTTTCTCTTCTTCACGTTCCTGCTCTCCTTCTGGGTCGGGTCAGCCTTTCGATTTGCCCTGATTGGTATGGGATTTGGAGCTGTTCTCGGCGTGCTCGGTTTAGCCGTGACCCGTTGGGAAAGCCAACCGGAAGGACTTTTCTACACTCCGAGCCGCTGGCTCGCACTTATCGTCACGCTGGCAATCGCAGCACGTTTTGTCTACGGCTGGTGGCGCGCCACGCACTCCGGCAGCAACGGTCCAGTCGATCAGCATTGGCTGATCACAGCCTCCGGAACGCAGCTTTCCCTGGCAGTCGCTGCCGGATTGATAGCCTACTATCTGGTTTACTCCATTGGTGTGCGCCTGCGACTCGCGCGCCACGAGCAACGGCGATGCAATTAAAACCGGAGCCGGAATTCACTATCAGTCTGCCGAAACAACGAAGCGATTGCCTTCGCTGTCCTTAAACATCGCGTAGGTGCCCCAGGGTTGTTTTTGCGGCGGGCCTTCAAATTCCACGCCGCGTTTTTTTAGCTCGGCATACGTCTTGTCGATGTCATCGCATGTATACGACATGTTCATGAATGAGCCGATCCGCTTTTCGTCGCCTTCGGGTGTGAACAATACGATTCGCGTCTCCGCCTTGGGAATTCGCAATTCAATCCAGCGCTGCTTCTCGTCAAAGGGCTGATCGGTGATGATCGTGAACCCGAGTTTTTCAGTGTAAAAATCCAGCGCGCGATTTTGGTCGGCGACTGGAATACTAACGAATTTGATTTGCTTGATCATGATGCGCCGAACCTAAGCTGATCGAAATGTTCGCGTCCAGACGCGAGCTGCTTGCAACGTGAGAAAGTGCTGTCCGTTTATCTGTATAGCGGCTAAGATGCTATGATTACTTCAGCGAATTCCTTCCTGCGTTCCCGCTTTGAAACTCGCTCGCTGCCCGCGCTCACTCGGCGCTGCCCGTCGCGCCTTTGCCTTCTATCTCGGAAATCCCTTTTCCTCGGTTCCTTATTCTTTTTCTGATTTTCTGATGCGCTTTCGCGAAACCATTCCTGTCGACGATTACGTGCTCGACGTTCTGATGCGCGATCTGGTCGGCCACGATCAGCAACCAGCCGCCTATCTGGTTTATCTTTATCTTTACGGCCAGGCCGCGCGGAAGAAATGGAAACCTGTCACCGCTAGTTTACGAACGCTTGCCGACGCGACAGGTCTTTCCAAAAGCGCCATCCAAACCGCCCTTGGAACGCTGCAGCGCCGCGAATTAATCGTCACCACTCGCGATCACGCCACGGCGACGTCCCGTCATCGCGTGCTTCGCCACTGGCGCAAATAATCGCGCGAAGCCTAGGGAACGACGTGTTCCGGTTCCGGTAGGTAGAAAAAGAGAATCCCGAGAATCACATAGACCGAGAGAAGTTGGACGCCTTCGATCCAGTTCGTCTCGCCGTCTTCGCTGATCTGAAAGAGGATGTAGACGGAGGCCACCACCGCCAAAACTTCCGGCACCGTGAATTCCAGGTCCATCGGCCGTCCGAAAAGATAGGAGAGAAAAATCAGTACGGGCGCTACGAAAAGCGCGATTTGCAGACTGGAGCCGATGGCAATGCCAACGCTCAAGTCCATTTTGTTTTTCATCGCCATAACGATGGCGGTTGAGTGCTCGGCCGCGTTACCGACAATCGCCACTACGATCACACCGACAAATACCTCGGTCACACCGACAGCGTCCCGGACGTTTTCGATCGTGCCGACAAGAAACTCCGAGAGCAGGGCGACGAACGCTGTCGCCACGAGCAGGATAAAAATTGCCTTGCCGCGCGACCATCGCTCGCCTGCTTCTTCGGCATGTTGCTGATGGCCTTGATAGAAATGTTTGTGGGTCCGTAGCGAGAAACCAAGCACGCAGAAATAGGTAAGAAACAAGACAACGGCGATGGCCAGGGAGAGCTTCTGCTCCATCAGCGGGCTCCAACCATCAGGACTGTTGTGGGCGGTCAGGTGAAAGACCGTCGGGATGATCAAGCCTATCGCGGCCAGCGAGAGCGAGATGGCTGAAGTGCGCGCTGCGGTGCCGTTGAAACGCTGTTCTTTATATTTAGTGCCGCCCAATAGAATGGAGAGGCCGAGCACCAGCAGCACGTTGCCGATGATCGATCCCGTAAGGGACGCTTTCACCACATTGGTCAGACCTTTGGAGAGGGCGATGCCGGCGATGATTAGTTCCGCGGCATTTCCAAAAGTGGCGTTGAGCAATCCTCCCAAACCTTCCCCGACGCGGAAGGCGAGCGCCTCAGTAGCGCGCCCGATCCAGCCCGCGACGGGAATGATGCCGAGAGCGGAACAAACGAAGAGCGCAGTCGGACTGATGCCCCCGGGCCAGAAGCGTAGAAGGATCGCCAGCGGAACGAAGATAAGAAGCCAGTCGAGGGACGGTTTAAGTTTCAGAAGTCTGAGAATTTTGCGACTTGCCTCAGCTAATCAACCCGTCCGTTTGCGAGTAACGCGCGGCCGCGCTGATTCATCCGTGCGCCGCTGACTCACCCTGCTAAGTTTGCATATGCGACATATTATTTGCGGTTTTGTCCTGGGCCTGGCATCCGTCGCGTTTGGGGAGATGACGCCAGTGTCCGATCGCGTGGCACAGCAGAATGCGTTGTTTGAGGAATTTTATCAGACAGGCCTGAAGAATTCGCCGGAGCGAGCGACGTCGTTTGGCGATTACCGTTACAACGCGCTGCTTGATCAGTATTCGCTGGCCGAAATCGCGCGCCAACATGCAGAAGCCAATGATTTCCTGAAGCGGCTTCAAGCGATCCCGACCGATGGGATGAGCGACAAGGACCTGCTGAGCCATCGGATCATGGAGCGACAGATCCAGCGAGAAGACGTGAACTACAGCCTTAAGAATTATGAAATGCCCGTGAACCAGCAGAACGGCGTCCACACGAGGCTGGCCGATTTGCCCCTGCGCGTGCCGCTGGATTCCGTGCAGCACTACCAGGATTACATTTCCCGGCTCCGCCAGATTCCACGCGCACTCGAGCAGACGACTGAGGTGATGCGCCAGGGCGAGAAGGACGGCCTGATGCCGCCCAAGCTCGTGCTCGATAAATTGCCCGGCCAATGCGACGGCATTGTCGCGGCAAATCCCTTTCTCATCCCGACTAAGAAGTTCCCGGCGGAGTTTTCCGAGGACGACAAAAAGCGACTGACCGACGAGATGACAAAGGCGATTAACGACGATGTACTTCCGGCCTACCGAAAGTTCGCGGAATTCCTCCGCACCGAATACGGCCCGAAGGGGCGCACCGATCTCTCGATCGAAAGCCTGCCCGACGGCAAGCGACGCTATGCTGAAGCCGTCAAGTTCATGACTACAATGAACATCACGCCCGCGGAGGTGCATGAGATCGGGCTGAAGGAAGTGAAACGCATCACCGCGGAGATGACCAAACTGGCGCAGGCGCAGGGATACAAGGACCTGGCCGAGTTCCGCGAAGCAATCAACAAGGACCCGAAATGGAAGCCGCAAAGCGAGCAGCAGATCGTGGACGATTTTGCAAAATACATCCATCAGATGGAGCCGAAGCTACCCGAGTTGTTCGGCCTGCTGCCGAAGGCGCCGGTCACCGTGGAGCCGATCCCAGACTTCGCAAAGGCCGAGTCGACCCATTACGTCCTGGGCACGCCCGATGGAAAACGGCCTGGGCGTGTGGTCGTGGCGGTGGCTGATCCGACCAAGCGCACGTTGATAACGGACGAAGCCGTCGCGTACCACGAGGGCGTTCCGGGTCATCACATGCAGATCAGCATCGCACAGACATTGCAGGATTTGCCGAAGTTTCGGCTGCACGGCTTTTACTCCGCGTATGCCGAAGGTTGGGCGCTCTATGCGGAGGAACTGGGCAAGGAGATCGGCTTCTACCAGAATCCTGTGTCCGACTATGGCCGGCTGAATTCAGAGCTTTTTCGCGCTGTTCGGCTGGTGGTTGATACCGGCATTCACGACAAGAAGTGGAGCCGCCAGCAGGTGATCGATTACATGCACGCTAACGACTTGAACGACGCGCTGGCGCAGACCGAGGCCGACCGTTACATCGCCTGGCCGGGACAAGCGCTGGCCTATAAAATGGGGCAGCTGACTATTCGCAAGCTGCGCGATGAAGCCAAAGCGCAGCTCGGACCGAAGTTCGACATCAAGGCGTTCCACGATGAAGTCCTGAATGGCGGATCGATGCCACTGGACCTGCTGCAGGAGCGAGTCGAGCAATGGATCAAGGCGCAGAAGCCGACGGCGGCGAGTTCCGACCACAAGGTAATGACGGCGGCGAACTGGGGAGCGCAGGCTGCCAGCCTGCTGCTTTGAAAGCCTGGCCGTCGCTTCGCGTCCGTTGCTTTCGGCTGCCAGCCGAAAGCGACTGAAGCTTTCCTTCATGAAACGCGGCGTTGCTGAACCGGACGCAGCCCAGCCAGATCGACGGCAGTCGGCGACGCAGTTTTTTCGATGAGCTCGCCTGCAGCTCTCTTCAATTCATTCCAGCGCGGCAGAGGATAAGGCGGCGCAGTGACGATGCGATGTAGCAGACTCCGCCATTCCACCAGCGCACGTTCGATATCGCCGTGACGAAGCAGGTCGCCGACGAGTTTGTGTTTCGATCGCGGATTAGTCACCAATTCACGCACCACTTCCGATGCGCCGGCGCCGTATTGCATCGGCACGCCCATGCTTAGATAACCCGGGTAATCGGCCCGGCCATACAGCCGCTGACACAAAATCCCGAGCCGCCCGCCCATCGGCGCATCTTCTCCGGAAAAACGCGGTCCGGCGCGAACGTTTGCGAGATCGAACACCAGATCGCTGATCGGATACGTTTCATCTTCCAACGCCGCCGCGATGGCGAGCCCTTCGCCTCCATGGAAAAATGAGAAGATCATTCCGCGTGTGGTCGGCCTGCCCTCCGGCTCTACCAAACCAAGATAACGCCAGGCGTAAGCCGGTGAATTCACAATGGGCACGCTTCTGTCGTGCTCGAGCTGGTCGCACCTGCGGCAAACCTCCGGCAGATTTTCCCGCTCCGGCGGATTCACCAGTGCTTTGCCTGACGAATCAATGCGCGCCTGGATCGGTACATCTGAATAATCAATCCGAATCGTAACGGTTCGTCCCCGCGTTACTCGATCGACAATCACTCCAGGCCTGACGAGCTCTGATATGAGCGGGAGAATCTCCGCTTCAAACTCGTTATTGCTGAAAACCGCGCGAGCGCTGCTTGAATTTTTAATTGGACTGCCTGCTCGCGAATCCTTTCGGAGTTGAGCGTTGTTCTGCTTCTCCCGCATCGCCTTCTTCAACCATTTCACCAGCGCGATATCGCCCGACGGCAGAATTGTCGCTACCGGCAGTTCTCTTCCGTAACGAGTCGGACTTTGCAGCCGGCAAAGATTACCGGTGCCGATTCCTTCGAGCATGCGCGGCAGGGTCAATGCGCGCCGCCAGCCCCGAATGCTTTCGGGGTTCTCGCGGACCAGGGCAACGCCCAGGGTCACAGTCTCTGCCGGCGGCCG
>WNGC01000898.1_pt1 | contig 29215 bp, 27 predicted proteins | sample 5400051 | NCBI WGS metagenome assembly WNGC01 (sample SAMN13153368, study PRJNA577476) | soil metagenome | isolation source: 20 cm soil or saprolite under grassland replicate 2 | place: USA:California | collected 2016-06-15
CCGGACTCCACAGGGCAAGGTAAGGGGTAACGCCCCTCCGCCGCGAGGCGAGGCCAGCGCCACAGTGACGAACCCGCGCAAGCGGGGTGAAACGGGCAAGCGCTACCTGGAGCAAGGCCGCGTAAGGGGACTATGGCGTCGCCCGCGCCGTTCCCGGGTAGGCCGCTAGAGGCGGAGGGTGACCTCCGCTCGAGAGGGATGACCGTCCTCGACAGAATCCGTGCTTATAGGCCTGCTCGGCCTCGTCATCCGAAGAGTGCGGCCGCCCGTATAGACCTTGGACCCCTAAGGAGGATTGGAATATGCGCGTATTTGCTGGCATCGCGGCCGCGGCGATCCTGGTCGCCGCCTGCGGCGGAACGGCAGCCGTGTCGACCCCGACGCCGACAGCCTCGCCGACCCCGGTACCGACGGTGGCGAACGTTTTCAAGGCCGAGCTCAAGTCCTCGAACGAGGTCCCGGCGATCGCTGACGCCGAGGCAAGCTGCGCCGGTACCGCGACCGTCACTTTGAATCCCACGTCTGTGAAGTTCGACGTAACGATCACCGGTTGCCCGGCGACGACCGCGATCAACATCGGCCACATCCACGAAGGCGCCGCGGGCGTCAACGGAGGTGTGAAGATCAGCACCGGTCTCGCGGCCGGCGACCTCACCCTCAGTGGCGGCGGCGTCACGTTCTCGAGGACGGCCACTCCCGCCGGCCCACCGGCATGGGACGCTGCGCTGATCACGGCGATCATGGCGAACCCCGCCGGCTATTACGTGAACTTCCACTCCACCGCTCACGGTGGTGGCGTGATCCGAGGACAACTCACCAAGGCGTAACGCGATCTCTCACCGCAGCCGAAGGACGCCCCGGAAAAAACGGGGCGTCTTTCGTTAGCCGAGCGGACGTGCAGCCGACCGGACGGCAGTGGCACGGTGCTTGCGTGCCTCCTCGTCGAGACCGTCGGAAGGAGGTACTGGCGAATGCTCTGGACGATCATCGTCATCCTGTTGATCCTTTGGGCGCTCGGTGGGTTCCTCGCCCTGGGGCCCCTTGTTCACCTGCTCCTCGTCATCGCGCTCATCGTGCTACTTGTGCAGCTCATCTCGGGGCGAAGAGTCGCGCTTTAGGTATTTCGCGCACGCTCGTCGCTCGAGGCGGAAGTCATTGACGCGACGAGCGTGCGCTTGGTATCGTCCCGTGGCCACGCTGGCGGCGTGGATCTAACGAAAGGAAGTGGCGCAGTGCTGAGCTTCATCCGCAATCGCACCGGCTCCGGCGCGCTCGCCGGTCGTCGGCGCAGCCTGCCCACTTACCGGATGGCCTAGACCCAGCGTTTCGCGAGGCCGCTCGGACCGTGGGCAGTAGCCCACGGTCTTTTGTTTTGTTTGGAGTAGTGAAAGTAATGGCCATCCGGCTACGCGAACGAATACGAACCGAAATGAAGACGGCGGCCCTCGCAGCCTTTGAGGTCAGCAAGGCGTTCCGGCCAACACGGGTGATGCCCGGCGGTGGCATGACGGTCCGCGCCGTCGATTGCGTCAGCCTCTCGGTCTGGCGCGGTGAGATCTACGGCCTGCTCGGGGCGAACGGCTCCGGGAAGTCGACGCTCATCCGGCTCTTCTCGACGCTTCTCACGCCCGACGCGGGCACGGTGAGCGTCTTCGGGCTGGACATCGATCGGGACGAGCTCGCCGTGAAGCGCCTCATCAACCGCGTGTCGGTGGAGGCTTCGTTCTTCAAGAAGCTCTCGGCGATGGAGAACCTTGTCTACGCGGGTCGCCTCTACGGCGTCGCGCCCGATGAGTCGCGTCCGAAAGTCATCTCGATCCTCCGCCGGCTCGGGATCGAGGACGCTCGGATGAAGGAGCCCCTCGAGAAGCTCTCGCGCGGGATGCAGCAGAAGGTCGCGATCGCCCGTGCGTTCCTCACCACACCGATGCTGCTGCTTCTCGACGAGCCCACGACCGGGCTCGACATCCGGAGCAAGCGGGAGGTGCAGACGTTCGTCCGCGATCTGCGCGACGAGCACGACGCGACCATCCTGCTGACGACGCACGACCTCGATGAGGCCGCGAGGCTCGCGGATCGGATCGGGATCCTCCACCAGGGCCGCCTGGTCGCTGAGGGCACACCCGCGGAGCTCGCGGCGCGCCACGGGGGCGGAACCCTCGAGGACGTCTTCATGACCCTCACCGGGCGCCGCCTCGACGACGCCGACGCAAACGACGCTGAGCGGCCGACGTGATCGCGGACGTCGGCGCTCAGCTCGGCCTCGCCTACGCGTTCGTCGAGCGCGAGATCGCGCTGTCGAAGCGTTACTGGGCCTGGGAGATCGTGTGGCTCGTCTACGGGATCGTGACGAGCCTCTCCGTCGCGTATATCGGCCTCGCCGCTCCGACGATCGCGGGCGGATCGAGCGACCCGGCCGCCGTGTCGCGCCTCGTGCTGTACCTGCTCGTCGGGACGATCACCTGGCGGTTCCTTGGTCTCATCTTCGAGCAGATGGCGGAGACCATCGCCTGGGAGCGCTGGGAGGGGACGATCGAGTACACGTTCATGGCGCCGGTGCCGCGCGTCACGCACCTGCTCGGCATGTGCGGAGCCACTCTTGTCCGCGCGCTCGGATTCAGCGTCGCGATCCTCGCCGCGGTCGCGTTTTTTGTACCGGTCGATCTGTCCCACGCCAACGCGCTCGCCGCGATCGTGCTCTTACTGGTTGGGGCGGTCGCCTTCGTGGGGCTCGCGATCGCGTCCGCGGTTTTCCCGCTCCTCTGGACCGAGAAGGGTCTGCAGATGGCCTACATCGTCCAGGCCGTCGTGCTCCTCGTGTCCGGTGTGTACTACCCGACCACGATCCTGCCGGGCTGGATGCAGATTCTGTCGTTCATCTCGCCGGCGACGTACGTGATTCGCGGCATGCGCGACGCGCTCCTCGATGGCGCGGATCTCGCGGCGGTATGGCCGAACCTGTGGCCGGCACTCCTCGTTGGCTTGATCTCTATCCCGCTCGGGATCCGCGTGTTCCTCTGGGCGGAGCGGCACGCGAAGCGCACCGGCCGCCTCAAGCGGAGCGGGTAGATGGCGCGAACCATCGCTCAGGAACTCACGTTCCGGCCGGCCACGCCCGACGACGCTCCGTTCGCGGCCGATGTCATGACGGCGCTCTTCCCCCGATCGCCCTGGGATCCGATCTCGCTACGGTACTGGTGGTCGCAGCCGGATGAGTCCATGGAGATCGCCCGGCTCATCGTGCTGCGCGGCGACCGGCCGATCGGCTTCGCGCACATCGACCACGCCCGCTGGGACGCGCAGCCGGAACGCTATGCCTCGATCTGGGGGGACCTCATGCCGGCCGAGCGGACCGGTGACCTCTTGAGGGCGTTCCTCGCCGCGATGGAGGAGCGCTTGCGTGCTGACGGCGCGCGGACCATTCGTGTTCGGGCGGAGGAGGACGACGCGCTGCGGATCGACGCGATCCTCGCGCGGGGCTACAAGGAGGATCGTCGTCAGAAACGCTGGGAGCTCGATGTTGTCGCGAACCGCGAGCGGTTGCTTGCTCTGACCGCCGAGTCCCGTGCGCGGATGGATGCGGAAGGCGTGAAGCTCCTCACGCTCGCCGACGATCGCGACCCTGACGTCATCAAGAAAATCTGGCGCCTGTCGGAGGAAGCCGGCGAGGACGTGCCGACCACCATGCCCCGCATCCCCGAAGCGATGGAGAGCTATGTCCGCTGGACCCGCGCGCCCGAGATCCATCGTGATCGTTTTTGGATCGCGCGCATCGGTGATGACGTGGTCGGCCTGTCGGTTCTCGGCTATCCGCCGGTGCGCGGGATCGTCGGGACGGAGTGGACGGCGACCGCTCGGTCGGTTCGCGGTCGCGGCATCGCGCGCGCTCTCAAATGCGAAACGCTCGCGCAGGCGATCGGCCTCGGGGTCGATCGCGTGCGCACCGGCAACGACGAGGCGAACGCGCCGATCCTGCACCTCAACCAGACGATGGGTTATCACCTCACGCCCGCCTCGATCAATTACCTTCGACCGGTCTGATAGCTTCTCGATAACCTAGACGCGTGCCCTTTCCGCCCGCGCCGCACACCGCCCGCGACAGCATCGTCGACGACGTGCACGGCGCGAAGATCGCCGATCCGTACCGTTGGCTCGAGTCGGATGCATCCGACCGCGTCGGCGCTTGGACCGACGAGCAAAACATGCGCACGCGCGGGATCCTCGACGCGCTGCCGCAGCGTGCCGCTGTCGCGGGTCGGCTTCGGGAGCTTCTCTCGGTCGGCCTGCTCTCCACGCCGCGGCCGATCGGGGGCCGCATCTTTCACACACGCCGGGAGGGGGAGCAGAAACAGTCCGTGCTCTACGTCCGCGACTCGATCGACGCGCGCGACCGCGCGATCGTCGATCCGAACGCGCTCGACCCGGCGGGCCTGACCACCCTCGACTGGTATTACCCCTCGGCGGACGCGCGATACGTCGCCTACGGGCTGTCGCGCGGCGGCGACGAGATGTCGACGCTCTTCGTGATCGAGACCGCGAGCGGCACGGCGCTGCCGGACCGGATCCCGCACACCCAGCGAAGCACGGTCGCGTGGGTCGAGGGCGGCTTCTACTACACGGTGCATCCGGCCCCCGGTTCGGTCGCTCCCGGGGACGAGAACTACTACCGCCGCGTCCGCTTCCACCGACTCGGCGACGATCCGGCGGAAGACGAGCTCGTCTTCGGGGACGGCCGGCCGAAGGAGGACATCCTCGGCGTCTCGACGTCGCCGGACGGACGGTGGGTGCTGCTCGTCGCGTTCAAGGGCTGGGCCAGTAGCGATCTCTTCCTGCTGGATCGCGAGCATCGCGACCGGGGACCCGCGACGGTCATGGAAGGCCAGGACGCGATCGCCGAAGGCTTCGTACTCGATGATCGCGTATGGCTCCGCACCAATCTCGATGCGCCCAACTACCGGATCGTCGCGGCGCGGTGCGATGAGCCCGCCGACGGTCACTGGGCGACGGTCATTCCCGAAGGCCCGGATGTGATCCAGAGCTTCGATCGCACGCGCGACCGAATCGCCGTGCTGCGGCTGGTCCGCGCGACGTCACGTCTAGAGACCTACGACCTGCGCGGCGCGGACGAGCGCGAGATCGGGCTGCCATCCCTCGGCGCCCTCGAGATGGTCGACGGCGATCGCGTCGGCGATCGCGTCGGCTACACGTTCCAATCGTTCACGCAGCCGCCGATCGCGTTCGTCGCCGACGCGCGCACCGGCCAGGTACGCGAGGTCGCGCGCCTCGCGATGCCCCAGGGCCTCGATGTCGCGAACGTCGCGGTGGAGCAGACGACGTACCCATCTCGGGATGGCACGCCGATCACGATGTTCCTCGTGCACCGCAAAGACGTGAAGCCGACCGGCGCGGTGCCGACGCTCCTCACGGGATACGGCGGGTTCAACATCTCGCGTACGCCCGCGTACTTTCCGGGCGCGGCGGGGTGGGTCGAGGCAGGCGGCCTCTTCGCGCTCCCGAACCTGCGTGGCGGCGGCGAGTACGGCGAGAGCTGGCACCGTGCCGGGATGCTCGGTAAGAAGCAGAACGTGTTCGACGACTTTCACGCTGCCGCCGAGGCGCTCATCGCGCGGGGATGGACGAGCTCGCGGAACCTCGCGGTCTCCGGCGGATCGAACGGCGGTCTGCTTGTGGGGGCGGCGCTGACGCAGCGTCCGGACCTTTTCGCCGCGGTGTACTGCGCCGTACCGCTGCTCGACATGCTTCGCTACCAGAACTTCCGGATCGCGCGGTTCTGGATCGCCGAGTACGGATCCGCCGAGGATCCCGAGCAAGCCGAGTGGCTCCGCAAGTACTCGCCGTATCACAACGTGCGCGCGGGAGTCCGGTATCCGCCGGTGCTCTTCACGACCGCCGAAGGGGATAGCCGGGTGGACCCGATGCACGCCCGAAAGATGGCCGCGCTGCTCCAAGCGCAGAGCGAGGATCCCGAGTCCGTCGTGCTCCTGCGCGTGGATCGCGACGCCGGGCATGGCATCGGCAAGCCGCTCGACAAGCAAGTGGACGATCTCGCCGATCAATACGCGTTCCTCGCCTGGCGGACGGGTCTGTATTTGAATGGACCGGCTATGCTCGGACCAGCGTGAACATCCTGAGATTCCTCCGCGACCAAGCGAAGGAATACAAGTGCAGCGTCTGCGGAGCCAATCACTCGGGCTCCGACATCCGTGTGCTCGGCAAGCTCGAGTCCGCGTGGATCGTCCGCGTCACGTGTGCGAAATGTCAGACCGCGTTCAAGCTCCTCGTCGTGGTCGACGAGCAGCGCGCGGCTGTGAGCCCGGTCAAGGAAGAACCCGAGCGGCCTCGCCGGCCTGCGGTCACCGCCGACGAGGTCATCGATGCGCATGAGTTCCTCGACAGCTATCAGGGCGACGTGCGCACGCTCTTCGCCCGACGTGACAAGGTGAAGACCGAGCCCGACCGCTCCTAATGGCGAAGAACGCGCTCATCACCGGCTGGGGTTTCTATGCACCTTCGCGCGTTATGACCAACGCCGAGCTTGAGCGCATCGTCGATACGTCCGACGAGTGGATCACCAGCCGGACCGGCATCAAGGAGCGCCGCATCGCGTCCGACGAGGAAACGAACTCGTTCATGTCATCGCGCGCGGCGCGCGCCGCGCTCGAGAAGGCGCACCTCCGCCCGCAGGACGTCCAGCTCGTGATCGTCGGCACCTGCTCGCCCGACTATCTGTTTCCCGCCACGGCCTGCCTGGTGCAGACCGAGATCGGGGCGACGAGAGCGGGCGCGTTCGATGTCGAGGCGGCGTGCACGAGCTTCATCACAGCTCTCGCGATCGCACGGGGAATGATCGTGTCAGGCGCCATCCAGAACGCGGTCGTCATCGGTGCCGAAAGGCTCTCGCGGCTTCTCAACTGGAAGGACCGGACCACGTGCGTGCTCTTCGGTGACGGCGCGGGTGCGGTGGTCCTCGAGGCCTCGAACGCGTCCGTCGGGATCGAGTCGACGGTACTGCACGGCGACGGCTCGAAGGGCGAGATGCTGATGGTCCAAGCCGGCGCATCCAAGCGCCCTGCCTCGGCCGACACGATCGAACGCGGCCAACACTTCATCACGATGGCAGGCGGCGAGGTGTTCAAGCTCGCGGTGAAGTCCATGGCCGACGCGGCAGAGGAAGCGATCGCCGAGGCGGGCCTCACGCTCGAGGACATCGACATCCTCATCCCGCATCAGGCGAATGTGCGGATCATCGACGGCGTCGCGAAGCGCCTGCGCTTCCCGCCGGAGAAAGTCTTCGTGAACATCCAGCGTTACGGCAACACCTCGGCCGCCTCGATCCCGATCGCGCTCTGCGAAGCCGAATCGACAGGGCGCCTGCGCAAGGGAGACAAAGTTCTGCTCGTCGCGTTTGGCGGCGGCTTCACCTGGGGCGCTTCAGTCCTCGAATGGTTCGGCGCCCACGACGGCGTTCGTCCCCTCTCACCGTTGGAGCGAGCCGGCCGAGCGCTCGAAGAGGTCGTCGAGAGGGTCCGCCCGACCTAGCGCATGACTCCGCAGGCGCTCGCGCCGAAACGGGGGCTCAGTCGAACTTGAACGCGTCCCACGCGATGCTGTCCCAGGCCACGCTGTCCCAGGCCACGCTGTCCCACGCGATGCTGTCCCAGGCCACGCTGTCCCACGCAATGCTGTCCCACGCAACGCTGTCCCAGTCGTAGTTGTCCCAGGCGATGCTGTCCCACGCAACGCTGTCCCACGCGATGCTGTCCCAGCCGTAGTTGTCCCAGGCGATGCTGTCCCACGCAACGCTGTCCCAGCTGACGGATCCCCACGCGAGGCCGCCGAGCATCGGGTCCTTCCACCGAAGCGGCGATCCGTAGAGAACGCGGAACATCGTGCGCGCGAAGCTGTCCGCCGGCCGAAGCCCACGGTTCGCCAGGCTTGTCCCCAGGGTGGTCCCGGACAGTGTCCCGATCGTGCCGGTGGTGCCGCCACGTGCCTGGCCCTGCACGGCAGCGAGTGCGTCGAGCAGACCTGTGCCGTCTGCCGCGGGATCGGGGAGGGCCGTGTCGGTGTCCTGCCCGAAGGGCTGCGTCGTACCGACGACAAGCGCCTTGACCTGGTCAGGACTGAGATTCGGCCGTGCCTGGAGCAAGAGAGCGACGGCGCCAGAGACGACGGGGGTCGCCATGGACGTTCCGCTCAGGCGAAGGTAGGTCGACCCGTTATGCGCGACCACGACGTGGTCCGGGAAAAGGGTGTCGATCGCGCTCCCCTGAACCCGGATGGAGACGATCCGCCGTCCAGGGGCGAGGAGATCGGGCTTCGCGTTCGAGTCCGCCGTGCCCCAGGACGAGAACGGCGCAAACGTGTCGTCGCGCGTGGTGACCGTTCCGTGATCGTCCGCGGCGCCGACGGTTATGACATAGGGGTCGATGCCCGGAGAGGCGACGGTGTCACGTCCCGGTCCACTGTTCCCTGCGGCGGCCACGACGACCAGACCACGGCGCCAGGCGATCTCGACGGCAGCCGCCATCGGATCGGTGCGGTACGACGTGGTCTCCGGCGCGCCGAATGAGAGATTCATGACGCGGATGTTGTAGGCGGCGCGATGGGCCAGCACCCACTCGATTCCGCGAACGACCGAGGAAATGCGGCCACTGCCGGTGCTGCTCAATACGCGGACGTCGACGATGTTGGCCTCAGGAGCGACGCCGACGAACTCGCCGGCTGAGCGGGTTCCGTTTCCCGCGATGATTCCCGCGACGTGCGTACCGTGACCGCCCGGATCGGCCACGGACCGTTGATCCGCGAAGTTGACCGAGGCGAGGATGCGGCTCGTCGGACTGACCAGGTCCGGATCGGCCGCGACTCCCGAATCGAGGACCGCGACCGTGACGCCTCGTCCGGTCGTTCCCTGCGACCAGAGCTGGTTGGCGTTCACCTCTTGCGGATACACCGCTGCTCCCAGACCCGGGTCGGGACTCGCGGTGCTCGTCTCCGTCACGGGCGGCGTCGCGCTCGGAGTCGGAGCGGGTTGGGTCGTCGGGGTCGGAGACGCGTCGGGGGCTGCGGTTGGATCGGGAGTGGGCACAGGCGTCGGCGCGGGTGTAGGTGCCGGCGTCGGGGGCGGGGTCGGGGGGGGGGTCGGCGATGGCGTGGGCGTCGGAGCCACCGTTGGTGCTGGCGTCGGCGCCACCGTTGGTGCTGGCGTCGGCGCCACAGTCGGCGGAGGGGTCGGAGCGTTGATGCCGGCGGCGTTCGCAAATCCCGCGGCGGCATTGATGAGCGCCAGTCCAGCGACCGGGGTCCCGTTGAGCCGAAGGAGATCGAGCGCTTCGTTGGCGCGATCAACGTTCGGAGCGGCGCTGAAAGGGGGAGCCGGAGGTTGCATCTCGACGATCACCGGAAGAAGAGCGAGAGGGTGGGCCTGCATGCGCGAGCGGAGTGCGGGATCGATCTTGGCGGAGACATCAGATGACTCCGCGCGCGCCGGCGGTGCCGTGGGCCCAAGCGCGATGGTGACGAGGATCAGCGCCCAGCTCAGGCTGATGAGGCGGAGGCTTCTCATGCGGGACGCTCCAGCGGTCGACCGGCCTCGCGCTCCTGGTGCAAGGGCAGAGCGAAGTGGAATGTGCTTCCTTGGCCGGGCCCCGCCGACTCCGCCCACATACGGCCCCCGTGCGCCTCGATGAGGCCCTGCCCGAAGTACAGGCCGAGACCTCGGCCGGTGACCTGTCGCGCGGATTCCGCGCGGTATCCCCGGTGGAAGACGCGCGTCAGGTCGGCCTCGTCGAGCCCGATCCCCTCATCGCGGATGGAGACGGTGGCGATGCGCTGGTCAGCCGCGATCGACACGGTCACGGTTGAGCCCTCGGGCGAGTATTTCTGGGCGTTCGCTAGCAGGTTCATCAGGACCTGCCGGACGCGGCGCTCGTCGCATTCGCCGAACACCGCCTGGTTGGCGAAGACCGCGATGTTGTGGCGGGCTGTGGGGCGGAGGCCCTCCACGACCTCGCGCACCAGTGCGCTGAGATCGGTGGGCCAGAGCGACATCGAGAGAAGTCCAGCTTCGAGACAGTGGATGTCAAACAGCGTGGTGAGGAGATCCGAAAGGCGGTCGGCGTGCTTGACGATCATCGCGGCGGCCGAGCTGGAGGCCCGGGGTTCCCGGTTGCCCGACGAGAGTCGGCGCAGCAGGAGCTCGGCATGACCCCTGATGAGGGTGATCGGGGTTTGCATGTCGTGCCACGCCATCGCGAAGATGTCTTCACGGACACGTTCCAGATCGCGCTGCCCGGTGATGTCATGAAGGACGATGACGCCACCCTGCAAGCCCTTGGACGACTGCAACGCCGACGCACCGACGCTCAGCACGCGCCGCTCTTCCGAGCTCAGCTCGATCTCGACTCCCTCGACGCTCGTGCCAGACCGGAGACCGTCGATGACGGGGACGAGGGCCGTCGCGATCTCGCGTGCCGTTTTGGGCCATTGCGCGAGGCGTTGCTGCTCGAACGGCTGGCCCAGCACGAGGCTCGCGCTATCGAGCCTGAGGAGCTCGCGAGCCGCGCGGTTGAGTCGCACGATGGCCCCCCTGGCATCGACGATAAGGAGGGCGTCATTCATGCTGGCGAGAACGGCCTCGAGCTGCATCGCGTGCCGCTCGTGCTCGAGCGCCAGCTGGTCCGTCGTGCGAAGACGCTTGATCGAATTCGCCGCTTGAGTCGCGATTGCACGGAGGCTCAGGATGTCCGCATCCCCGTAGGCCTCGGGCCGATAGCTCTGCGTGGAGATCACGCCGAGTACTCGATCGCCGCCGAGGATCGGTACGATCGCCGCGGACTCGGGCCGGACGAGCTCTCCGGCCTCCGTGCCATAAAGCAGACGCACCGGTGGGCCCTCGATGGACCATCGCTTCACGAGCTGCGGGGCCGCGGTCCGGATGACCTCGCTCGTGAATCCTTTGCCGAGAGGAAACGAGCCGCCCTCGTGCTCGACGCCGCCGTCGATCTGCCGGACGACCTGAACCGTCTGGCTCGCATCGTCGTACAGAGCGAAGAGGAAAACGGTCGCATCCATCACGCGGGCGGTCTCGTCGTAGAGAGCCCGGAACAACTCCGTCAGGTCGCGCGGTTCAACGGCAAGCGCACCTAGACGACTCGCAAATTCGAGTCGCGCGCGAAGCTGCTCGTCGCCCGTCAGGACTTCCTGCATTGCCCCGCTGCCGACACGGCCCCACCACGTTGGTTTCTGGGACAGAGCGTTGGCGTGCAAGTGGGCCCTGCAGAGTTGGGGCCAGCGCGAAGTTCCGAAGACAAAGCGCCGCATCGCCCCTGTTCCCGCGATACCGATCCGGTCCCTCCACCTGGTCTCCGCCCTATTGACAGTGGCTCGGCCGGGTGTAATTTGCCCGCTGCGGCGATACCGATCCGGTCCCTCCAGCTGGTCTCCGCCCTATTGACAGTGGCTCGGCCGGGTGTAATTTGCCCGCTGCGTGGTGAGTAGTGGGGGACGGTGGGGAACCGTCCTCCGGGTACGGAAGGGACCTTGGAAGGCTATTTCGCAGGCGAATTCGCCCACTCGCTGGACGAGAAGGGTCGGCTCGCTATCCCGGCCAAGTTCCGAAGCCGCTTCAAGGAAGGGGCGGTCGTGACACGGTGGATAGGCGAATGCCTCGCCATTTTCCCGTCCGACCAATGGTCCGACCTCAACTCGGAGATCGCCAAGCGTCCGCGCACGGATCCCGCCGTGTCGCGCTTCCGGCATTTCATCCTGGCCGGCGCCCATGAAGCGGACCCGGACGGCCAGGGGCGGGTCGTCATCCCCGCCCACCTTCGCGAGTACGCAACCCTCGGAAACGAAGCCGTCGTCATCGGCAACTCCGACCACCTCGAGGTCTGGGAACCGGGACGGTGGCGCGCAGAGCTCGCGCGAGTCCAGAGCGGCGTCGAGAACGATCTCCGGGACCTCGGGATTTAGCGATGGGATCGAAAGAGTTCATGAGCCGGTTCTCGTGGCCGAAGTACTCGCCAAGCTTGCTCCCCGCGAAGGCGATCGCTATCTGGACGGCACGGTCGGTGGGGGCGGGCACGCCGCCGCCATCCTCGACGCAACCGCGCCGAGCGGCCGGCTCCTCGGGCTCGATCGCGATCCCGCCGCGCTCGGCATCGCCGCGCGCGAGCTCGCGCGATTCGGCGATCGCGCGGTCCTCACCCGAGCGAACTTCGCGATTCTCGACGACGTGGCCGGCACGCACGGTTTCGTTCCGGTCGACGGCGTCCTCCTCGATCTCGGGCTCTCCTCGATCCAGCTCGCCGACGAGGAGCGGGGCTTCAGCTTTCGCTCGCGAGGCCCGCTGGACATGCGTGCGGACCCGGACGGACGGATCAGGGCGGCCGACATCGTGAACAGCTGGGCTGAGAAGGACCTTCGACGCGTCTTCGCCGAGTACGGCGAGGAGCCGGAGGCGGCGCGCGTCGCGGGAGCGATAGTCCGTCGCCGCGTCAAAACACCGTTCGGGGCGGCCGACGATCTCGGCCGTTTCGTTGCGGGCGTGAAGACGCGGAGGCCTCGCGGCATCGACCCCGCGACGCGCGTCTTCCAGGCTCTTCGCATCGCGGTCAACGACGAGCTCGCGAACCTCGAGCGCGCGCTCTTCGCTGCGATGCGCATCGTCCGTCCCGGCGGCCGCATCGTCGTCATTTCGTTCCATTCGCTCGAGGATCGGATCGTCAAACAATTCTTCGCGCGAGAGTCGCGCGACTGCATCTGTCCTCCCCACCTCCCCACCTGCGTCTGCGGGCACCGCGCGGGCTTGCGTGCTCTTACCCGGCGGCCGCTACGTGCGGCCTCGGCGGAGGTAGACCGCAACCCGCGCGCCCGCAGCGCAGCTCTTCGCGCCGCCGAGCGCCTTCCTTGACCTTCGCGCAGGCCGTGCGCGCGCCGCAAGCGCGGCGCACGCAGCACCGTCCCTATCGCCAGGCCGTCACACATCGTCGATCGGCTTCGCGCCAGGCCACCCGCGTACGTGGCGCGAGCTGGGAGATCCGCTCGTTCCTTCTCGCGAGTGGCGTGATCGTGGCCTGTTTTCTTCTCGTCCTCCTCTACCTGGCGCAGGCGACCGCGGTCTCGGCCGCGGGCTACGAGGCACAGCGACTCGCGGCGCAGCGCGACGAGATCCGCCGGCAGAACGCGCTTCTGGTGATCGAAAGCGCCCGTCTGGACTCGCCAGGGCGCGTCGAAACCGAGGCGCAGCGGCTTGGCCTCGTCCGCGCCGCGACGATCCGCGTTGTCGCACCGGAGGCCGTCGCGGCCGCGCGCTAGCGAGCTCGGGGTTGTCGGCGGGGAGCGGGCACCCTCGAGGACGGTGGAGGTAAGGATGACGGCGACGATCTCGCACACGCGTCTTCGCGTTCTCTTTGCGTTTTTCACCGTGGCGTCGCTCCTCCTCTCGGCGAGGCTCGCGTACTGGCAGACCGTCGGACGGGGCGATCTTCTGAGCCGGGCGACGGATCAGGTCCACAGCGACCTCGTCGTCGCCGCGCAGCGGGGTGTCATCCGCGACCGCACCGGCGCGATCCTCGCGACCACCGTCGAGCTTCGGTCGCTGTACGCAATCCCCGCACAGATGAAGGACTCGGAAGGCAAGGACACCCGCGCCGCGGTCGCGGCAGCACTCGCGCCACTACTTGGGGAGCGGCCCGATGTCCTGCGCGCGGCGTTCGACAGCGGCGCGGAGTGGCTTTTCGTGCGCCGGCGTCTTCCCGAAGAGACCGCGGCGCGGATCGCGGCGCTCGGTCTGGCCGGACTCGGTTTCGAGATGGAGCCGAAGCGCCTGTACCCGAACGGCGCGGTCGGGGCCCAGATCCTTGGCTTCGTGAACGACGACGGCCTTGGACAGTACGGGGTAGAGGGAAGCTACGACGTCGCGCTCGCCGGGACGCCGGGACGGCTCGCAGTCGCACGTGATCCGGCGAACCGCGAGCTCGCGCTGGGTCTGCGCACGGCGGTACCGGCGAAGAACGGTGACGATCTCTGGCTCACGGTCGACCTGGCCGTGCAGAACGCCGTTGAACGAGAGCTCGCGGCCGTGGTCGAGCGCGAGAAAGCCACGGGCGGCGCGATCGTCGTTCTCGATCCCAAAGACGGCGCGGTGCTGGCGATGGCCTCGTCACCGACATACGACCCAGCGCGGGTCGGAAGCGCGAATGCCGAGGCCCTCCGCAATCGCGCGATCTCCTGGACGTACGAGCCCGGATCGACCCTGAAGGCGGTCACCATTGCGGCCGCCCTCGACAAGGGCGTCGTCACTCCGAGCACGAGCTATCAGGACGTCGGCTACGCGGTCATCGGCGGGCGCACCCTCTGCAACGCGCAATGCAAGGTCTACGGGCCGACCACCGTGACGCAGGTCCTCGCGCGTTCGCAGAACGCGGGTGCCGTGTTCGTGGCGAGCAAGCTCGGCGCCGCGGATCTGAATGCGTACCTGCATGCGTTCGGGTTCGGGGTGCGCACCGGTGTAGATCTGGCGGCGGAAACCGGAGGCATCGTGCGTCCGCTCGCGGAGTGGTACCCCGTCGACCTCGGCACGATCAGCTTCGGGCAGGGTCTCTCGGTGACGCCGCTGCAGCTCGCGTCGGCCTACGCGGCGATCGCGAACGGCGGCACGCTCTACCGGCCATACGTCGTGGCGAACCGGCGCGATGCGGACGGGGAGCACCGCACCGCGCCGGTCACGATCCGGCGGGTGATTTCCGAAGAGACGGCCGCGACGATGGTCACAATGCTCACGACGACCGTCGACAGCGGGATCGCGAACGCGGCGGCACTCAAGGGTTACAGCGTCGCCGGCAAGACCGGCACGGCGCAGATCCCAAGCGACGACGGACGGTACGTCGACGACGCGTACATCTCGTCGTTCGCCGGGTTTGTCCCTGCGGTCGATCCGCGGATGGTGGTGGTCGTCGTCCTGGAGAAGCCCCAGTCGAAGCTGCTCGGGACGGTGCCGGCCATGAATACGTTCAAGGCCATCGCCACGGACGCGCTCCGCTATGCGCGCGTCCAGCCGGATCGGCCCTGACGCTCGGTACCATTCGACCAAACGTGTTCACCCTCGACCAATTGCTACAGGCGACGGGTGGACGGGTCATCCACGGTGCTCCGAACGGGGACGAGCGGTTCGTCGGTGGTGCGTTCGACTCGCGCATCGCCGAACCGGCCAGCGTCTTCTTCGCCCTCCGCGACCAGCGTGACGGCCACGATTTCGTGGCGGACGCGTTCGCGCACGGGGCACGGGCGGCGGTCGTGGAGCGTCCCGTCCCGGACGTCCCTGATGGCGCGCTCGTCGTGCAGGTCCCGGACAGCCAGAACGCTCTCCGGCGTCTCGCCGACGCCCTTCGCGACGCATACCCCATCCCAGCCGTGGGTATCACCGGAAACGTCGGGAAGACCACGACCAAGGAAGCCACGGCGGCCGCGCTCGGTGCGCGTTACCGCGTACTTCGCACGGTCTCCTCGTTCAACAACGAGATAGGTGTCCCGCTGACCTTCCTCGGGATCGAGCCGAGCCACGAAGTCGCGGTCATCGAGATGGGCTTCTACGTGCCGGGTGAGATCGCCGACCTCTGCCGGCTGGTGCGCCCGCGCATCGGGATCATCACGCGGATCCCCGACGTGCCCGTCCACTACTCGCGGACGCCGAGCGTCGACGCGATCGCGGCCGGAAAGGCTGAGTTGATCGAAGCCCTGCCAACCGACGGCGTGGCGCTCCTGAACGCGGACGACGAGCGAGTTCGAGCGCTGGCCTCCCGCACGAAGGCTCGCGTGGTGCTCTTCGGCGAAGCGGTCGACGCGGACCTCCGCGCGACCGACGTGAGCGCACGGGGCATCGAAGGTCTTCGGTTCGTCGCACACGATGGAGCACGAAGCGTCGACGTGCGGCTGCCCTTGCCGGGACGGCACCTCGTCTCCGCCGCGCTCGCGGCCCTCGGAGCGGCCTCGGCGCTCGGCGTTCCCCTGGCCGAGGCAGCCATCGCGCTCTCGGTCATGGACGCGCCGGCGCATCGGATGAACGTCCGTCGAACCGCGGACCTTGTGGTCATCGACGATTCATACAACGCGAGTCCCGCCGCGGTCATGGCTGCGCTCGCGGTGCTCGGGTCGGTGCAGGCGCGCCGTATCGCGGTCATCGGCGACATGCTCGAGCTCGGGACGCTGTCCGCGGACGCGCACGAGGCCGTGGGCCGCGAGGCCGCGAAGCAGACCGACGTCCTGGTCGGGGTCGGCGAGCTCGCGCGGACGATCGTCACGTCGGCGCGCGCCGCGGGCCTTCGCGACACGCACCAGGTTGCGGATAAGGGCGAGGCGCTGGTGCTCCTGCGGCGAATTCTCCGCCGCGGCGATACCGTTCTCGTGAAGGGATCGCACTCGCTCGCGCTTGACGAGCTTGCCGACGCGCTCGCGCAGCCGGCGGCGAGAACCTGATGCCGACCGCGGTCCTCGCCCTGGGCGTGATGCTTTCGGCGTTCCTGCTCGGGCTCATCTTCGGCGGCCCGTACATCCGCCTCCTGCGACAGTTCGGCATCGGCCAGAACATCCGGCGCGAAGGACCCAGCCGAGACTTCGCGAAGCAGGGCATCCCGACGATGGGCGGCGCGCTCTTCATCATCGTCGTCGCGGTCCTGTGGGCCTTCGTGTGGTTCCTCCTCCCGCAGACCGAGCGCGACAGCTATATCCCGCAGACGATCGTCCCCGTCGGCGCCCTCGTCGGCGTGGGCGCCCTCGGCGCGATCGATGACTTCGTCAACGTGAAATACGGCTTCGGCATCCGCGGCCGTCACAAGCTCGTCTGGCAGACGATCGTCGCGGTCGCCGCCGCGATCTACATCCAGAAGCACTTCGCGGTCAACGGCATCTTCGTGCCGCTCGTCGGGGAGTGGCTCGTCGGCGCGGTCGTGTTCGGCATCATCGCGGTCGTCGCCATCGTCGGGACGTCGAACGGTGTGAACCTCACCGACGGCATGGACGGCCTCGCCGGCGGCACGAGCGTCTTCGCATTCCTTGCGTTCGCGTTCATCAGCGCCGCCGTGCATTACGACTGGCTCGTGGTGTTCTGCGCGGCGATGGTCGGAGCGCTCCTCGCGTTCCTGTGGTTCAACGTGCATCCGGCCGAGGTCATCATGGGCGACACCGGTGCGCTCGCGATCGGAGCCACGCTCGCGTGCTGCGCGCTGACGACCGGCTTCGTCCTCCTTCTTCCGGTGGCCGGCGTCATCTTCGTGGCCGAGACGCTCTCGGTGATCCTTCAGGTCGGCAGCTTCAAGCTCCGCGGCAAACGTATTTTCCGCATGGCGCCGCTGCACAACCAGTTCGAGTGGCCCGAGGTGAAGGTGACGATCCGTTTCTGGCTCATCGGTGCCCTCGCCGGGATCGTCGCCGCGATCCTCGCGCTTGCCACGCCGACCCGATGAGCGTGATCACCTCGACGTGGGTCGAGCGCGATGGCCTTCTGCGGTCGCCGCTCCTCGAGCGTTACGGCGTTCTGGCCGGATTCACGACGCGCGCACAGGGAAGCATGGCCGGATCGGTGTTCTCGCTCGACGAGCAGGAGCGGAATCGCCGGACGCTCGCCCGTGGCCTCGGCTTCGATGCGGTCGCCCGCGTCCGTCAGGTGCATGGAAACACCGTGGTGCGTATCGATGGCGCCATCGAGCCGTGGCCCGAAGGAGATGCGCTGTGGACCGATCGGACCGGCGTGCTGCTGGGCATCGCGGCCGCCGATTGCGTCCCGATCCTTCTCGTCGATCCGGCGTCCGGCCGCATCGGCGCGGCGCACGCCGGATGGCAGGGCACGCGCCTGCGCGTCGCGCAGGCGCTCGTCCGCGCGCTCGTGGGCGCGGGTTCGCGCGCGTCCGGGATCGTCGCGTCGATCGGGCCCTCGATCGGACCGTGCTGCTACGCGATCGACTCGGCCCGCGCCGAGCTTGTGACCGCGAGCGGCCAGGGCGCCTACCTTCGCGAGCGCCCCGACGGCGCGACGGTGTTCGACCTCTGGTCCGCGAACGTCGCGCAGCTGCGCAACCTCGGCATCGAGTCAATCGAGGTGTCGCGTATCTGCACGTTGAGTGGCGGGCACGATCTATGGTCGTACCGGGGTCGCGGGCCGGACGGGCATTACGGCACGCAGCTTGGCTTCATCGGACGCGCGGGTGGAGCCCCCCGCGGCGGTACCCCGGGATGACCGTCACCTTCGACCCGGAGATCACGGCCGACGAGTTCCGCGGCCGGCGCGTGACGATCGTGGGTCTTGGCAAGGGGCGCACCACCGCCGGTCTTGCCCGGTTCCTCGTCGCACGCGGGGCGACGGTCACGGTGAGCGACCGCGAGTCCGCGGAGAAGCTCGGCGAAGGCCTCGCGCGCCTTCAGGGCGTCGATGTCGAGCTGGTCCTCGGGCCCTCGAGCGACGACCTCGCGCTCGCCGATCCGGACTTCGTGTTTGTGATCCCCGGCATTCGGCCACGATCGCCGACGATCCTGCGCGCGCTCCAGCGGAAGATCCCCGTCCTCACGGAAATGGCGCTCTTCTTCCGGCTCTGCCGGGCGCCGATCGTCGGGGTCACCGGCACGAAGGGCAAGACGACGACCACGACGCTCATCGAGCTCGTGCTCTCGTCCGGGCGGCGGCGGGTGATCGCCGGCGGGAACATCGGAACGGGCGCGCCGCTGCATCTCGTCGAGTCGTTGACGCCAGACGACATCGTCGTGCTCGAGCTCTCCAGCTTCCAGCTGGAGACCCTTGCGCACAGCCCTCACATCGCGGTCGTCACCAACGTCCTCGAAGATCATCTCGATCACCACGGCACCCGCGACGCGTACGTCGCCGCGAAGAAGAACATCGTGGCCTGGCAGGGCCCGCGTGACATCGCGGTGCTGAATCTCGACGACCCGTCCACCGTCGCGATGCACACCGGCTCCGCGTCCGAGGTGCGCGGCTTCTCGCTCTCACTGCAGCCGAAGCGCGGGGCGTACCTCGACCGAAGCGGCGATCTCGTGCTCGTGCACGCCGACCGGCGAGCCGTTCTCTGCAAGGCGTCTGAGCTGCGTGTGCCCGGACGTCACAACGTCGCGAATGCGCTCGCGGCGGCGGTGGTCGGCGACGCGTTCGATATTCCGTCCGAATCCATCGGCGGGATCCTCCGCGCCTTCGAGGGTGTTCCGCGGAGGCTCCAGCCACTTGCCGAAAAAGACGGCGTGCTCTGGGTGAACGACTCCGCGGCGACGACACCGGCGGCCACGCTCACGGCGCTTGCCGCCTACGACCGGCCGGCGGTGGTCATCCTGGGGGGCGTTTCCAAGGGAGCGGATTTCAGCGTCCTCGCGCGCGCGCTCGCGGACCGCGCTCGCGGGGCTGTGCTCATCGGTCGTGCCGCCGACGAGATCGCGTCGGCCATCGGTACCGCCGATCCGAAAAGGACGCTCGAAGTCCGCCGCGCGGCAACGCTTGACGACGCCGTGAACAACGCACGGGCGATGGCTCGTCCCGGCGATGTCGTCCTGCTCTCGCCGGCTTGCGCGTCATTCGATATGTTCTCTTCGGCGGACGAGCGTGGCGAGAAGTTCGCGGCGATCGTGCGGTCGTTCACCTCATGAAGACGGGTCTCGCGCGCACCACGACGTACGACCTTCCGCTCATGGCGGTCGTCCTCGTGCTGCTCTTCCTCGGGCTCGCGATGGTGTACAGCGCGAGCGGCATCACGGCCCTCGATGCGAACGACGATCCGAGCACCTTCCTGGCCCAGCAATCGGCGTGGGCCGCGCTCGGCATCGGCGCGATGTTCGTCGCATCACGTGTCGACTACCGCGTGCTCCGCTTCGTCGCGGTGCCGCTGCTCCTCGTCGCCGTGGCTCTGCTCGGTGCCGTTCTCATACCGGGCGTGGGCGTCACCGCCGGCGGCGCGACGCGCTGGCTGCGTTTTGGTGGCAGCTTCGGGTTGCAGCCGGCCGAGCTCGCGAAGCTCGCGCTCATCGTGTACCTCGCGACCTGGCTCGGCGGGAAGCGCGAGCAGATCGGCTCGTGGCGCATCACCCTGCCCTTCATCCTCGTGACGGCGCTCGTCGTCGGCCTGGTCGTGGCCGAGCCCGATCTGGGCACCGCGATCGTCGTCGTGGTCGTCGCGCTCGCCATGTACTTCGCCGCGGGCGCGCGGCTGCGCGAGTTCGCGGCGCTGGGCGGTCTGACCGCTGTGGTCGTCCTCGCGCTCGCCGTCGCCCAGCCGTACCGCCTTCAAAGGCTCGTGACGTTCCTCGATCCGTGGTCCGATCCACAGAAATTCGGTTTCCAGACGATCCAGATGCTCTACGCGCTCGGCCTCGGCGGCCCGTTCGGCGAGGGGCTCGGGGCGGGGAAGGAAAAGTTCGGCTATCTGCCGCACCCATACACCGACTCGATCTTCGCGGTGCTCGGCGACGAGCTCGGTCTGGCGGGTGCGCTCGTGATCGTCCTGCTCTTCCTCGCGCTCGCGTTCCGGGGGGTTCGCATCGCCCTCCGGGCGGAGGATCCGACCGGTGCCCTGCTCGCCATCGGCATCACGATGTGGCTCTGCTTCCAGGCGTGGGTGAACATGGCCGTCGTCGCGAGCCTCGTGCCGATGACCGGCATCACGCTCCCTTTTATCTCGTACGGCGGCAGCTCGCTCTGTGTCGGGCTCATCGCCGTGGGTATCCTCCTGAACGTTGGTCGAGCCCGAACCACACAGCGGACGAGCGTGCCGCGTACTTCTCGTCGGTGGCGGGACGGGCGGACACGTGAGTCCGCTTCTCGCGGTCGCGGAAGCCCTGAGCGCAAGGGATCCCGAAACGCGCTTCCTGTTCATCGGTGGTCGTCGCGGCCTCGAGGCTGAGCTCGTGGCCGGCTCGGGGATCCCGTTCCACGCCACGGCGATGCCGTCCCTGCGCGATCCGGACTCGCGCTTCTCGCTCGTTTCGCGCGCCGCCGTGATGCCGCTCGCGACCGCCGACGCGTTCGCAGAGATCCTGCGATTCAAGCCGAACGTCTGCTGCACCACCGGCGGCCTGGCATCGCTGCCGGCCGTCCTCGCCGCGCGCATCGCGCGCGTACCCGTGTACATCTGGGAAGGGAATGCGATCCCCGGACGGGTCAATCGGATGCTCGCGGGGTGGTCACAGCGGATCGGCGCGACGTTCGAGGGATCACTTCGCGTGCTGCCGCGCGGCCGCACTTTCGTCGACGGCAATCCCATCCGACGGTCGCTCCTGACATGGACGAGAGAGACCGGGCGCGCAGAGCTCGGCATACCGCCTGACGTGCCGGTGGTCTTCGTCACCGGGGGCAGCCAGGGGTCCGCCGCCATCAATCACGCCGTGTCGGGCGCGGTGACGCGGCTTCTGCGCCGCGCGATCGTGATCCACCACACAGGCAACGCGCATCTTGCGCAGGTCGTGGCAAAGCGCGACACGCTGGCGCCGGATCTTCGCGAGCGCTATCACGTATTCGGTTTCCTTCGCGAGGAGATGGGTGCGGCGCTCGCGTCGGCGGATCTCGTCGTCGGACGGGCGAGCAGCTCCTCCATCGCCGAGCCACTCGCGTTCGGCGTCCCGCTCATCCTTGTGCCCTTCGCCGCCGCGGCCGAGGCGCATCAGACCGCGAACGCGCAGGACATCGCCGAGCGAGGCGCCGCGATCGTGATTCGCGAGAGCCAGCTCGACGCCGATCGCCTCGTCGCCCAGGTCACCGGGCTCCTCGACGATCCCTCTCGCCTCGCGCGGATGGCCAAAGCCGCGCGCGCCGCGGGCCGTCCCGATGCGGCGACCAAGGTCGCCGATGAGCTCCGCAAGCTGGGCGGGTGTGGATGAGGACCGAGACCTCCAGGCGTGACCGCGTCTCGTCGCCGGCGGCCAGAGATTGAGCAGGGCCAGGAGATTCCACATCGTCGGGATCGGGGGCATGGGCATGTCCGCCGTCGCGCGCCTGCTCATGGCGCAGGGGAACAGCGTCAGCGGATCGGATAAGGGCTCGTGGCCACTCGCAGAGGCCCTCGCCGCGGACGGTGCCGCCGTCGCCACGGAGTTCGCTGCCGAGAACGTGACCGGGGCCGACGTCGTCGTGCGATCGAGCGCCTACGGCGAGACCAATCCCGAGGTCGCGGCGGCGCACGCCGCCGGCATCCCGGTCTGGAAGCGCGAGGACGCCTGGCGGGAGCTCGCGCGCGGCAAGCGCGTCCTCGCCGTGGCGGGCACGCACGGGAAGAGCACGACCACGGCGCTCGCGTGGACCGCCCTTCGCGCCGGAGGCCTCGACCCATCGCTCATCTGCGGCGCGGTGCTTCGCGACCTCGGGACAAACGCCTATGCGGGCCGCGGCGACCTTCTCGTCATCGAGGCCGACGAGTACGACCACGCCTTCCTCTCGCTCGAGCCCGAGATCGCGATCGTGACGAACGTGGAGCACGACCACGTCGACGTCTTTCCGACCCACGCCGACGTGAAGCGGGCTTTCAGGCACTTCGCGGCGGGAATCGTCCGCGGCGGCTGGCTTGTAGCGTGCGCCGACGATCCCGGCGCGGCCGAGCTCGCCACGAACCGCGGCGACGACCTCGCCGGTCGTCAGGTCGTGACCTACGGAATGGCCTCCGAGGCCGGCTACCGCGTGGTCGAGCTCCTGCAGCGTGCCGACGGCGTGACCTTCGATCTCACTGGGCCATTCGAAAACCCGGTGCCGGTCTCGCTGCGGCTGGCCGGCGCGCACAATGCGCGGAACGCCGCGGGAGCTCTCGCCGCTGCCGACGCGGCCGGCGTTCCGGCGGCCGCCGCGGCCAAGTCGTTCGCGACGTTCCGCGGGACCGAGCGACGCCTTGAAGAGCTGGGCGCCGTGAGTGGCATCACGGTCGTCGATGACTACGCGCATCACCCGACCGAGATCCGCGCGTCGATCGAGGGCATGCGCGCGCGGACGACGGGCCGCGTGATCGTCCTGTTCCAGCCTCACACCCCCAGCCGCCTGCGGGCGTTCTTCGACGACTTCGCCGCCGCGCTGCGCACCGCGGACGCAAGCGTGGTCGCCGAGACGTTCTCGTCCGCGCGCGAAGCGGCCGACAGCCGCGCCGGTGCGAAGGCGCTCGCCGCGAGCGCGGGCGCCGCGTACGTCCTCGACGCCGAGGCGGCGGCGCGCGAACTCGCGGACCGCGCGCGTCCTGGGGACCTCGTGCTGGTGCTCGGGGCCGGCGACATTCGGCCGGCCGGCGTCCGCCTCCTCGAGCTCCTGCGCGAGCGAGGGACGGCGGCATGACCATGGCGACGTTCGGCGCGCGCGCCGAACCGCTCGCGCAGTACACCTCGCTCCGGATCGGCGGGCCCGCGGACTTCTTCCTGCGTGTCGCGACCGAGAAGGATCTCCTCGACGCGATACAGGTCGCGCGCGAGAACGAGCTTCCCGTGTTCGTGCTCGGCGGCGGCACGAACCTGCTCGTCGCCGACCGCGGGGTGCGTGGCGTCGTGCTTCAGAACGCATGGCGCGAGTCGAGCGTCGATGGTGAGATCGTCGCCGCCTCGTCCGGGACGGAGCTCGCGCATGTCGCGGCCGTCGCGGCGCGCTCCGGCATCGAGGGACTCGAATGGATGGCGACGGTCCCCGGCACGGTCGGCGGTGCCGTCCACGGCAACGCGGGCGCGTTCGGCAGCGAGACCGCCGACGTGCTGGTTGACGCGGAGCTCGTCGACCTGAACGGCGACCCGTGGACCGCAACGGTGCACGAGCTCGGTTATTCCTACCGCACGAGCTCGCTCCAGGGCACGCCGATCGTCTGCGTCCGGGCGCGCTTCCGCGGGAAGGGCGGCGACCGCGCGAATGCCGTCAAACGGATCAAGGAGATGGCGAACGAGCGCATCAAGAAGCAGCCGCTCGCGCAGCCCAACACCGGGTCGATCTTTCGTAACCCGCCCGGCGACTTCGCGGGCCGGCTCATCGAGGCCACCGGTCTCAAGGGGCGGGCCGTCGGGGGCGCCATGGTGAGCGATAAGCACGCGAACTTCATCGTCAACGCGGGCGGGGCGACGGCGGACGACGTCCGCGCTCTCATGACCCTTGTTCAGCAGGAGGTCGCGAAGAAATTCAACGTGGAGCTCGTTCCCGAGGTCGAGCTGGTGGGCGAGTGGTGAGCTCCGGTAAGAAAATCCGTGTCGGCGTGCTCACGGGAGGCGCATCGGCCGAGCGCGACATCTCGCTCGCGACCGGGGCGCAGATCGCGGCGAGCCTCGATCCGGCGCGCTTCGAGGTCGTCCTCCTCGACCCGCTCGCCTTTATGGCGCGCAACCCGGAGATCACGGCCGAACGCCGCGAACAGGCCCAGCGTCTCATCGCAGGGGGCGGCCGGCTGGAGACCGACCATCAGCTTCCGCGCGGCCTGGAAAAACAGATCGAAAGCGCCTCGCGCGCCCTCGTTCCCGCGACCCGCGTGATGACGAGCAACGAGCCGATCGACGTCGTCCTCATCGCGCTGCATGGGACGTGGGGCGAAGACGGCCGCATCCAGGGCCTGCTCGACACGATCGGCGTCCCGTACACCGGGTCGGGGGTGCTCGCGTCGGCGCTCGCCATGGATAAGGAGGTCGCGAAGACGGTCCTGGCGGCGGCGGGTCTCGACGTGCCGCGCGGCGTGGTCCTGACCGGGACGACAGAGGCCGATCTCGATGCCGCGCGTTCGGTCGGGCTGCCCGCGTTCGTTAAGCCCGTTTCGAGCGGATCGAGCGTGGGCGCATCCATCGCCGCCCGCGATGCCGATCTGCAGCCCGCCATCACCCTCGCACTCACGTACGACCAGCGCGCGCTCGTGGAGGAACAGATAAAGGGCCGCGAGCTCACCGTCCCGGTCATCGGCAACGACGAGCTCACCGCGCTGCCGGTGATCGAGATCCTCACGAAGCGCGCTTTCTTCGACTACAGCGCGAAATACGACGCCGGCGAGAGCGAGGAGGTTTGCCCAGCCGAGATACCCGCCGATGTCGCAAAGCGCGCGCAGGATCTCGCGGTGCGCGCGCATCGCGCGCTCCGCTGCCGCGGCATGTCGCGGCTCGACCTCATGTGGTCGGGCGACCGCATGGTGGCGCTCGAGGTGAACACGATCCCGGGCATGACCGCGAACAGCCTCCTGCCGAAGGCGGCGCGCGCCGCGGGCATCGGGTTCGGCGATCTCCTCGCCCGCTTCATCGACTGGGCCCTCGAGGACGCGCGCGGGCGGGCGCGCTGAGCTCGCGAGCCCGTTCGCGACCGCGGCGGCTTCGACCGCCCCGACGGCCGGCCGACCTTGATCGCGCCATCGCCGGCGTCACCGCCTTCATGTGCGCGGCCGCGATCCTCGCGACCTCGATCGGCCCTTTCTGGCGGATCCGGGACGTTTCGATCGAGGGAGCACATCACGTCACCGTGGACGCCGTCGTCGCCGCGAGCGGGCTCCTGGGGGCGCAGGCCTTCACGGTGAGCGCGTCACGAGCGCGCGATCGGTTGCTCCGGGCGTTGCCCGCCCTGCGCGACGCCATCGTCGAGGTCCGGATCCCCGATCGCGCGCGCGTCGTGCTGAGCGAGCGCACACCGAGCCTTCGCTGGATCGCAGGCGGCGTCGAGTGGTTCGTCGACGCCGATGGCGTCCTGTTCTCATCGATCGATCCGCGCGGTGCGCCGGAGCTTCGCATCACGGACGAGCGGAGCGCACGGCAGGCTGGCGACCGGCTGGACCCGGCACTGGTCGACGCGGCGATGAAGCTCGCCCGGCTCGGACCGCAGGACCTCCGACCCGACGCGACATCGCCGCGCGTCGTGCTCACCTCGGGTTCGAACGGCCTCGTGCTTCGGGTCGGGACGGGGCCGGGCTGGGAGATCCGCTTTGGCGGTGCCGAGCGCATCGACGACAAGATCGCGCTTGTGAAACGGTACCTTCGGGAAAACCCGCAGCGAAAGCTAGACTACGTCGACGTGCGCACCGCGGATTCCATAGTCGTCAGTCCCGCCTGAAGTGCTGCTCCCGCTCCTCGGCCTCGTCGCCGGGGTGCTTCTGGGCCTCGCGCTGCGATTCAATCTCCCGATCGAATGGGCCCGCTACACCGCCGTCGGGATCCTCGCCGCCCTCGACTCCCTGCTCGGCGCGGGCCGGGCGGAGCTCGAGGGACACTTCGACACGCGGATCTTCCTTTCCGGGTTTTACACCAACGCTCTCCTGGCGGCGGCCCTGACGTTCCTCGGCGATCGCCTCGGGATCGACCTCTATCTCGTGGCGCTCTTCGCCTTCGGGTGGCGGATCTTTCAGAACGTGGCGGTCATCCGCCGCCATTTTCTCTAATGCGATGGCCGAATCGGTTAGCTTGCCGCTATCGCGACAAGCGAAGATGGGTCGAAGGGATACTTCCCCTGCAATGATCGGAGTGAGTCGTGGCTGAGCAAACAGTGCTCGTCGCCATCGACATCGGTACGACGAAGGTGTGCGTGCTCATCGGGGAGATGGCCGACCGCGGCGGTGTGGACGTCATCGGGATCGGCCAGGCTGCTTCCGACGGCCTGCGCAAGGGCGTCGTCATCGACATCGACCGCACCGTCCAATCGGTCATGGCCGCCGTAGACGCCGCCGAGCGGATCTCCGGGCTCAAAGTTCGGTCGGCGTTCGTCGGTATCTCGGGGAGCCACATCGCCTCGCAGAACTCGCGAGGCATGGTGGCCGTCTCGGGCTCCTCGCGGCACGATGTCGACCGCGGCGACACCGTGCGGGCGATCGAGGCTGCTCGCGCCGTCTCGATCCCGAACACGCGGGAGATCCTCCACGTCGTTCCGCGCGGCTACGTCGTCGACGGCCAGGAGGGCGTGCGCGACCCGATCGGCATGACCGCGGTTCGCCTGGAGGTCGAGACGCACATCGTGACGGCCTCTTCGACGAGCGTGCAGAACCTGACGAAATGCGTGCAACGGGCCGGCGTCGAGATCGACGAGCTGGTCCTGGCACCGTTGGCCACCGCCGAGGCGACCCTGAACGACGAGGACCGCGAGCTCGGCGTCTGCCTGGCCGACATCGGCGGCGACACGACCGACGTGGCGATCTTCCAGGACGGTTCGATCTCGCACTGCGCCACGATTCCCATGGGCGGACGGAGCGTTACCGCGGACCTCGGCATCGTGCTTCGGGTGACCCCCGACGTCGCCGAGAGCGTGAAGTTTCGCTACGGCTCGGCGGTCCCCTTGGACGTCGACCCCGACGAGGTCCTGCAGGTGACCTCGATCGGCGAAGATACCTCGCACGGTGTGACCCGCCGCCACATTGCCGAGATCGTCGAGTCGCGCGTGACCGAGATCTTCAAGTTCATCGGCGCCGAGATCGAGGCAGCCGGAGCCACGAACCGCCTGCAGGCGGGGCTCGTTCTCACCGGCGGGGGATCGCTCCTGGACGGCGTTACTCGGGCTGCCCGGGATCAGCTCGGCATGAGCGCCCGAGTCGTCGGGCCGAAGGGTCTCGGCGGTCTGACCGACCAGATCGCCTCGCCGTCGTATTCCGCCGCGAGCGGGCTGCTCCTTTGGGGCGCGCGCAACTGGCCCTCCGACGAAGACCGGGCGAACTCGCGAGCCCTCGAAGGCGTCACGTCACGCATCGGGAAGATCTTCAAGGGACTCATGCCCTAAAAAATCTCCCTTCAGGACCCGCTCGCGAGGGACGAGGGAGCAGGGGATGGAGACGGCGCTGTCGGCGCGCGCAACGGGGGAAGCCCCGCTTCATCGCGCACCGCACGAGGAAAGAGGGGCCCCGTGAGCACGACGACAGCGCCGGCTCCGAACCCGTGCGCGAAGTCGCATCGAAGGTGAATCACAAATTGCGCTCGCCAAACGTTGAGTTTGCGGACTATAGTCAGCGCGCGAACTGAATAGCCATGAGCGCACCGCTAGGGGAGGGGCAGCGGCATGGACATCATGGAGGCTTACCCATGCCCCTCCGAAGCGACATCGAGAACTTCGCGCTCATTAAGGTCGTCGGCGTCGGCGGCGGTGGATCCAACGCGGTAAACCGGATGATCCGCGCCGAGCTCCTCGGTGTGGAGTTCATCGCGGTCAACACCGATGCCCAGGCCCTGCTCCTCTCGGACGCGCCGCACAAGATCCGCATCGGCGACAAGGTGACGAAGGGCCTCGGCTCGGGAGCCGACCCGACGGTCGGCCGAAAGTCCGCCGAGGACGACAGCGAGAAGCTCTACGAGGCCCTGAAGGAAGCGGACATGGTGTTCGTGACCGCCGGCATGGGCGGCGGGACCGGCACCGGAGCCGCCCCGATCATCGCCGAGATCGCCAAGGACGTCGGGGCCCTCACCGTCGCCGTCGTCACGAAGCCGTTCAGCTTCGAGGGCGCCAAGCGGAGGCTCCTCGCCGAGCAGGGCATCGCCGAGCTCGTCGACAAGGTCGACACGCTGATCACCATCCCGAACGATCGGCTGCTCCAGGTGGTCGAGAAGCGGACGAGCATGGTGGACGCGTTCCGGATCGTCGATGACGTGCTCCGGCAAGGCGTCCAGGGCATCAGCGACCTCATCACCGTCCCGGGGCTCATCAATCTCGACTTCGCGGACGTGAAAACGATCATGACGAACGCCGGCTCGGCGCTCATGGGGATCGGGCACGGTTCAGGCGAGACCCGCGCCGCGGAAGCCGCGCGCCAGGCCATCATGTCGCCGCTCCTCGAGCAGTCGATCGACGGCGCGCGCGGTGTCCTCTTCACGATCACCGGCGGTCCGGATCTCACGCTCTTCGAGGTGAACGAGGCCGCGGAGATCATCCACGCGGCGGCGGACCCTGAGGCGAACATCATCTTCGGTGCGGTGATCGACGAACGGATGGGCGGTGAGGTGAAGATCTCCGTTATCGCCACCGCGTTCGAGCAGGCTCGGGCGATTCGCAAGCTGGAAGGACCGATGTACAAGCGCCAGGCGCCCTCGGTCGAGCAGCGCTCGGCACCGGCAACGGCGGTCGCGACGGCGCCGGCTGCTTCACCACCGCACAAGGTCGATGAGCCGAAGAAGTTCGAGGCGGACGATCTCGAAGTCCCAAGCTTCCTGAGACGCCGTTGAACTGAGCGGCGGGACGTCCGCCGCTCACCGTAATTGGCACGTCGGGTGCATCCCCGCTCGGGGAATTGACTCACTTTTCGGAGCGGGAGGTGCTCAT
>WNGC01000418.1_pt1 | contig 29211 bp, 25 predicted proteins | sample 5400051 | NCBI WGS metagenome assembly WNGC01 (sample SAMN13153368, study PRJNA577476) | soil metagenome | isolation source: 20 cm soil or saprolite under grassland replicate 2 | place: USA:California | collected 2016-06-15
TTTAGCATCATCTTCGGCAATGTGGATCGGATTGGTGACTGGACAAAATGGGAGGTGGTGCTGCTGGTGGGCACGCACCAGATGATCGCGCAACTTTTCCAGGCGTTCTTTTTCGTGAACGTCGCAAACATTCCAGAGCTGGTGCGCACGGGAAAATTGGACTCCGTTCTGGTCTTGCCGATCGACAGTCAGTTCGCCGTGTCCACCAAACAGTTTGCGCTCGACAGCATCATCAACGCGGCGCTCGGAGGCGCGGTGGTTTGCATATCGTTGTCCCGGTTGGGAGTAGTGCCCAGTCCAACATCCATCCTGCTTTACGTGACCGCGCTGGGATTCGGGATTGCAGTCCATTACTCCATCATGCTTGGCCTGGCGGCGGTGAGCTTCTGGATCGTACGCGCCCAGGGATTGGTTTACGGTTATTTTAATTTTCTGAATATCGCGCGTTATCCGGACGCGATTTTCCCATGGCTCTTCCGCCTGATCTTTGGCTGGATCATCCCGGTGGTGATCATCGCGAACATCCCCGCGCGACTGCTGATCAAGTCGCTTGGGCAACCGCTTCCGTTAATGCTTCATCTGGTTGTCGCATCGACCGTTGTGTTCTGGCTGTCCCGCGTCTTTTGGAAATTTGCCCTGCGGCATTACTCCAGCGCCAGCTCCTAAAACAACCATCTTGATTATTTCGTCGATCGGGCATCTTGCCCGAAAGACATAATGCAGGCCGGCAGCCTGCATCACGGAACAGGCGCAGATGCCTGTGTTACGAAATCTCCGCTTGCGCGGTCAGCGAAATGTTCTTAATTAAGCGTCCATTTTTCCGACGCCAGTCGATTAGAGGGCGCTTACATCTATGGCAAAACGACTGAAAAAGAAGAAGAAGAAGAGTTCTGCAAAGAAATCAGCCGCGCGGAAGCCGCAAGCGGCGCGCAAGGCTCCCGCCAAGAAGGCAGCCTTAAAAAGGAGCGCGCGTGGCACAGAAACCGTGCGGCGTTCGCCGAAATCCAGACAACAGAACACAGAGTCGCCTGCGATTCTGTTGGGTCTGAATCATCGCGAGAAGAGGCTGGATCCGTTCACCCGCAAGCAAAAACAAAAACTCCTCGAGCTTCGCGATGCGATGGTGGATTCGATGGCCGGCGTTGCCCAGGGCACGCTTCGCTCCCGCGCTGAAGGCAGCGAAGCGTCGGCATTTGGCATGCACCAGGCGGACGCCGGGTCCGACGCGTACGATCGCGATTTTGCGTTGAGCTTACTTTCGCAGGAGCAGGACGCGCTTTACGAAATCGACCAGGCGCTCAAGCGCATCGAGCTGGGGACCTACGGAAAGTGCGAAATGTCTGGCAAACCCATCCCGCATGCGCGACTCGAAGCAATTCCGTTCGCGCGTTTCACTGTTGAATGCCAATCACAGCTCGAAAAACAAAGTAAAGCTTCGCGGGTCCGTCATTCGGTCACCTCGTTGTTTGGATTGACTGACGAGGAAGGCAGCGAAACCGAGGAAGAGGAAGCCACGCCCACTGAAGTTAAGGAGTAACACGAATGGCGCAGGAAATTATCACTCTTGAATGCACCGAGGCGAAAGCTCTGGGCAAACCCGCCTCGCGTTACATGACCACGCGAAATAAAAAAAGTCCGCGCACGCCGAACCGCCTGGAGAAAAAGAAATACAATCCTTTTTTGCGGCGACACACGTTGCACCGCGAAACCAAGTAGCCATCTATGCAGCCAAAAACGCCAAAGCGCCGTTCCGCGTTCCGTCGCGCCAATCGACCAATGCCACGGCGTCGGATCGATATTGCGCTCGAAGCAATCGATTACAAAAATCCTGATCTCCTGAAAAAATTTGTCACTGAAAGCGGCAAGATTCTTCCTCGCCGCGTGACAGGCATGCCAGCATACATGCACCGCAAAATCACGCGCGAGATCAAGCGCAGCCGCTCAGTGTTGTTGATGAAGTGACAAGACGCGCACTCGCGTTTTGTTATCCTGAACGAAGTGAAGGATCTCTGGTGGGATCTCGATCACGCTGATTTAGTTTGCGTGATCCAACCTTCATTGCGAGATCCCTCGCTCCGCTCGGGATGACCACGCGAATTAAGTGCAGTCTCTATGTGAAACAGTTGTAGAGACGCCTGTGCCAAGCGCCTGTTTTCGTTGCTCCGGCTTTGACACGCGCCCTACACCACTGCGCTCCACGTTGGATGTCCGACGTTGAGCGTTGAAGGTTTTCCGATCTTACACTCGGCGCGTCTTCTCGCCCTGCTCGATTAGCTTCCAGAACTCACGCGTCTCGCCGAGCTGCGCATCCTCCGACACAGGCAGTTTGCTCCGAAAAAGAAAATCGCGAAACGTGTTCTTGTGTAATACGCGGTGGACCTTAATTCCCTCGTCGGTCTTGGCGAAATAAATCCGGTAGTCTTTCGCGCGGTAGCGATACAATTTTTTTCCCGCGCGCTCTATAACACCGAACCGCTCCGAATTGAAATGCTCCAGGTCCTCAGGCAAAATTTGAAATTCAGCGAGTAACTCAAGCTGCAATCTCTTTGGCAATGCCGAGATCTCAGCTGCGCTCAGCTCGTTAAAGATGATTTGGAACATAGCGCATGTTAAACCATTAAACCATTAAACCGATGAAGGGTTGAAGCGGATTTCTCAAAGGTAAGACAAAGAGTGACGGTTTCCAACCGACCTACTTTTACTCGCGACCCTCACCTCAGTCCTCTCCCTGGCCAGGGAGAGGCGGATGACGAAGTCGCCCTGTGAGGGTTGTTTCACACAAAGACCCGTCGCACCCGCGTTCCAACGCGGGTAACAATCTCCCACGGAATGGTGTCGGCCTTTTCAGCGAGTTCCGCGCAGGAAATTTCCTCATCTCCATCGCGCCCCATGAGAACAACTTCGTCGCCCACCTGCACATCATCGATGTTAGTTACGTCGATGACCATCAGATCCATTGTTACTCGACCAAGGAGTAGGCAGCGCCGTCCGCGCACCAACATGGCGGCGCCACGATTCGAAAGCTGCCATGGATAGCCATCAGCGTAACCAGCCGACAAAGTTGCGACCCGCATTTCGCGCGGAGCGATGAAGGTGCGGCCATAGCTGATGGAGCTCCCTTTCGGCATATCGCGCACGAGACAAATGCGCGCCTTCCATGTCATTACTGGCTTGAGCAGTTTCTGAAACTCCGGCAGCGGCGAAATCCCGTAAAGCATGATGCCGGCGCGCACAATGTCGAAGACCTGCGCATTGTGCGCTAGTGTGCCTGCGCTTTGCAGGACGTGCGCCTTGTAAGTTCCCGGAAATTCAGCGCGAATCTGATTAATTATGTTTCGGAATCGGACGAGCTGGTCGCGCGTGTATTCCACATCTTCGTTAGAGACCGGCATGTGGGTCGAAATGCTGTGAAGGTTGATATTCGGCAACGCTGCCAGCTTTTTGAAAACCTCCAGCGCTTGATGTTCCACTACGCCCATTCGTCCCATTCCAGTGTCGATCTTGAAATTGATTGCCACCGCTCCGAACCGATTGAATGCTTCCGCTTCTTCGAGACTGGAGATCGTTGGAATAAATCCGCGCTCCGCGATCAGGGATCTCTCCTCCGGAGTTGCCGGGCCAAAAATGATGATGGGATGGGAAACCGATTCGCGCAGCGCAAGCGCTTCTTGCAGATTTGCGACGCCAAATAGCTGTGCGTCATCCGCCAGGGTCTGCGCGACGCCGAGCAGTCCGTGGCCATAAGCGTTCGCTTTCACCACCGCGAGCATTTCGGCGGAGCCGGTTCGTTCCCGCACGACCTTGGCGTTGTGCCGCAGCGCGCTTCGATCGATTTCAGCCCAGCAGCGATACGTTTCTTTCATGCTTCTATTCTCAGCTTCGGAAAGGTGATGTGCGGCTCGCGCAAATAAATGGGCTCGAGCGGTGGCGGAAAAAAGCTGGGGTGTGGCACCCGTGCAAGTCTGGCCAGCACAAGAGCCGAGGGATAGCGAACCACAGCGCGCTCAAATTGCGAAAGCGGCTCTGAAGAAAAGATCGGAATCCCCGGCTCGAGGGATTCTAATTTGGCTTGTAACTCCGATTGAGAAAAAAGCATGGGGCCTTCTACGAGTTCGTGGCCGCGGATGCGCGTGAAAAAAAATGATTTCCTGCGGGCATCCCCAATCGCGCAGTATTCGTGCGCGTCGCATTGAATGGCGCAAATCGAAGGTAAACCGATCAGGCGCGCGCCGGAAGAGAATTGCAACCCGATTGCGGCCGAAATGGCAATGCGCGTCCCGGCGTACGACCCGGGGCCAAGTCCAACGATGATCGCCTCAGGCGCGCCAAGCTTTTTCGTTACAGCATTGAGATTCTGGAAAAAGGGTGAGGAGTTTTTCCGGTCGTTAGGCCATTCATGCCCATCTTCGATCTCTCCATCGAGCCAGGCGAGGCTGCCGCGGGCAGTGGAGAGTTCAAGCGCGAGAATCTTCATTGAAACGTAATCGCCCGATGAGTTTCCGACTTTATCTCAAAGAAAATCCAGCGCGCTTGTTCAGGAACAAATTCCGGGAAACGGTCGGCCCATTCGATCACCGAGATACCATCGCCAAAAAAGTAATCATCAAGACCAAGTCGCGCGAGGGCTTGTGGATTTTCAACACGAAAAAGATCAAAATGATAAACAGGCAGTCGCCCTCCTCGATATTCATGCAGGATCGTGAATGTGGGGCTAGTCACATCCGCGCTGCTACCCAACCCGTCGACGACACCTTTGACGAACAATGTTTTGCCGCTCCCCAAGTCTCCCTTAAGAGCCAAAACGGATCCAACACCGATCTTCTCTGCAACTTGCCGCCCGATTGCTTCGGTTTCAGCTGGGCTGTTGGAAATGAACGTAGCCACCTTTCAATTGCGGATTGCCCGCCGCGGCGAATAAACTTCTTCCGGATTGCGAAGTGAGCGAGCCGATATGTGTCAGCGGCAGTTTCGGAAACTTCCGGTGCCATTTTTTTTGCAACCGTTTGTTCTCGCGCCGCGGGACAGCGAACAACAATTCGTAATCTTCACCTTTCGAAATCGCATCATTGATTTTTGCCCCGCGACTAAGCGGCAGATTCTCCGTCTCGATTTTGAATCCCACTTTGCTGGCGCGCGCCAGGCGCGGTAAGTCGGTCCCCAGTCCGTCGCTCAAATCCATCATGGCGCGGATCGAGAAATTTTTAGTAAGCCATCGCGACTCCATAAGCCGTGGAATAAATCGCAAGTGTTTCCGCTTCCATGCGCCGCCGAGTCGTCCGGTAACAAACAGATCGTCGCCCGGCTTGGCGCCGCCACGCGACACCCAGCGATCTCGTTCAACGAATCCAATTACGCTCGCCGAAATGGCAATCGCCCCTGGCGTGCTGCTCGTTTCGCCGCCGACTATGCTCACGCGAAACCGATCCGCAGCCGTGCGCAGACCTTGATAAAGCTGTTTCACCCACACCACGTCGGTCTCTTCGGACAGCATCAGAGTGATCAGGGCAAACTGAGGCACAGCGGACGTTGCCGCAAAATCGCTCAGCGGCCGCATCATTGCCTTCCATCCAACATCAAGCGCATTCGTTCCTCGTAAAAAATGTACGCCTTCGACAACACAATCGGTCTTGAGCACGAGAAGCTTGCCGCGATCGTGCGTTTCCACTACAGCACAGTCATCACGCGGTCCCGCGACAACCGCTTTCCCGGGCGAAAGACGTGGCAAAAGCTCATTGAGCAGCCGGTCTTCGCCGAGATCACCAAGTTTCATGGAGAAAAAATCTCCGGAAATGCAAGGGCGGTCAGGGTGACCGAATTGAAAAGCGAATGCATCGTCATCGCGACCAGAATGGAGCCGCTCCACTCGTAGGCGATGGCGAAACAACTTCCCAGAACGAATAGCGGCACAAACGAAGGAAAGTGTGCGTGAGCTGCGGCGAACAGCAAGGCGCTTAATATCACACCAAGAAGGCGGCCGAAATAGCGTTTGATTACATTGTAGAGGAAGAATCGAAAAAGAAATTCCTCAATTGCTGGTGCGATTGCCACCGCGAAAACGATGATCATGATTCGTTGGTCGATCGTGCGCGACCCGCTGAAAAACTCGACAATGTTCTGCTTACTTGAACCGCCCCGGAAGAGCCGCTGAGTAATGATGTCGGACCATAAGATTAATGGATAAGCAAAAAACAACAGGATCGCTCCAGTGCTGAGTCCTCGAATGAAGCTGATTCTAGAAAACCCGCCCAACGAGGCCAGGTCAAAGCGGCGAAGCTGAAGGAATGTCACGATTGCAAGAACCACGAAAATCATGAGAAGGAAATTTCCCAGAAGATTGGGTGCGGTGAAATCGTTCGATGGCCGCGAAATCGATGCGCCGATGTTCAGCAAGAGAAACAAGATCAACACGGCAGCGAGTATCGCTTCGGGTAGCCCGAAGATTCGTGCCGGTGCATCGGTCCCACCAGGGTTCGATGTTCGCGCGCTGATCTGATGAATCAGCGAAATATAAACATAAGCGCTAACAAGAACGTAAAGAAGGGAAAGGAAGCCGAAGGCGATGCTCGGGGCGGCTCCGGATGCCGCTAACAGGCTGGCGGATGGCATCGGACCCCGCCGCTACGGTGCGTAATAGCTTGGCAGGAAATACGCGCGTCCCGTTTCCAGTTGCGGAACGAGCTGCTTCGGAAGCTGGAGTTCGATTTTTGATTCGGATTCTCCAAATATTCGGAGAAAACGGCTTAGACTAAAAGGCGGACCGTACTTCACCACTTTGGCGTCCGGCGCGTTGCCCAATTCTTTTGCTTTACGGAATGCGTCGTCCAACTCGCCAAGGCCATCGATCAGCTTGTGCTCAAACGCTTCCTTGCCGGACAAAATCCGGCCATCGGCAAGCGTATTGCGCAGAAGATCAGCCTGAAGGTTTCGCTCCTTCGCGACGATGCCGAGAAACTTGTCGTAAGTTTTCATGATAAAGTTCTGCACGAGATCGCGCTCTTCCGGCGTAATTGGCCGGGCACCATTGAGCATGTCCTTGAATTTGCCGCTTTTAAAAACCACGGAAGCAAGCCCAACCTTGTTGAATAACTGCTCATAATTCAGCGTTTGTATGATCACTCCGATACTGCCTGTGATGGTCGTTTCGTTTGCCATTAAAAATTTACCGCCACAGGAGACATAATAGCCACCGGACGCCGCCAGCGAATCCATATAAACGACGACTGGTTTCTTCGCACGCGTCTTGACCACCGCGCTATAGATCGCATCCGACGCAGTCACTTCTCCTCCGGGAGAATCGATCTCCAGCACGATGGCTTTGACCCTACTATCGTCGCGAGCCTGTTGCAGCGCCGCGCGCATATCATCGACCATTGAATCGCTCACGTTGCCCGGGATCGACGAACTGATCAGGCCGCGCATGGTAATGACAGCGATCTTGTCCAGGGTAGGCCGCGCGCCTCTTTGAAGTAGGATCTCGCGAAAACGCGGGACCGGTTCCGCTTCCCTGACGCCGGCCAAGCGCTGAAACGCTGTAAGCATCAGCACGAAGTTCACGAACAGACTGGCGCAAAGCGCGACAAACAAAAAGATACTGAGACAACCGAGCTTGCGATTTCCCGCCATGACAGGACGAAGCTGGCGGAGAACCACCGCGCGCACAAGCGGTTTTGTGTGCAGGAACCGCGCCTGCTGCTCAGCGATTCAAACAAAACGTTCCGTGAACGCTGATGCTGCAGCGTCCGCTGTCCTCAGCGGATGATTCACGATGCAACGCTCCGGTGCGCTGAGGACAGCGCACGCTACAGCCCCGCGTTTGCTAGAGTGTCTTCAAATAGCCGAAAGAAAAAATAGCCACTGCAATACTTTTACGGGTTTTGAGTTCCGGAAAAGTAGCGTAAAGCGCGTAGACTTGGCAGAAAAAAATAAGCACCACCGCGCACGGTGACGAATTGCGGCAAGCCGGAAACGCGGCGCCGCAGATGGCCGTTACCTGGCATTGTGAAATTGCTAGTAATCGAGCAGCCTGGGATCAGTTCACGATTACCTAACAGGGGGTCGCTTTCTCCGGTTAAGCCGGAGAACTTCGTGCTTGCAATCCATGCGTTTTGCAAGAACTCGAATTGGCGCAAGATGTTCGCGTTCAAGCAGATGAAGTTTATTCCGCACGGCGGCTCGTTTTGCGACGCAGGCTCGAGCGCCTGCTCTGGTGGTAGCTCCGAACCGTACTCCCGGCCACGCCTGAGGATACGATGGAAACGAACCGACGAAGTTAGATCGTCGTAGAAACCCTTCGGGCCAAAGCCCAGCATGATAATGAGCTTCCTCAGTGTGCTGAGGCGTCGCTCATGAAAGTCGCTATTCCGCGGATTCGCGCGGCGAATATGTGCGCCGAAAGGACAACGAGCGCCGACTGCATCGCTTTCGTAGGAAAATTGATTCTGCTTAACGGTGGCAGGATCAATCCCGGGGATTGTTTCCTCTTGGATCGGCACCAAAGGATCGCCTGATTGCGCACGGCCAACTATTTTCGCTCCTAATTGACTGGCCTCCGCAAGATTCCCTCGGGCGTTTTTATAAAGGAACTGCCAAAACCTTCGGACATCTTGTTCCAACTGCCGCATCACGAGATAGGTCCCGTTGCGGCCAAGATCTTTTTTCGTTGGCGCATCGTCAGCGGCGAGCAATTCCGCAGTGTCAGCGTCGGGTTCCAGCACAGGCCGATCGGTAATTTTGCCGTATTCGTTGCGATAGCCGAGAAGAAACTCACCCAGTGCAACAATGTTAGTGTATCTGAGCTGAATACATGGCGTTTGCCGCTGCTGCGTCCAGTCGATTTGCGGCTGACTGATTCCATCAGCAAAACCGAATGGTTCATCGCCATCGAGATTGCTCGTCCCAAGCCAGGTCGACTCTTCGAATGCGTCGCTCCAAGCGTTGCCTTTGGCGCTTTGGACAAACGATTCAAATTGCTCGGGCTCGGCGAAGAACATCACGAGAAGATGCGGCTCGCGTCCGTAGCTGCCCCAGAACCACTTTGATGGAGCGTTATTGCCAATATCGCCCAATTGCCGGGCACGGCTTTGTTCCGCCATCCCTCCGCGAAACTCGTGCGAAAACCCGGCGATGATTGACTCCGATATTCCAAGCGCCCTAAGACCCGGCGCTGTGAATGCGATATTTAAAGCAGTCTTTGGCGGCGGCGTCTGAGCAACCGCGCTGGTTACAGGAGCAGACCGGAGCCAGTCTTTCGCCGCAGCCACGTTTTTGACGTTCACGAGCGCGTAGGAGGCGCTGGTCATGTGGCCATAGCCAAAGCGAACCAGGCCTTGAACGTCGGCGTAATCCACTTCACTCATAGCAATGCGACCCATTCGCGGGCCTCCTCGTTAGTCATGGACGATTTTTCCAAACCTCGCCGAAGCCGTGTGTTTCTGTCCAAGTCAACCGCGGTCAAGCCTGGATAGGCTTTGTACCATACTTGCGTCGGCAATGTATGGCGACGGAGGTACTCTTTGTACTTGCGCTCGTCGATGCAGCCATCCATTACCAGCCAATTCGTTCTGGGATAACCGATCCCGTTGCTGAAAGAAGCATTCAGGCCGAAACCGGTCTTGTTAATGAAATCGTCCATGTAACTCTCGACGCTGCCATCGTAGTTGCTAAAAAAGATCATCCGCTCTCTACCGGCCACAAACACCCAACGTGCGAAGTGGATCGAGCGTATCCGCCCGAGAGTGCCAGGCCGCGTAATATGCCGAGCGCCATAGTTAACAGTTTTGAGCACAAATATCGCCGTCAGCAGTCGCACCAAACCGGGCTTGAGACTTCCCATCGCACTGAATTGATTTGTCACGTCGTGATCTTCGAAACGTGACAAGTTCTCGGAATGCTTCTGATCTACCGTAGGACAAACTTCAGGGTCCGTCTTTTCCAAACGGCGAAGCGCGAAGACATAGAATGGCGCAACGAGAATGAGCAACGGCGATGCAATCAAGACCACCAGTGGCATGCCGAGCAGGTGTAGAAGGTTTTTGATCTGCCATCCAACCGGTGTTGGACTTTCGCCAGACAAAGTTAACCGTCCCTCCGATTTCTCGGACTCGACGAAGCTTTGTAATTTTGCGTGGAGTTCCTGCGGTGCCAGATCGCGAAGCACAGCTGCGTTTTTTTCGATGTAATTTTCGAGCGCTTCGTAAAGAGCCGCTTCCTCGCGAATCTGGCGCACCGTCCGTCCCCGCCAATTCACGTACGCTGCAATGGCGGGAGCATTGTGTTGTCTCATCCACGCCAGAAGGTCGGAACTAGAACTGAATCCCTGGCAACAGGAAAAAATTCTGGCCAGGCCTTTTCCAGCGCGCTTGATCAACTTGCCCAGAAACGCGTTTGCATCACCGTCGACATCCCCCAGGAATGCCAGGTAGAGCGGATACTGGCGCGGAGCTAATCCATAGACACGAACATCTTCGGTCGTCTTATCATCCAGGATGATGAATCGTGCGAAATGGAGCGTGTCGAATTCCGTGAAAGGAATCAGCTCGTTGTCTGAGTTCACGCGGCCCGGGGCGCGATTCATCGAATCAAGCAACTGCCGAAGCTCGGTCTCGCGCTTTGGATCGATCGGCGCAAGGACCATGAACGTCGACTGCGGAGTCATGATCTCCTAACCGAACACCTCATCCCCTGTCGGCTCGTAATGAGGAGCGTTGTTCATGTTATGCCGCAGAGTGGACAGCTCCAGGTACATCCGTTTTCGGGCGCGGCTTTGATTACCTAATGGGCGATGCTCTGCAATTGTATGCCAGGGATTGTAAGAAAGCCTTTTGGCAAACTCCATTTGCGCCGGTGAATCGAACTTCTGTTTTGGCAAACGTAGCGTCGCCACTGAAACCCGTGGCGAAAGTCGCTCCGGCCAGAGCACGCCGTTGTTCTCGATCGGCATCAGGAAGGGATCAGTTTGTAGCTGCAAGCGGAAGTCCAGTTCCACATCGCTTTCGCTGAGCGCCTTCACCATGGCATCGCGTAGATAATCGTCCCGCGGACGGAAGGGAAGCCGCGGAATCGGAGTTTTTTTCTTCGTCTTCGGCCAAACGGAGTATTGCATCGCTTGGCCTTCTCCCAGCAGATACGGCACACAACTAAAGTAAGGAGCTTCAAAAGGGCTGCTCTGCGTCTTAACCCACAGCCCCTGCATGATCATGTCCAGAATGTGTGGCTGCTGAAAATTGACGAAGTGAAAAATCTGCGCGTTTTTCACGCTCCACTTCTGCAGGTGGGCATTCGACTTTGTGTCTTGCGTCACAAAAGTCGGAGTGGAAACGCCGAACATATCGAGCGTGAACTTCTCCTCATCCATCAGCTTCGGTCCGGGCACACCCAGGAGTTTGATGCTGATGCTCATGAAGCCAACGTCATCGATGTCCGGTGTGATGTAAGGACCAGGCCCTGAGAAACGGACCCAACAACGGAAGGTCTGCGGTTTGGCATAGATGCCGTGCCGGAACTGGGGCGGAAGATTGTCATGAACGATAAATTCGCCGCGCAAGATGCCTTGCGTCTTGGTGTTCCCGCCGCGCTCGAAGCCGCCCGGTTTCCAGAGCCCTCGCATCTGCGTGGTGAAACTCTCGATGATCGAGCTAAGGTATTCCTCCTCATTCGGCAGCGGTTTTTCCTCGGCAATCTTTAGGCCTTCGTCCTTCCGCTGCATGTTGATCAATGCTGTGACCAGGCGCGCGATTGGGTCGCGAAGGATGGCGTCGAATGTTGGGCGAAGCCAGTGATCAACTCGGCGTTCCATCTGCAAAAGGAACATCGTGGTGTCGCTCACCAAGTTTAGGAACCACGAGCCAGTATTGGCGCGCGGCATTGGTCGGCTGACGTTCGAATTCACGGCTGACATGAATCCAAGAATTCGACTCTGCTATTTCGAACTATCCCGAAGGCGGAAACTGGAGCGCGAAGTGGATCAGCTTCTTTTTACCCCAGTAGACCAACCCGAGGTAAATGCCGGGACTAACCTCGCGAATCTCATCGCGTATCCAATGCGCGACGAGTGAAGTCTTGGAGTAATCGAGCACGATGCACTCCTTCTGATCGAACCAGCTCTTGTCCTTATATACTTTGGCGACAATTGCCTTGTGTCCCATAGGCAGGATTTTGTTCCGAAGCTCCCCTTTCTCCGGGTCGAAGACTTTTCCCTTCCATGTGAAGACATTTACAAACCAGGCAATTTCATCCGACACGTTGGTGCCGGGCGCCATGATCGCTGTTCCTTTTCCTTCCCCGCGCGGGATCTCGCCATCTGGACTTTGAGTGAACAAATCGTCGAGCTGCGCCTGCGACATTTTCAACATTTCAGGAACTGTAACTGCCATGTTTTCTCCTTTCGTTAGGTTGAATTACATTTCTTGGATATTCGATCAACCGCCTTTGTCGGCATCGGCCTACGATGCTGACAGCCTCGCGTGGACAATTCAAGGATTTTTTGGATTGACACTGCCATCTCTCAACTAAGGAGCTTGGGCAATGTGACCGGCTTTCAGCTTCGCGTCTTGACGTCGTTTCAAATCCTGCGCCAGTTCAGGCGTGATTTGCGCGGTGCTGAAAACCGATTGATAAAAATCTGGCTCTAAGGCGCCTCGGCCTTCCTGGCTTTTTTGGTATGCGATCTTTCGCGCCACGCCAAATTCACTCGCCGGTTGCCGGATGCTGTTTCGCTTGTCAGCAATCCAATTGCCAGGATTGGCGCCCATCTCGGTAGCGAGAATTGCCCAGAGGCTGGCGTCATCCGAGTCAAAATCGGTTTTTGGGAACACCACGATCCCGACTCGTTGCTTGTGATCTTCCTGCCACGGCCGTTTCAATGCTTTTGTCGGGGTCTTTTCTTCGCTCAAAAACGGAATCCAAACTAATTGAAACTCGATGTCGCCTCGCAGTTGTCTGTTTTTCCACTCCTCAGTGAGGTGCCGTGGGCCAGCGTGAAAATCCGGAGCGCGGTTTTCCTCGCGGGCGGGAACGAACGTGAATTTGCCGCCAGTGCCGCCGACTTCGACGATACCGGTCCAGTATCTTTGATACGCGGTGCTAGAGAGAGCGGTGGGCAGTGTTTGTTTGGTCAGGTGGAGCAAAGTCTCGCCGGCTTTGATCAAGCCGATGCGATGCGCTAGCGCAAGGCCGAATTCGGTTTCCTGCGCGCCAAGGTTCACGAGCTCATGCGCGCCCAGTTTTCCAACAAAGGGGACGTCGGCACCCGCCGACTCTCCGGTCGCGTACAGGACTGACACAAACTCGCGGTGATCATCAGTGGGCGCCGTCGGATTGTTGATGCCGAGAAAATCCACACGCTGGCCACCTGGAGTTTGAAAAGCGACCATGATGCCGAGGAAATCTGGATTAGTTTCCACATGCGGCGTGCCCAGTCCGGTAGAGATTCGGCCAATGCCGCTATGCTGCGCGCCAGGCTGAAAAAGCCCGAGGCCGCATAAAGGTCCAGGCAAATCGTTCGCGACCCGGAAAACAACCCTGCTGCCAGCGATTTGATATTGGTGCGCTACACGGTCACGAAATTTGAGATCCGCATCGTTAGCGAGAAGTTTTTGCTGGATGTCGGGGATCTCCCCCACGTCCTTGCCAATGGCTTCCAAATCCGCTGCGCTGGGCCGAAACGGACACCACTGACTTTCGTTTTCTGAATTCACAATTTCTTCCCCGTAGACATGAACAGAGATCAGTGGCCGACAGCCCCCACAGGCGTTCGCGCTTGTCTGTAACCGCACAGCATGATGACCACCCCAACGAGGTTAAGAAAAGGCGGAGGCACCAGCAAGATCCAGCCGAGGGTAGTCAGCGACGGTACGGCGAGGATGTACGACACATCCGTGAACAAATCTGAAAAACGCACGCCGGCGCTCACAGCGAGCCAGACGGGATCCTTTCGCCAACGCCAAAGTGTGATGGCTTGTGCCAGCGCGAACGCAGCCCACTGGCCAGCGGAGCGACGCAAGAGAGCGGTTTCAAGACCGGCCGGCACGCCAGCGTGGAGAAGCCGAAACCAGATATCAGGAGCGAGCCAGGCCATCACGAAGAGAACGGTATCCTCCACCAAAGCTGCCCAGAGATAGATGACAATGATCGTCTTGAGTCGTCGATCAATCATAGATGCGCGTCGCTCACCGGCGGCCGCTCAACTTCTTTTTGTTGTGTTGTATGTTGCATGCGAATCAAAACGTTTTCAGATATTCGATCAGCGCGCGTTTGTCGGCATCGGGCATCTGCGTCCCAAAGTAGTGCCCTTTGTCCTCGATAAAATCGGGGCATTTATTTGCTTTGATGAGATCTGGAACAAGATTGGCGAAAACCTTCTTCGCGGCTTCGCCGTCTAACTGTTGATCGCGGATCTTGTCCAAGTCTGCTTTAATTCTTGGAACTAGAGTCAGCATATCCCAAAAGCTTGGCTCGAGGTTTGCAATAAGGTTAATTGGAGTTCCTGCGGGGATCGGACCGATACTGAAATACCCGTCTTTGTCGCAGCGGAAGCGCAACGCCCAAGGGACGTATTCTTTGCGAATATGCAGCGAGCAGCGCTGGCTGGTGCGCCAAATACAGTCTGGTCCTTTGCGCTTCTCCGGCCAAAGCAGCTTTTCGATCGCGTCGTTAAATGCTTCCATGCGGCCCGCTACCGAAGGATCGCCGGTGAATTTTCCAAGCATGTTGTTGTGCAACAGCGGCGCGGAACTCCAAACACTGACCAGGGACGCCGTGCGATAATAACCGGGCGCCACATTTTCCTCCTTCGGCTTGAATTTGATCGGCTGCGTCTCATTAAATGGGTTGAAAAATTCGAGCTCGTCCACCGGCGAGAGTGCCTTGTAAGTCGCCGAGGAAAAGTTATCCCAGACGTGACCGGCTTTTGCATTTGTCGCGAACGCGCGTGCGGAATTGGTTTCGATTTTGGTCAATGGATAACGCTTATCGTTTGATAGAAAATTGTTTTCCAAAAAATCGGGTTTCATGACTTCAGCGCGGAACCACGCCTTTCCCTCGCCGGAGCGCGGATCAATACTAGCAGGCGGTTGTTTGCTCGAGTGACATGCCGCGCAGCTTTCGGCGAAAACTTCCTTCCCGCGCGTCATCACGGCTGAATCCGCCGTGACGTACGCCTCCCCGCCGGGCGCGTCGGCGAGACGAAACGATTTCAGTTTTCGAAAGAAGGCGGCGATATTGTCGAGGCGCTCCTCGGTAGCGCGCCAGAAAACCGAATGCTCACGCGCGTAGGGAATTTCAAAAGGTTTTTGCGGTGCAAGTCCGATCAGTCGGTTGTGACGCGTCAACCAATACTCGGAGAACATGCCGATGTTGACGTAAACACGAATGGTTGCTCCGCGTACACCAATTGAATCCGCGCCATCTTTTAGGATGTGCGGAACCGGCGACATGTCTTCCTTTTCGCCGGGCAAAGCGAGTGTGCCGCCTGCCATTTTCTCCGGCACCGCGATACGCTCCCGCTCTGCCAGCAAAAAGATTGCGTTGATCGCGTTTGGATTATTGATGTGATCGGTCGCGATCCGCGAAGTATCGGAAGTGCCGCGGGGCTGCGTGGCCAGCATTTCGTAAAAGAACCCGCCTTTCTCGACGTTGCAGGCGAAGACTTTCCCCTCGTTGATGTACTGATTGCCAATCGCCGACGCGAGATTTTTCCAGCGCGGATTCTCTGGATCAGCGGGCGGATTGCTCGGATTTGGCGCTATGTGACAGGCGCCGCAGGCCACGCCGACACGATAGGGACGCACGAGCTGATTGTCGTTGTAATAAGTCGGGTCCTCGTAGAAACGTTTGCCGTCCCACTTCTTGCGCGCCTTCTCATCGAACTCCGGATTTGGAAACAAACGGAAACCAAGGACGCCGGAAGCTTTGCCGTAGACTTCTTCGTTAATCCCAGCCGGTTCCGGCTCGATCTGTTCGTCGAGCCACAAGCCAAATTCGTCAGGTCTGGTGGCTGCACGAAATCCTGGCTCGTTCATCAGACCCAAAATTTTGAAACGCTGGCTGCGCGGAAATTTGCGGTTATCAAGCATCTTCAAAAGATCCATCAACCCGAAACTGTCCTGTGCGGCCTGATTCCAAAAGTGCTGGTTACCACCGCTCCACAGGTTCCAGGTGTTGCGGCCCATGATTTCCTCGGGCGAAAGATCGAGGCCGCCATCCATCGGCTTGAAAACATCAGCAGTAATCTGCGGGAAATCGGATGTTGTCAGGCCGGAAGCTGTGGCCTCGTCCACCGGCTCGTCTTTTTTACATGCGCCCACTGCCGCGCAAAAAACGACCGACCAACTTGCAGCAATAACGACGCAAAAATTTTTCATCAAGCTTTGTTGTCTTCCGCGATGACGTCACTTGCCTTCTCGGAGATCATATAGATGTTTGTAGCTATGAAGACTCCGGGGATCCGCGGGAAAACGCTGGCGTCGACGACGCGAAGATTTCGGACCCCACGCACGCGAAAACGGCTATCGAGAACAGCCATTGGATCACCTTGTGCGCCGATAGGACATGAACAGGAAGCGTGATGACCCCAGGCTTCCTTCGCGACGAACCGGCGAATCGAGTCCTCATCTTCAAGGTTCTCTCGCGGCCCCGGCCAGATTTCGCGTTTTACTACGCCTCTCGTCCTTGCAATCTCGTTGATTCTGCGGGCGAATTTGAATCCTTCGACAATCGCGGCGAGGTCTTCGCCGGTATCGCGGTCGGTGCCTTCGTAGAAATAATGGAAATTAATTTCAGGCACATCGAGCGGGTTGGCTGAGCGTAGTTTAACAGTACCCGCGCGATTTTTGGTATGCGCTTTCATCACGAGCCATGTCAGGAGATTGTGTCTCGTGGCAAGGTCCGGGTTAGCTCGATCGACAGAGTAGCCTTTGTAATAGCCTTTGAAGAATCCCGGCACAGCAAAAATGAAAAGATCCGGCGCCGGTAGATCGCGCCGGGATTTTTTCAGAAGCCCGATAATGATCGCGTTGCTGGTGTAAAGACCGGTTTTGCTTTCTCGCCATTCCCTTAGCGCGGGGTCAGGCTGCTCTCCCGGTGCCGGTATACCCATGGCTAGGTCTTTGAGAAGCTCGAAGTCTGCTTTCGCTTCCGAGATAATGCCGATCTCGTAGCGGTCCTGCAAATTCGTTCCTACCCCGCGCAGATCTATGCGAACGGGAATTTGAAACACCTCCAACTCGGCTCTCGGACCAATGCCCGAAAGCTTTAGCAATTGTGGCGTATTGTAGACGCCACCGCACAAGACCACTTCGCGGCGGCAAAAAACTTCACCACTTGTTCCACTGGCATTGCTCGGCTGCGGATGTGCATTGTACAGATGCTTGCCGCGCAGGAATCTCACACCTATTGCAGCAGGTTCGCCCGCCGCCCCGGGTTCTCGATCAAAGAGGATTTCGGATACCAATGTTTCAGTCTGAATAATGAGGCGCTCCGGATATTTCTTTTGCACTTCAATCAAGTAATCCCGCGGACTGCTTCGCTGACCATCGCGAACTGCGATCGGAATCAGCATCAGACCCTCCGGGCGCCGCTTCATTGTCTCCCAGTTATTTGGATCGAAGCGTGCCTTGACCTGCTGTCCGAAAAGATCAGATAGAAACGATTCGATTGTTGCGATAGCGCCAACGCCCTGGTCGATAAGAGTTGCCGCTAGCGCGGATAGAATTTCTTCGCCTAATTGCCGGTCTCCTAAGCCAAGCTTCGGATCGGCCACAGTCGTATGGAGCCACCCATCAAAGCCGTGCCGGCCCGCGTTTCCTGCGATTCCAAGCAGACCTCGAATCTTGCTCCAGATTTTCGCCAGGATAGAATCGTCCTTTGACGCCGGCCACCTCGCGTAATCGCAATGTTCGAGCCGTTCGAAATAGGCGCGCATTCGCTCGCCGCTCCATGAATCATCGCCCGTGATCCTCGCAATCTCATCCCAATCACCACTTGGTCCGCAAAGGGTGATCATTGCGTTGTGGAAAGTGCAGCCGCCTACCGTCGCTGCGCGCGGATAAAAAATTCCGTTCCCTTTCTCATCCCACTTGGAATCCCGCTCCTCTGGATTGGTGTAATGCTTAACGAAGAATTCCCAACTCAGATCAGGATGCTCGCTGGCGTGCGCGTGAAAGGCAGGAACTTGCGCCACCTCGGGCGCATCCCATCCACCTGCTTCCAAGACCAGAACCCGAAAACCATTTCTGGCAAGATTGCAGGCAAGCGGCGCACCGCCTGCGCCGGAGCCGACGATGATGAAGTCGTACTCCGCAGTTTGCTGTTTTGGATGGAGCGGAGTGTTGTTCATTTCAACCAGGACACAACGCTGCCCTTCCGAGCCTGCGTGGCTAGAATGTCTTCAGCAAATCGATCAGGTCTTCGAGTTCCTGTTTGCTCAGGTCTTTGGCAAAGTAATGACCCCGATCCAGCACCAAATCGGGTGAAGTACTCATTCCAAGAAGTTTGGCCACTTGCTTGCGTTCAGCATCTGTGCCGGGTTTTTTCAAATTTCTCATTCCGTAGGTTAGTGTGACAAGATTCGCAGGCTTGGTGATCGTGATCTCCGCGGGATCGAGGTTCGCAAGCAGATCGACTGGTGTGCCAACCGGGAGATGCAAGACGTTGAGATCACCGAACCAGCCGCGAATAAATGCGGCAAAGAATCCCAAGAGTAGGGCCAGCACGAGCACGATGTATCCGAGCGCACGTTTGCCGCTTGCGAGCAGGATAACAAGACCAATCAGCAGTAACACGGCGAATGAGATCCACGGATAATTTACGAGCCACCTGATCCAATCGGGACTCACCCCCGCAATGAATTGCTGAATACCACTCGCTGGAACATGCAGGTGCGTTTCAACCGGCGTGCGCCAGACGAGACCACGGTCCTGCTTCAATCGCTCAGCGGTCGCATGATTGATCGGGGTTCCCATTTCCAAGGAAGGTCCATTCGTCCAGAGATAACGATTCGCCGCCGCTTCCTCATCTGTCTGGCCTGGTGTAAGCAGCCGATGGATTCCATCGTCAAACGCTTCCAAGCGTCCCTTGACCGACGGGTCGTTGTTGAACAAGCCACAAGTGTTGTTGTGGAGAAAAGGCGCCGTCGCCCATATCCCAATCAGAGGCGGAGGCCGATAATAACCGCGACCGTTGCCCGGTGGTTGCCACTTCACGTCTCGCTGTGCGGCCGGATCCCAGTAGGTAATTTTTTGCACCGCGGGGAGATTCTTATAAGTGTCGGACGAGTAATCCTCCCACATGTGTCCTGCCACCGCGTTGCTTCCCAATGATCGCGCCGCATTTGTTTTAATTACAGTGACGGGGACGCGAATCTCCGTGGAAAGAAAATTGTTTTGCCAAAAGTCGGGTTTTTCGACTTCCGTCAGCGCCCATTGTCGGTAACCCGGATCCTTTAAGTAATCGAGCAACTTCTTGGCGTCCAACTTCTCCGGTCCCGAGGGCGCACCGTTCATTCCATTTGGCTGTTTGCTCGAGTGACAGACGATGCAGCGCTCGGCAAAAACTTTGCGGCCAGCCGCCAATGCCGGATCCCACGGTACTCCTTCGCCTTTTAATTGGCCTAACTGCTTGCCTCCGGGTGCATCTTTTAGCCGCATCGGTCCGGTCGATTTGAGGAAGAACTCCGCGAGGTAATCGACGTTGCCCTTGTTTACCTGCCAATACACCGAGTTCTTTTCGACATCGGTGACCTTAAAGGGCTGCTGTTTTCGAAAACCGATAAAAAGGTTCTGAAGAGTGATCCAGCGTTCCGAGAACATGCCGATGTTGAGATACACACGCGCCAGCGCGCCCCACGCGCCGATGGAGTCCGCGCCTTCCAACAAAACGCGTGGCACCGGTCGGGGGTTGGCATACACGTTGGAAAGCCCATATAGCGCGACCGGCATTGTTGCTGAAACCGTTGAGAGCTGTTCGAATTCGTTATGCCCATAACGCGCTAAATAATCATTTGCATATTCGGCGCTGCGATAACTCGGAGAAATGCTTAACAAACCGGAACGGTCGAGCCGTGCGCCAAAATCCCAGAGCGCATTCATCGTGCTGGTGTTGTTGATCTGATCAGTCGCGATCAACGATGTGTCTATGGTTCCTGGCGGCTGGCTATCGAGCAGGTGATAAATAAAATTGTCTTCTGTTAGCTGGTTTCCGAATACGGCACGCATGCGCAGATATTGAGCGCCGATAGTTGTCGAAAGATTTGCCCATTTCGGCGCTTCCGGATCCGCCGGCGGATTCAAGGGATGCGGCGCCACATGACAAAAAACGCACGACATTCCCACTCGATACGGACGAACTAAATTCGGGTCGTTGTAATATTTTTCGTCCCTTTGGTACCTGAATATGTCCCAATGTTTCCGGGCCTTGTCGTCAAACTTCGGATTTGGGAAAAGCCGGAGGCCGACAATTCCGGAAGAACGTCCGTAGATTTTTGGATCGGGTTGAGGAGCCGTTGCGTCTTCTGGTTGGCGAATGTACAACCCGAACTCGTCCGGTTTGTCTGGCACCTTCGTGCCGGGCTCGATCACAAGTCCGGTAGGCCCCCATCGTTTTCCGCCAAGTTTATCATTGGGCCCGAACTCGCACAGCTTGAGCAAATCCATGAATCCATAACTGTGGCCCCCAAGATAATCCCAAAACACCTCATCGCCCGCGCACCATAATACCCATGTGTTGCGGCCTTTGATTTCGTCTTTGGTTAAGTCCAGTGGCTTTAGCGTGCTGTTGCCGTTCGCGTCCACCGTTCCATCCGGGCGCATGTCCATGTCTCGGAAGTAGTCGTGATCGTCTGCCGGAAAATCGGCGGTTGTTTTGCCTGCCGCTTTCGCTTCATCGACAACCTCGTATTTCTTGCAACTGGCAAGAGCCAAAAACGCACATGCAACCAAGTGGCTTGCGAATCGGACGAGACGGAAAATATCGCCCCTGGCTGGCAGCAATGCCTTCACTGTGCCATCATTGATACGCCGGTCGTGAATCGTGTGGCAAGAAAATCCTTAACTCACGTTCCCTAGGAAATACCGAACAAACGCTGGCCGACCGCGAGAAGACCAAGCGCGGCGCCGGGAAAAAGAACCGCGCGGATGAAAGGCTGATCAGTCAGCGGCGCAAACGCGCCTGTCTTGAGGTCGCGGATTTCGGCGATGAGCTCATCGAACGTCTGGCGTTTCGCATCGACTTCGTGGCCGATCAGGCGAAATCGTCGCAGGTCACTGAGCGCAGTTTCACGCAATTGTTCGGCCGCGCGTCTGAGCAAAATGGCGCTGCCCAGCGCCCAAGCGGCGATGATGGCAAAGATCAGGACGAGACTCGCAGGCCAGGTCCAATTATCAAAAAGAGAAGCGCGCGCTACAACTATCAAGGTGAGGACGAGCAGCGGATACCAGATCAGCGGAGCTACTACCTGTGTGCGTTGTGCAACGAAAAAAATCTCATGGTAAGCAGAAAGTTCCTTTTCCGTTAAGGGCGGTCGGCGATGAGAGCGATCAACGACCTCGCGACCCCACCTAGTTACTTCTCGGCCAAACATGCGAATAAAATTGCTGTTCAACTGAATGGCATCTACTACGTAAAACGAGAGAAGCAGCAGACCAACGCCAGCGCCATAAAAGACGATGTTATCGATCTGAAAAGCCATCTCGCCCCGTGCGGGCGGCGGTGGTTGAGGAAACAAGTGCAAAATCGTGAAGGCGAAAATGCAAAACAACGCAAAGAGAATCCCGATTCGGATGAATCGCGGCCAAAATTTGTTTCGGCAAAGATAAGCGTGCCATGCCTCTTCGGCGGAAAAGCGCGAAGTTCCCGGAAGCTGTTTCATCTGCCAATGTTCAAAGCCGATGCCGAGATCTCGCCAGCGAAATGGCGTCAATGGCAACGGAGCAAACGAAAACTCTGCCTCGATCCTCCTCGCATTCGAACGAAGATCGAAGCTCGCTTTGAACATGAAGAAGATCGCGAGCATGAACGCGATCAGGCGGAGCATTTCAGTTGGCCAGATGCTGATGCCGGAAAAAAAGGCCAGCGGTTCTTCGGGTGCCCAGTACTGCGCAACCAGAGCAACCGCGAAAATGATGAGCGGTCCGCCACAGACTAACCAGAAAGTTGCGCTAACTAGTGCGCGTTTTAAACGCTCAAGAGCAGTACCTCCCCCGGGCAATGTGCGTCTGGCGATGCTGACACTAATCCAGACCGCCATGGCCAGCACCGTTAGCGCGACGATGATGAGTTTCCAGATGGCGCCCCGTGCAAACAACCAATCCCGAAACCACGTCTTGTTCGATGGGGAATTCAGATGTCCTGGGTTATAAAACTCGGGACTAAAATCATACGCCCCGCGACGGCTGACCTCGAAAATCCGGGCTTGCCACTGTAGATATGACGCTGTGTCCAGTTCCATTTTGCCCGTCGCGACAAGGGTGCCGATAAACGTCGACGTTTGGTTCGTATCGCGAAAGGGTGGAATGTGCTGCCGGAAGTAATTTCCCGGCAGTCCGCTCCCAAACGGCGAGGCGATGATGAGATTGTGTATGTCTTCCCAATCATCGTGGCGCTCGAAGTGAGCATCGTAGTTGTTGGTAAAAAAAATCGCGTCGGGGAACTGAGGACGCAACGCTCGCAGAATCATCAGCTTGTCATAAATATCCGAACCGAGCAGACCGATAGCGCGAACGCCGATGCCGCCTTCCCGCTGGCCGGCCTCTCGCAGCCAACGCCTGCTGTCCTCGTTGATCCGCCGCGCCAGCCGTCGTAGGTAATCCGATTGATTTAACCCTTCCGTTGCCTCGATCGCGACAGTGTCCTGGCCGAGCTGCGTTTTTTGCGCTTGATCACGCTGATTCTCTTTGCCCACATCACCTGGCAACCGACCATCAATGCCGCGAAGATATTGATACAAATGAATCCATTGCGGCCGGTTGTCGGGATGAGATTCAATCACTCGGTTGATGCTCTGATCGCAAGCCTCCGCTACAAAGGCCGTGCTCAGCGAACGCCCGTAAGGCGTGTCCCATTCGCTCAGAATCACGATGTCGTCCACTTCGGAAAGTGGCCATCCCTGCGGAGTCGCTTGCGATTTGACCCGAATGCGGCGCCGGGCCAGTTCGTCGATCAATTCGTGCAACACATAATCGTCGGGTGCGACTGTACGAAAAAACTTCAGACCCGGGGCAGATTTCTCGAGAAGTGGCCCGACCAATGCGTTGTGGGTTTTATAATGCGAACGATCGGTTATTGCTCCAGAGGCAGATGGCTCGTAGAAGAGCGCGGACTCCGGAGCGGTAGCTCGTGGCGAAATAATCCAGATGTCCTTGAGAGTCGTCTTCACGTCCTCGCTCAGCGGTTTGTCGCGAACTTCGCGAATCATGTTCTGTAGCCCGGCGGAATTTGCCGGGCCCACTAACTTCACGTAGATCCTACCGCGAGTGTCGTCCGTCGCGAGGGCCTCGATAAGCCCAGCGAAACGGGTTAGCGGAACGGGATCGAAGTTGGTTGCCGGTAACCAAAGAACGAAAACTCTTTCCGTGCTCGAAGGGAGGACGGGCTCGCGGCTATCTAGGGCTTCACATTCCTCCCACGGCATTAGAAACGCGCTCTTCTCCACTGAGTTAGCGATGTCGACGATATTTTTGGCCGGCAGCGGCCACGGCGACGTCACGTATCCGATGTGCTCACCATCCGTCGGAACAAATCCGCTCTCACTCAGCCCTGCGAGCACCGCCTCCCGCGCGCGTAGCCGCGACTCCCCTTGTTCGCTGTATGGCCCCGCCTCGATCATCACCGCGAGCAAAAGAAGGTGACCTCGAATACTGGCCATACGTTGGTGGAGAAGGTCCCTAAGGGTGCTGATGTCGTGCAGTTGGCCGCGATCCTTTGGAACGCGACCCGCGCTCATATCCGCGATGAGCGAGTCTTTCTGTTTTTCCGCGACGGCTAGCGGGTCCTGCCATAACCTGGCATCCACATCCTGCGCGGCGATCACAGCGATCGGCTTCTCGCTCGGAACCGTCGGCCGCGCACTCACGAGCGGTTTGTACTGTGCGACCACTCCAGCGAGAACCGCTAGGAGCGGCAAAAGGGTCGCCCAGGGTAAGTCAAACTTCCGTTTGTCGTTATCTGCCATGGTCGTTTCCGGTTACAGTGATCTGCGGAAAATCGGCAGTCGTTAGGCCGGCTGGTTGCGCTTCATCGACTGGTTCGTTCATCGGGCAGGTTGCCAAAGCTAGGAACGCACATGCGAAAAGCCAGCTTCCGACTCGTGCGAGAGAGAGAAGATCGCTCCTGGCTGGCAGCAACGCCTTCACCGAGCCGTCATTGATACTTCCTTGCTCAGCAAGCCGTCGCGCCTTGAGTTATTCGACAAATTCCAAGTTGATAGGGACGTCGATGAAACCTTTATCACCTGCCTCAGCTAGAAACTTGCGGATTGCGTCGCGTCCAATCTCACCGTAATCGCGAGTAAATTCGTTTACGTACATCCCGATGAATTTCCCTGTGAGCTTTGTGCTCATGTCGCGCGCGTAGGCAAGCGAATGGCGCACTGCATCGTTTCGATGCGCCAGACCGTAATCGATGCTTTCACGAACGATTTCGCTAAGATCGTGCCGGACTGCTGCTGGGATATCCTTGCGGACGACATTGCCGCCAAGAGGCAACGGCAATCCAGTTTGGCGTGTCCACCACTCTCCGAGGTCCACAATTTTCTCGAGACCGGATTCCGCGTATGTGAGTTGCCCCTCGTGAATGATTAAACCGGCATCCGCGCGACCGCTTTTGACTGCGTCAAAAATCTTATCGAACGGGACAACAACGTAATCAAACTTTCCCAGAAAAAGCTGCAGCGCCAGAAACGCGCTTGTCATCTCGCCCGGCACGGCGATCACACGCTGGCGCAGCAAGTCCGGATTGGGCGTTGAGCGTTGAGCGTTGAGCGTTGAGCGTTTTTGCACAACCACTGGTCCGTATCCGTCGCCCATGCTCGCGCCGCACGGCAGCAGCGCATAATTCTTGGCCACGTACGCATACGCGTGAATGGAGATCGCGGAAATGTGCAGTTCGCCGCGCCGCGCCCGCTCGTTCAGCGTCTGAATATCTTCCAAGCGATGGTCGAAGCGATAACCCCGGAGATCGATTTTATTCTCCGCCATTGCATAGAACATGAACGCGTCATCCGGATCAGGCGAATGACCCAAGGTAAAGCGGGATTTCTTAATCATTTGCCGAGTAAGAATCCTTTGTCTGTTTTGGAGCCGTCCGCGTTGACACTGAATTTCAGTTTTTAGCGTCAATAGCTTTTGAGAATTCTTTTTTAGGGAGATAGGCAGGGCACCGTCAAGCGTTGATATGGTCGGCACGGATTGCTGTTTGCCATGATAAAGCTGTTCCGGTAGCCTCAAACGCATGGCACGTTCTGGTCTGGGTAAAGGTCTTGGCGCGTTGATTGGCCCGCCTTCCGTCGCCGCGAGCACAGACGTCGCCGAGTCGGGCGAGAGAGTGCACCAAATTAGCTTGGCAGGTTTTGTCCCGAGCACGCTGCAGCCGCGGAAGGATTTTGGACGCGAAGCATTGCAGGAACTGATCGATTCGATTCGGCAGCACGGCATCATTCAACCCCTCATTGTCCGCCAGGTAGGGGCGCGATTTGAACTTATCGCAGGCGAGCGCCGGTGGCGCGCGGCACAGGAAATCGGCCTTGCGACGGTGCCAGCGATCGTTCGCACTGCGAATGATCTGGAGGTGCTCGAGTTATCGTTAATTGAAAATTTGCAGCGCGCGGACCTGAACCCAATCGAAGAAGCTCAGGGCTACGCCAGGTTAGCGAATGAATTCGGAATGCGGCAGGAGGACATCGCGCTCAAAGTGGGGCGTAGTCGGGCGGCAGTGGCGAACGCGCTGCGGCTTTTGGATCTGCATCCACAGGTGCAAGTCTGGCTAGCTCAGAATTTGCTTTCAGTCGGTCACGCAAAAGTGCTGCTGGCACTAAAAGCTCCCGAGGAACAACTACTGGCTGCGGAAACAGTTTTACGGCGCAATGCGACAGTGCGTTCCACGGAGCGCCTGGTCGCGCGCCAGCTGGGGATTGGACGGTCAAGGCGAAGATCCCGACGCGTGGCGGCCGAATTGAGCGTCGTGGGCACGGCAGTAGAAGACCTACAGAACCGGTTGCAACAACATCTGGTGACGCACGTCACCATCCACCATGGAGACAAACGCGGACGGATTGAAATTGAGTACTACGGAACGGACGATCTCCAGCGGATCGTTGCTGCCCTCAGACTGCCGCCTGCTGAGAGCTGACTTTGCTGCCGCTGTGTCGTGTTGAACGGTTGAAGCGTTGAAGGGTTAAAGCGGTGAAGCGTTCAATTGTCAATCGAGTCGCTCATCTTGTAGCCGGCATCGGTGATGCCGGTCAGCGTGTGCTAAAAACTGTCCGGGATCATCGATCCCGGCTACATCGGCGCGTTTTCTCTCCCTTTCTACTTCTCATTCCAATTGTTTGCTCCAACTCGCTGCGCGCCGCACCGGCGAACATCTGGGAGGAATTCTCCGGCGAGAAAGCCTTTGCTCATGTTCAACGGCTCGTTGATTTCGGGCCGCGCCCGGCTGGATCTAAGGCTCTCGAAAAATCCAGAGATTACATTGAGGATCAACTTCGTCGCTCTGGCTGGCAGGTAACGCGTCAGGCATTCAGTGACGACACTCCGCGAGGCAAGATCCAGTTCGTAAATTTGATTGCCCAATTTTCCGGCCAGGGGACGGCGGCGTCTCCATTATTTTTGTTGTGCTCGCATTACGACACAAAAATGTTTGACGCTATTCGGTTTGTCGGAGCCAACGACGGCGGCTCCAGCACTGGCCTGCTGCTGGAAGTAGCCCGGGTAATCGGACAGCATCCGAATCTGGCCAGAAAAATTGAACTGGTGTTTTTTGATGGCGAAGAAGCCGTCGAGCAGTTCTCTCAGACGGATGGTTTGTACGGAAGCCGCTATTTTGCTAGGCAACTTCAAAGCGGCGGCGCGAAACAATTTCGCGGCGGGCTGTTGTTCGACATGGTCGGCGACCGATCTCTCGGCATCACGCTTCCCGCAAATTCTCCGGTCGAAATAGCGCGAGACATTTTTGCCGCAGCGGAAGTGCTTAAGTTGCGAAATTATTTCACCTACCTGGGCCGGGAGCTGGTCGACGATCACGTACCGCTGAACGCGATCGGTATTCCGACGCTCGACATCATTGATTTTGATTATCCCTGGTGGCACACAGCCGATGACACAATTGATAAGGTCAGCGCGCAGAGTCTCCGGATCGTCGGGTCCGTCGCCTTGTATTATCTGTCTGAATTCGCGCTAAGATGAAACGCAGATGCGGGTCGGGGCGTCGAGAAACAGGAAACGCCGGCCCGGCCTCGCAAGCCATCTTTGCTGATCTATTCATGCGTGCCGAGTTCGGGACGACCCGACTTCAGCGGGCACAATAATCCGCCATCACGTATTCGTTCCATTCGCGGTGATGGATTTGGCTGTCGATTCCCGGGGAAGATAAGCTCCGCTAGGAGCGCAATGTTTATAGCTTGTTTCCCGAAGATTGCCGAAGCTCCGTAGGAGCGGCATGTTCAGGCTGCCGGATCATCTAATGGTCGGAAAATGTAACACTGGTCGTATCGAACCTGATGTCGCTCCAGAAATTCAACATATTCTTGCTGGAATGACTTTCGTCGATGGTGCGCCTCTTGGGTACGGATGTAGTTGGCCACACGATCCAGATGGGAATGCGAAACCGAAAACGCGCCGTAGCCTTCCTGCCATGAGAATCGACAGCCGATCCACCGCTGCTCGTTAATGTGATTGGTCGATCCAGTTTTGATGTCGCCGATCAGATCCGATGGAGCGATGTTTGGCTTGAGCCACAAGTAGCGCGTGCGTGTGATCGGGCATACAGTAAACGGCGATTAATTTCTGGCGCTGTCGCGTGACTATGCCAGTGATATACTTCTGCAACTCCTCGCGATGCGCACAGGAAATCACACATGCGCGTCCCGAAACAGCGAACACAACATGCAGATATATTTGCGTGTAGGTATTCGCCATTTCGCGCAGCTTCACATGACGCTCCAAGCGGAGCTTATCAGATACGATGCTGCGGAACTATAAACATGTCGCGCCTACGGCGCTCCTTTTATCTGATGCACGCCTTATTTTCCTGTTGCAGTTTCCTTGGTGAGGCAGGATCACTTCGGACGCACAATTTCGGCATTGCCTGTTGCCATGTTTCCCGGCAGTCTGATCGTGAATCCCCGTCTCAATCGAACGCCTCACATCTATGTCCAATCCAATGCATAAGAACATAGGGGTGATCGGCCTTGGGATCATCGGCCGCGCAGTGGCCGGGAATCTTCGCCGCAAAGAGTTTCCCGTTTTCGTTTGGAATCGCTCGCCGCGTCCCGTTCCAAATTTTGTCGGCTCGTTGGGAGAACTGGCGGAGATGTGCAATTACATCCAGATCTTTGTCTCCGACGATGAAGCTCTGCTGCAGACTGTCGAGCAGTTAAGCGAAAAGCTCACTCCGCGGCACCTTGTTCTTGCGCATTCGACGGTGGCTCCGGATTCGATGTGTGCCGCGGCGGAAATTGTAGAACGTCGAGGAGCGCGGTTTGTCGAGGCGTCATTCACCGGGAGCAAGCCCGCGGCCGAAAAAGGCGAGCTGGTTTACTACGTCGGTGGAACCGATGCGGCGTTGCGGGAAGCGCGTACCGTTCTCGAGGCCAGCGGAAAAGAGATCGTCCACATCGGAGCGATTGGCCAGGCGAGCGCCATCAAGATCGCAACGAATATGATTACTGCTGCAAGCGCGCAGGCGGCGGCGGAAGCTCTGGCGCTGGTCCAAGCGTTGGGGTTGCCGTTGGAAAAATTTGTCGAGGCGATGCGCGCCAATGCCAGTTATGAGCAAGCCGGCGCCTGTGAACCGATTATTCGCCCAGCAGAACCCAAGGCGGAAAAGCTCGGACCAGAAGATGCGGGTGTCGCGGATTCGCAGCAGCCTTTACTCGCTTTGGGCGGGGGAGACAGCGCAGCAGCAGCTGACACACCGACACCATTGCGCCGCGGCTTTCTCAAACAGCTGCTGAGCCGGCTCTCGTCTGGACAAGAATGACGCAGCCGTCCCAGGCAGGGCAGGCGA
>WNGC01001067.1_pt1 | contig 29185 bp, 24 predicted proteins | sample 5400051 | NCBI WGS metagenome assembly WNGC01 (sample SAMN13153368, study PRJNA577476) | soil metagenome | isolation source: 20 cm soil or saprolite under grassland replicate 2 | place: USA:California | collected 2016-06-15
TGCCCGCCGGCTGGCACGTGCGTACCGAGCCCAACCGTCAGACCGGACAACCGGCGTCGCTCGAGAACGTCAAGTTCACGAGCATGGGCGATGGGCTCCATACGACCGTGGGTCCGGCGGCGATCTACTGGCGCGACCGTGACACGATTTCGAGCAATTATCACGTCGTCGCCAAGATGGCGCAGATGAAGAACCCGGCCCATCCCGAAGCGTTCGGCATTTTCATCGGCGGCAAGAACCTCGCCGATTCCGGTCAGACCTACACCTACTTCCTCGTTCGCCCGATCGACGGGATGTATTCGATCCGCCGGCGCGCGAGCTACATGACGCGGCCGACTGCGGTGGTCGAATGGACCGCGAGCGACGCCGTGACGAAGGCCGACTCGAGCGGCCGGGCGATGAACGAGCTCAGTATTCAGGTGCAGGGCGGCAAAGCGAAGTTCATGGTGAACGGAAAAGAGGTCTACACGGGGGATGCCGCGAACCTCGACGTGAATGGGATCGTGGGCTACCGCGTCAACCACAATCTCGACGTCCACCTGGGGCCGCTCGGGATTCACAAGCTGTGACCGCATTGAACCCGACCGCGGACGAAGATCGTTTTTCGTTTACGCCGTTCACGCGGCATCCGTTTTTCACGCACGTCAACCGCTGGATTCTGGAGCGGGTAATTTGTCCGGGCCGTCAGGTGATCGTGGACCTCGGCTGTGGCCCGGGCGCTGTCACGGAACTCATCCTCGAGCGCGTCCGCGAGCAGCAGCCGCCGCCGCATGTCATCGGCGTCGATCCCTCCCCCTCAGCGCTCGCGAAGGCCCGCGCCGCCATCTCCTCCAAATTCGCCGAATTCGTTCAGGGCAGCGCCGAGTGGCTGTCGAACCTGGTCAAATCGGCCGACGCCGTCGTCTTTCTCAACGCCATTCACCTGATGCCCGACAAAGCGCAGGTCTTGAAGGAAATCCGGCGCGTGTTGAAACCCGGCGGCCTGCTCGCGTTCAACAGCACGTTCTTCAATGGCGCCTATGTCGAAGGAACTAGTGGCTTCTGGCGCCGCTGGATCGTGCGCTCGGTCCAGGCCCTGCGTGAACAGGGGATCGAAGTGAAGCACGAAGGCCACGCCGCGGCCATGCAATGGCTGTCGGCCGAGCAGTACAGCGCAGCGTGCACCGCGGCAGGCCTGCGGCCCATCACCGTCGAGCTGCTGCGCATCGAGATGACGCGTCAAGCGCTCATCGACATCGGCCGGTTTTCTCTTTTCATCGAGGGTGCGCTGCCCGGCGCGCCTCTCGAAGAAGGCGCCAAGGCCCTCGAAGTAGGCCTCGAACGCACTATGGAAGAGCTCAAGGTTGAGTCGGTGCCGCGGCACTGGCTGGAGGTCGTGGCGGAGGCGGTCTAGTCGAGGACGAATTCGAGGCGACGGTGCGCATCGCGCAGCGCCGCCTCGACCATCGCCGGCGTCTCTCCCCGCGCAAAAATGAATCCCGGATAACGCGAGCCCTCCGGAAACGGGACCAACCGCTCGCCCGGATGCGCGGTGATCTGCACGTCTTCCACGAGCGGAACCCCTTTCGCCTGGGCGACGCCGCGAACTTCCTGCAGCGTCCCTGCCCCGGGGATCGGAATCATCATGACGCCGGCCGCTTGACGCTCGCGCTGTAACGACGGAATCGGCATGCCGAGGGCGTGCCGCACGATGATCTCTTCGAGCGTCACCCCAGTCCCGAACCTCAGCACCGCCGAACACCGCCCGCCGATCGGCCGCGCCGCAAGCTCGATCAGCCACGGGCCGCGCTCGTTGTAGCGCAGTTCTGCGTGAATCGCGCCTTCGGTGATGCCGAGCGCCCGCACGGCCCGGTCCGCGCAGTCAGTAATCGCTTTCTGCAATCCGGTAGGAACCTGCGACGGTGTAACGTAGATCGTCTCTTCGAAGAATGGCCCATCCAGGGGGTCCGGCTTGTCGAAAACCGCCAGTACGTGCAGCCGGCGATTCACCACCAATCCTTCCAGGGCGACTTCGTAACCCGGTATGAACTCTTCGATGAGATACTGGCGCGCTCGATCTCCGCACGCTGCGGCGGTCTCCGGGTCCGCCAGGATGGCGCGCAACCGGGCATGAGCGGACGCGAACGATTGAGGATTGTCGGCGCGGATTACGCCACGCGAGGCCGAAAGGCGCACGGGCTTGAGGACACAAGGGTAGGCAATTGACTTCGCGATCGTGGCCGGATCTTCATCGAGCTCACGCAGTACGAAGCGCGGGATAGGTACCGTCGCCTTCGCGAGTAGCTGCCGCTGGAGGTACTTATCACTCGCCGCGATCGCGGCGTGAACTGGATTCCCATTGAGCTTGAGCTTCGTCGCGATGGCGGCGGCCACCAGCGCCGTTCGGTCGTCGACGCCCACGACGCCGTTGATGGGATACCGCTGCGCGAACACCCGCACGGCGTCCGCCGCTCGCTCGGGCTGCTCGAAATCCAGCGTGAGCAGTCCAGCGGGATTCGCGGCCGCGAGCGTGCTCGGCTGCTCCGAGGCAACGGTCAACTCCACGCCGATCTGCCGTGCAGCCTCCACGAACGCCGTCGCGCGGTAGGTCGTGGTCGGCAGCAGCAGCAGCAGACGCGGGGCTATTTCTTCGCGGCCTGGAAGTAGGGGTTCGCGCCCGAGGTGTGGTCGGTGATGTCCACGATGCCGCGCACGGCGGGCACCAGCTGCGCCAGCATGCCCTCGATGCCCTGCCGCAACGTGACATCGGCCATGCCGCAGCCCTGGCACCCGCCACCCATGCGCAGCATCACGACGGCATCCTGCACGTCGATGAGCTCGACATGCCCCCCGTGCCGCGCCACCATCGGGTTGACCTGCTCGTCGAACACCTTCGCGACCTGCTCGTAGAGCGCGTCGTCGCTGACCGCCGATCCTTCACCAGAAGCTGGGTCACGCGCCGGGGTGACCGCCGGCACGTCCGCCGTCAGCGCTGATCGAATAGCGCTCCCGACCGCCCGACCGACAGTCTGCCATGGGGCGGGACTCTGCTTGACGACGGTGACGATGTTGCCGGACACGATGAGCTCACTCACCGCGAGCTCGGGGATAGCGAAAATCGCCGCCGCAAGCGGAGAGCCTGTCGCGTCTTCGGCTCTGGCAAATCGGCGCACGCCGCCGCTCAGCACCGGCACGCTCAGCACGAACTTGCAGCGCTGATTGTCGATCGGCTCGGCGGTGATCCGGATCTCGGCCGTGTTATCGGGGGGGGGCACCGTTCTCCCTCATGGCTTTCGCCGCGGCAACCATGTTCTTGAGTGCCGCCAACGTCTCCTCCCAGCCGCGGGTCTTGAGCCCGCAGTCGGGATTCACCCAGATCTGGGCGTCATCGAGCACGCGCGTCATGCTCTTGAGCGCGCCCGCGATTTCCGCCGTCGATGGCACCCGTGGTGAGTGGATGTCGTATACACCGGGACCGATCTCGTTCGGGTACTTGTACTGCTCCAAGCCCTGCAGCAGCTCCGAGCCGGAGCGGGCGTTCTCGATCGAGATCACGTCCGCGTCCATGCGCTCGATCACGCGCAGCACATCGTTGAACTCGCTATAGCACATATGCGTGTGAATCTGCGTGCCGTCGCGGACGCCCGCGGTGGCGAGCCGGAACGCATCCACCGCCCACTGCAGGTAGCCGGCCCATTCACCGCGCCGGAGCGGCAGTCCCTCGCGCAGCGCCGGCTCGTCGATCTGAATGACGCGGATCCCCGCGGCCTCGAGATCGATCACCTCATCGCGGATCGCGAGCGCGATCTGCTTCGCCGTCTCGGCGCGCGGCTGATCGTCGCGGACGAACGACCACTGAAGGATCGTCACCGGTCCCGTGAGCATTCCTTTCACCGGCCGCTCGGTCAGGGACTGCGCGTACTTGCTCCAGCGCACCGTCATCGCCCCGGGACGCGAGACGTCACCGAAGATGATCGGCGGCTTCACGTACCGTGTGCCGTAGGACTGGACCCAGCCGTGCTCGGTGAACGCAAACCCCGCGAGCTGCTCGCCAAAGTACTCGACCATGTCGTTGCGCTCGAACTCGCCGTGCACGAGCACGTCCAGGCCGATCTCTTCCTGCAGCTTGATCGTCCTCCCGATCTGTGCCTCGATGAACTGCTCGTATTCGTCAGCGCTGAGCTGGTTATCGTTCAGCTTGCGCCGCGCCGCCCGGACTTCTGACGTCTGCGGGAACGATCCGATCGTCGTGGTTGGATAGCGCGGCAGCTCGAGCTGCACTTTGCGGCGCACGGCGAACGGCGCACGGCGCACGCGGTCTTTGTCTGTGACCGAGGCCGCGCGCCGCTGCACCGCGGCGTTGTGAATGCGCCGTGACGTGGCGCGCGACTGCGCGGCACGGCTGCTCGCTTCGACAGCCGCGCGGTCGCCCTTCGCCAGCGCCACCACTTCTTGCAGCTTCTGCTTCGCGAACGCGAGCCAGCCTTTCAGCTCCGGATCGAGTTTCGTCTCGAGATCGAGGTCGAGCGGCGTGTGCAGCAGCGAGCAAGAAGGCGCCACCCACAACTGGTCCTTGCCCACCGTCTTGGCGGCGCGATCGAGGAGCGCGCGCGCTTTCGCGAGATCGGCGCGCCAGACATTCCGCCCATCGATCACACCGGCAGACAGCACTCTCCCTTTGGGCCATTTCGCGAGCAGCCGATCCAGCTGATGGGGAGCGCGGACGAGATCGATATGGAGTCCGTGAACCGGGAGCCCAAGCGCCGTGTCGACATTTTCGCCCAGTCCGGCGAAGTACGTCGCGACGAGGAGCCGCAGCTTGCCGCCGCGCGACGCGAGCACCTGGTAGGCACGCCGATACGCAGCGCGCTCGGCGTCCGAACGATCGAGCGCCAGGCACGGCTCGTCGAGCTGCACCCAGGTGGCGCCGGCGGCCGCGAGTGATTCGAGCACATCGCCGTACACGGGCAGCAGGGCATCGAGCAGCGACAAGCGGTCGAATGCCGCGCCTTTCGTTTTCGCGAGCAAGAGGAACGTAAGCGGCCCAATCAGGACCGTCGTCGCATCGATGCCGGCTGCCTTCGCCTCGCGGTACTCGTTCGCGGGCTTCGCGGACGCCATGCGGAAGCGTTGGCCGCGCTCGAGCTCGGGGACGATGTAGTGGTAGTTCGTATCGAACCACTTCGTCATTTCCATCGCGGTGACGTCACGGCCTTTCCCCTGGCTGCCGCGCGCCATCGCGAAGTACGTGTCCGGATCGACCCATGCGCCGCTGAACCCGTATCGCGGGGGCACGGCGCCGACCAGCGCGCACGTGTCCAGCATGCGGTCGTAGAACGAGAAATCGTTTGCGGGAATGCGGTCCAAACCGGCGTCGCGCTGTAAGTGCCAATGCCGCCGGCGCAACGCGGCGCCGGTCTCGAGCAATTGCGCGCGACTCACCTTGCCGCTCCAGTACCCTTCGGTGGCGCGCTTCAATTCGCGCGCGGCTCCCAGGGGCGGGAAGCCCAAATTTGACGCGATTATCATAGAGAAGCGGAATCTAAAGGCTAAGCGGGCGCGAAGCGACTGGAGGCTTGGAAGGTGCCGGCGACCCGCCTAGGGATGGGGAGGGTGCGTCGGGTGTGGCGGGTGTTCCCCATGGCCCGGGGGAGGGCCCTGACGCGCCTGCGCCGCAGCGGCCCGCGAAAGCCCCGCCGCGGCCGCCGCGGGTGTGCTCCCTTTCGCCACTGCTGACTGAACGTGAGCCGGCAGGAGGAGCAAGCTCTCCGCCGGCTGGCCCGACCGCAGCGTCGTACTGACGAGACCGATGTCCTCCGCGGACGGAACGCCCAGCGCCGCCAGCGTGCCCGCGACCCGCAACCCCACTGTCAACGCCTGGGCGCTCGCGCCGACGCGCGCGAGCGCCGTGATGTCGCTGGCGCTCAAACCCGCGGTAAGCGCGAACGCGCCGGCGGTGATCGCCAGCGTATCGGAAACCGGACCACCCTCTCGCAGCGCCGCGGCGGCGATATCGAGTTGCATCGCGACCAGGCGCACCGCTGCCGCAACACGATCGTCGGGAATGCTCTTCGCGCCGCCTTCGATGGCCTTTTGTATCAACGGATCGCTCGGCAAGCCACGCGCCGCGCCAGCCGTGGCAAGCTGCTCGACGAGTGCGGCAACGTTGGGTGAGACGCGTCCCGCCAGCCGCTGGGCGATGCCTTGCTGCTGGCCCAGCAGCGCGAGCGGTAAGGCGAGCAGCGTGAGCATCACAGTGTCAACACGCTGTTGCGACGCCCAAAGCCATCGTCGACGGCCGGCGCGCCCGGATCCGGCACCCAGCGCTCACCGTCCACAACGAACGCGTACTGGTGCTGCCCGGCCGGCAAGGTCAGCGTCGCGGTCCACACGCCGGTCGACCCGGTGCGCACCAACGGTGTGGCATGGGCGTCCCACTGATTGAATGTCCCCGCCAGGCTCACCTCTCTGGCGCCCGGGGCAACCAGCACAAACCGGACCGTGACGAGCGAGGGGGGCTTGGGAGTCGCCAGCGTCGCCGGCCAGATCCACAGCATGAGTGCAGCCGCGATCGCCAAAGCGGGAGCGAGTACCCAGGGGCGGATGCGGAGCCGGATCTCGCGCGGCTGCATCACGCGCTTCCAAGCGGGAACGGGCGGGAGGGGGGCCGCGGGGGCCGGGCGCGACGCCAGCGTCTGCATGACGCGCTGAGTCACGGCGGGGAGCTCGACCGGACGCCGATCGACCGCGGTGAGCAGTCGCAGCGCCTCTTCCCCCTCGGCGCGCAGCTCGACCGGAAGGTCGGCAAGCGTGAGATCGCCGTCCAGCAGCTGCTTCACCAGGGGATGAAAGCCGTACCCGCTCATGTGTGCTCTCTCAGTTGTTCGCGCAATCGATCATAGGCGCGGTGCATTCGCATCTTCAATGACGGTATCGACGTGCTCAGGCGCTCGGCGATCTGTCCGTACGACAATCCTTCGACATGCTTCAGAACGAAGACCTCCCGCTGATCCGGCGTCAGCTCCATCAACGCGAGCTGCAGCGCGCGACGACGTTCGGCCGTTTCTGCTCCCCCGTCGGTCCGATCCGCCGCCGCGACGCTGTCAGCCGCTTCCAGCGGCGCCTCTGCGCGACTGCGCCGCCGTTCGGCAAAGCATCGATTCCGCAGGATCAGAAAGAACCACCCGACGAAATTGTCGGGCTGCTGGCACTGCGCCAATTGATCATACGCACGCACGAATGCGTCCTGCACCGCGTCCTCGGCCGCATCGGCCGAACCCAGCATCCGCGCCGCATAGCGGGCGTACCGATCTCGATAGCGGTTGACAAGCACCGCGTATCGCTCAGGCTCCCCTGCGAGCACGGCCCGCACGATGTCGCCGTCTTTCGGCTCGGCTCCAGGGCGCAACCGATTCCCCCTAAAGAGTGGCTACCTAACGGATTGGTAACGATTTGGGAGACGTTCCATTGTGACTTGCGTTACCTCGCCGCCTTGGGGGAATCTTTACCACGCCATGTCAGTCATGCTAGAGCCCCAGCCTTCGCAGCGTCCCCTCATTCCTGACGCAGCCCTCCTCAGGCGGGTTATCCACCGGGACAGGGCGGCGCTGATCGAGCTGGAACGCCGCCATCGTCCGTCGTTGTATGCGAAAGCGTACAGCATCCTGATGGATTCCACGTTGGCCGAGCGCGTCGTACAAGAGGTGTTCGCCCAACTGTGGTTTGCGGCTGAGCGGTTCGTGGTGCGGCGCAACCTGTGGAGTTGGCTACGGTTGCTGGTGGTGGATCTCGCCCGCGCCGAGTTGATGTCGCGAGACGCGAGATATGCACGGTTTCACATCTGCTGGACGGAGGACGATTGAAGCGGATAGGTTGGGTGATCCCGGCATTGCTCATACCCGCGCTGGCGACAGCGCAGACGCCTAAAGTGGCAGGCCCGAACGAGCACCCGTCGGATGTCGCCAGGGCCAAAGTGGCCGCGGCGATGGCCCACCGCGCGACGCACGTGCGTGGTGAGGCGGTTGGTCTCGATAACCGGCCGGTAACCCCGGCACCGCAGGCGACCCCGGAGACGCACGCGACGCCGCATCCCGGCGAAGGACCGGCGACGCCGGCCACGCCCGCGACCCCAGCCACGCCGGCTTCTCCCTCGCATCGGCCTGATCATGCCGGTCAAGGTGGACGGGGGCGTTCGAACAATCCGCGACGGCCCTAAGTAGCCAGAACGGCGGACGCTGTATCTTACCGGTCCCATGCGCACGGGACCGGTTTCTTTTTTGGCGCTGCTCACCGCGGCGCCGCTTGCTCTCGCTGCACAGCGTCAGGCGTCCGTCGGAGCTGGGACCGGCGTGGTACGATACGCCGGCGGATCGAGTTTCAGCGCGCTCACGGTCGCGCCAGCCGCGCAGAGTCTGTCGTCTTCCTTCTATCTCGCCGCGAACGCGGCCGTGTCGTTGCTCGAGCGCGGGGTCTGGGCCAGCCAAGGTCGCGGCGATCTCTGGTCCGCGCTCGCACGGCGTGGCCGGACGCGCGTCGCGGTCAGCGGGACGATCGGATTCAGCACGCGCTCCGACGGCGTCGCGGCGGGATCCGGCAGCGCGCTCATCGAAGGAGTGTGGGATGGCGTCGCCCTCGGCACCGGAATCGTCAGCGGTGTCCTCCAACGAGAGCCAGGCGTCGCCGCGTTCCGGGCGCGCGGCCGCGCGTGGTGGCAAATCGGTACACCCACGCAGCTCTCACTCACCACCGAAGCCACACGGTTGCCAGGCGCCTGGTACAGCGACATCGTCGGTGGCGTGTCATTCGACGGCCCGCGCATCGTGGGCTCGCTGTGGCTCAGCGGCCGGCTCAGCAAGACGTCCACCGGGGCCGCCAGCGCCACCCTTCAGTATTTCCTGACTCCCACACTCGCAGTGGAGGCGGGGGGTGGGAATTACTTGCGCGACCCATTTCAAGGACTGCCCCGCGCCGGGTTCATCGCCGGCGGAGTCAGAGTTTTCGCATCACCTCGCGCAATGGCGTCGAGCCCCCCTCCCGGCCAGCCGACGTCGCGGGCGCTGCAACCGTTGGTTGCGCAGCACCGCGGCGACACGGCTTTCGTCCGTTTCCGCATGCCGGGCGCGCGCAAGCTGGAGATCGCGGGCAACTGGAACGCGTGGACGCCCGCGCCGTTGCGCGCAATGGGCGAGGAAGTCTGGGAGGCTGGGCTGCTGTTGGCGCCTGGGACCTACTACTTCAATCTGGTAGTCGATGGACGAGAATGGGTTGTCCCCGGCGGCGTGGCGACGATTTCCGACGGGATGGGAGGTCTGATTGCGGTGCTGAACGTGCTGTGACTTGACGATTCCCGCCCCAGTCCGTACCGTGGCGACGGTTGGACTCCCAACTCGCCGCTGTCCTCTCCTCTTTGAGGGGGTGTCACGATGGGAAAGATCAACATGTTGAAGGTGCTGGTCGGCGGACTGATCGCGGGCGTCGTCCTGAACATCGTCGACAGTTTCCTGTTCGGGTATCTGCTCAAAGATCAGATGGCTGCGGCGATGGCGTCGATCAACCGGCCCGCCATGACCAATGCCCAGATTCCGTGGTTCGTGGTGCTCGACCTCGTGGCCGGTGTCTTTCTCGTGTGGCTCTATGCCGCGATCCGGCCGCGGTTTGGGGCGGGTCCCGCCACGGCCGCGAAAGCGGGGTTCGCGGGCTGGTTCGTCGGCGGGTTGCTCGTGACGCTGTTCATGTGGCCCATGCACCTCATGCCACAGAACCTCACGATCATCACGACGCTCGTAAGCCTCGTCGAGTGGCCGCTTGCGACAGTGATCGGCGCGAAATTCTATACCGAAGGGGCCGGGATGGGCGCGGGCATGGGAGCGGGCGCGGGGATGGGCGCGCGAATGTAAGACGGGATCGATCAGAAAAACAAAACCGCCGGGCGGCGTGTTGCCGTCCGGCGGTTTGCTTTCACGGAATCCTAGTAATCGAACCGCAATGAAACCCCCAACGTGCGCGGTTGGTTCGTCAAATACCCGACGCGCGCTTTCAAACCCCGCTCACGGTCGAGGGCGAGGAGCGCGCGCTCATCCGTGAGGTTGTTCAGGAAGATGGCCCCTTCCCAGCTCCCTCGCGTGAATCCAGCGCGAAGATTGAACAGGCTGTAGGCCGGCAGTAATGGATTGAACGTAAACGTGTTCTGCGTCAGCGGCCCGCCGATCGTCTGCCCGAACGAATTGAGGCTCACCGTTCCGATCCCGGGCGTGAGATCGTCGATTTGCGTGTAGCGTGACCCGACATACTGGAAGCTGCCCGTCAGCGAAGCCCGCGAACCGCCCACCGGCAGCGAATAGGTTATCCCGCCGCTTGCCTGCACGCGCGGCACGCTGGGGAGCCGATTGCCCGATTTCACGCCGCCGACCACCGTCGTCACGCCGCCGCTCGTCGTCGTGACAGTCGACTGGAGTTTGGCGTCGTTGAGGCCGGTCGCGAACGAAAGATCCCAATGCTCGTTCGGGGCTGCGGTCACTTCTAATTCGAGACCCTGGCTCTTCGACTTGGGAACGTTGAATACCAGACGTGAAGAGCACGTGCCCGCTGTCAGGTTCAACTGGAGATTCTTGATGTCCATGTAAAAGGCGGACAGGTTCACCGAGGCTCGGCCGTCAGCCAACCGCGACTTGAGCCCCGCTTCGTAGTTCCAGGCCGTCTCGTCCTTCCACTGGTCTCGCCCGCCAAACGTGATCGTGTCCTGCGGCGAGCAGATCGGCTTGTTCAGGGGGTCATTGATGCCGCCGAGCCGGAAGCCGCGCGAGACCTGCGCATTGAACGTCAATGCGTCGGACGCCTTGTAGGCCGCGATGAATCGCGGGACGACGCCGTTCGCTTTGACGGTGCCCGGCTGCGACACGTAGCCGACAAAAAAGCCGTCGAAGAACTGCGTACGGTCTTCCTTGAAGTCGTACCACCGCGCGCCGGCGGTGAGGTCCAGCTTGGGCGTGACACCCAGCGTCGCTTCACCGAACGCTGCCGTCTGCCGCAGCTTGTAATGGAGATCGGAGAAGAACAGGTGGTCCTTGGGCGCCAGCGGTCCCGTTGTGAACCCATAGGGCTGTGGGCTTGGGATAATCGGTGGACAACAAATTGGGGCGGCGAGTGTGTCGAACCCTCTGACGAACACATCCTGCCCGTACCCCCGTTTGTTGTTGCTGTAGAATCCCCCCACCAGCCAGTGCAGCCGGTCTCGGGAGCCGGCCAGACGTACTTCCTGGGTCCAGACAATCGAATTCGTGTGGTCGTACAGCGGCGCATCGAGTGTATAGATATTCTGGGGAAGCCGGAACGTGCCGCCGGTAATGCTGGCCGTGAGCGCCGTCGCATCGCGCACCACGAGGATGTTACGGTGTGTGTACGACGTGACCGAAGTCAACGTGGCCCCGCCGAGATCGTACTGCAGGTTGACGTCACTGAGCAGGAACTTGTCCGTCACGGGCTCTTGCATCTGCGTAAACAGGCTGCGCCCGCCGAGGGTCACTTGCGGCCGCGTGGTCGTGTAGGGGTTGGCGAGAATATTGAAGGCGTCGATGCGGTTCCAGCCATCGGCCTTCACCTGCTGGTACACCACGCGCGGCGTAATGCTGAACCGGCTCGACGGTTGCAGGCGCAAGGCGCCACGCACGCCCGTCCGGTCATTACCGTTCACGTTCTGGTCGACGCGCAGATTCGGTTGCACGGCATCCATCCAGCCGCCGGTCCGCGTACTGTATGCCACGATCCGCGCCGCCGCCTTGTCACCAAGCGGAGCGTTGATGCCGAGCTTGGCGCTGCTGCCCGGATCACCATAGTCGATGGCCGTCACCTCGGCCTCGCCGAACGTCCGGCTCACGCCGAGCTCTGGCTGGTTGCTGACATAGCGTACCGTACCGCCCAGGGATCCGGAGCCGAAGAGCGTCCCCTGGGGCCCGCGCAGGACCTCGACTCGACCTACGTCGAACAGATCGAGATCCGGCGTGAACAGGGACAACGAAATCACCGACTCATCGAGATAGGCGCCGACTTCTTCCTTCACGCCGGGCTGGTCGCGCGCGATCTGACCGGACGACGCCCCGCGAATCGCGGGCTGGCTCTGCCCGGGCCCCAGGTTCTGCACGCTGAACCCGGCAACGTTCTGGGCGACCTCCTCGATGGTCTCAGCCCCGCGCACGCGCAGTGCCTGCTCGGTAGGCGCCGCGATCGACAGCGGCACGTTGATGAGCTGCTCCTCCCGCTTCATCGCCGTGACGGTGATTGCCTCGAGCTCGAGCGGCTGCATGACGAAGTCAGCGACGGCGTCCGCGTCGGCTGCGACGCGAATCCCCTGCTGCGACTGCGTCCGCACACCGGGCAGCGAGGCCGAGACGGTGTACGTGCCGGGCGCCACGTTGGTGAAGGCATACGCCCCGTCGGCGTCCGTCGTCGCGCGGCGGGCCGCCGCCGTGCCGCCCGCGAGCCGGATCGTGGCGCCGGCCAGCGGTACGGTGTGGGCGTCGCGCACAGTGCCACGAATGCGGCCGTTCTGGGCAAGCGACGTGCCCGGCACGCTGGCGAGCAGCGCGGCCGAGGCGACGATGCTCAGACAACGGGTTGCGAGACTGACCATAAGGAACCCTCCTCCTCGAAGCGTGTCGTTACCGGTTGAGTCGCATTTCCGCGCGCGCGTAGAGATAACGGCCGTTGTAGCCAAACGGCGAAGCCGCAGCCCACGGGAAGACGCCGAAGTTGTTGTTGTAGTCCTTCGCCGTGTTCACGCCGTCCACGATCGTGAGTGATTTGGGCTGATCGGGGTACGTGTCGAACAGGTTGCGGACACCCAGCGCGAGATCGATGCCTGCGAAGCGATAGCCGATCTCGGCGTCGAAGAGCGCCTTCGCACCGTAGCCGTCCCGGCAGAGATCGCAGTAACCGGGCTGCGCGGACGAGAACTTGCCGTAATACGATCCGCGAACCAGCGCATGCACGCGGCCGAGATTGTACTCACCGGTGAGCGTACCGCGCCAATCCGGCCGCTCTTCGGTGATGCCGATGTACGTCACCGAGTCGATGATCCCCGTCTCCGTACTGGCGCCGGTCGTATCGAGCGCCGCCGGGAGCGGGTCGGTTCGCAGGATCTTGTTCTTCGTGTAGTTCACGGCGGCGGTCCAGTCGACCGTGCCCTGACCGGCTGCCATGCGCAGCGAACCGGTCAGATCGATCCCGCGCGTGCGAGTGTCGATGCCGTTGGTGAAGTACTGAATGCCGCTGATGTTCGCGAATCCGTTCGCGGCAAGCAGCGCCTGCGTCACGCTGTCGTCGAACGTCGCGCTCAGCAGGATGCGATGGTTGATCTTGATCTGGAACACGTCGAGCGTGAACGTGACGTTGTCGTTGGGGCTGAACGCCAAGCCGCCGCTCACGTTCACCGATGTCTCCTCCCGCAGCGGTTTGGAGCCGAACAGCCTGGCCGCGGGCGCGTCCACGGGCGCAGTGAAGACGTCGGTGGGCACGCCGCCGATCACGTTTGTCGACACGTGACTGAAGTGCGACTGCCCGAGCCCCGGAGCGCGGAACCCGGTGCTGCCGGCCGCTCGAAACAGGATGCGCGGCGATGGCTGAAGTTTGAGCGCGAGCTTCCCGGTGACGAGTGAGCCGAAATCGGAGTAGTTCTCGAACCGCGCCGCGACGTCGGTGAGGAACTTGGGCGTCAGGTTCGTTTCGAGATCGACGTAGGCACCCACGTTCGTGCGGTGTGTGTCGGACTCGTCCTGCGGACGGAATCCCGGGAACACCTGCGAATACGGCCGCGCGTCGCCGCCACCCGGCGCGGCATGGTTGCCGTCGATATAGGACGCGAGCTCGCCGCGCAAGACTTGATAGCCCTCGCGCCGGAAGGCGGCGCCGATCGCCACGTTCACCGGCTGCGGCAGTCCGAGGGTCATCGTCTTCACGGCGTTGACGCCCACCGTCAGCTCATCCCGCTGCAGCCTGCCAGCAAAGAACGCGGTCTTGTTGGCGATTTCGTCACCCGTGGCCGGAATGCTGTCGGGGCCCGGCGAGCACGGGTTGGCGGGATCGAGACACGGTCCCAGCGAGACGTTCAGTGTGTTCCGAACATCGTAGTCGAACCGGTTGAAGCCATACGCGGCGCCCAAATCGATCGACCAGCCGGCCGTCGCGGTGCGGATGCCGCCCGCCATGGAGTAGTCGGTGACGTTGGGCGCGAATTCCGGCAGGTAGCCGAACGGGTAGATCTCCGGCCAGCTGCGACCGCCAAGGCTCGCGCAGTCCACGGCGCAGCGCCGGTAGCCGTTGCCTGTGCCCTTGCGGAAGCTGTAGCCGCCGAAACTGTAGAGCTCAGTCGTGCCGCGATCGTTCAGCGGCAACCGGAAGTTCGCCATCGTCATCACGTCCTTCTCCAGCCCGTCGCCCCAATGGTGATTGGGCTGCGGCACCGGATTCCGTTTGACGATGACCTGGCCGTCCACGATGGAGTCCGCCACTCCCGTACCTGCATCTTCGTAGATGTCGGCCCAGGCTCGGTTGGTCGGCTGGCGGTCGAGGAACTCGGCGAACAAGCCGAGTGAGCCGCGTCCGACCCCGATGCCCCAGCCGCCGTTCAGGTTCACCGTCGTGCCATCGTCGGGATAATTCGCCGTGTGATAGCGGCCGACGCTGGTATTGATGAACGGCGTGAACTGGCCTTCCTTGAGCACCATGTTCACCACGCCGGCGATCGCGTCGGAGCCGTACTGCGCCGCAGCGCCGTCGCGCAACACATCGATGCGATCGATCGCGCTCGATGGAATGGCGTTGAGATCGACGCCGCTCGAGCCCGCGCCGGTGCCGTACGCAAACGTGTTGACGAGCGCGGTTTGATGACGGCGCCAGCCGTTAACCAACACGAGCGTCTGGTCAGGCGAGAGTCCGCGGAGGGTGAACGGCCGCACGATGTCGGTCGCGTCGGTGACGCTCTGGTGCGGGAAATTGATGGACGGCGCAAGCGACTGGAGGATTTGCCCGGTCTCGGTTACACCCTGCTTGGTCAAGTCCTCGGCCGTGAAGATGTCCACCGGGACCGCGAGCTGCTCCGCCGCGGTGTGCCGCGCGCGCGATCCCACCACCACATCGACCGGCGACAGGCTGATCGCCTGCTCGGCCAGCCTGAAGTCCTGCGTCACGGCGCTCTGGCCGACCGTCACCTTCACCGACTGCGGGACATAGCCGAGCAGCCGCACGCGCACGGTGTACGTGCCCGCCGCCACGCCACGAATCTCATAGCGTCCCTGCTCGTCACTGGTCGCCCGCAGCCCCGCGGCCTCCGCCGAGATCGTGGCGCGCGAGAGTGGCGCCCCGGTGGCATCCGTCACGCGGCCGCGGATCGAGCCGTTCTGCGCGAGCGCGAGGCCCGGCAGGATGCTCAGCACAGCGAGTAAACTCTCAACCCGTCGCATACTTATGCCTCTGTGTGGGGTAACGTTGCCCTAGTGCTACCGCGTGCACCGAAGACCGTCAAGCGACGCTAATGGTGGTGCGCATTCCAGGGATCGCCCTCGGAAAACGCCATCACGTGGACCATCCAGCCGAACAGCCGGGGTCGAAACCGTCCGCCGACCGCTTCACACGCCTCCGCAGTCGCAATCGGCGACTTCGGACCAAACACCGGTTGCCCGTCTTTCGTCTCGCGCCAGCGGCGCCGCGCGTCCGCGAGCGGCGGCAGGCACCAGTTGATGTGCTGATGCCAGCGGGCAATGCTCAGCGGCAGGCGCTCGTCGAGCTCGGCGTCGCTGGTTGGGGGCGGCGCGGTGAACATCGCGCCGACGAGGGTCAGGCTGCCATCGGGACCGGCTTGATAGAGCAGCGACGTCGGCCGCGCGGGATCCAATCCGTTCCGGGACTGGATCGCCCAGCGAAGCTTGGTGAAGTGGCGCACCGGCGCGCCGGCGGCGGGGATGAACTTCCGGAAGCCATCGTCTTGCGCGACGCGCACGTCGCGATACTTGGCGAGCTCGCGCCGCATGACCGCGAGAATTTCCGCCGCGCGCGTCGAGTCACCAGGGGCCGGCGGCCGGACAGGCGTCAGGCGAAGATGCAGATCCTCGTGCGACACCATCCCTGCCATCGCGTGCTCGGCTGCCATCGCGGCGTGCTCGTCGGGGTGCTGCTCCGGCGCCGCCATCTCTTGATCGTCCACGGGCACGGACCCCGCGTTACGGTGACAGGCGCTGACGAGGACATATAGTAGAAGCGCAGCGCGTAGCATCTACCACCCGCCCCCGCTCCCGTTGCCCACGCGACCGAGCACGGCGCGCAGCTCGGTGAGTCGCTGTCCAATGGCATCGTGCGACAATGCGGCGAGATCGGCGGGGAGGAGCTGGCGGCTGGTGCATTCGAATGCCGCAATCAGGCGTTGGTACTCGATCTCCGCAGGATAGGCCGGGGGCTGAAAATCGGCGATGAGCTCCTGGAGCAGCTTGGCCGACAGCGCCGGCTGCTTATCGATCGCCATGCGACGGCTGGCCCGGACCAGGATCGCCTCGATGTCCGCCGGCGACATGGCGTGCGGGGAACAGCGCCGCGGCCTGCGCGCCCGGCTCGAGCGGGATCTGCAGGCGCGCGCGCAGGCTCTCGAACACGAGGGCCCGCTCTTCGCCAGTCGAGGGCGGAAACAGCGCGATGTGCTCCTCGGCGCGTCCCTGCCGCTTCAGGTCGACGGGCACGAGATCCGGGCGGGATGTCATCAGGAACCAGATGACTTTGCCGCGGCGGCGCGTATCCCCCATAAATGCGGCCAGCGAAGCAAAGACGCGTTCCGAGACGCCCGAGTCCGCCCCCCTCGTCTCGCGGTTCCCCAATGCCGCGTCGGCTTCGTCGATCACCACAGCGACGGGACCCAGGGCATCGAGCAGGCCGAGAATCCGCTCGAGATTGGCTTCGGTCTGTCCCTGCCACATCGAGCGGAAATTGAGCAGCTCGACGACGGGAATCCCGATCTCGGCGGCAAAGCACCGGACCATGAAGCTCTTGCCGGTACCCACCGGTCCGCAGACCAGGAACCCCATCGGAACGACGTCGAGCCGGCCCTGCCGCAGCGCGGCGGCGGTCTCACGCAGCAGGGCCTTCGCCCCGTCGTTGCCCGCCACGGCATCGAGGCCGGTGGAGCTGGTCAGGAATGAGAGCAATCCTCCGCTTGCTTCCTCTATAAGGCGCTTCTTCTCGCGGGCGAGCGCGTCGGGATCGAGCGCGGCCCCGTTGGCGTCGGCCTCAGCGAGCAGACTCTCCAAGTGGAGGCACGTCAGCCCCGAGGTCAGGACCGAGACCTTCCGCGCGTCGATGCGCGAGAACGTTTGCGGCGTGACCCCACGACCCGACAAGTAGGCATACCGCTCCCGTTCGTCCGGGACCGGAACCAACAGCTCGAACGTGCGCGCGTCGGCGACGAGGGCTTCGTTGAGGGCGGCGGTGCTCTCGGAGATCAGGCAGAACGTGACCTGGCGCTGCAAAAACAGGGGATCGGCGGACCAGCGACGCAGTGTCACGATCGTGTTGCGATCTTCGACGGGGAGTTGCCCGGGATCACCCGCGGGGGCGACGGTCTCCGCAAAGTCGATGATGACGGCGGCGGAGAAGCGCGGATTCTCTTTCAACTGATACAGGAGGTAGGTCTCGAGCAGCTGCAGCGCGCGGTCGGGATCGCGCGGCTGGACCTGCGCGAGGTTTGTGCCGCCGACCCGGTCGTAGGCCTTCAGCACCGTGCGAAAGTCCTGCTCTGCCTGTGAATCGGTGAAGCGGATTCCCGAGCCGCGATCGTACAAGACGATCACGGTCCGATCGGAGAACATGACTTCGCCGAGGAAGTCCGCGATGGTGCCGTGGCGCCGCGCCCCCAGCGGATGGGTGTCGCGCACGCCGGGGCCATGCAGAATGAACGCGTTGATGCCGCGCTGGCGTATCCGGCGCTGCAACGTGCGCGCCCACTCAGCCAGCGCCGGTTGATCTTCGCTCGGTCGTGCCACGAATGAGAATAGAAGGCGTCGCGACGCCGTCAGCTAGAGCGATGGAGCCGGATGAAGTGCGGCTTCTCGATGAGGACATAGAACGTGAGGATCGCGACCTGGTTGAATCCCGCGGCGATCAATCCGGGGAAAGACGTCAGCATCAGCGCCAAGCCGTACGTTTGCAGATACCCCACCGTATACATCGGGCTCGAAAGGAAACGATACGGACCGGTCGAGACGGGACCGATCGCGGCGTCGGGATCGAAGAAGTTGTGCCAGTAGTAGGCGTTGCTCCCCAGCGTCCGCGCGGCCCAGAGCTTCGTACCGAGCCCGACGATGACTAACACAGCGCCGATCGCGAACGAGGCCGCGCCGGAGATGGAGAGGTGCCAGGTGTTGCGGGTCGCCAGGCAGAGCACGATGAACGCAAGCGCGTCGTGGTACATGATCCAGGACGAGGTGCGGCGGAAGCGGCGGAACGCTTCCGCCCGTCCGAAGCGCTTCGTGTAGATCTGACCCTGGTCCTCGCGCCGCAGCACGCCACCCACGAACAGCACGTACGCCATTCGACTGAGAATGGCGTACGCGAATACCGCACCCTGGACGGCGGTCACTTCTTGCCGAAGAGACGCACCGTCGCGACGCCCCGGCGCAGCCGGCTGCGGTACCAGAAATCCACCCGCCGGAGCATCCGCACGGGGCCGGGCAGATCGATTGTGCGACTCCACGACCCCTCATGAAACTGGATGCGCGTGTCCGGCGAAAACGTCTGGCCGTTCCCGAAGGTGACTTTCACGTTGTACATCGCGAGGTTGCGGCAACGAGGGCAAGCATGCGGGAGCCTCCAAGTCAAGGTAGAGGGGGCGCGAGCGCCGACAACATACAACATGCGGCGCCTGTGGTGCACGTGCGACAGTGACGACCGGGACAATCCCGGGGGTATCGTGTGCACAAAGGAGGCCGTCATGAAGCGTTTTTGTCTCGCCGCGATCGCCTTCGGCGTTTTCGCAGGAGGTTGTTCATCCGATCCCGTTGGCCCCCCGCCTCGTATCACCGCGTTGCCGCGCGCGCTCACCCCCCACGAGCAAAGCCTGATCCAGGCAGACAACCGCCTTGCGATCAAGCTGCTTCAGCAGGTGAACGCGGACACGCGCGACACCCTGCCGAACCTGTTCATCTCACCGCTATCGGTGGCGATGGCGCTGGCGATGGCCTACAACGGCGCGGCCACCACGACGGCCGACGCGATGCGCTCGACGCTCGAGCTCGATGGCATGACCGTGCCCGAGGTCAACGAAGCCTATCGTAGCCTCATTAAGTTGTTACGGAACCTGGACCCCCACGTTCATTTTCAGATCGCAAACTCCGTGTGGTATCGGCAGGATTACGCCGTCAAGCAGTCGTTCCTCGACGTCAACCATGACTACTACGACGCGCAAGTCACCGCGCTCGACTTCCTCTCACCGTCCGCGCCCGCGACCATCAATGCGTGGGTGAGCCAGCAGACACACGGCCTCATCGACAGGATCGTCGAGAATATCCCCGACTACATGCGCCTATATCTCATCGATGCGATCTACTTCAAGGGCGACTGGACAGCACAATTCGACGCCAATCTCACGCAGCCCCGGCCCTTCCGTCTCGAAGACGGCTCATTCGTAAACGTGCCGACGATGGCCCGTGGCGAGGCGGAACTGCGTACGGCGTTGCGCCCCAACGCCACGGTCGTCGATTTGCCGTACGGTGGCCAAGCGTTCTCCATGACGATCGTCATCCCCGATGACAGCAGCAGCGTGGATCATCTCGTCATGGCCCTGACCGCGGAGCAGTGGGACGATTGGACAGGGAATCTGCACGACGCCAAGGCGGAGCTGCAGCTGCCGAAGTTCAAGCTGACGAACGATCTCGGCCTGATTCCGACGCTCCGTTCGCTTGGCATGGGCATCGCGTTCGGTTGCGAGCCGCTGACCGCGGACTTTACAGGCATCCACGAACCTTCGGAGCTCTGTATCACGGAAGTGAAGCACAAGACGTACGTGGACGTGAACGAAGAGGGTACTGAGGCAGCTGCAGTGACCGAGGTGGGGGTTGGACTAACCTGCGCTTGCGGGCCGCAGCGCATCAACATTGACCGCCCGTTCCTGTTTGCGCTGCGAGAGAATTTGTCGGGGACGATCCTGTTCATGGGAGTGATTCGACACCCGTCGACCGAGTAGCTAGGTCCAGATCCCGTCAACGCGAACCGTCAGTGAATTTGACCGGCACCCGCAGCCGTGTGCGTACCGCATGCCCCTGCACACGCGCCGGCCGGAACACCGCGTGCGCGACGGCCTTCAACGCTGGTTCATCCAAGGCGCCATTCGCGCTCGAGGTCACGCGCAGTGAACCGGGGACGACACGGCCCAGCGTATCGATGACGGCCTGCACGATCACTGAGCCTCGAATCCCGGCTCGGCGCAGCAAGGGGGCATATTCGGGGTCGGGCATCGAGATGAGCTCTGCCTTCTCGTCCACCTGCGTGTCAGTATAGATGCTGTCGAATCCCGCGCCGCGCGCCGGCGCGGAAGGACATCTGGTTTGGAGCGTTGCGAGATGCGCGCCCAGACCTTGGCCGTTGAATCGCGCCACGAACGGATCAGCGTTTTCCGGGCGGACCTCGAGCGTCATCTCCGGCGTAGCGAGCAGCTGGCGGACGAACGCTGCGGGGTCCGGCGCGAAGACGACGGAATAGTCAGTCGAGCGCGACCAGGTCTCCTCTGCCGGTGGGCGGTCACCCCAGCGCAGGTGCACGATCATCCGGTAGTCGGAATTCCTAGTCCCAGTTGCGCCCGTGACGACGAACGCCTCGAGTTTGTCATTGAGACACCGCAGGTAGAGGGCCGGGCGGAAGGTGACGACGGCGGCGCGAACGACGTTGAGAGCATCCAGTTCCAGCGTTACGGACGGCTGATCGGGTGCGGCCGAGCGTGACGTGGTGAGTTGCCAGGCTCCGCCCTGACGCTCCTGGCCTTCACCCCGGAGCGGTAGAACAAGCGCAGCGAGAATAAGCGCGAGTTTGGACCGCATTTTCCACTATCATGTCACCAACCACGGCGAACTGTGAGGCTGGTCACCGTATCTTGTGGCCATGCGGCCGAGCGCGGCGTCTAACAAGGACGCTGGTGGCGTTCCTCGCGACGCTGTAGCGTAGGACCGGTCTCCCTCATCGGATTCCGCAATGCGCGCACCATCCGTGCTGGTGCTCTGCGCCGCCATGCTCGTGGCAACTCCGCTCAGAGCCCAGTCCCTCGATCCTCGTCTCTTTGCCGGCCTCGAATGGCGCAACGTCGGCCCGTTCCGCGCCGGCCGTATCTCCGCGGCGAGCGGCGCCATCGGACAGCCGGGGGTGTTCTACGTCGGCACACCGAACGGCGGCGTCTGGAAGACCACCAGTGCGGGAGCCACTTGGTTTCCGATCTTTGATTCCATTCGGAGCGTCTCGTCCATCGGCGCCGTCGAGGTCGGCCCCTCCGACCCGAATGTGGTGTACGTCGGCACGGGCGACCTGAATTCCTTCTTGGAGGGGCTGGGCGACGGGATGTATAAGTCCACCGATGCCGGACGCACGTGGCGGCACGTCGGCCTCGAGGGCACACAGCAGATCACGTCCATCCTGGTTCACCCGCGCGATCCCAACAACGTCCTGGTCGCCGCATTGGGGGGGTTCTTCCAGACCCAGAGCGACGCGCGTGGCGTGTTCCGCTCTACCGACGGCGGAGCGACCTGGGTCAAGACGCTGTACATCGACGAAAAGACCGGCATCGGAACGCTCGCGCGCGCGGCAGACGCGCCTGACGTCATTTTCGCCGCAACGAGGTTCCGCTACTTCCCACCGGGTGCCGGCAACCCACCCACCGCGGACACGGCGCAGACGCGCTCGCGTCTCTACAAGTCCACTGACGGCGGGGTCACGTGGCGCGAGATCGTCGGTGCGAGCACTGGCCTGCCGCGGCTCACCGGCCGCCTCTCCATCGCGGTCGCCAACGGCACCAATGCGCAGCGCATTTATCTCATTGGTGATTTCGGACTGTATCGGTCCGACGATGGCGGCACGACGTGGCGCCATATGGCCGGAGACGACAAACGGATCGCGAATGCCCAAGGCGGCTACAACAGCGGTGTTTATGTCGATTCGAGGAATCCCGACGTCGTTTACACGTTCCATGTGACGGCATACAAGTCCACCGACGGTGGCAACAGCTTCACCGCATTCAAGGGCGGCCCGCCCGGCGGCGACGATCCGCAGGTGATGTGGATCGACCCCACCGACGGCAAGCGTATGCTCATGGGCTACGATCAGGGGGCGATCGTCTCGTTCGATGGCGGCGACACCTGGAGCTCGTGGTACAACCAGTCGACGGAGCAGGTCTACCACATCGCCACCGACAACGCGTTTCCCTATTGGATCTACGCGACGCAGCAGGACGCTGGCGCGATCGCGACGAGCAGTCGCGGCAATCTGGGGACGATCACCCCCATCGACTGGAAGCCGGTGCCCGGCTGGGAATGGGGCACGATCCTTCCCGATCCGCGCAACCCCAACGTCGTCTACTCGAGCGGGCTCAGCATCTCGAAGATCACGTATCCCGGCGGCGAATGGATCAACGTAGGGCCCGAGCAGGACCCATCGCTCAAGCTGCGCGCATCGCTCAACCTGCCGATCGCCTTTGCGACGTGGCACGGCCGGCCCGAGCTGCTCGCCGGCTATCAATACCTTATGGTGACGGCCGACGGCGGCGCGACCTGGACCAAGCTGAGCCCCGACCTCACCGTCCCGCATCCGGGAGCACCCGTACTCACCGCAAGACGGGCCCCCGCGCGCGATTCGACCGCGCCGCCTCGCCGCTTGGCCGTCTGGTCGATCGCGGCATCGACCGTCACGCCCGGCGCCATCTGGATCGGGGCGACGAACGGCGTCATCCAGCAATCGCGCGACCATGGGACGTCGTGGACTGACGTTACGATCTCAGGCACCGAGATCGGTATACGCCCGATGTTCCCGACGGTCGAGGCATCCCCCTTCGACGCGGGCACCGCGTACGTCGCGCTCGACGCGCACTATCGCGGCGACTTCGGCCCGTACATCTACCGCACGCGCGACTATGGGAAAACATGGACGAAGATCGTCACGGGATTGCCGGCCATCGCGACCAGCGGCGCGTTCGTTCACGTCGTGCGAGCGGATCCAAAACGTCGCGGTCTCCTGTTCGCAGGTACCGAGAGCGGAATGTACGTCTCGTTCGACGACGGTGATGACTGGCAAGCGCTGATGCTCAACCTGCCCACCACGGTCGTCAGCGACATCGCAATCCATGACAATGATTTGATCATCGGGACGTATGGCCGCGGCATCTGGGTGCTCGATGACTATGCGGTGCTCCGGCAGCTCGGGGGAGGCGCTGCGCCAGCGGGCACTCACCTCTTCAAGCCGAGCGATGCCCTGCGGGTGCGGCGCAATGTGAACTACAACACGCCCGTCCCGAAGGAGGAGCCGCAGGCACCGAATCCTCCGCAAGGAGCCCTCATCTACTATTCCCTCGGTGCCAGGCCGTCGGCCGACATTGCCATCGACGTCCTCGATGCCAGAGGCAACGTCGTGCGCCACCTGACCAGCGCTGCTCCCACGCCCTGGCGCGAAGCAGCGCGGGCGCCGATGGAGAGGTTCTGGCTCGCTCAGCCGAGCGCGCTACCCGCGAATATCGGGCTCAATCGTGCCACGTGGGACCTGCGCTACGACCCACCGCCCGCCTTCGCGCACAGCTTTGTCTTCAACGGCAATCCTGGCTCGACCCCGGCGGAGCCCGAAGGAGCCTTGGCCATGGCGGGCGTTTACCGTGTTCGGCTCACCGTCGATGGCAAGCAGTACACGCAGCCGCTCACCGTCCGCAGGGATCCACGCTCGCGCGTCGCGCCGGCGGCGCTCGCCGCGCAGCATGCCTTGCTGATGCGGTTGTACTCGGGACTGCAGGCGACGTGGACGGATTTCAAGCCCGTTGCTGCACTCCGACATGCCGTCGCGAGGATCGCCCCTGACGATACGGTATCCGAGGTGGGGAAAGCGGCGAAGTCGCTCGCGACGAAGTTGGATTCCATCGCCGGCGATTCATTAGGCGAAGCGCGCCAGGTATGGGAAGCACAACCCAAGGCATGGAACTTCGCAGCGCTGAACAGCGAATTCGGGCTCGAGCTGACTTCGCAGGACAACGCCGACCACGCTCCGACCCAGACGATGCTGGTGGTCGCCCGCTCGACCTGTGATGAGCTACGTAAGCTCGTTGATCGCTGGAGCCAGGTCGTGCGCGTGGACTTGTCGGCATTTAACCGGACGCTGGCGAGTCATGGGATGATGCCTCTCGCGGGGCCGTCGACGGATATGAAGCGCTGCTCGACATGAAGACTTCTCACGCGGCCGTGCTGCCGGCGTGGGCCTGGGCCGTCGGGGCCATGGGTGCGGCGTACTTAGCGCTGCGCGCCCTGCAATTCGGTCCCGGCATGCCGAGGATCATGCTGACACTGGCCGCGTCCGGTGTCGCGTTCGTGGCCTCTGCGATCTACGTGCGCCGGCGTTTCGGCGGTGGCGCGCTCGCCGTTTGGTGCATCGTGGGGGCAGCGATTCTGGCGCTCGCGCAAGGAAGCGTCATCGCTGACAAGATGGATCTCGTTGAATACTCCCTCGGCGCGTGGACGCTGTTTGCTCTGCTCGCGCCTGCGTTTCTCGTCGTGGGCGCAACGCTACACCGCATGGCCAGGCGCGAGTTCCGACCCGCACTGCAACGCGACTTCCCTGTCTGCCTCGCGGTGTTCGCCATCGCGGAGGTATTGAGTTTCGGCTTGGTGCTTGTCCTCCTCGTGATTACCACGCCGCGCATCGGCTGAGAGGCTTGGTCGCTAATGCTTGTGGAGACATCCGTCACGACGTAGTTCCATATGATGGATGTCTTCGACGAACCCGCCGTCCAGCAACGGCTCCGCTACCAGGACCTCATTCCCGCCATCGCGGACGCGCTCGCGGCATTGTCGTCGGGCAAGGTTGTGCAACCGGTGCGCGCCGTGCTTCCCGTGGCTCCGCATCACGGCTTCTTCGCGGTCATGCCGGCGTACGCGGGCGCCCTCGGCGCCAAGCTCGTCACGTTCTATCCTCAGAACGTCGGGATCCACACGCACCACGCGGTCATCGTGCTCTTCAAGGCGGAGACCGGAGAGCCGCTCGCCATGATGGACGGCCGGCTCATCACCGAGATGCGGACCGCCGCCGCGTCGGCGGTGGCGACCCAGCGGCTGGCCCGGGCGGACGCTTCGGTGCTGGCGATTCTCGGATCCGGCGTGCAGGCGAAGAGTCACCTCGAAGCGCTGCGCCACGTCCGGTCGATTAAGGAAGTGCGTGTGTGGAGTCCCCGGAATGCGCCGGCGTTCGCCCAGCGCCACGGCGTCAAGGCCGCGGCCACGGCGGCGGATGCCGTACGCGGCGCAGACGTGGTTGTAGTCGCGGCGAGCTCGACGACGCCCATCCTGCAGGGACGCTGGCTCGCTCCCGGGACACACGTCAATGCGATCGGCGCAACCCGCCCCGACTGGCGCGAACTGGATGACGATCTCGTCACCACGGCCCGTGTCTTCGTCGACTCGCGCGAGGCGGCACTGCGTGAATCGGGTGACGTCATTGCGTCAAGGAGGGGGAGCGAGGTGACGGAGATCGGCGCCGTCGTGTCAGGGGCGGATCCCGGCCGGCGCAACGCCGAGGAGCTTACGCTGTTCAAGTCTGTGGGCGTCGCGGTCGAGGACGTGGCAGCCGCGGCGCTTGTTTTGGGGGCTAGGGGTTCGGGGCTCGGGACTAGGTGACGACCTCCCTCGAGACTGTCCGTCCCATTTCCTTGAACGAGATTCGGGATGCCCAGAAGCGTATCGCCGGAACGATCGTTCGCACGCCGCTTGTTCGCCTCGAGCTCGGGCCCGGATTCCCGGACGTGCGCCTCAAGCTCGAGAACCTGCAGCCGATCAATGCCTACAAGCTGCGCGGCGCTGCCAACGCCGTCGCCCTTCTATCCGATGCCGAGCGACGGCGCGGCGTCTGGACGATCAGCGCCGGCAACGCCGGCCAGGGTGTCGCGTACGCCGCGCGGGCTGCGGGTGTGCCGTGCACCGTCGTCGCGATCGAGACGGCGCCCGCCGCGAAACTCGAGCGCATGCGCGCGTTGGGCGCGAAACTCGTGCTCGTGCCGTATGCGGTCGCGTGGCAGGCGCTCGACGACCGCTCGTATCCGGGCGTCTCAGGGACGTTCATCCATCCATTCGACGATCAGAACTTCATCGCCGGTCACGCGACGATGGGCTTGGAGATTCTCGAGGACGCGCCGGACACCGCCGCCATCATCGCCGCGATCGGCGGTGGCGGCCTGATCACCGGCATCGCGAGTGCGGTGAAAGCGTTGCGGCCGGAGATCAAAGTGTGGGGCGCCGAGCCGGAGACCGCCGCGCCCGCGGCGCTCTCGTTTGCGAAAGGCTCGGCGCAAGTGTTCCCGGATTGGAAAGCCACGTTCGTCGACGGCGCGGGCGGCAAAAGCGTGTTTCCGCGGATGTGGCAGCGTATGCAGCCGGTCGTGGACGGCTGCATCGTCGTGACCCTGGACGAGACCAAGCGCGCCATGCGACTCATGGCGGAAAAGGCCCGCGTCATCGCCGAGGGAGCTGGTGCGCTCGGCCTAGCGGCTGCGCTCACCGGCAAAGCCGGTCCGGGACCGCTCGTCGCCGTTATCTCCGGTGGCAACATCGACCTGGCCAAGTTCAGCGAACTTATTGCGTAGGCAGCCATTGCCGGGAACCCGAGGAGGGAGCGACGGACGTGAGCCTCGTCACCTTCGCCGGCCTGAGAAAATCATTACAGTTGAGCGCCTCCTTTGGCTGCAGTTCACGCGCGCCCTGTTAGGAGTTACGATGACGACATCCACTCGGGTCGCCATGACGCGGACCGACGTTTCCGCCGCGATCGTCCTCCTGTTGATTGCGGAGGCGACCTTCTTCTTCACGTTTCTGTTCGTCGTTGGGCCGATTGCCACGCTGGCACGGCTGCTGCCGCTCGCCGCGGTGCTCGTGCTCTGTGCGGCGCTGTATTGGGGACAGAACTGGGCCCGGTGGGCGCTCCTTGCCCCAGTTGGTTTTCGAGTCTGGCGCCTCTCGCTCCTGACCGCCACGGCCTGGGGCTTGGGCCGGCCGGGGATCGCGCTCTTCCTGACGCTGATTATTCTCGTCGAGCTGGCGGCTGCGTTCATCCTGCTCGATCGCTACTTGAGGTACTCCCCCTTCCCCCCTTCTCACAAGAACGCGACCACCATGTCATCCTGAGCGAGGCGCGCCGAAGGCGCGCGTAGCGAAGGATCTGCTTTTAAGTAGCCGTACAAAACGGGCCCAATCTAAAGTCCCTCGACTCGGACCTGCTTTTCGGTACCTTGGTGGATGGCATCACCGGTCCATGCAACCGAGCCCACCCTACAGCGCGTCATCGGCACGCGCGGGCTCGCCGCCGCCATTTTCAATATCACCGTCGGCGCGGCGATCTTCGTGCTCCCAGCGCACATGGCAGCGAGCCTCGGTGCCGCGGCTCCGCTGGCCTACCTCGTCTGCGCCGTGGCGACGGCGCTCGTCGCCCTCTGTATCGCAGAGGCCGGCAGCCGCGTCCCACAGAGCGGCGGCCCGTACGCGTACGTCGGGACGGCGCTCGGCCCCTACGCGGGGTTCTTGTGCGGCGTGCTGCTCTGGCTGGGTATCACACTCGCGATGGGCGCCGTCTCCACCGTGTTCGCCGACGCAGTCGCCGGGTTGGTGCCGGGCGTCGGCGGCCCGCTACCGCGCGCCGCGCTCCTCACCTCGGTCATTGCCGGTCTTGCCGTGGTCAACATCCGCGGTGCTGCGCTGGGATCGCACGTGAGCGGCATCGCAACGGTCGCGAAAATCGTCCCGCTCATCGCGTTCGTGGCGCTCGGCCTGCCGCACGTCCGGACGGAGAATCTCGCGTTGGGATCATTCCCCTCGCTCCCGCGCCTGGGAGAGTCCGGGCTGCTCCTGATGTTTGCGTTCTTCGGGATGGAATCCGCGCTGCAGGTGAGCGGTGAAGTGCGCGATGCGGCTCGTGCCGTGCCGCGTGCGATCGCCCTCGGAGTGACGGGTGTGGGGGTGCTCTACATCGCCGTCCAGCTCGTCGCCCAAGGCATCCTCGGCAACGCCCTCGCCGCCCCGGAGACGGCCAAGGCCCCGCTCGCCGCGGCGGCCGTGCAATTCGCCGGCAGGGCGGGCTCCACGCTGATCCTCATCGCGATGATCGTCTCGACCTTCGGCTTCATGACAGCCACGATGCTCTCCACTCCGCGGACGCTCTTCGCTCTCGCGGTGGACCGCTACCTGCCCCGGCCGCTCGCGGCAGTGCACCGGACACACCACACACCGCACGTCGCGATCGCGATCCAAGGCGTGATCGTGTGCGCCATCGCCATCACCGGCACGTACGTCAAACTCGCGATCGTGGCGGACGTTGCGGTCCTGCTCGTGTACCTGGCGTGCAGCCTGGCCGTGTGGCGGCTCCGGCGACTCGACGTGGGCGCGGCTGACAAGCCGTTCGTCATGCCGGGCGGGCGCGTTGTGCCGTGGGTAGCGGCTGGCTTGATCGTAGCCTTGCTTGCGCGGGCCACGGCGCAGGCGTGGCTGCTCACGGGAGGAGTCATGGCCGCGGCTTCGCTTGCGTTCCTGGCGCGGCGACGCTCTCTGCAACCCTCGGGGCGGGTTTCCCATCCAACTTCCTGAATCCACTCCCGGAGTGCTTATGCGGTTCGCCGTCCTTTTTCTGGCCAGCATCCTGGCAGCTCCCGTCCTGTCCGCCCAGCGCGCCGTCCCCTCCGGCGGGCAATGGCTGATCGACCAGGGTGAGCATCCCGGCACCGTCCAGCTCTCCGTCCGCTACGGCGAGCGTGGCTACTCGAGTAATTGGAGTCGGGACGTACCCCTCCGCGAATTCGTGGGCCTCTCCGCGGCAGACATGCGCGGATCGGGAGCCACGGTCCATTTCAAGATCGTGCGGTCAGCCGGCACGCTCGACTGTGAAGGCTGGTTCGACGGCGGCAAAGGCTCGGGCCACTTCACCTATCAGCCAAATCCCGATTTCGTCGCCGAGCTGGGCAAGCGCG